>JAABUK010002352.1_pt1 | contig 34061 bp, 32 predicted proteins | sample 5559141 | NCBI WGS metagenome assembly JAABUK01 (sample SAMN10711869, study PRJNA513367) | rock metagenome | isolation source: Antarctica rocks | place: Antarctica: Victoria Land, Pudding Butte nord | collected 2016-01-03 | reverse complement strand
TGGTAGGACCATTCGTGAAGAAAAGATGAAGAGATCGAGCGGATGCATCCACGGCCTCTGTTGTACAAAATTTCCCACCTACATTCGAGACGCTCACCCCCTGACCTACAGGCTTAAGTAATAAGCTTGCCGAAGCGTTTGTGGTAGGCAAGTGAATTTTTTGGCGTTTGGGGAATTCTCAGGCAATTCCTTAAACGTCGCCGACCGGATCGATCCCGAGGAACCGGCCGGCAGGCTGAAGCCTGCCCTACGGAATTGCCAGTCCCGAGTCCTCCCGAAGCTTTCAGAGGCCCGACCAGGGGATGTCGGCCACGCCGGCTCGGTGGTTGGCGGCCCTGGCGAGGACGAAGAGGAAGTCGCTGAGGCGGTTCAGGTAGGCGACGAGGTGGTGGGGGACGTCGACGCCGGGCTGGTGGTCGAGGTGGACGACCAGGCGTTCGGCCCTCCGGCAGACGGTCCGGGCCATGTGAAGCTGCGCGGCGGCCGGGCCGCCTCCGGGGAGGATGAACTGGGTCAGGGGAGGCAGCTCGGATTCGAGCCGGTCGATCTCGGATTCGAGCCGGTCGGCGAACCCGGCGGCGACGGCGTTGTGAAACTTCCCCGAGGGGTTGGGGTCGGCCAGCGCCGCGCCGACGGCGAAGAGGTCGTCCTGGACCCTGGCGAGGAGGGCGTCGAGGTCGGCGTCGAGCCCGCCGGCGGCCCTGGCCAGCCCGAGCACGGCGTTCAGCTCGTCGACGGTCCCATAGGAGTCGATCCTCGGGTCGTCCTTGCCGACCCGCCCGGCGCCGAGGAGGCCGGTGGTCCCGTCGTCGCCGGTCTTCGTGTAGATTTTCAAGGGCGGGGCCTTTCGCGGAGTCGTTGGCGTTGGCGTCGGCGGGCCGGCCCGTACCCTGCCGAAGGACGCTCGACCATTGGCGAAGGGGCCGGGGTGGCCCTATACTAGGCGCCGAGGCCCTCGCCGGGAAGACACCGCGAGGGGGGTCGGCCCGGGTCGGGCCGCTCGCGGCCTCATCGTCCCCAGACGGAGCGTTTCCCCTTGATGCTCGCCCCACTGGCCCTCGCCGCGCTCCTGATCGCCCAGCCCCCGGCCCCGCCCGACACGAGGGAGGCCGACCTCGCCGAGGCCAGGCATCTCAAGAACATCCGCCAGGTCACCTTCGGCTTCGCCAAGGCGGGCGAGGGATACTTCCGGCCCGACGGGAAGGGGATCATCTTCCAGGCCGTCCGGCACGTCCCGCCCTCGATCTTCCACGTCCCCAGGCCGAACGAGGACGATTACCAGATCTTCGCCGCCGACCTGTCGGCCGACGCGAGCCCCCGGATGGTCAGCACCGGCCAGGGCAAATGCACCTGCGCCTATTACCATCCCGACGGCCAGTCGATCCTCTTCGCCTCCTCGCACCTCGACCCCCTGATCGTCGCCGACAAGGCCGCGCCCGCCGCGCCCAGGGGGCCCGCCTACAGCCGCGCCGGGGCGAATTATCGCTGGGACTTCGACCCGAGCATGGACATTTTCAGGGCCGACGCCGACGGCAAGAACCTCGTCCGCCTGACCGACGCGCCCGGCTACGACGCCGAGGGGAGCTACTCGCCCGACGGCAAGCAGATCCTCTTCACCTCGTTCCGCGACGGCGACGCCGACATCTACATCATGGACGCCGACGGCAAGGACGTCCGGCGGATCACCAAGTCCAAGGGCTACGACGGCGGCCCGTTCTTCTCCCCCGACGGCAAGCGGATCATCTACCGGAGCGACCGCAAGGGAAACGACAACCTCCAGATCTACATCAATAACGTCGAAGGGACGGCCGAGAAGGCCCTGACCGACAACGAGTTCGTCAACTGGGGCCCCTACTTCCACCCCGACTCCCGGCACATCATGTATGCCACAGGCCGGCACGGGCATTCGAATTATGAGCTGTACCTGATGGATGTCGACACCGGCCAGGAGGAACGGATCACCCATCGTGAGGGGTTCGACGGCCTCCCCGTCTTCTCCCCCGACGGCAAGAAGCTGATGTGGACCTCCAGCGGCCGGGAGACCGACCGCAAGAGCAAGCTCTTCATCGCCGACTTCGAGATGACACCGCCCCCCGCCACCGTCCGCGTTTCCACCCTGAAGAAGACTGAGGACTGAGGACTTGCGGTATTCGTAGGGCAGGACTTGTCCTGCCGGTCCGATTCGATTCGGCAGGACAAGTCCTGCCCTACCGGGATCGGGTCCTAGCAATCCCGAGTCCTCAGTCCTCCACCGATCTGGCCGAGGAGCATCGCCGTGGCACCGCCCAAATATCCCGCAGGCGAGCACGTCCCGGAGCCGAACCCGACGCCGGAGACGCGCGCCGCCTCGATCGCCGAGATCGGCGGGATGCCTTCGCAGGTCCGGGGCCTGGTCGCCGGGATGAACGGCGAGCAGCTCGGCACGAAGTACGTCAACTGGAGCGTCGGCCAGATCGTCAGCCACCTGGCCGACAGCCACATGAACGCCTTCATGCGAGTCAAGCTCGCCCTGACCGAGGACCATCCGACCATCCGGCCCTATAAGGAATGGGAATGGTCGCAGAGCGCGGACGCTTATGAAGACCCGGAGTTCTCGCTCCGGATCCTCGAAGGCTTGCACACGCGCTGGGTCCGCCTGCTCCGGGCCCTCCCGGCCGACGACTTCGCCAGGACCTACTACCACCCCGAGCGCAACCGCGACTACTCGCTGGGCGAGACGCTGGACCTCTACGCCTGGCACGGCCGGCACCACTCCGCCCAGATCGAGTGGATCAAGCAGCAGCACGGTTGGTGACGCCCGATCCCCCTTGTCTTTCCCTCTCCACCCCGAACGAGGCCGACCCGCGATGCACGCCAAGGAAGCGATCCTCCAGACGATCAGCCTGTCCGACACGATCATGGACAAGTACCTGGGCGACCTCGACGACGAGGCCCTCTTCGTCATGCCCGTCGAGGGGATGAACCACATCGCCTGGCAGCTCGGCCACCTGATCTCCAGCGAGCGAGGGATGGTCGAGGGGATCAAGCCGGGCTCTTGCCCGCCGCTGCCCGAGGGGTTCGACGCGGCCCACGCCAAGGAGAAGGGGACCGACACCGACCGCTCGAAGTTCCACACCAAGGCCCAGTACCTGGACGTCTGGAAGGCCCAGCGGGCGGCGACCCGCGCCCTCCTCGAAACGATGTCCGACGCCGACCTCGACGCCCCGGCACCCGAGAAGCTCCAGCGGATGTGCCCCAACGTCGGCCAGGTCTTCAACCTGACCGGCCTGCACCCGATGATGCACGCCGGCCAGTTCGTCGCCGTCCGCCGCGAGCGGAAGCTGCCCGTCGCCTTCTGATCGGATGGGGACAGGCCCGCCGCCGTTCAGATCCCCAGGTCGTCGACCCAGGCCCGGAGGTGGATCATCCCCCGGGCGACGGCCTCGCGGTTGGGCGGGTCGTTGAGCCAGCGGCTGACGCCCGAGGGGTGGGGCAGGGGGAGGTAGCGGATCCCACCGACAACCGGCCCGGTCCCGACGACGGAGGTCAGCGAGGGGACCGGCCCGAGCGCCGTGCGGATCGCCAGCAGGCCGATGAGCAGGACGATCTGCGGCTCGACGAGTTGAACCACCTCGTCGAGCCACGACCGGCAAAGCGCCCTTTCGGACGGGCCCGGGAGGCGGTCGCCCTTGGCCCCCGGGAGCCGGCCGGGGTAGCACCGGGTGACGGCGACGAAGTGGATCTTCCGCCAGAAGTCGGCCCGGGGGATCCCCCCGACCTCGAACCAGTCGCGGAGCCGGTCGCCCGACGCCCCGGCGAACGGCCGGTCGGCGCTCGTCCCCTTCAACCCGGGCGCCTGGCCGAGCAGCAGGATCCGGGGGAAAGGCGCGGACGGGTCGGCGTCGAAGGCGACCGGCCGCGACTCCCGCTCGTCCAGGTAGCCCGCCGCATGGCAACGCCGACAGGCCCGGAGCCTGGCATTGAACGCGGCGAGCCGGGCCTTGCGATCGTCTTCGGGTCCGATCATCGTCCGGTCAATCGCCCCGACGGGCCTCGAGGAGCCGCTCGAACTGGAACCGGTCGACCTCGCCCCGGAACCGGACCTTGCCGTCGACCGCGATGACCGGCACCGTCGGCCCGATCAAGGCCTCGAACGCCGGGTCGGACGCGTCGACTTCCTCGAAGCGGAAGCCGTGGGCCTCCTGATACTCACTCAGTGTCTCCCGGACCGAATGGCAGCAGCAGCACCGGGCTCGGGTGTAGAGGGTGACGGTCATCCGGTCGAGGGCGGGCAGGGCCTCGTGTCGAGCGAGTCGGGTCATGGGCCGGGGCTCCTTGATGGACCTGAGGGAGAGTCCGAACGCGGCGTCGGTTGTCGTCCGCTCATCCGTCCTTCGGCGAGTCGCCCTCGAAGGCCCGGATTTCCACGAGGTTGTCGAAGAAGGTCGCGCCGCCGCCCATGTCGGTCAGGGCGGTGGAGGTGGTGCTGTTGGCGTTGCCGGGGCCGGGGACGAGCTTGCTCCAGTAGAGGCCGGTGGCCACGGCCACGCCGGGCTTGACCGCGCCGGTCAGGGCGACCTGGGCCCGGAAGGTCCCCCGGGCGTTGTAGACCTCGGCCCACTGGCCGTCGACGAGCCCTCGATGCTCGGCGTCGAGCTGGGCCATCTCGACGGTCGGGTCTCCCGCGGCGGCCCGGTGGGTCGGCGAGTTGGCGAAGGTCGAGTTGAGGAACTGCGGCCGGGGCGGGCTGAGGAGCTGGATCGGATAGGACCGCGCGAGGTCGGGGCGGGTCGTCGGGTCTTCCAGGGGCGGCGTGTAGGTCGGCAGGGGGTCGAGGCCGTCGGCCAGCATCCTCTCGGAGTACAGCTCGCACTTGCCGGAGGGGGTCGGGAAGGCCCCCTCGGCGAAAGGGGCGTAACGCTCGGGGATCTCCAGGCGGATCGAGGGCTCGTCGCGGAGCCGCTCCAGGGTGATCCCCCGGGTGGTCGGTCCGCCGTCGAGGGCCTGGCGGATCAGGGTCTCGTCGTCGGGGAAGTGGGCCGGATCGAGTTGGAGCCGGGCGGCGAGGTCGCGGAAGACGTCGTTGTTGGACCGGGCCTCGCCGACCGGGGCGATGCAGGGGGCATTGTACATGACGAAGTGATGCCCGTAAGAGCCGTGGAGGTCGGGGTGCTCCAGCTGCATCGTGGCGGGGAGGACGACGTCGGCGTAGTCGACCGTGTCGGTCGGGAACTGCTCGTGGACGACGGTGAAGAGGTCCTCGCGCCTCAGCCCTTCGACGACCCGCCGCTGCGAGGGGGCGACGGCCGCCGGGTTGCAGTTGTAGACGTAAAGGGCCTTCACCGGCGGCCCCGGCAGCTCGCCGGCGAGGGCCTCGGCCAGGCGATTCATGTTGATGGTTCGAGTCCCGGGCGGGGCGAGGTCGGGGCGGGTCAGGGCGGCCATGTCGAACTCGTAGGCCCCGCCCGTCGACAGCAGGGCCCCTCCCCCGTGGTCGCGCCAGGCCCCGACGAGGGCGGGGAGGCAGGCGATCGTCCGCACGGCCATCCCGCCGCCGTGGTGCCGCTGGAGGCCGTAATTCAGGCGGATCAGGCTCGGCCGGTCGGCGGCGTAGAGCCTGGCCAGCTCCTCGATCGTCGAGGGCTCGACCCCGGTGATCGCGGCGACCCGGTCGACCGGGTATTCCCCCAGGGCCCGGGCCTTGAGCCGGTCGGCCCCGACGGTCGCCCTGGCCAGATAGTCCTCGTCGACGAGCCCGTCGCGCCAGAGGACGTGCATCAGCCCGAGCGCCAGCGCGGCGTCGGTGCCGGGCCTTGGCTGGATGTGCCAGTCGCAGCGGGCGGCGGTGGGGCTCCGATAGGGGTCGATCGCGACGAGGGTGGCCCCTCGCTGGCGGGCCCGGACCATCAGGCTCCAGAGATGGCTGTTGGTGTGGGCGGTGTTCGAGCCCCAGTTCAGGATCAGCTTGCAGCCGGGCACGGCCATTGGGTCGGCCCCGAGCCGGCCACGGCCGACGGTGTACTCGTAGCCGGCCGTCCCGGCCGAGGCACAGATGGTCCGATCGAGGAGCGAGGCCCCGAGGAGGTGGAAGAACCGGCGGTCGAGGCTGCTCGCCTGGAGCTTGCCCATCGTCCCGTAATAGCTGTAGGGGAGGATGGCCTGCGGACCGTCGGCCGAGGCGGCGATGGCGGCGAACTTCTCGGCGACCTCGGCGAGGGCCTCGTCCCAGGAGACCCGCTCGAACCGCCCCGAGCCCTTCGGGCCGACCCTGCGGAGCGGGTGCGCCAAACGGTCGGGGCTGTAGACCCGGTCGAGGTAGGGGGCCATCTTCTGGCAGAGGAACCCCCGGGTGAAGGGGTGGTCGGCGTCCCCCCGGAGGTCGACGGCGACCCCGTCGCGGACGGTCACCCGCATCGAGCAGGTGTCGGGGCAGTCGAGCGGGCAGACGGCCATGGTCACGCGATCTTCGGGGTTCGCCACGGCAAGTCGACTCCGGAGAGGCTGCTCGATCGGCCCGACCCATTTTAAAGGCCTCGGGGGCGAGCGGGTAGGTCGACCCCGCGAATCGCGAAGTCCTCGGAGAAACCGCGCGACGAATCGGGACCTCCCCGCAGTATAAAGGGCGACGGGGACCATCGGGGCCGGGGGTGCGAGTATGACCAGGAAGATCGGACCGGAGCGGTCGGTCGGCCGGGACCTGGAAGGGCTCTTCGGAGGGCAAGCGGTCGCGGGGCTCGGGGACGTCCAGCTCCTGGGACGGTTCGTCGAGCGCCGGGACGAGCCGGCCTTCGCCGCGCTCGTGGCCAGGCACGGCCCGATGGTCCTGGGCGTCTGCCGGCGGCTCCTGGCCGACCCGTTCGACGTGGAGGATGCCTTCCAGGCGACGTTCCTCGTGCTGGCCCGCCGGGCCGCCTCGCTGGGCGACGGCGGGCGGCTGGCGCCCTGGCTGTTCGGCGTCGCCCGGCGGGTGGCCACCCGGGCTCGCGCCGACCTGGCCCGGAGGAGATCCCGAGAAGTCGGCGGCGTCGAGCAGCTCGCCTCGCCCCCGGATCGCCAGGAACGGGGTCGCGAGCTGGGCCGGGCCCTGGTGGAGGAGATCGAACGACTCCCCGGCCCGCTCCGCGAGCCGATCCTGCTCTGCTGCATGGAGGGGCTGACCTACGACGAGGCCGCCTCACGGCTCCGGTCCACCGCGCCGGCCGTTCGGGGGCGGCTCGCCAGGGCCAGGGGCCGGCTGAAGGACCGGCTCGCCCGCCGAGGGTTCGCCCCGGCGGTCGGGGCCTCCGGCGCCTTCCTCTCGGCGGAGTCGGTCCCGGCGGCGGTCTCGCCGCGCTTGTTGTCCACGACCACGGCCCAGGTGGCGAAGGCCGGGATGGTCCCGGCCGCCGTCGAATGCCTGGCGGAAGGAGTGATTCGGACCATGATCCTGACCAAATGGAAGCTCGCCGCGTCGGCCTTGGTGGCCTGCGGCGTCGTCGGTTCGAGCATAGGACTGGGCGCCCAGGACGGGCTCCCCGGCGCGGGGCCGGCGCAGAATCCACCCACCGAGGCCAATCGGCTCGACAAGGTCGAACGGAAGCTCGACCGGGTCCTCCAGGCCCTGGAAGGGAACGTGCCCAAGGTTTCGGCGGCACCGGCACCGGCACCGGCACCGCCGCCCCCGCCGAGCCCGACCGGGCCGCAGCTCCCGCCCGCGCCGGCGAGGCCCAGCGTTCGGTCGCCGTTCGACCTCGACCCGGTGGGCGATGGAAGCCCGGCCATCACGGCCCGCCTGGACTCCCTGGAAACGAAGCTCGGCCGCCTCGAATCCCGGCTCGCCAACCTGGAACGGCGGCTCGGCCCCGAGGCGAAAACGCTCTCCGCCCCCAACGTGTCCAATGTTAGCCTACCGAACCGCCGCCAGTAGGCACCCTTGCCCGACGAGGGCGAAGCACGAGGGGTCAAACCCGACCCGATCCCGCTCCCGAAGTGATCCAGGGGCCTTGATCCGAACGGTGCGAGGGCCGTCGCCGGAATCCGGGGCGGCCCCTTTTCGTTTCACGCCCAAGCCGCTCAGTAATAGCGGAGCCTGTTGAGCAGGGCCTGGATCTCGTCGTGGGCCTGCGGGGTCTGGCGGATGATCAGGGGTGGGGGCATCGGCCAGGGCACGACCACCGCCCCGTCGCCCCGGGCCGGCTTCTTCCTGGCGGCATTCGCGTTGCCCACTCCCCGGCCTCGGTTGCCGGGCGGGTCCTGGGCGACGGCCGCCCGAGTCGCCGGGGCGAACCCCACGGTCAAGGCAAACGCGACCAGGCCGAGGGCGGGCCTTCGTCGGGCCAGGGGCCTGGGAAGTTTCCCGGTCGCGACCTTCGACCTTCGAGCTCAGAGCCCGGCGCCACCGAGGTGCTTACGCTTCAAGGGGTTGCGGACGCCCCGACGCTTGACCTTGCGGCCCTTGGCGACTGGCGAGGAGTCGGCCTTCTTCTTCCACTTATAGTTCTTGCGGTTCTTGGTCTTGCTCTTCATGGCACGCTCCGGCCTTCGGGTCGTTCGACGAAGGGACCATTGTGCGGTCCCTCGCCCCGGGAATCAAGCCGAACCGGGCGAACTTCGCGGCTTCCGCCCGATCCGGCGCTCTTCAGTCACTTGCCCTTGGCCATGGGAGTGACGACCTGGAAGGTGATTCGGGGGCTCGGGTCGCTGACGTAGCCGGAGTCTTCGGCGCGGACCCGGACGGTATAGATGCCGTCGGGCAGGGGGCTGGCGAACTTGACGGTGTAGGTGCCCGTCGTCGCGTTGACCGCGGCCTGGCCGAGGACCACCTTGTTGTCCACGTCGACGATCTGGATGTTGGTGCCGGTCGCGTAGTTGCCGGTCAGGCTCGGCGTGTGGTCGTGGGTGATCGCGACCTTGCCGTGGTTCCCCTGGTGGTCCGCCGCCGCCAGGGCGGGGGCGTTGGGGTAGACCAGCGGCCGGCCGACGCCGAGGGCAACCTGGAGGATCATCGACTCGTCGTTGGCCGCGACGATCGCCGAATTGGCCTGGGTCGAGTCGAAGGCGACCAGTTGCTTGACCTGCCCCTGGAGGTCGGCCACGGTCGCCGCCGGGGCCCCGGCGGCGTCGAGGACCTGGCCGAGGTCGCGGGTCAGGGCGTCGGCGTCCTGGGGCCGGATGTTGGCGTACTTCTGGGCCCTGCGGAGGTCCTGGTTGAAGGTCGCGACCGCCGGCGAGCTTCCCTGGTGGAGCCGCGCGACCAACTGGTTCAGGTCGGCCTGGATGTTCTGCGTGACCGGCTGGGGGATGAACCCGTCGCGGTTGAGCAGCCCGATGAAGTAGGGGAGGTTCTGGATCCGGTGCCGCTTCAACTCGATGGTCTGCTGGGCCGCGGCCGAGCCGTCGACCTGCACGCCGGTCGTGTGGTTGGCGTAGGGGTTGTTCAGGGAGGAGGCGGCGCTGGCCGTGCTGAGGAGCTGGCGGCCCTCCAGGCCCTCGGACGTGGGGGAATAGCGGCGGCTGCGACGGTCCATCGCGCGGGCCTCCAGGCTGGGGGGCGAATCGTCGGGATTCAGGGGTTGGGTCCGGTGGCGAGGGCCACCCCGGTCGCTCGGGTGCAAATCGAGGCGAGGCGTCCTTCTACCGGAATCGCTCAAGTCTCGCCAGCCGGATTCCGGGGCAGGGCCCTGGCCCGTTCCAGGAGCATCCGCAGATAGGAGCGCGGCTCGACCTCGGCCAGGCCCAGCTCCCCGGCCAGGTCGAGCACGTCGCGCTGGGCCCCGGCGAGGTCGGCCTCGGAGTCGGCCAGGGCCTCGACCTCGGCGAATGCCCCGGCCTCCTCGGCCAGGTCCAGCGCCACGACCATCGGCCGACCCCGGTATTCCAGGTGGACCTCCGACCGCCGCTTGACCACCGTCGCCACCGGCCGGAACCCCAGGCGTTCGAAAGCCCGGGTCAACTGCTCGCGGGCCTCGGCCCCCTCGGCGAAGTCGACCTCGATCTCCTCGCGCGTCTTGGCCGGCCCGCCGAGCTTCGCCCCCTTGTAGGTAATCCGGTTCGACTCCCCCTCGCCCCGGATCCGGAACGCCTCGCCCGTCGCGGCGAAGTCGCGGGAGGGGTGGGCCAGGTAGGCGTCGCGATGCTCGACCGGCTCGCCGGGCGTCAGGCCCCGATCGGCCAGCCTCCGTAGCAAGTCGGCATGGTCCGCCACCCGGAACTTGACCTCGACCTCGTATCCCATCCGATTCGCCCCCCGTCCCCGCAAGTCGCCGGGCCGTCCGGCCTTCTCCCCGAAGTTGGGATATACCGCGCCCGAGCCCGGGGCGACAGGCCCCCCGGCCCCGAGGCCCAGCGAGGCTTGGGTTCGTTTTGCGAAATCGAGTGTCGCCGGATTTGGGTCCGTTCTGGCTGGGGAGTTGGCTTCGTCCCGGTGTGGCGGCCCCAAGTCGGTCAGACCGGCCCCCGCCGTTCAAGGCCGATTCTATCGCAAGTTCCTTTCTGGAAATGGTATATGGATTACAATCGCGGCTCCGCATCGGCCTGGAATTGGGTTCGTTCTGCGATTTCGACCCACTCGCAGCGGCGAACCCCGGCGCGCGATTGGGTTCGATCCGTCGCCGGTGCGGCCGGGCCTTTGGGTTGATTCCGCGCCCGGGCCGGGGCGAGAGGACGCGGTTGGGTTCGCTCCGTCGTTGGGGCTGCCAGGCCAGTGGGTTCGTCCCGCGTCCAGATGAAGTTCGGGGGTTCATGGGTTCGTCTCGTCGATCGGGCCCGGAGGAGGGAGCCGGCCCGCGCCCGGCCTGCACGCGCGGTCCGGATATATTCCTTCGTTCCGAGGCCTTTCGAACACGCTTTCCGCCGATTCGCGCCGGATTTGCCTGTCAAGTGATTCGCTCATTGTCACCTTTTCCCCCGCTCATTGTCATCCTGCATCCATTCGCATGAACTGGCAAGGACGGGGGCAATCAGGGACCGGGAGCGCAAAACGAGACTGTTTTCCGGCCTTCCTTCGCCGTCCGAGAATTGGGGTTTAACTAGACCGCTCCGCGGTGAAAATCAGGCCGTATCGCCGATCTCAAGACTCACCTCCGGCTTCCCTTCATCGATCATCGCCGAGCGAATCAGGTAGCCCTTGCCACGGCGTTCGAGCCCAAACCCACCTGGGCCGAACGGGTCGGGCTCCGCTCGGAAGGCGGCATCCCCGTCGCGGATCAAGACCAGGCTGGCATGGAGCATCGTACGCAAGGCTCGCATCCGGTCTACCACATGACGGGTGCCCCAGGCTTCCTCGACCAATCCGGCCGCGATTGGGTGGGTTGATCTCTCGGCCTTGGCGAACTCATTGAGGGCGGTCCGGCAGATCGGACGCGGGAGGTCGAGCCGGCTCGCCAACTCTCCAAAGGCCGATCGGGTCGCTTCGAGGTGCGACAGCAACTTCGACCGGTCGCCTCCCGTCAGCCGTTCCATCGCCACAGCCTCATCACCATCGAACCCGATTTTGCCCCACTCCGGCCCGTCGATTACCGGCCCAACTGCCAGGAGTTTGGCGCGGAGCGAGCCCAAGAGAAACCGCGATTCGGGGCCGATGGTGGCCGAGGCCGGTTCCGGGGGGGGCAGGATTTCGAGACGCCGCGACAGGTCGTCGAGCGTTGCCAGGTCCAGTTCCGGCAAGACATGGCCGAGAGTTCGGAACGCCGGGATCTCACCTCCGCACTCCAAGACTCGGGCGATCATGACCCCACCCGTCCCTACCCGGTGTGCCAGCATCAAGCCGGCGAATACGTCGTCCAAGGCGTCCCGACCCCGCCCTGATTTCGCGTGCCGACGGGCGGACAGGCACGCGACTCGGATGACATCGACATGGGAGACGTTGAGGTGTCCCTTGCCCAGGTCATCCAGCGACGTACTCTCGCCATCCCAACGACACCGGCCGATCGAGGCCGCCTCGCGGATCGCCTCCAACGCGAAGCGGCCCTGCCGGATCAAATCATCGACGCGGGGATCATCAATTGCCGCCGCCGTACCCTGTCGAAGCAGTTCCGAATCTCCCGGCCGCAAGGCTGCCGACCAATCAAATGCCCTTCGATAGATCGCCGCCGCGTTGGGGCCCTCGAACGCCGCACCATCGAATACCCGTGACATCCACGGCCTGAGCCATCCGGCCAGGGGGGTCGCCATCCAAGCGCGGAGCAGGTCACGTCGGAGCATTAGCGCATCTCGCAAGCTCAGGAGGGGGAGCAAGGGCGACCGCATCGGGCGGTCGTTCACGCCCCCTTGGCACCCAGTAGCTTCTTCCCGTCAGGCCGTATCGCACCTTCCAAACCCAAACATTCCACCCCCGAATCTTGTCACTCAATGCTGTCACGATTTCCGAATGTTGTAAACCATGGAATTGGTTGATCAGGTGACAAACCGTCACTCAGGGCCCCGGTCGGTCCGATGCGCCCGCTTGACAACCGCCCGGCGCGCGTGCGACGTTGAACCATTGTTGATGCTCGCCCCGCCTCGCCCGATGGTCGTGCCCGCCCGCTTGCCCTCGCCCCGCCTTAAGGTCCCGGAGGCCCGCCGCCGATGACTCGCCCACTCGTCGCGCTCGCCGTCGCGGTCGGACTCGCCGGGGCCGTCGGGGCCTGGGCCGAGGCCCCCAAGGTCTCGTCGACCTCGCCGTTCGGGGCGCGTCGGGGGGAGCCGACCGAGGTCACGGTCCTCGGCTCGAACTTCGAAGGCCGGGCCCGGCTGATCGCGCCGTTCTCGGCGGAGGTCGTTGCGGTCGGGGCCGACGCGGCGAGCTGGAAGTTGCGGATCACCCCGGCCGCCGAGACCCCGGTCGGCGTCTACGCCTGCCGGATCCGCACCGACGACGGCCTGACCGCGCCGTTCCTGTTCGCCGTCGGACAGGTCCCGCAGGTCGCGGAGAAGGAAGAAAACGGGTCGTTCGACCAGGCCCAGCCGATCCCCTCGCCGGTCGTGGTCGAGGGGAAGGTGGAGGGGAGCGACGTCGACTACTTCCGGTTCGCCGGCAAGAAGGGCCAGCGGATCGTGGTCGACGCCCAGTGCTCAAGGATCGGCTCGGGGGTCGACCCCTCGATCCGCTTGACGACGGCGGGCCACGCCTACATCGCCTCGGCCGACGACACGCCCGGCCTGATGACCGACGCCCGGCTGACCGCCGTCCTGCCCGAGGACTCGGATTACGTCGTCGAGCTTTCCGACTCACGCTACCAGGGGGCCGGGCGGGCGACGTACCGCCTGCTCGTCGGTGCCCTGCCCGTGGCCGATGAGGTCTTCCCGCTCGGCGGGCGTCGGGGCGAGACGATCGGCCTGGAGCTGAAGGGCGGGACCCTGCCGAGGCCGAGCATCGCCTCGACCACGCTCCAGCCCGACCCCCTGTCCGACCCCCACGCCTATCGACCGAAGGTAACGAACCAGACGCTCGGCCTGGCCGGGCCGGGCGAGCCGGTCCTCGACGTCGAGTCGATCCCCCCGCTGGTCGTCGACACCCTGCCCGAGCTTCGCGAGCCCGCCGAGGCCGACTCGGCCCCGCTCCGGGCCCTGGCCCCGGTCGTCTTCAACGGCCGGATCGCCCGCAAGGGCGAGCAAGATCGTTACACGGTCGTCGTCGTCCCCGGCCAGAAGTATCACATCGAGGTCGACGCCGCCGAGCTCGGCTCGGCGCTCGACGGGGTCCTCCAGATCCAGGGGCCCGACGGCAAGGTCCTCGCCACCGCCGACGACACCGCCGCGCCGACGCAGGTCAAGGCCAAGGCCGCCGCCAAGAAGGCCGCGGCGATCAACTCGCCCGACCCCTCGGTCGACTTCACCGCGCCGGCCGGGATGACCGAGATCACCCTGACCCTCCGCGACCTGAGGGGCGAAGGCGGCGACGGCTACCCCTATCGCCTGACGGTCGAGCCCTCCGCCCCGGCCCCCTTCCAGGTCGAGCCGGTCGAGGACCACGTCAACATCCCCAAAGGCGGGACGGCGGCCGTCGCCGTGACCGTGACGCGGCAGGGCTTCGCCGGGCCGATCAAGCTGACCGTCGCCAACCCGCCGCCCGGCCTGACGATCCGACCCGGTCTGGTCAACGCCGGGCAGGGGGTCGGGTCCCTGACGATCTCGGCGACGCCCGAGGCCTCCTTCGAGGTCGCCCACCTCAAGCTGATCGGCGAGGGGCAGGGGGGGCCGTCGCCCGTCGTGGTCGAGGCGTCGAAGATTATCGTCTTCGCCGAGCAGGGGACGCTGGCCACCAACGTGATGCTCCAGGAAGGGCTGTCCGCCGCGACCGCCCTGCCGACGCCGATCACCCTGGAGGCCCCGACGACCCCCGTCGTGGTCGTCCACGGCTACGGCGCGAACGTCCCGGTCAAGGCCGTCCGCTCGCCGGGCACGGAAGACGCCGCGCTGGCGTTCGGCTCGCTCCCCCTGCCCGGCGGGTTCACCATCGGGGCGTCGAACCTCCCGGCCAAGGCGGTCGAGGGGGGCGCGACGGTCAACGCCGCCGTCGAGGCCCCGCTCGGCCCGACCGTCCTCGTCCTGACGGCCAAGGGGTCGGTCGCCGGCAAGGAGCGGACCCTGGCGATCCCCGCCGTCACCGTCGAGGTCGTCCGCCCCGCCGAGGTCGAGCTGGCCGCCCCCTCGGTCGAGGTCAAGGCGGGCGAGACCGTCGAGGTGAAGGGGAAGGTCGCCCGCCGAGGGCCGTTCAAGGAGCCCGTGACGGTCAAGCTCGACGCCCTCCCCGCCGGCCTGAAGGCCGACCCGGTGACGCTCGCGCCCGAAGCCTCGGACTTCACCATCAAGCTCGTCGCCGACCCCAAGGCCGCCGCCGCGCAGGCCCCGGCGCAGGTCAATCTCGCTTTCCAGGTCAACAAGAAGGACTACCCGACCCCGGCCACCCCGCTGGCCATCAAGGTCGTCCCGTCGCCTTGAGGGCCGTTTCTATTGTCGCGGAGGTGTCCGCCCATGTCACTTGAAGCTTTCTGGTTACACTTCCCCTCGTCGTGGGGTCTATTTCCGCTGGGGTCGGTCGTGAACTCTCCGAGGCTCGATTCGGAGGCGATCGAGGCGATCCTGGATGATTCCGACTACTGGCTCATGCATGGATCGGTCAAGGGCTACGAACCCGAAGATTTCGCGTTCCTGGCCGACGACGAGAGGGGACGTCTCGCGACCGGTGTCAAGCAATATCGCGCGATCCTCCCGAAAGCCCGGAGCGGTGAAGAAATTTCCGGGGAGGAGAGGGCTCAGGCCAGGTCGGGATTCCGCGCGATCCTGGAAGTCATTCGTCCCGATAAGTATGCCGGCATCGATGCGTTTGTCGTCGGAAAGAAGATCGAGAACCTCGTGAGTGGTGAGTTGCCGGGCTGGGTGAGAGAGATGGTCTTCGAAACCGGGCCCGATTCCAGCGGCGCCCCCGGGCTCTGGATCTGGGTCGAGGTGGAAGACCACGCGACTCTGGATCGATCCTTTCACGACGAGTTCTCCAGCATCAGCGAGGTCCTACGCCGGGCCGCCGCGGAGGTCTGCCCGGAACGGTGGGCCTATATCCGGTTGCGGACCGTTTCCGAGCAGCGACCCAAGGAATCGCGGAGGCCCAAGGCGAGAACGAGAAAGCGATGAGCCTCCACGCGGAGCTTCTCGCTCAATCGAGTTACTTGCTCAGGAGAGAACCTCGGCGACCAAGGCAGGCGAGTTTGCGGAGGGCGATCTCGGCAGCTTATTATGCCCTGTTCCATTTGCTCGTCCACGAGGCGTCCCGTGTCTTCGTCAAGGATAGCGACACAATCGGCATGCTCTCGCGATCCTATGGGCACGGGGACATGCTCGATGTCTCGAAGCGGTTTGCGAAGGGGGAGCTACCGAGGAAGCTCCATCCCCTGCTGCCCACGTTCAACTCGCCTGCAAGGAAGCCGATCGTCGATCGTTTGAAGTCGATTGCCCAAGCTTTCGTCGATCTGCAAGAGGCCCGACACGAGGCCGATTACAATCTTAGGGTGACTTACAGCCGACATGAAGCCGAACGGCTCGTGAAGCTGGCCGAGAAGGCCTTCTCCGACTGGAAATCGATCCGAAACGACGATCTCGCCAGGATCTATCTCTCTTGCTTCCTCGTCTCGAAGGCATGGGAGAAAGATCGATGACCGACCAACCTCGGCGGAACGGCCCAAACCCGCCCCCTCCCGGAGCCTTGCCGACGATGAACCGCTCTCGACCGACCCTCGCGACGTTGCTGCTCGCCCTGATGATCGCGCCGGAGGTCCTGGCCGACGACCCGGCGCCGGTCGGGTTCCTCAAGGACGTGGCGCCGATCCTGGTGCAGAACTGCATCGCCTGCCACAACCCGAGGAAGTCGGAGAGCAAGTACATCATGACCACCTTCGCCCAGCTGGCGAAGGGCGGCGTCAAGGGGAAGGACATCACCCTCGCGCCCGGCGACCCGGAGAACAGTTACTTCGTCGAGCTTTGCCGGCCCGACGGCGAGCCCCGGATGCCTTACAAGCAGGACCCGCTGGCGAAGGAGAAGCTCGCCGTCATCGAACGGTGGGTCAAGGAGGGGGCGAAGTACGACGGCTCGAACCCGACCGAGGACTGGCCCGCCGCGCTCCGCAAGCTGACGCCGGTCATCGTCCCCGAGTCTTACCCGGCGACGGTGCCGATCACCGCGCTGGCGATCAGCCCGGACGGGTCGGAGGTCGTCGCCTCGGGGTTCCACGAGCTGACGACCTGGAAGCTCGCTGACGGGACCCCGGGCCGCCGCCTCCGGGGGCTCGCCGAGCGGATTCATGAGGTCGCCTACAGCCCCGACGGCAAGTGGATGGCAACGGCGAGCGGCGACCCCGGCCAGTTCGGCGCGGTCCAGCTCTGGATCGCCGAGCCCGACGGCGGCGGGAAGCTCGCCCGCGACTTGCTGGAGACGACCGACAGCGTCTTCGCCGTCGCCTTCAGCCCCGACGGGGCGAAGCTGGCCGCCGCCGGGGCCGACCGCGCCTTGAGGGTCTGGGAGGTCGCCACCGGGAAGGAACTGGCGCTGATCGAAGATCATGCCGACTGGATCTTCGACCTCGCCTGGAGCCCCGACGGCAAGCGGCTGGCGACGGCCAGCCGCGACAAGACCAGTAAAGTCTTCGACGTGGAGAAGAAGGAGTCGATTGCCACCTTCCCCGGCCACGCCGAGACGGTCTACTGCGTCGCCTTCACCCCCGACGGCAAGTCCCTCGTCACGGGCGGGGCCGACAACCAGCTCCGGGTCTGGAACCCCGACGAGGACGCCAAGCAGGTCCGCGTGGTCGGCGGCTTCGGCGGGGCGATCTTCCGCCTGGTCCCCAGCCCCGACGGCAAGACCCTGGCCACCTGCGGGGCCGACAAGGTCGTCCGCACCTTCGAGAACTTCGCCCCCAAGCTCACCCTCGCGGGGCATGCCGATTGGGTCTACAGCGTCGCCTTCGCCCCCGACGGCAAGACCCTGGCCTCGGGCTCCTGGGACGGCGAGGTCCGCCTCTGGAACCTGCCCGACGGCAAGCCGCTCCGCACGATCCTCGCCGCGCCTGGGTACAAGCCGGGGGGGAATGCCCAGGCGGCGAAGTGAACCAGTCAGGGCTTCGGGGCGGGCGTCGGAGGGGCGGGAGGCCGGAACATCGGAGGGCCGGGCGAGCCGGGGCCGATGACGGTCGCGGTCGGGAGCTTGGCCTTCAAGTTCGCGATCCCGGCGGGCGTGACCTTGGTGCCGAGGAGTTGGATCGTCTTGCACTTCGCCAGGGCAGCGAGCCGGTCGAGGCCCGCGTCGGTGATCGCCGTCCTCGACAGGTTGAGGGTTTCGAGGTTGCCAAGGGCCGCGACGTGGGCGAGCCCTTCGTCGGTGATCGGTGCCCCGTCGAGGCTCAGGTGCTTCAGGCCAGGGATTTTGGCCAGCCCAGCCAGGGCCGCGTCTTTGACCGGGGCCTGGGTCAGCCGTTCGAGCTTGACCAGCGGGGCGAGGTGAGCGAGGTCGTCGACCCGGGTCGCCGAGAGGTCGAGCGTCGCCAGGTCCTTCATCCCCTTGAGGTGGACCAGCCCAGCCGAGGTGATCGGGCCCTCCGAGACCCGGAGCATCTTCAGGTTCGTCAGGCCTGTTAGGTGGGCCAGGCCCGCGTCAGTGATCCCTGGGCCGGTCATGTTGAGGGTTTCGAGCGACCGGAGGCCGGCCAGGTGCGCGAGTCCGGCGTCATCGATCGGCGTCGCGTCGAGCAGGAGCGTCTTGAGTCCCGTCATGTCCTTCAGGTAGACCAGGCCCGGCCCGTGAATTCCGGGGTTGGTTCGCAGTTCCAGCGAGGTGATTCTGGTCAATCCTCGGAGGTGGGCGAGTCCGGCGTCGGTGATCGGCGTGTTGATGAGCTTGAGGACGACCAGATGGCGGAAATGGGCCAGGGGGGCGAGCCCGGCGTCGGTCAGCCTGGAGCCGGAAATCCCGAGCAGCTTGAGGCCGCCAAGCCGGCCGACGTAGGCGAAAGCCGCGTCGTCCAATGAACTGCCGGGGACGTCCGTGAGACTGAGCCACTCGAGATGGTCGAGCTGGGCGACTTTCGCCATCAGGGTCGCGTCGATCGGCCCGCCCTTGGGGGAGGACGGGGCCTTTTGAACGGAGACCATGTTGACGGTATCGAAGTAATCCGGCCCGAGGGCGTCTACCAGCGGCTTCGGCCAGGGGGACGCGGGCGGCTTGCCGCCGGGCGAGGTCGGCTTGTTGCCGGGCGGTTGCCAGTTGTAATAGACCTGTCCTTTGGCCGCCCGGATCGCCTCGACGGCCAGTCGCTGGACTCTCGCCCGGTGCACGACCCAGCCGAGGCCACCGCCGAGGGCCAGCACGACGACCATCAGCGCCCGGAGGCTCAGGCCGAGGCGAAGCTTCTTCCACCAGGGACGGGGGCTCTCGGGCTCGGTCATCGAGGATTCCTCGGGTCGACTCGGGGACGCTCGTCGGCCCCGCCATCCTACGACGGCCTGGGCCCCTCCGCGAGGGATTCATCGCGCGAGGGCGGGACCTCCGCCTCGCGGAAGGCCGGGTCGCCGGCGAGCCAGCGGTCGACGGCCTCGGGGTCTTCCAGGAGGATCCGCAGGGCGACGGCGAGGTCGACCGTCGCGTCTTCCAGCCCTCGGGCGGCGAGCCCGGCCCGGACCCCGGCGGCGATCGCGTCGGGGATCTCCCGCTGGACGCCGTCGATCGGGATCGTCGAGGTCCCCGAAGGGTCGTCGAAGTACGCCTCGCAACGCCCGGCGTCGAGCGAGTTCCACCCCCGGCAGACCAGCGGGCGGAACTCGTAGAGCGAGCACGACCCGTCCCCCTCGTCGAGCAGGGGGCAGGGGTGGCGTGAGCGTTCGCGGGCAATGCCGACGAGGCCGGAACGGGCGACCTCGGCACCTTCGGCCCGGCCGAGGAGCGCGGCCAGCTCGTCGTCGGTCGACTCCTCGCGGAGGACGCTGGCGATGAGGACGGCCTCGGGGATCGCCACGCCGATCGGGGCGTGGCAGCAGTGGGAGCAGCCCGAGCGGCAGGCGAGGCCGGTCGGGGCGTCGGGGCGGGCTCGCCAGGCGGCGACCTCGGCGTCGGCGTAGGCCCCGGCGAGGAGGGCCAGCTCCTCGGCCTTGGCCGGGGTCCGCCCCTCGTCGAGGACCTGCAAGGCCGTCGCGCCGACCCCGGCGACGTAGCGTGCCCGCAAGCGGGCGACCGATCCGGGCTCGTCCATCGTCGATGGGCCTTTCGGGCGGGGGGTGGGGGACCGTGCCGATTCATGGCCGAATCGACCGATCCTGTCGAGCCCGGAATCCTTCGCCTCCTTGGATCGGCCGGGGGCGTCCGCTACAATTCCTCATCGGGCCTTGGTCGACCTTTCGGAATCGCCGAGACGCGCATGCTCGCCAAGCGGATCATCCCCTGCCTCGACGTGAACGAAGGGCGTGTGGTCAAGGGGACCAACTTCGTCAACCTCCGCGACGCCGGCGATCCCGTCGAGGTCGCCGCGCGGTACGAGGCCGAGGGGGCCGACGAGCTGGTCTTCCTCGACATCACCGCCAGCCACGAGGGGCGCGGGATCATCCTCGACGTGGTCCGCCGGACGGCCGAGGTCTGCTTCATGCCCGTCACCGTCGGCGGCGGGATCCGCACCCTGGAAGACATCCGGGCCCTGCTCAACGCCGGGGCCGACAAGGTCTCGATCAACTCGGCGGCGGTGAAGGACCCCGGCTTCGTCGAGAAGGCGGCCCGGCGGTTCGGCCGCCAGTGTATCGTCGTCAACATCGACCCGAAGCGCGTGACCCGCGACGGCCGCGAGGTCTGGGAGGTCCACGTCAACGGCGGCCGGGTTCCGACCGGGCTGGAGGCCGTCGCCTGGGCGCGGGAGGTCGAGCGGCTCGGCGCCGGCGAGATCGTCCTGACCAGCATGGACGCCGACGGGACCAAGGCCGGATACGACCTGCCGATGACCCGAGCCGTGGCCGACGCCGTGGAAGTCCCCGTCGTCGCCTCGGGTGGCGCGGGCAACCCGGAGCACCTCCGGGCCGCGCTCGACGAGGGCGGGGCCAGCGCCGCCCTCGCCGCGAGCATCTTCCATTACCGCGAGTTCACCATCAGCCAGACCAAGGACTATCTGAGGAGCCGGGGCGTCCCGGTCCGCCTGGTTTCTTCGCCGACCCCGGCGCGTTAACATCGATCCCGGATCACCTCCCACGGGCCGGGCCGACCCCTCGGCCGGACCCCCTTCGATCATCGCGGCCGCCGCCTTCGGCGTCCGATCGCCCCGGAGGACCGTTCCCCATGTCGAGCAAGCCGAACCCCACGAGCGAGAAAGAATCGGAAGTCTCGGCCATCGATGCCACGACCATCGAGGCCGGCCCCTCCGAGCCCGAGGCGAACAAACTCTTCCGGATGACGATGAAGCACAAGGCGTCCGACCTTCACCTCAAGGTCGGCCTGCCGCCCTGCATGCGGCTCGGCGGCGTCCTTCGCCAGATGGCCCTGCCGCCCCTGACGACGGCCGACATGGAACGGCTGATGTTCCCGCTCCTCACCCCCCGGGCCAGGAAGATCCTCGAGGACGAAGGGGGGACCGACTTCGCCCACATCGTCTTCGACGGCAAGCTGGAGACCCGGTTCCGCGTCAACCTGTTCCGCGCCCGGGGCCGGCTCAGCCTGGTCGCCCGGCGCGTGAGCAACAGCATCCCCAACTTCGAGCAGCTCGGCCTGCCGCCGGTCATCGCCGAGCTGACCCAGTACGAGCAGGGGATCATCATCTTCGCCGGCGTCACCGGCTCGGGAAAGTCCACCAGCATCGCCTCCATGCTCCAGTACATCAACGAGCGCGAGCGGATGCACATCGTCACCATCGAGGACCCGATCGAGTTCACCTTCACCGACGACAAGTCGATCATCAACCAGCGTGAGCTGGGCATCGACGTGATGGACTTCCACAAGTCGCTGAAGGACGCCGTCCGCCAGGACCCCGACATCATCCTGGTCGGCGAGATGCGTGACCAGGACACCTTCAGCGCGGCCCTGCATGCCGCCGAGACCGGGCACCTCGTCTTCGGGACCATCCACGCGTCGACCGCCCCGTCGACGATCAGCCGGATCCTGGACCTCTTCCCCCGCGAGATGCACACCCCGCTGCGGCAGAACCTCTCGTTCAACCTCAAGGCCGTCGTCGCCCAGAAGCTGCTGCCGACGGCCAAGGAATACCGCGAGAAGACCGGCCACACCCGGGTGCCGACCAACGAGGTCATGCGGTCCAACCCGATCATCCGCAAGCTGATCCTCAACGAGGACGACAACAAGCTCGGCGACGCGATCCGCATGGGCAAGGAGGAAGGGATGCAGGACTTCACCGAGAGCCTCCGCCAGCTCGTCGTCGACGAGAAGATCGACCGGGCCACCGCGTTCGAGTCCGCCCCGAGCGTCGAGATCCTGAAGATGGCCCTGAAGGGGATCACGATGAACCAGCCGGGCATCCTTTGATTGATCCGCCCCGATCCGAGCCGTTGCGAAGTCCACCCGTCCCACGAAAGGCCAGCCCTGCGATGACCCGCCCGCGAATCGCCCTCGCCGCGCCCGCGACCTTCGCCCTGCTGACCTTCGGCGTGGCCTCCGGGGCCCTCGCCGACGGCATGGCCGACCTGGCCCTCCTCGGCCAGACCGCCGTCATGCCGCGCGGGACGGGGTTTTACCTCAACCTCTTCAAGTTCGTCCCGGTCCTGCTGATCTACCTGATGTGGGCCTGGACCACCGGATGGGTCGACGACGATACCAAGGGACTGGCCAACACCCGCTTCGAGGTCTGGAACTCGGTCGTCTTCGCCACCGGCGTCCTCGGCCTGGCGCTGATCTGGGCGATCCCGATCTACTTCGTCGGCCTGATCCTGCTGCTCCTCTCGTACTTCATCCCGCTGTTCACCTACATCTACGTCCGCAACCAGACGGTGCCCGACGAGAGCAAGGTGCTGACGCCCTACCACCTCGGCGAGGTCGCCAACGGCCTGATGAACAAGATGGGGATGCACGGGGCCTTCAACAAAGGCGACGACGGCGTCGACAAGACCGGCCCGCCGATCGTCTTCGTGGGCAAGACCCAGGGGACGCAGAAGGCCGACCCCGAGCGCGTCCAGAGGGCCGAGGAATCGCGGTCGTACAGCGCCGCCAAGGAGCTGGTGTACGACGCCGTCCTCCGGCGGGCGACCGACATCCATCTGGAGCCGACGACCGAGCAGCTCTCGATCCGCTACCGGATCGACGGCATCCTCCACGCCGCCGAGCCGTTCGACCGGCCGACCGGCGACGCCGTGCTGAACGTCTTCAAGGTCCTCGCGGCGATGGACATCTCCGAGAAGCGCAAGCCCCAGGACGGCTCGTTCGGGGCCAAGCTCGAATCGCGCGACATCGACTTCCGCGTCGCCACCTCGGGCTCGAAGGCGGGCGAGAAGATGGTCATGCGAATCCTCGACAACGCCTCCTCCGTCGGCAAGCTCGACGAGGTCGGGCTCCGCTCCAAGATGGTCGCCGAGATCCGCGGGATCGTCACCCAGCCGCACGGGATGTTCCTCTGCTGCGGGCCGACCGGATCGGGCAAGACGACCACGCTCTACGCCTGCCTTCGCGAGATCGACCGCTTCCAGAAGAACATCATCACCGTCGAGGACCCGATCGAATACCACCTCGACAACATCACCCAGATGGAGATCAACAACAAGAGCGGCCAGACCTTCTCCGGGAGCCTCCGCTCGATCATGCGGCAAGACCCCGACGTGATCATGATCGGCGAGATCCGCGACCAGGAGACGGCGACCATCGCCTGCCAGGCCGCCACCACCGGCCACTTCGTCTTCTCCACGGTCCACTCCAACGACACGATCACCGCCCTGTTCCGGCTGCTCGACCTCGGCGTCGAGCCGTTCATGATCGCCTCGGCCCTCACCGCCGTCCTCGGCCAGCGGCTGGTCCGTTCGCTCTGCGAGAACTGCAAGGAGCCGTACAAGCCCAAGCCCGAGTTCCTCAAGAAGGCCAACCTGCCCGCCGACAAGGTCGAGTTCTTCTACCGCAAGCCGACCGAGGCCCAGGAGGTCTGCGCGATTTGCGGAGGCACCGGCTATCTCGGCCGGACCGGGATCTTCGAACTGCTTATCATCACCGAGGCGATGCGCGACCTGATCCGCGAGAATCCCTCGCTCAACGCCATCAAGGCCGAGGCCCGCAAGAACGGCATGATCTACCTCCAGGAAGATGGCCTCCGCCAGGTCATCCAGGGCAAGACCTCGATCGATGAGCTGCTCCGGGTCGTCAAGTGATCGCCGACCGCCGACCGCTTTTCAGGACTTCCACATGATCGTCGACCTCTGCGTGCTCGCCCTCTTCGCGGGGATCACCTACGCCCTGATGAGCGAGGGACTCTGGGGCTCGGCCCTGATGTTCTTCAACGCCCTCTTCGCGGCGCTGATCACCTTCAACTTCTACGAGGCCCTGGCCCAGCTGATCATCGACCAGGCCGGGCCGGGGACGGTGGCCAGCTTCGCCGACTCGCTGAGCATGATGGTGATCTTCGTCGCCTCGCTCCTGCTGCTCAGGCTGGCGACGGAGAGCCTCTCGCCGTCGATGGTCCGCTTCCCGACGCCCCTCTACCACCTCGGGCGGGTCGTCTTCGGCCTCGGCGGCGCGGCGGTGGTGACCGCGATCTTGCTGCTGGGCTTCCAGGCTTCGCCGGTCCAGAAGAAGATGCTCGGGGTGATGGATTACAAGCACAAGCCGTTCTACTCCGAGCGGTTCGACCGCGACTTCCTCGCCTTCTTCCAGTACACCACCGGCTACACCTTCGCCCGGAACGGCGTGGGCGAGCGCGACGTGGAGTTCCCGGCCCGTCCGATGCTCTTCGACCCCAAGGCCGAGTGGCTCCTCGCCCATCAGGTCGCCCGCCCTTACGGGACCGAGGGGATTCTCGAAGAGGCCCCCGCCGCCGCCGCCGCCGACGGCGCCGCGCCGGCCGGGACCCCCGCCCCCGAAGGCGGGGCCGCCCCGCCGGCACCAGGGCAAGCGGGAATGCCGGGCGGTCGGCCCGGCGCCCCGCCTCGTTGACGCTCTCGGGGCGACGAGAGACTCAGGGGGCCGACTCCGCCGGGGGGGCCCCGGCGTAGGTGCGGATCTCCAGGAGCTCGAACCGCGACGACGCCTTCGCACCGATCGACTGGACCTTGATCTTGTAGACGGCCACCTGCTTGGTGGTCGTCTCGAAGACGAAGAGGGGGGCGCAACCATCGCCGTAGGCCCCGAGGGAGCCCGGCGTCATCAGGAAGTGCGGGTTCGCCCCGCGCTCGACGTCGACCCGGAAATCGGCCAGGAGGTCGCGTTCGATGAACCCGTCGATCACCTTCGACGAACCGGCCATCTGCCGCTGGACCGGGACCGTCGCCAGGAGCCGGGCCCCCTTGTAATCGAGGAAGTAGACGGCGTCCTGCGACGCCTGGGTCTTGGTCTGCTGGTCATACTGGACCGCGATCGTCCCCGTCGTCAGCGAGTAATCGCCGTAGCGGTCGCCCCCACCGCCCTTGGCGACCGGGAGGCGGTGCGACGCGAGGCCCCACCCCAGGGCCAGCCCCAGGGCCAGGGCCAGGGCGGTCGAGCTCGGGCGGAAGCGGTGGAAGTGGGGCATCGTCGGCAAGTCCCTAGGGCGCCTCGGGCCGGATGCGTCGGTCGTCCGGTCGACCGACGCCCGGCCGGATCGTGCCAGGGATCGCCCGAACGGTCCAGGGCAGAACCGTGGCCGGGCTCGGCCCGGCGGGACGATGAATAACCAGCCGCGGCGGATCGTCCCTTGATCCAGAGGGGATCGGTCCACGTTCGAGGGGAGTGGGACGATGCCTTTGACGACGATCACCACCCTGCTGGCCGCCGTTTGCTTCATCCCGTCACCCCAGATTCCCCCGCCGGTCGGCGCCGAGTCGAAGGGGCCGGAGCTTCGCGAGGCCCGCGACGCGATCCTGGCTCGCGAGCGGGCGGCGCTCCGGGGGCTGGTCGACCGGCTCCGGTCCGAAGGGAAAGGGGCCGAGGCCGACCGGATCGCCCCGGACCCGGCCGACCTCCCGGCGGCCGACGGCTCCTCGCGGTTCATCCCCCTGCCCGAGGTCGTCGAGTCGAGGCCGAAGGGGCTGGCCAGCGTCGACGCCTCCCGGCTCGGGAACGCCGGGCGCCCCGGCGGCGAGCCGATCAGGGTCGAGGTCGCCAAGGGCTTCTTCGACCTGGCCCTGCGGGCCTCGAAGGCCCCCGAGTCGTATGCCTTGGCCGATGAATGCCTCCGCGGGGTGATCGCGCGCCAGCCGGACCACCCCGAGGCCCGCCGCCTCCTGGGGTTCGTCCCCCACGCGGGGGGGTGGGCCACGCCGTTCGCCGCCCGGATGCTCGCCCGAGGGTCGGTCTACGACGCCAGTTACGGCTGGGTCCCCGGCGAATGGATCCCGCGCCTGAAGCAAGGCCAGCTCCCCGCCCCGGGCGGCGGCAACCGCTGGCTCCCCGCCGACCAGGCCGACGCCCTCCGAAGCGACTGGTCGCGCAAGTGGGAGATCTCCACCGAGCATTTCAAGGTCTACACCAACGTCCCGCTCAACCAGGCGATCGCCTTCGGGCGCAAGCTGGAGGACCTCCACCAGCTCTTCTTCGCCCTGATGGCCGACGTGATCGACCCGGACCGGCTCCCGCTCGCCCGCCGCCTCAAGGGCCCGAACGCCAAGGAGAGCAGCCCGAAGGCCCCGCACGTGGTCTACTACTTCGCGACCCGCGACGAGTATGCCCGCTTCCTCGCGCCGCTCCAGGGGGAGGGGGCGAAGGTCAGCCTGGGGACCTACGTCCCCCGGAAGGAGTCGAAGGCGTTCGGCGGGGTCAGCTACTTCTTCGACGACGCCGGCGGGCAACTCGACGTCACCTCGACGCTCTACCACGAGGCGTCGCACCAGCTCCTCTTCGAATCGGCCGGGCCGGACGACTACGCGCGCAACTCGGGCCAGTACTGGGTCTTCGAAGGGCTCGGCACCTACTTCGAGACCCTCAAGCACGAGGCCGACGGCTCCTTGAGGATCGGTGGCCTGCAAGGGCCCCGGATCCAGCAGGCCAGGCGTCGGCTGGTGGGGGGCGGGGAGGCGATTCCGATCGAGGCATTCGTCGCGCTCAACCGGCCCCGGTTCCAGGGCGATCAGGGGGGCGGCGACATCTTCCTGAATTACGCCGAGGCGATGGCCCTGGCCGTCTTCCTGATGCAGGCCGAGGGCGGCCGGCACCGGGAGGGGTTCCTGGAGTACGTCCGCGACGTCTACAAGGGGCGCTATCGAGCCGGGTCGGGGCGGAGCCTCGACGAGGAACTCGGGATGCGCTACCCCGAGCTCGACCGGGCCTTGCTCGCTTACCTCGCCAGGAACGGTGGGGGATGACGCCGGGCCTTCGGCCCCTCGCCCCTCGGGGGAGATGCCGCCGGCCCTTCCGTCACCTGGTTCGAACGACCCCGGGCCGTCCCGATCCTCTCGGCCCGTCGGCGCTCATTCGCCGACGTAGGGGATCAGGGCCATGAATCGGGCCCGCTTCACGGCGTCGCTGGACGCCCGCTGGAACGCCGCGCAATTGCCGCTCCGCTTCCGGGAGAACATCTTGCTCTGGTTCGTGCAGAGCTTCTTGAGCAGGCCGATGTCCTTGTAGTCGACATAGGCCGGGCGGGGGCATCCTTCCGGGGTGCAGAACCGGCAGCGATTCTTCCGGTTACGACCGAATTTCTTCCGAGGCATGTCGCGGGTATCCTCTGACGGGCTGGAACGCGTCCGACGCGTCGGCGCACGAGCGATCCTGGGCCGGGGCCTTGGATCGGGAAACCACCAATTTAAAGGATCGGGCTGGCCCCAGTCAAGGGGATCGGCCGGCCCATCAGCGGAACCCGCCGCGGTCGTAGGCCGGGGCGTCGTCGACGCCGAGGGTTTCCAGGAAACGGGCGGTCATCATGAAGAAGCCGACCAGGAGGGTCAACTCGGCGATCTCGGGGGGCGAGAATCGACCGCGGGCCTCGACGAGCGTGGCCTCGGAAACCCTCACGTCGCGGGCGCATTCCTCGGCGAATCGGAAGGCCAGGGCGAGCTTCGATTCGAGGCCGGCGGCGTGGCCGGAGATCGCCGAGGCGATCTCGGCCTCGGTCGCCCCGGCTTGGCGGGCGGCCGGGACGTGCAGGGCCCGCTCGCAGGCCGAGCCGGAGAGCGAGACGACCCGGAGGATGACCAGCTCGCGGAGCCTGGGCTCGATCCGCCCATGTTCCATCAAGGCGGCCGTCAGCTCGTTGTAGGGCTCGACCGCGTCGGGGATGTGCAGGAGCATCCGGGTCAGGTTCACCGGCGGGCGTCGGGCCGGCCGAGCCTCCGGCCCGGACGCCTCGATGAGGTCGGGGAAGGGGAGTCGCGACATGGGGGGCGATCGCTCCAACGGTCCGGGTGTCGCCCGGGTGGGCGGATACTTGAACCATTATGCGAATGCCGAGCCAAGCGCGTGATCCTCGACCCGGGGCCGTCGGCTCGGGTATAAGTGCCCCTCGGGAGAGTCCGCCACGTCGACCGCCCAGGGGAGCCCGCCGGGAATGACCGCGAACGGAACGATCGACCTGGACGCCTACATCCGAGACGTCCCGGATTTCCCCAAGCCCGGCATCCTCTTCAAGGACATCACGCCCCTGCTGGCCGACGCCCGGGCCTTCGGGGCGACGGTCGACCGGCTCGCCGACCACTTCCGGGGGCACGGGATCGACGCAGTGGCCGCCGCCGAGGCCCGGGGCTTCCTCTTCGGCACGCCCCTGGCCCTCCGCCTGGGGGTCGGCTTCGTCCCGATCCGCAAGCCGGGCAAGCTGCCCTATTCGAAGATCGGCGTCGAGTATGCCCTGGAGTACGGAACCGACCGACTGGAGGTCCACGGCGACGCCGTCGGCCCGGGGCGGCGGGTCCTGCTCCTCGACGACGTCCTGGCGACCGGCGGCACGATGGTCGCTTGCCGCGACCTCGTCCGGCAGGCCGGCGGGGAGGTCGTCGCCTTCGCCTTCGTCATCGAGCTGGGGTCCCTCGGCGGTCGGGCGAAGCTGGAGCCCGGCGAGGTCTTCAGCCTGCTGAAATATTGAGCGGTCTGGCCCGCGAGGAGGGACCTTGATGCGACCGCCGAGTTTCCGGGTCCGCACGCTGATGGTGATGGTCGTCGCGGTGGCGGTTCTCGTCTGGGCTGCGATGATGGGGTCGCGGTCGTACGAATATCAAGGCCGGGCGAGGAGGTACGCCGAGCAAGGGCGGGGCTGGCGGGAGATCGCGGTCCGGGAGCCGTGGTTCTCGCAATTCGCCTCGGAGTGCGCCGATTACTTCGAGGGCTTGACCCGGAAGTATCGCCGGGCGATGTGGCGACCCTGGCTCCGCGTCGAGCCCGATCCCTGGGCCCCCGGGGCCGAAGCTTATCATCGACAAGAGATCGAGGCGGGTCACCGAGAGGAAGCCATCCCCGTCACGATCCCACCCATGCCCCGCCAGCCTCGACCGGAGGTCGAGGCGGCTCACCAGAAGGCCCCGATGAAGAAGGAGAAGTAGCGGACGCGGTCGCCCTCGGCCTTGGAGACGGGGACGGCGATGTCGAAGGCGAGCGGGAGCTGGCCGGTGATCTGGGGGATCACCACGCGGAGCCCGGTGCCGACCGCGGCGCGGAAGGTGGTGAACGAGTAGCCCGACTCGACCGTGCCGAAGTCGCAGAAGACGACCTGCTGGAGCTTGTCGCTGGCGGTCCAGGGGAACTGGTACTCGACCGAGCCGATCGCCTCCATGATGCCGCCGGTGTTGATCCCCAGGATGTGCGGGCCGACCCCTCGGTAGTAGAAGCCTCGCATGCTCCGGTAGTCGCCGGCGAAGAACCGCTCGTAGATCGGGGTGTCGCGGCCGGTGATGCCGTAGCGGCCCCGCATGGTGAAGGTCCGCTTGCCCGAGCCGTCGGGCCGGCTCCCGGTGGTGAAGTGCTGCTTCCCCTCCAGGGTGAACTTGGGGAAGGTGAAGGTCCCCCAGCCTTGCTCGAAGGCGGCTTCGAGGTAAGACCCCTGGGTCGGCGAGACCGGGTTGTTCCGGTTGTCGAACCGGATCGCCGGGCGGAGGGTGGCCAGGGTGGTGTGCCCGGCGGCGGCGAGCAGGGCGGCCGGCGCGGGGTACTTGAAGCCGTGGAGGTCGACGTCCTCGATGCGGAAGGCGGTGTCGGCGTAGATCTGCGGGCCGAACTGGTAGCCGAGCGAGAACCGGCCGCCGCTCCGCCGCTCCGACCAGTCGGGGTAAAACCGGCTCCACTGGTAGCCGGAGACGCCGAGGCCGAGCGGGAGGTCGAAGAGGTAGGGGTCGCGGAAGCTGACGGTGTAGCGGTTGATGAGCGTGCCCGGCGAGAGTTCGAGCCGGAACTCCTGCCCGGCGCCCCGGAAGGCCCGGCCGCTGGTCAGCTCGGAGAACGACCGGGGGATGGCGAAGAGGTCGAAGTTCGACTCGTGGAGGATCGCGGTGCCGCTGAGGCCGCCGAAGCTGCTGGCCCCGAAGCCGAACATGAGGCGGCCGGTGGGGGCCTCGTCCACGCTGGTGACGATGTCGGCGAACGACCGGCCCTTGAAGGGTTCCTGGCTGTCGGGGCCGACGTCGGTCATGTTGCTGTTGGGCAGGTTCGGGTCCTGCAACGGGTCGATCGTCCCGGGCCTGGCGGCCGGCCTCCTGGGCGGGAAGAACGGCGGCGCGCCGGGCGGGGGCGCGGCGGTGCGGGGGACGGTGTTGGGCTCGGGGGCGAACTCTTCGCCGATGCCGAAGGGATTGGCCCCCTGCGGGCCCGCCGGGGCCGCCCTCGAGGGGCTCGGGATCGGCACCGGGCCTTGCGCCGGGGGGACCTCCATCGGCGGCATCGTCGGGGGGCCGTCCAGCGGCGGCATCGCCGGCGGCTCGGCCGAAGCCGGGGGCGTGTCGCCCAGGTCGGGGCTCTGCATCCGGGCCAGGTCGAGGCCCTTAGTCTCGGCCGCCACGTCCTCGCCGAACGGCTTGTCGCCGGGGCGGCGGTTGATGATCTGGACCTCGGTCGCCTTGCCCATCTGGGGGTTGGAGACGAAGTAGCCGGTCGAGCCCAGCCGCTTCTTGAAGATCTCGATCCGGTTGGGGTCGAGGACCTCGCCGGGGAGCAGGCCGGCCATGACGGCCTCGCGGCGGACGACCTTCTCCTTGGTCCGGGCGTTGCCCCGGATGATGATCTGCCCGAGGACGTAGGGCGGCCCTTCCTCGATCCGGTAGACGACGTCGACGAAGCCGGGCTCCTCGGTCGGGGGCTGGTCCGGTTTGATCTGCGTGTCGATGCAGCCAATCGACCAGTACTTCGTGTTGAGGGACTTCAGGTCGAGGTCGCGGATCGCCTCGTTGAAGGGCATGCCGGGCTTGAGGACCATCCCCTCGCGGAGCTTGGCCTCGGTGAGCTGCTTGTTCCCCTCGATGGTCACCTTGCGGACCTTGTACTGGGCCCCCTCGGAGATCGTGAAGGTGATCGCCTCCTGCCCGAACTCCGCGCCCGGCTTGGTGGTCGCCGAGACGCGGATGTCGAAGAAGCCGTTGTCCTGGTAATACTTGATGAGGGCCCGGCGGTCGTTCTCCAGCCCGTCCTTCTGGCGCTTCACGCCGAGCAGGCCGAAGTACCCCTTGCGGCTCTCGATCTTGGTGGCGAGCACGCCGTCGTCGACGAAGGCGTTGCCGACGAAGTCGATGCTGCCGATCTTGAACTTGGGCCCCTCGAAGATCTCGATGACGACCTTGCGGTCGCCGACCTTGCCGCCTTCGAGGAGGCGGACGGTGGCCTTCTCGTAGCCCTTTTCTTCGTACAAGGTCTGGATCTGGTGGACGGCCATCTGGGCCTTGACCGAGTCGGCCCGCCCGCCCTTCTTGAGCTGGGTGGCCTCCTCGATGTCCTTGAGCTTGACGTGGCCCATCCCCTGGTTCAGGCCGATGAACTGGACGTCGGTGAGCACGGGCATCTCGACGACGCGGATCACCAGGACGACCTTGCCGCCGGGGGCGTCGTCCAGGAGCATCTGGACGTCGGAGAACCACTTGGTCCCCTCCAGGGCGCGGAGGTCGGCCTCGGTGGTCGACTGGTCGAGCTGCCGGCCGGATCGGCTCTTGATCTTGCCCCGGATCTGCTCCGAGGTGATCGAGGAATTGCCCTCGATGCGGACCTCGGCGATCTCGCGCTCGGTCGGGCCGTTGGGGGCCTGGGCGTTCGCCGGGTCGGCCTGGATCGCCGCCAGGATGAGGGCGAAGGCGACCAGCAGGGCCCTTGGGCCCGGCCCTCGCCCTTTCCCGTCTTCTCGGACCGCCCCGGCCATCCCTGGCCGGTGCGGACTCTGCGTTTCGCCGCGTGTCATGCTCGATCGGTCCCGATGATGGCCCCCGACGCGGCCCCCTCGCCGTCAGGGCGGGGGGAGGCTCGTCGGCGGTCAGGAGTTACCGATGTCCTCGGGGCGTGCCCGGAAAGGCCTCGACCACCTCGGACGTCCGTCTGCCGATCCGAGGTGAGGGTTTGAAGACCACGCCCGTCCCTGGGCGGAAAGTCCTCAAGTTTCGCGAGACGATTTGCGACGGGGCTTGTACCCCAAGCCGAACGATCTCGCAACCCCGGATATTCTCCGGCCCGACTTAACGAAAATCCGGCAGACTTTCGCCTTCGTCCTCGTCGGCCGGCTCGACCCGGCCCCCGGGCCCCAGGAGCCCGACCAGCCCGTCGAACTTCCAGACGCCCCCCTCCCGGACCAGCCGGTAGACCGGCCCGACCCGGTCGGTCGGGCAGAGCCAGACGTCCTCGCCCTCGGGCCAGGCCCGGAAGTTCCGGTGGATGTTCCGGGGCAGTCCGACCAGGCCCCCGCCCCTCGCCCCCTCGATCCGGTGCGAGACGAGATACCCCCCCGAGCAGAGCGAGCGGGCCAGGTCGAGGTCCTGGGCATTCGCCGAGGCGACCAGGCCGGCGAAGCAGGCGACGGCCCCCCGAGTCATCCTCAGCGACCGGACCATCCGGGCCGAGGCGACGGCCAGGAACCCCGCCGCGACCAGTCCCAGGAGGACCCACCCCGCCCGCCTCAAGGCTGCCCCTTCAGGCGGGCCCGGATCCGGTCGACCAGCCCTCGCGTCACCGCCTTGCGGTCGGTCGACGCGGCGATCCGGTCGAGCGTGGCGACGAGGCCGCCGTCACCCCAGTCGTGGCCCCGGTCGAGGTATTCCACCAGGGCCCGGCCGACGACGTGGCCGAAGTAGCCGGCCGAGGCCCCCTGGGTCAGCGCCCCGGCGAGGTGGCCGACCCCCGGGAGGATCTTCATCGCCCCGCCGCCGATTGTCGCCGCCAGCGATCCCCAGAGTACCACCCGGCCGCCCCGGATCAGCTCCGAGGCCAGCCCCCGGGCGACCCCGGCCGAGAGCCGTTCGCCGTAGACCTCGGAGACGCGCCGGACCAGGATCGCCAGCCCGCCCGGCCCGGCGAGGAAGTCGAGCAGGGGGACCGGGTTGATCGCCAGGGCCACCGCCAGCGCCGCGCTGGTCTCGTCGGCGACCCGCTCGGCCCGGAGTCGGCGAATCGAACGGTCCCCCTCGCGGGCCAGGACGTGCGAATCGACCCGGGCCAGGGCCTCGGCCAGGTCCCGGAAGTCGCCCGCCGACTCCGCCAGGACCGCCAGCAACCGGGCTTCGAGCGCCCCGACCTCCGGCTCGCCCCGGGTCGTCTCCACCCGCGACCCGCCCCCCGGCAGGAGGACCAGCCGGCGGACGATCGGCGAGGCCGCGACCGGCACCACGTCCTCGGGCGGGATCAGCCCGGCGAGGCCGGCGCGGACGCTCGCCAGGACGTGCTCGCCCTCGACCGCATCGAGCAGGTCCATCTTGTTCAGCGCGACGACGACCGGCTTGCCCGACTCCTTGAGCGAGGTCAAGGCGTGGCGGGCTGTGCCGGTCAGGTCCTCGGCGAGGACGAACAGGACGAGGTCGGCCTCGAGCGCGGCCCCGGTCGCCAGCGCCTCGTGGTCCAGGCCGCCGACCTCTTGCAGGCCGGGCGTGTCGAGCAGGCGGACGCCGAGGCGGCGGGGGTCATCTTCGGGTGGGGCGTCCTCGCCCTCGGCGACCACCCTCCAGTCGACCCCGGCCACGTCGACGGTCGTCCCGCCGATCGGCCCGGCGGGCCTGGCCTCGCGACCGGCGAGGGCGTTGATGAGGCTGGACTTGCCCGCGTTGATGATCCCGTAGACCGCGACGGCGAGGGCCCTGGTCGTCACGTCCCCACCTTCCGGCGGAGGTCGTCGCGGAGCCGTTCGACGACGGAGTCGGCCTTGGCCTGGAGGAGGATCTGCTGGATCACGGTCTTGATCCCCAGGTTCCCCCACTGGCACCCCTGCTGCAAGTAGACCTTCGCCGCCCGGCCGAGGACGTAAGACGCCCACGACGCGGTGACGCCGAAGCTGACGCTGACCGCCCCGTAGCCGACCGCCGCCAGCGGCGCGGCCAGGCCGCCCGTGGCGATCGTCGTGCCCGCCAGCAACGCCTTGGCCCCGACGACCATCAAGCGACCGGCG
>JAABUK010002351.1_pt1 | contig 34069 bp, 33 predicted proteins | sample 5559141 | NCBI WGS metagenome assembly JAABUK01 (sample SAMN10711869, study PRJNA513367) | rock metagenome | isolation source: Antarctica rocks | place: Antarctica: Victoria Land, Pudding Butte nord | collected 2016-01-03 | reverse complement strand
CGCCGGAGGTCCTGCTGTCGGGCACGCCGATACCGCCCAGCCATCCCGGATCAACCGGGTCGCCACCGCCGCCAGCTACGATGCTGCACTAACATTTTGCCCGGACCACTCGATGGGGGCTGGACAGCATCACCCCGTTCGTCGCCAACAACCCGGTGATGTCGCAGTTCTACGCGCATCCCGAGCAGTACGGGCCGCACCTGACCCGGGAGGGCGAGCTGGTCCCGGCGCAGCGGGCCTGGCAGCAGGCGAACCACACCTACGCCTTCGCGGACGGCCTCGGCACGGTGGAGATCACCATCGGGCTGCTGGTCCTGTGCGGCCTGGTGCCCACGGCGCTGGGGGCTGGCGCAGGGCTGGCGGGCGCGGCGCTCGCCTTCGCCACGTCGTTCGTGACGCTGTCGTTCCTCGTGACGACGCCGGAGGCGTGGGTGCCCGCCCTGGGCGACGCCCAGCATGGGTTCCCCTACCTGTCCGGCGGCGGGCGCCTGGTGCTGAAGGATGTCATGCTGCTGGCCGGGGGCTTGCTGGTCATCGGCGACTCCGCCAGGGCGCTGCGGGCGGGATACGCCGGGACGACGCCGCAAAGCGGGACCGTAGCGGGCGTCCGGACCAGGGCACTGGCCGCCGGACCCAAGTAACCCGGTGCTGGCCCATCCCGCCGGGGCGCGCTGGACTGCTCAACCTGCTCAGAAGCATCCTGGCGAGCCTGCGGCATGGCAGCGACGGCTGCTTGCGTTGGCCGTTTTGCCATCCGTCGTTGCGAGCCGCTTGCGGCGCGGCAACTCATGTGCAGACGGCCCCTGCTTGCAAGGGTTGGGGTTCGATCACTCCGGCCCCACAGGTTCTTTCGTGCTGCCTTAGCTTGCCCGGCATCGGACGACCATCCTATGGTCCCCGTCCACAAGCAAGAACCACAAGGAAGCGCCATGTCCCGCCTGCCGATCCTCGCCGCCGTCGCCGCAACGCTGCTGTCCGCCCAGGCCGCCCGCGCCGTCGAGGTGTCCCAGACCGTCACCACCACAGCCCCTCCAGCCAAGGTCATGGCCGTCATGGGCCAGTTCGACGCCATCGCCACCTGGCTCCCCGGCGCCGAGAGCAGCCCGGCGGACAAGGGCAACGAGGGCGGGTCGGTCCGGGTCATCACCCTCAAGGCGCCGGGCAGCCCGAAGGTGACGGAGCGGCTGACCATCAGCACGACCACGGGATACAGCTACACCATCTCGCAGGTGGACCCGAAGGTGCTGCCGGTGGCGGAGTACTCGTCCAGCCTCAACGTCGCGCCGTCCGGCACCGGGTCGGTCGTCACCTGGCAGGGCAGCTTCAAGCCGGCAGGCGGCGCGGACGACGCGACTGCCGAGAAGGCCATCACCGGGCTGTATCGCGCCGGGCTGGACAACATCAAGGCGCTTGCGGAGAAGTAGCGCCGCCGCCGCCGCGGGCCGTCCGGCCCGCGCTAGGGCCTCTACCGCCCGAACCGCTCGACCAGTTCCCGGGTGCGCGCCGCGTCGGTTTGCTTCATCGCCTGCCAGGCAAGGCGCTGGCAGTCGTCCACCGTGGTGCCGCGCACGGCCTGCTTGACCCGCGGCACCGCCGAGGCGTTGGTGCTGAAGCAGCGCAGGCCCAGCCCGATCAGCAGCGGCGTGAAGGCCGGGTTGGCCGCCATCTCCCCGCACACCGACACCGGGATGCCGCGCGCCGCGGCACCTTCGGCGACCATGCCGATCAGCCGCAGCATGGCCGGGTGCAGCGGGTCGTACAGGTCGGCCACGTCCGTCTCGCCGCGGTCCACCGCCAGCGCATACATGCAGAGGTCGTTGGTGCCGATGGCGAAGAACTCGGCTTCCGCCGCCAGCGCATGGGCGCACAGGGCGGCGCCGGGCGTCTCGACCATGATGCCCAGCGGCGGCAGCACCTTGGGCAGCCGCTGCTTGGCCGCGCGCAGCCGGTCCGCGACGCGCAGCAGCACCACCCGCGCCGCGCGCACCTCGGCGACGGTCGTCACCATCGGCAGCAGCACGCGCACCGGGCCATAGGCGGCGGCGCGCAGGATGGCCGCCAACTGCACCTCGAACAGCGCGGGCTGGCGCAGCAGCAGGCGTATGCCGCGCAGCCCGAGCGCCGGGTTGGCGTCCGCCATCTCCGGCACGACGCCGGCGTTGGTGAGCGCCTCGATCTCCTTCTCCCCGCCCCAATCCAGCACCCGGATGGTGACGGGGTCGCCGGACATGGCCTCGACCACGGTTCGGTAGGTGTCGGTCTGCTCGTCCTCCGTGGGAACGGTGTCGCGGTTCATGAACAGGAACTCGCTCCGCAGCAGGCCGATGCCGGTGGCGCCGGAGCCTGCGACCATCGGCAGCTCGACCGGTAGTTCCAGGTTGGCGTGCAGCAGGATGGCCTCGCCGTCCAGGGTCACGGCGGGCAGGCGGCGCAGGCGTCCCAGGCGCTGCCGGTCTCGGGCGAAGCTGATGACGGCCCGGCGGGCGTTGGCGAGCGTGGGGGGAGCCGGGTTCAAGGTGACGGTGCCGACGACGCCGTCCACGATGGCGGTCTCTCCGGCGCGCAGCCCGGCCATCAGGCCCGGTGCGCCCAACACGGCGGGAACGCCCAGGGCGCGCAGCAGGATGGCGGTGTGGCCGTCGGTGCCGCCCTCCTCGGTCGCCACGGCGGCGATGCGGGCGGGGTCTATCAACGCGGCGTCGGACGGGCGCAGGCTTTCGGCGATCAGGATGGCGCCCTGCGCGGCCCCGGCGAAGCTGCGGAACGGCGCGCGGGTCAAGTTGCGGACCAGGCGGCGCCCGACTTCCCGCACCTCGTCCGCCTTGCGCTGCGCGCTGCCGTCGCCGGCTTGGGCGCCGGTCCGGGCGTCGCTCTGGGCACCGGACGCATCGGGCGGGGCGCCGGCCAGGGCGACGAAGGCGTTGGCGAAGGCGTTGGCCTCCTCCATGACGGCGGTTTCGGCCGAGACCAGGCGGTCGCCGATGCGGGTGCGTATGCCGCGCACCAGGCGGGACGGGCCGAGCATCTGCAGGTAGGCGTCGAGCAACGGGGCGATCTCGCCCTGACCCTCCTCCGGCAGCACCGACAGCCGGCCGCGCAGCTTCAGGAGCTGCTTGCGGGATTGCAGGATCGCGGCCTCCAGCCGGGCCAGCTCGGCAGGGGCGTCGGCGGCCTGGATACGGTGGCGCGTGACCTGGGGCGGCGCCTCGGTCGTGCGGAACACCGGGCCGATGGCAACGCCGGCGCAGGCGGGGATGCCGAACAGCCGGCGCTCCGGCGCCGGGCAGGGCGCCGGGTCCGGGCGGGCATTGTGCCCGACGCCGGGCTTCGTGTCCTGGCCCGGATCATGGTCCGTGTCGTGGCCCGCGTCAGTCGCGCTCATTGAACCCGGCCTCGACCAGGCCCGTCAGGGCGTCCAGCGCCTCTTTGGCGTCCCAGCCGTCCGCCTGCAGCTCCAACTGCGATCCCTGCCCGGCGCCCAGCATCATCAGCCCCATGATGGACCGCGCCGACACCGATTGCCCGTCGCGCAGCACCTCGACGGAGGCGCCGTAGCGTTCGGCCAGGGTCACGAACTTGGCGGCGGCCCGGGCGTGCAGGCCGCGCATGTTCACGACCGTGACAGTGCGCGACAGCATGGTGGGGCTGGGTTCGGGACCGGGTCCAGGGGTCGCGCCGCCCATGCGCCTAGCCGCAGCCGCCGAGCTTGCGGCAGCTCGGCATGACCGTGGAGGCCGATGCGATATACTTGCGCCCCGCTGCCTGGGCGCAGTCCACGCATTCCCCCAGGTTCTGGCTGGACCGGACCTTGGCCAGCTTCACCAGCATCGGCAGGTTGACGCCCGAGATCACCTCGACGCCCGGCCGCGTCATCATGGAGATCGCAAGGTTGCTGGGCGTGCCGCCGAACATATCGGTCAGCAGCACCACGCCGTCCCCGGTGTCCACGCGGTCAATGCTGTCATGGATGTCGGCGCGGCGGCCCTCCATGTCGTCCTCCGGCCCGATGCAGACCGTCGCCACGTTTCGTTGCGCGCCCACCACATGCTCCATCGCCGACCGAAGCTCGTCGGCGAGGCGCCCGTGGGTCACCAGCACAAGGCCAATCATGATATTCGTCCAGGCTCCTATGCCGGCACTGAGGTCGCGTCTTCCATGGCCGGGCCGTCTGGTGCCCCGGGTCTCCTGCCGGCGTCCGCCGGGCCGGCGATGCCCTTGCGGGCCAACTCGCGGTGGGAGGCCGTCACTTGCCAGGCGGCGTCCTCGTGCCCGCGCAGCACGGCTGCGAGGCGTTCCACGATATGCACGGAGCGGTGACGCCCGCCGGTGCAGCCAACGGCTATGGTAGCATACCGCTTGCCTTCCTGCACAAAGCGCGGCAGCACCAGGCGCAGCAAGCCGGTGATCCCGTCGAAGAAGCGGGGGAAGTCGGGATCGGCCTCGACATAGGCGGCGACATCGCTGTCCAGCCCGGTCCCAGGGCGCAATATGGCGTCGTAATGCGGGTTTCGCAGGAATCTCGCGTCAAACACCATGTCGGCCTCGCGGGGCAGGCCGGCAGGAAACGCAAAGGACACCAGGGACACCACCATGCGCGCTTCCCCGGCACCGGCGGCCAGGTCCGGCTTGAAGCGCTGCTCGACCAGGCGACGCAGCTCGGCCAAGGGCATTTCGGAGGTGTCCAGCAACAGGTCGGCGGCGTCGCGCAGCGGCTGGGTCAGCGCCGCCTCGGCCGCGATGCCGTCCACGACGCGGCCCTGCGGCGAGAGCGGATGCCGGCGCCGGGTCTCGGTGTAGCGGCGGAGCAGGGCGGTCTCGTCGGCGGTGGCATAGACCAGTTCCGGCCGCAGCCCGTGGTTCTCGCGCAGGTCCGCGAGGGTCGCCAGCGCCAGCCCGGCGTCGAAGCCGCGGCTGCGTGCGTCCAGCCCGATGGCGAGCGGACGCTCGGTACGGCTGACCAGGTCGGGAACCATTGTGAGCGGGGGATTGTCCACGGCTTCGTAGCCCACGTCCTCCAGCGCGCGAAGGATGCTGGCCTTGCCGGCGCCCGACAGGCCGCTGACCAGGACGACGCGCAAGGCGGTCAAGCGAAGGCGCCGGCCATCTGTGCGGTCCGCCCCAGGGCGCAGTCCAGCGCCAGGCCGGTCCGTGCGGCGGCGGACGCCTGCGCCGGGTCCACCATTACCATGGGCAGGCCGGTCGGGGCGTGCCGGGCGGGATGCGGCAGGCGGTCGCCCGCGCCCATGCCGACCGCCAGCGCCAGGCGCACCGGCGCCGTGTGGGGCAGGCGCACGATGCCCAGGCCGCGCACCTCCAGCAGCCCGGCCAGCGCCTCCGGCGGACTGGCGTATCCGTCCCGCACCACGACCTGGTCATCGGCGACGAGCGTGAAACGATGGTCGAGCAGGCGCAGCAGCAGGTCGGACTTTCCCGAACCCGGCGGCCCCAAAAGCAGCACGCCATGCCCGTCCCGGGCGGCGCAGCTTGCGTGCATGTGCATCAGGCGGCCCTTGTGACGCGGTTTTGCAGCAATTGGAAGCATCTTGTGATCCAGGTCACATGACGGGGCGTTTCATATGCAGCGCTGCGCTGCTCCCTCTCCCTCCGGGAGAGGGTTGGGGTGAGGGAGGCGGCAAGCACTGCCCTGCCGTTCATAGGGCCGGTCCATCATAGTCCAGCGATGGTCCTTGCGGCTTCCCTCACCCCGGCCCTCTCCCGCAGGGAGAGGGAGCGGACCTACGCCCGGGGCAGCCGCACCACGAAGCGGGCGCCCACGACCCGGCCGGCGTCGTCCAGGCGGTTCTCCGCGGCGATGCTGCCCCGCAGTCCCTCCACGATCTGCCGGCTGATGGACAGCCCCAGCCCGGAGTGCCGGCCGAACTCCTCCCCCGCCGGCCGCTCGGAATAGAAACGGTCGAACACATGCTCCAGCTTCGCCGCCGGCATCCCCGGTCCCTCGTCCTCCACGGCGACCTCGGCCATCGCCCCGGCCTCCCGCGCCCGCAGCAGGATGCGCCCGTCGCGCGGCGAGAAGCTGCGGGCGTTGCCGATCAGGTTCCGCAGCACCTGTACCAGCCGGCCCTCCACGGCCTGCACCAGCAGCGGCGCCTCCGGCACGTCCAGCACCAGCACCGGGTCGCCGTCGCCGCGGGTGGCGTCGTGTATCTCGGCCAGGATGCGGAGGATCTGCACGACATCCAGCGGCTCGGTCGCGGCGCGGGACAGCTCGGCGTCCACCCGGCTGGCATCGCTGATGTCGCTGATGAGGCGGTCCAGGCGGATCACGTCGTCGGAGATGATGGCCAGCAACTGTGCCCGCCGCGCCGGGTCCTGGATGCGCGGCAGGGTCTCGATGGCGCTGCGTATGCTGCTCAGCGGGTTCTTGATCTCGTGCGCCACGTCGGCGGCGAAGCGCTCGGTGGCGTCCATGCGCGCCCAAAGCGCCGCGGAGCTTTCGGCCAGGGCGTGCGCCAGCTCGCCCACCTCGTCGGTGCGGCGCAGCAGCAGGGATGGCACGGTGCTGGCGCGTCCGCGGCTCTCCCGCATCTCGTGCGCGGCGCCGGCCAGGCGCAGGATCGGCCGGGCGATGGTCAGCGACAAGTACCAGGACAGCGCGACCGTCAGCACGAGCGCCAGCGCGAACAGCCCCAGGATGCTCATGCGTACCGTCAGCAGGCTTTCGTCCACCTCGCGCGCCTCCCGCGTCAGCAGCACGATGCCCACGGTGTGGCGGTTTCGCAGCACCGGCTCGGCGACCGTTACCAGCAGCCGGTCCTCGGTAGTGCGGCGTATGTAGGGCGGCATCTCGCGGCCGGTGCTGGAGCTGGTCATCCGCAGCTCCTCCTTCACGTCGGGCTGCCAGTCTATGCCGCCGGCCGCGCTGACCTCCACGAACGGACCCTGCGTCTTGTGCGGCAGCACGGACATCAGCTTGTCATAGACCGCGCCGACCGTTTCCATCACCGGGCTGCGGACGGCGGCGGGCGGCAGCGGCTCCGTCACCACGGCGCCGCCGGCCCCTTCCCGCACGCGGCTGTCGGCGATCAGGCGGCCATCGGGGGCGTACAGCCGCGCCTGGGCGTTGGGCGTCGGCTCCGTCAGGCGGCGCAGCAGCGGGCGGGCCTGGTCGGGCTGCAGCATCGGGTTGTCCGGGTCCGTCTCCCGCACGGCGCTTTCGCCCAGGGCGCCGGCATAGATGCGCGCCTGCTCCCGCAGCGCCTGCACGTCGGCTTCCAGCAAGCCGGCTTGATACTGGTCCAGGTACAGCAGCGCCGCCACCAGCAGCGCCAGCGGCAGGGCGTTCACCAGCAGGATGCGCCGCAGCAGCGGCGACGCCCAGCGCCGCCGCACGCCGCGTATGGCGGCGCGCGCGGGTGGCGCGGGAAGGACGCCGCTATCCGGCATTGCGGGTCCTCGCGCCAGCCGCGCTCCGGTCCGGCTGTCCCGTCCCGTCCTTGTCCGTCATTGCGAGGAGCGCAGCGACGCGGCGATCCAGGGGCGGCGAGGACTGTGCTGACGGCCCCCCGGTTGCCGCGCCGCAGGCGGCTCGCAATGACACTCGCAATGACAAAGGCGCGGCAGCGGCGGCAGCGGCGGCAGGGCCGTCAGGATCAGGGCAGGGGGCAGCGCCCATCACTGCTCCTTGTACTTGTAGCCGATGCCGTACAGCGTCTCGATGTGGTCGAAGCTGTCGTCCATCGCGCGGAACTTCTTCCTGACGCGCTTGATGTGGCTGTCTATCGTGCGGTCGTCCACGTAGATGTTCTCGCCATAGGCGGCGTCTATCAACTGGTCGCGGGACTTCACCATGCCGGGCCGGGCGGCCAGGGCCTTCACAAGCAGGAACTCCGTCACCGTCAGTTGGATGTCCTTCTCGCGCCAGGTGCATTGGTGCTTGGTCTCGTCCAGCAGCAGGTCGCCGCGCGCCATGACGCCGCCCGGCGCGGCCCCGGCGCCCTCGGCGCGGCTGGCCTCCTTGCGGCGCAGCAGGGCGCGTATGCGCTCGATCAGCAGGCGCTGGCTGAACGGCTTGGTGATGTAGTCGTCCGCGCCCAGGCGCAGGCCCATCAGCTCGTCCACCTCCTCGTCCTTGCTGGTCAGGAAGATGACGGGGAGCTGGCTGCGGGTTCGCAGGCGCTGCAGCAGCTCCATCCCGTCCATGCGCGGCATCTTGATGTCCAGCACCGCCAGATCCACGGGCTTGGCGGTCAGGGCTTGCAGGGCGCTTTCGCCGTCGGTGTAGGTACGCACCAGGAAGCCCTCCGCCTCCAGCGTCATCTGCACCGAGGTCAGGATGTTCCGGTCGTCGTCAACCAGTGCGATGGTGTGCTTCATGGGAGGCCGCCTTGTGCTCACCCGGCAGCCCTGGCCGCACGGGATCGGGACGCTATCTGGATGGTGATTATGGCGGAATGCAGGAGCATCACAAATGAGCGACGCCCAGACCGGCGACAACCCCACCGCCACCCCTGTCCAGGACGCCCGCGCCCTGCTGCGCGCGGCCCGCGGCGGCACGCTGGCCACCAGCGCGGACGGCCAGCCCTTCGCGTCGCTCGTCACGCCCGCGACCGCGCCGGACGGGTCCGTACTGATGCTGCTGTCCGGCCTGTCCGAACACACGCGGCACCTGCGGGACGAGCCGCGCTGCGCCGTCATGGTGGCCGGGCCGCCGGCAGGGTTGAACCCGCAGACGGCGCCGCGCCTGACCGTCACCGGCCTAGCAGCGCATGAGCCTGACCCGGCGATGAAGGCCCGCTGGGTCGCGCTGCACCCCTATGCCGCGTTCTACGCCGGGTTCGCGGACTTCCAGGTGTTCCGCTTGCGGCCGGTCGCCGGGCAGTTCATCGGCGGCTTCGCCAGCGCCACCCGGCTACGCCAGGCCGACCTGCAATGGGACCCTGCAGCCGTCGCCGCCGTGGCAGAGGCCGAGGCGGAGGTGATCGGCCACTGCAACGCCGACCACGCCGACGCCCTGGACGCCATCGCGCTGGATGCGGGCGCCGATGGCCCGGGCTGGCTGATGGCCGCCTGCGACGTGGACGGCTGCGACCTGGTGCGGGACGAAGCCACCTTCCGCATCCCTTGGTCCGCCTCCGTACAGGACGCTGGCAGCATACGCACGCAGCTTGTCCGCCTCGCGCATGCAGCACGGAAAAGGGTGGCTGGCGGGCCTGGACGGGGTGCATAGCCTCCCCTAGAGAGGCCGCATTCAGTCCAACCCAACCCGTCACAAGGCGGGGTTGCCCAGGGGAGCTCGTCCGTGAACTATCAGCCCAATCCCGCCGCGGCGCATATCACGTCGGAACGATCCGCCTCCGCATCACTCCTGTCCGGCACCGGCCTGCACGCCGCCGCGCCGGTCCATGCCAACCTGACGGCGGTGCAGCTCGTGACGCACGCGCTGCGCCGGGGCGAGGGCCGGCTGTCCGCCGAGGGCGCGCTGATCGTGAAGACCGGCGTCCACACCGGGCGGTCCGTGCAGGACAAGTTCACCGTGGACGACCCCGCCATCACGAACGACATCTGGTGGCGCCCCGGCAACCAGAAGCTGGACCCGGCGCACTTCCAGGTCTTCAAGGGCCGCGTGCAAGCCTACCTGCAAGGGCGCGAGCTGTTCACCCAGGACCTGTATGCCGGCGCCGACCCCGCCTACCGCGTCCGCGTCCGCCTGGTCAGCACCGAGGCGTGGCACACCCTGTTCGCCCGCAACATGTTCATCCGCCCCGCGCAGGAGGAGCTTGCGGCGTTCGAGCCGGATTACGTCATCCTGCACGCCCCCAACTTCCAGGCCGACCCAGCGACGGACGGCGTGCGCAGCAGCACCGCCATCGCCGCGTCGTTCACCGAGCGCATGATCGTGATCGCCGGCAGCGAATACGGCGGCGAGATCAAGAAGAGCATCTTCGGCGTGATGAACTGGCTTCTGCCGGCCCAGGGCGTGCTGCCGATGCACTGCTCGGCCAACGTCAGCCGCACGGCGGATGGCCGCCCCGGCGAGGCCGCGCTGTTCTTCGGCCTGTCCGGCACCGGCAAGACCACGCTGTCCAGCGACCCGAACCGCCCGCTGATCGGCGACGACGAGCATGGCTGGAGTCCGAACGGCGTCTTCAACTTCGAGGGCGGCTGCTACGCCAAGGTCATCCACCTGAACAAGGAGGCCGAGCCTGAGATCTACGCTGCGACCCATCGCTTCGGCACCGTGCTGGAGAACGTGGTGGCGGACGAGCGGGGCAACCTGGACCTGACGGACGGCTCGCTGACCGAGAACACCCGGTCCTGCTACCCCATCGAGTTCATCCCCAACTGCGACCTGTCGGGCCGCGCCGGGCAGCCGCGCAACGTGGTGATGCTGACGGCGGACGCCTTTGGGGTGCTGCCGCCGATCAGCAAGCTCAGCACGGCGCAGGCGATGTATCACTTCATGTCCGGCTACACCGCGAAGGTCGCTGGCACCGAGAAGGGCATGGGCCGGGAGCCGCAGGCGACGTTCTCGACCTGCTTCGGCGCCCCGTTCATCCCTCGGCACCCCGAGGTCTATGGACGGATGCTGGCGGACCTGATCGCCAAGCACGGCGCGGATTGCTGGCTGGTCAACACCGGCTGGACCGGCGGCGCCTATGGCGTCGGCAACCGCATGGCCATCAAGCACACCCGGGCGCTGCTGGCGGCGGTGCTGGACGGCAGCTTGCAGGGCGCGCGCTACGTGCAGGACCCGCATTTCGGGCTGATGATGCCGCAGGACGTGCCGGGCATCCCGAACGAGGTGCTGGACCCGCGCCGGGCCTGGGCCGATCCGGCCGCCTACGACGAGGCCGCGCGCAAGCTGGTCGGGCTGTTCGAGGCGAACTTCGCCACCTTCCAGGGCAAGGTCGGCGACGACGTGAAGGCGGCGGCGATCCGCGCCGCGGCGTAGGGGCGGCGACCGCCTGCGCCGGACCTTCTGCCAAGGTGCGCGCATGGCGTGAGAACCTGCCCTGCTCCCTCTCCCTCCGGGAGAGGGCCGGGGTGAGGGAGGCAGCCAGCGCGGAACCCGGCTTCAAGCAGGTGCGACGCGCTGTCGCAAGGCCGGGTTGGCGCTGCGTGGCTTCCCTCACCCCGACCCTCTCCCGGAGGGAGAGGGAGCAGGCGGCGTGACCTTTTCGGCCTTCCTGCGTTAGCCACCCACGCCAGCGCAGGAGCAGTCGTGTCAGGGACCGTGGCAGAGCAGGACGACCAGGCCGCACACCCGCGCAAGGCCGGCGCCGCGCTGCTGCTGGGCGCGCTGGGCATCGTCTATGGCGACATCGGCACCAGCCCGATCTACACCCTGCGCGAAAGCTTCAAGGCCGCCGGCATCGGCGACGCAGCGGACCCGGCGGCGGCGCAGGCAGCCGTCCTGGGCGTTCTGTCCATGGTGGTCTGGACGGTGCTGATCGTCGTCACCTTTAAGTACGTCGTGCTGGTCATGCGCGCCGACAACGACGGCGAGGGCGGCATCATCGCCCTGATCTCCCAGGCCCTGCGCGGCATGGCGGACGGGCGGGCGCACACCGGGCTGCTGCTGCTGGGCGTGTTCGGCGCGGCGCTGTTCTATGGCGACGGGATCATCACGCCGGCCATCTCCGTGCTCAGCGCCATCGAGGGGCTGGATGTCGCCACCCCCATCTTCCATCCCTACATCGTGCCGATCACCCTGGTGATCCTGGTGCTGCTGTTCATGGTGCAGAGCCGCGGCAGCGACTTCATCGGGCGGTTCTTCGGGCCGGTGATGGTGACGTGGTTCCTGGTGCTCGGCGTGGCCGGACTGGCGTCGGTGCTGCAACGGCCCGGCGTGCTGCTGGCGGTTGACCCGCGCCATGCCATCGGTTTCGCGCTCCATGCGCCGGGGCGGGCCTTCGTCACGCTGGGGTCGGTGTTCCTGGCCGTGACAGGGGCCGAGGCGCTGTATGCCGACATGGGGCACTTCAGCCGGGGCAGCATCCGGGTGGACTGGTTCGCGCTGGTGCTGCCGGCGCTGGTGCTGAACTACGCCGGGCAGGCGGCGCTGGTGCTGCAGGACCCCGGCGCGCTGGACAACCCGTTCTTCAAGCTGGTGCCGGCGTGGGGCTTGTATCCGCTCGTGGCGCTGTCGGCGGCGGCGACGGTGATCGCGTCGCAGGCGGTGATCTCCGGCGCGTTCTCCCTCACGCAGCAGGCGATGCAGCTCGGGCTGCTGCCGCGGCTGGACATACGCCAGACCTCCGAGGAGTCGGTCGGGCAGGTCTATGTGCCGCAGGTCAACTGGGCGCTGATGGTGGCCGTGGTCGGGCTGGTGCTGGCCTTCCGCTCGTCGGAGGCGCTGGCGGCGGCCTACGGCATCGCCGTCACGGGCACCATGCTGGTCACGACGGTGCTGCTGGCGGTGGTGATGCGCCGGATATGGCGCTGGAACCTGGCGCTGACCGGCGTGGTCGCGGGCGCGCTGCTGCTGGTGGACCTCACGTTCTTCGCCGCCAACGCGCTCAAGATACCCGAGGGCGGCTGGGTGCCGCTGCTGGTCGCCGCCGCGATCTACACCCTGATGACAACCTGGCGCATGGGCCGCAAGCTGGTGCTGGACCGCACGGGCGACGACAACGTGAACCTGGTGCCGTTCCTGCGCCAGGCCACCACGAGCGGGCTGGCGCGGGTGCCGGGCACGGCGATCTACCTCACGTCCCGCAAGGACCAGGTGCCGTCCGCCCTGTCCGAGAACCTGAAGCACAACCACGTCCTGCACGACCAGGTCGTGATCCTCACGGTCATCGGCGCCCGCCAGCCCCGCGTCGCCGAGGAGCGCCGGGCGTTGCGGGAGGAGATCTGCCCCGGCGCGGCGCGCATCCAACTGCGCTTCGGCTATGCCGAGCAACCGGACCTGCCGGCGACGCTGCGCCTGCACCAGGACAAGCTGGGCGTTGATCCCGGAACCGCGTCGTTCTTCACCGGGCGCGAGCTGCCGGTGCCGGCCTTCAACCCGGCGATCCCGCTGTGGCGGGAGCGGCTGTTCTCCGCCATGACCAGCAACGCCGTCAGCGCCGCCCGCTACTTCCTGATCCCGTCCGAGCGCGTAATCGAGCTGGGCACCCAGGTCGAGCTTTGAGCGGAACCGTCTTGAACAGGACTTTGGCATGACCCAGCCCTTCATAGACCCTGCCCACTTCGACCGGCTGTATGCCGCGAACCCCGACCCCTGGGCGTTCGCCACCAGCGACTATGAGCGGGACAAGTACGACGCCACCCTGGCCGCCCTGCCGCGCCCGCGCTTTGCCCGCTGCTTCGAGGTCGGGTGCAGCATCGGCGTGCTGACACGGGACCTGGCGGCACGGTGCGACGAGGTGCTGGGCGTGGACGTGGCCGACGCCGCGCTGGACCAGGCGCGGATGCGTTGCGCGGACCTGCCGGGGGTGGCGTTCGCCAACATGGTCCTGCCCGGCGCCTGGCCGGAGGGGCGGTTCGACCTCGTGATCTTCTCGGAGGTGCTCTACTACCTCGGCGTCCCAGGCTTGCAGCAGGCCGCACGGCGGACGCTCGACTGCCTGCTGCCCGGCGGCGCCGTGGTGCTGGTGAACTGGCGCGGCCCGACCGACGGCGCCTGTACCGGGGAGGAAGCGGCGGACCTGTTCACCGCCGCGGGCGCACCGGCGCTCCGCACCACGCACCAGAGCCGGGCGGAGAAGTATCGGCTGGACGTGCTGCAATCGGCATAGCTACGGCGCCAGCCGGTATAGCGTCAGCAGCACGGCCCGGCCGCGCGAGTAATTGAAGCCGGGCACGGCCGCGACCTCTTGCAAACGGATGCCGGCACGTTCTGCCCCGGCCAGCACCGCCGCGCGGTCCCGGTCCCCGACCAGCAGGGCGTGGACGCGGCCCGATGCCAGCGCCGCCGGGGCGTCGGCTGCGGGCAGCCACTGCGTATCGGTGCCGGCCAGGAACATCAGGCTCGGCTCGGCAAAGCCGACCGCCCCGAGGCTGCCTGGTTCCGGCAGGGCAGCAACCACCTGCGGCGCGATCCACACCGGCGCCAGACGCGGCAGCTCAAATCCCAGGATGGCTGCATACAGCACCACCGCCGCAGCAAGGGCTGCGACAGCCCCCTCTCCCTCCGGGAGAGGGTTGGGGTGAGGGGGTCTTGGCTGCGGAGCGGAGAACACCGGGTCCCGCTGGACCGAGGTCACCTGCGGGCCAGAACCGCGCCTCAAGACCCCCTCACCCCGACCCTCTCCCGGAGGGAGAGGGAGCCGTGCCCCGCTTCCCATCCTCAATGCCGCTTGCACCGTCAGCCACCCGGCCAGTCCGGCAGCCAGCACCGCCGGCACGCCCAGCCAAACCGGCATCCCCAGCACCAGCGGCAGCGCCGCGCCGCCCATTCCCAGCACCGACGCCGCAACGCCCGGCAACGCCACCGCCACCCACCGCCCCCAGCGCGGCAGCATCGCCCGCCCCGGGTCCAGCAGCCACCCCGCCGCCAGCAGGCACACGGCGGGATACAGCGGCAGCGTGTAGTGCGGCAGCTTCGTCGGCACCGCCTCGAACACCAGCCAGGCCGGCACCACCCACGCGATCAGGAACCGCACCGGCAACGCCCGCCGCCCGCGCCACGCCGCCAGCGCCGCGCCGGGCAGCAGCCCGCACAGCGGAAACAGCAGCAGCGGCAGCAGCGCCAAATGCAGCCCCGGCGGCCCCCAATGCGAATCGTCGCCGGACGACAGCTTGCGCCCGAGGTCCCCGCCCACCGCATCGGCGAAGAACCGTCCCCCCGTCGCCACCCCGATGGCCACGAACCACGGCAGCACCACCGCCAGCATCAGCGGCACCCCCCAGCCCGGCCGCAGCGCCCGCAGCCACGCGGCCCGCCCGCGTCCCGTCCGCCCGCGTCCCGTCCACCCGTCCGCCGCCACCAGCGCCAGCGCCGCCAGCCCGGCCACCATCGGCGTGACCGGCCCCTTGAGCAGGATGCCCGCCCCCATCGCCAACCAGAACAGCGCCGCCCCGCCCGCCCGCAGCCCGCCCGGGTCCAGGTAGGCCCGCGCCAGCACACCCATCGCCACCGTCGTAGCGCCCAGCAGGGCCGCGTCGGTCTTGGCGATGTGGACCTCCACCACCAGCGCCACGCTGGCCGCCAGCATCGCCGCACCCAGCAGCGCCGCCTGCTGCCCGACCAGCCGCTGCCCGGCCCAGAACGTCGCCAGCACCGCGCACAGGCCGCCCAATGCGGACGGGACGCGGTAGGGCCAGACCGGGTTCTCCGTCGCCAGGCCCAGCCCGCGCGCCGCCGCCGCGAACGGCACCTGCAGCCAGTGGATGCCGATGGGCTTGCGGTTGCGCGCCTCGGCGCCGTTCTGGATGCGGACGTAGTCGCCAGTCTCGATCATCTGCTTGCTGGCCTGGGCGAACCGGCTCTCGTCGCGGTCTCCCGGCGGGAGCGTGAAGAACCCCGGCGTCCACAGCAGCAGGCAGAACACGGTCAGCAGCAGCCGCGGACGGCGCGTATCCAGCAGGTGGCGCATGGCCGGGGCCTAGCATGGCGCCCCGTTCCGCGCCATGAACCCGACCCATGACCATGAAGCCCGCTGCGCCCAATCCCAATGCGCCCACGCCCGCTGCGCCAAAGCCCGCGGCGTTGATGAAGGACCCCACGCGGGAGGTCGCCTTCGACCTGCTCTCCGCCGTGCTGGACCGCCGCCGCCCGCTGGAGGAGGCGCTGGACGCCGCCCACCCCGCCGACCCGCGCGACCGCGCCGCCGCCCACCGCTTGGCCGCCGCCGTGCTGCGCCGGATGGGGTCGCTGGACGCCGTGCTGGACCCGCTGCTGCAACGTGCGCCGCCGGACGGGGTGCGGCACATCCTGCGGCTGGGCGCCGCCGGGCTGCTGCTGCTGGACACGCCGGCCCATGCCGCAGTCGCTACTGCGGTTGCCCTGGCCCGCGCCCGACGGCTGACGCCGTTCGCCGGGCTGGTCAACGCGGTGCTGCGGAAGGTCGCGGCGGCGGGCACGTCGGCGCTGGACGGGCTGGACGGGCCGCGCCTCGACACCCCGGCCTGGCTGTGGGCAAGCTGGGGCGCCAACGCCCGCGCCATCGCGGAGGCCCATGCGCTGGAGGCGCCGCTCGACCTGTCGCTGCGGCCCGGCGCCGCCGTGCCGGAGGGCGGCGCCCTGCTTCCCACCGGCAGCGTCCGCCTGCCCGCCGGCACCCGCGTGCAGGACCTGCCAGGCTTCGCGGAAGGCGCGTTCTGGGTCCAGGACGCCGCCGCCGCCCTGCCGGCCCGGCTGCTGGGCGTGCGGCCCGGCGAGCGCGCCGCCGACCTCTGCGCCGCCCCCGGCGGCAAGACGGCGCAGCTCGCCGCCACCGGCGCCCACGTCACGGCCATCGAGCGCGATCCGGGCCGCCTGCGCCGCCTGCACGAGAACCTGGCCCGCCTGCAACTGCCCGTGGAAGTCGTGCAGGCCGACGCCCTGGCCTGGACGCCCCCGGCCCTCCTGGACGCCGTGCTGCTGGACGCCCCGTGCAGCGCCACCGGCATCATACGCAGGCACCCCGACGTGATGCGCCTCAAGCGCCCGCGTGACGTGCAGGACCTGGCCGCCGGGCAGGACCGCCTGCTGGCCGCCGCCACACGGATGCTGCGGCCCGGCGGGCGCCTGGTCTATGCCGTCTGCTCCCTGCAACCCGAGGAGGGGCAGGCCCGCGTCGCCGCCGCCCTGCCGGGCCTGCGTCCCGACCCGGTGCGCGCGGAGGAGCTGCCGGACCTTGCCGCGGCGCTCACGCCGGAAGGCTGGATACGTACCCATCCCGGCCTGTGGCCGGACCGCGGTGGGATGGATGGGTTCTTTATCGCCCGGTTCGTGCGGGACGGCGCTTGACCCACGCGCATCTGCATGGCCGTGCATCGAGGCTGTGCGACGGTGGGTTCAACCCGCTGGAACGGGCGGCCCTGCAAGCCGTCGCCGCCCAGCATCCGGCCGAGCAGGCCGCAACGCCGGAGCAGTTCCATGCCGGCAAGGTCACCGGACGCCGGAACAGCGGCGCCGGCTTCCTCACGGACCTCGCAGCGGCGACGGGAATAGCGCAGCCTCCTCCATCGGCGACGTTTAGGCCGATGCCGGGGGCCTCCGGCATCCCATGACCTTCCTGGTGCCCTTGAGGGATGGCCATGCGGCACTCCTGGAACGCGCAGCCGTGGATGCCGATGCCTCAAGCGTGGACCTTGGCCATGCAGGAACCAGACTGCGTCCATAGCCTGTGTCAGAGGTCGTGTCGGAACCCGCTTCCTCCCCATCAGCTCTGTCGGCGCTTGAGGAGGACAAGCCGTGACCACGATCCTTTGGATACTCGCCGTCATCGCCATCCTGGCGCTGCTGCTCGTCCGCAAGGTGCGTCGGGACGCGATCCGGCAGGATGGGAAGCGCGTCGGCTCTGCCCTGGGCTGGCTCCCGACGCCTGACGGGACAGGGGTTTGCTTCACAATCGTCCGGGGTGAGCCGGCGTTCCAGGAGACGCAGCCCTTCGAATATCAGGGCCGGACCTTCGTGATGGTCTCGCACGAAGGCTATGACGACCGATCCTCCGTGCTGCGCCGCTTCCTTGACGTGACCTGCCGGATGCTGCCGCCCGGCCGCAGCTAGGCCCGGTTTTCCCGGCCCCCGCGGCCCACTGGCCTTTGCATCTGCCGCAACCGCCCCTAGAACCCCTGCCATGACCAGCCCAGCCCCCGCCCGGGACACTTCCTGGCCCCCATCCGGGACCATCATCGCCCCCAGCTTGCTGGCCGCAGACTTCGCCCGGCTTGGGGACGAGACCGCGGACGTGGCCGCCGCCGGGGCGGATTGGCTGCACCTGGACATCATGGACGGGCATTTCGTGCCCAACATCTCGTTCGGCCCGGCGGTGCTCAAGGCGCTGCGCGGCCGGTCCGGCCTGCCGTTCGACGTCCACCTGATGATCGCGCCCGCCGACCCCTATATCGCCGCCTTTGCCGAGGCCGGGGCGGACCACATCATCGTCCATGCCGAGGCCGGGCCGCACCTGCACCGCTCGATGCAGCTCATCCGTTCCATGGGCAAGCGGGCCGGCGTGGCGCTGAACCCGGGCACCCCGGCAGAGGCCGCCGCCCCCGTGCTGGACCTCGCCGACCTAGTGCTGGTGATGACCGTGAACCCCGGCTTCGGCGGCCAGGCATTCCTGTACGACCAGCTTGCCAAGATAGCGCAGGTCCGCGCCGTAATCGGCGGCCGGGCCATCGCGCTGGGGGTGGACGGCGGCATCACGCCGGATACCGCGCACCTCGCCGTTCAGGCCGGCGCCGGGGTGCTGGTGGCGGGAACCGCCGTGTTCGCCGCCCCGGACCGGGCCGCCGCCATCGCCGCCATGCGCGGCCCCGCTGCGGGCCGCGCTTCGCAGGGCCACGCCTGATGGACCCCCGCCGCTGGGCACGCGACGCCCGGCGTGCCATGTCCCGGATGCCGGCCATGCGGATGGGCCGCGTCCCCGACGCCCCCGCGCTGCCGGTGCGCGACCCCTGGCCCGGCGACCCCGCCCGCGGCGCCCGCCTGCTGAAGGACGAGCTGGAGCTGGCCGGCGCCGTCCGCACCCTGGCGCCCGGCGGCTGGGCCGACGCCACCGGCCACGACCTGCTGCGCGCCCATGCCCACGGCTTCACCTGGCTGCGCGACCTGCGCGCCCTGGGCACCGACGCCGCCCGCGCCCGCGCCCGGCTGCTGGTGGCGGACTGGATGGGGGCGCCGGGGCTGGAACGGCTGGCGCACCGTCCGGACGTGGCCGGGGCGCGGATCGCGGCGTGGCTGGGCCATTACGACTTCTTCGCCGCCAGCGCCGATGACGGCTTCCGCAGCAAGCTGATGGGCCGGCTGGTTGCCGATGCCCGCACCCTCGCGGCGTCCCTGCCGGCGGAGGAGCTGGACGCGCGGGCGCTCACGGCGCTCAAGGGCCTGGTCGCCGCAGCCGTGGCGCTGCCGGACCACGCGGCGTTCCTGACCCGCGCCCAGCGCTACCTGCCGCAGGAGATCGCCCGCCAGGTGCTGCCCGACGGCTGCCACGCCGAGCGCAGCCCGGCCGCGCAACTGGCCGCCTTGCAGGACCTGATCGAAATCCGCGCCTTGATGCAGGCCGCCCAGGTGCAGCCCCCGGCCGCGCTGTCGTCGGCCATCGAGCGAATGGCCCCTGCGTTGCGCGCCCTGCGCCATGGCGACGGCGGCCTGGTGCTGTTCAACGGCGCGCAGGAGGGCCAGGGCGCGCTGATAGACCTGGTGCTGACCCAGGCCGGGCGCGGCGGCCGGGCGCCCGCCGGGCTGACGGAGGGCGGGTTCCACCGCTTGCAGGCCGGGCGCAGCGTGCTGGTGGTGGATTGCGGCGCCCCGCCGCCGCCGGGGCTGGACCGCATGGCCCATGCCGGCACGCTGTCCATGGAGCTGTCGGTCGGCAAGGAGCGGCTGGTGGTCAACTGCGGCGGGTCACCTGCCGGCGGCCCGGCCTGGCGCGACGCCGCCCGCGCCAGCGCCGCCCATTCCACGCTGGTGGTCGCCGACACCAACTCGTCCGAGCTGAAGCCCGCCGGGCTGGGGCGCCATCCCGGCCAGGTGGACGTGCAGCGGCAAGAGGCCAACGGCGCGCACTGGCTAGAGGCGAGCCACGACGGCTACAAGGTGCCGTTCGGGGCGCTGCACCGGCGCCGCCTCTACATGGCCGAGAGCGGCGAGGACGTGCGCGGGGAGGACGCGGTGGAGGGGCCGCAGCCGCAGGCTTATGCCGTCCGCTTCCACCTGCATCCCGGTATCGCCGCGGTCCTGCAAGCCGATGCCGAAAGCGTCATGCTGCGCCTGCCGGGCGGTACCGCCTGGCGCTTCAAGGCGGAGGGCGCGCAGGTTTCCCTGGAGGAAAGCATCTATCTCGGGGGCGCCCAGCCACAGCCCAGCCAGCAGATTGTGCTGACCGGACATGCGGACGGGACGCAACAGGCAAAATGGGCGATCACGAAGGTAGGTTAACCTACCTTGCCCGAAGGCGCAGCGACCATGCCTAGCAGAGGTGCCACCCTGCTCCCTCTCCCTCCGGGAGAGGGTCGGGGTGAGGGGGTCTTGACTGCGGAGCGGGGAACCTTTGGCTCAGAAGGATAGAGGCCCTGCATCGGCCGGGAACCGTCCTTGCCGCCTCCCTCACCCTGGCTCTCTCCCGGAGGGAGAGGGAGCAGAAAAGCGCCGTAGCAATCGGCGACGCTGGACTTTGTCCTAGGGTCTAGGGAAAAAGTTTCTCAGGCTGCCCAAGGCATTGACAACATTGCACTCTGGTCGTTGCGGTTTGGCGTGGAAAGGTAAGATGTAGTCTGCGGCGACCGAGTGGATACCCTGGTTTGCAAGGGGTTCGCAGTGGGCGACCTCACAAATTTCATTACGGCTCCCAACTTTGTCCCTAGATCCTAGCGTTGCAGCGCCTTCGCACCTTGCTCGTGCCGGGCGTCCATTGCCGCGTACTTCTGCACGAACGCTTTGATATCGGGATCGCGAGTCGCCGCGGCCTCGTCCTGCGCCGACTTCTTGTCCTCCTCGTTGATCCGGATCGCCTCCAGGATAAACGAGCGGTCGAAGGTGCTGCCGCCTTGCAGGTTGATGCCGTTCAGCTTGGTGCGGTCGTCGGGGCTGATGTCAGTGGGGAGCGTGACGCCCTTCGACCGGGCAAGCTGCTGCAACGCGCCGTTGTATTCGGCATGGTCCTGGATCAGCATGGACGCATAAGCCTTGATGTCGTCGCGCGACGACCGTTCCCGCGCCAGGGTGGCCAGCGAGATTTCATAGACGCCGCCGGTGGCGTCCTGGATCATGAACTGCCGGTCAAGCTCGGTCAGGCTGCCGGACGTGGCACCGGGCATCGCGCCGCTGGGCGTGGTCGTCTGGGCCAGGGCAGGAAGAGCGCCGGCAAGGCAGGCCGCCAGGACGGCAGCGGAAAGAACACGGACCATTTGTCAGCCTCGATGCTTCGGTTGAGGCCGTGCAACGCCGCCCTGACGGCTTGGTTGCCAGGTGCCGCCCCGGGCACGCGCCATGCTCGACAGCCTTGGTGGCGGCTTGGACCAAAGGCGATCCGGCGGGGGGCAGGATGGACCGGCTGCCCCTGCTACGGCGCCGGGACCTTCACGACCTCGATCTGCACGGCGTTGCAGCAGGCGGCGACGTCCGCCATCTGCGCGCCGGACAGGCTCTTGGCGATGACCGACATCTGCTCGTGCTCGCGTCCGACATCGCGGAAGGCTTGCAACTGCCGGGTCAGGTAGGCGGCGTCCTGCCCAGCCAGGTTCGCCGCCTCCGGCAGCTTGGCGATGCCGTCCACGCCATGGCAGGCCGCGCAGGCGGTCAAGGTTGCTGGGTGGGGCGGCACCGGGCGGAGCAGGCTGGGCGAGGGCGCCCAGGGGCGAGGCGGCAAGAGGCATTGCCGCTAGCAGCATTGCCCTCATGGATCGTAGCCTCCCTGGATGCGCCGCTGGTCATGCCGCGGCGCTGGAGGCGGGGTGGCTTGGCTCGCGCCAGGGTTGCAATTCACGGAAGCGTGATTGCTACCCCGGGAAGATTGGATCAGGCGCCGGCGCGGATCGAGGTTCCGACCGGGGCGCTGGCCGGCATCTCGATGTCTATTTCCAAGGTGGACACCTCCTCGCCGCGGTCCAGCTTGACCACCACCTTGTCGCGGTCAATCTGCATGTGCCGGGCGATCACGGCCAGGATCTCCTCCTGCAGCACCGCGACGAGCTGTGACTGGCCGCCGCTGCCCCGCTCGTGCGCCAGCAGTATCTGCAGCCGCTCCCGTGCGACCGGGGCCGTGGTGCGGCGGCTGAAGAAGCCGAACAGGTTCATGCGACCCGCCGCCCGAACAGCTTGCCGAACAGGCCCTTCCTGTCGCTGGGCACCGACATCTCGACGGCCTCGCCCAGCAGGCGGCGCACGGCGTCGGTGTAGGCGCGGGCCGGGGCGCTGGTCGGGTCGGCCAGCGGCACCGGGGCGCCGAGGTTGCTGGCCTTCAGCACGTCCTGGCTTTCCGGGATGATGCCCAGCAGGGGGATCGAGAGGATTTCCAGGATGTCCTCCGTCTTCAGCATGTCGCCGCGGGCGGCGCGCACCGGGTCGTAGCGGGTCAGCAGCAGGTGCTTCTCGACGCGCTCCCCACGTTCCGCCCGCTCGGTCTTGCTGTCCAGCAGGCCGATGATGCGGTCGCTGTCCCGGACGCTGGAGATCTCGGGGTTGGTCACGACCACGGCGGTGTCGGCGTGATACATCGCAAGCTGCGCCCCGCGCTCGATCCCAGCCGGGCTGTCGCAGATCACCCATTCGAACTTGTCCCGTAGCTCGCCCATCACGCGGGCGACGCCCTCGGAGGTCAGCGCGTCCTTGTCCCGCGTCTGGCTGGCGGGCAGCAGGTGCAGCAGCTCCAGCCGCTTGTCGCGTATCAGCGCCTGCGCCAGCTTGGCGTCGCCCTGCACGACGTTGATGAGGTCATAGACCACCCGGCGCTCGGCACCCATGATGAGGTCGAGGTTCCGCAGGCCCACGTCGAAGTCAACGACGACCACCTTCTTGCCTGCCTGCGCCAGGGCGGCGCCCAAGGCTGCCGTGCTGGTCGTCTTGCCGACGCCGCCCTTGCCGGACGTCACGACCAGTACCTTGGCCATCGCTGCTCCCCTGCCTCTCGTCTCTCTTTTGCCGCGTCCTGCCCCGCCTCGTCCAGCAAAGGCTAGTCCAGCGCGGCTATCGCCAGCTCGTCGCCATCCAGCCACACCTGCACCGGACGGCCTTGCAGCGCCGGGTCCATCTCGTCGGCGGTCTTGTAGACCCCGTCTATCGCCAGCAGCTCCGCCTCCAGACGGCGGCAGAAGATGCGGGGGCGACGCCCGTCCGGCCCGGCGCCGAGCAGCCCGGCGATGGCCCGGCCGCGCAACGTCCCGTAAACATGGATGGACCCGCCAGCGATCACCTCCGACCCCGACGCAACCGACCCGATCACCGTCACGTCCCCCGTGGTGAACGCGACGCTCTGTCCGGAGCGCACGGGACGGTCCAGCACCAGGGCCGCGGGTGCCGGCTCGGGCATCATCGGCGGCTCGGGCGCGGCAGGCGGGGCGCCATCTGCCGAAGCATCGCCTACGGCACTTGGCGGCGCCTCCGCGACCAGGACCGGCAGGCCCACGGTACGTCCGCCGGAGATGATGGGCGGCAGGGTTTGCAGCAGCGGGCCGAGCGCTGCCTCGTCCACCCCCTCGATCCCGATAACGCGGATGCCGCGGGCGGCCAGGCTATCCATCAGCCCGGCATATTCCGACTCCTGGCCGGGCATCGCAGCCAGGTCCACCACGACGGGGCGCCCGTCGAAGAAGCGGGGGGAGCGGGCCAACTGCCCGTCGAGTTGCAGCATCCAGTCAGGCAGCGGCGGCTCGGGCGTCAGCACCACGGCCATAAAGGACCGGCCGCGTAGGCGCAGGAACGGACGGGGGCGGGCTGTGATGCTCAATATGACTCCGGGCGTACCGGCCCGGCGCGGCGCCGTCAACACGGCAGACGGCTGCCGTGACAAGAAGGTGACGGTCCCCCCGCCGCGGCGGGGGTGAACCAAGTGCCGCGCCGCCCGTTCCACCCCTTCCAGTTCCACCCTCTCCCAGAAGGAATCGCACGATGCCTGACAAGAACGAGCACACCGGCCGCTTCGGCGGTCCCGGCAGCAGCCACCAAGACAAGGAGCATCCCGGCAAGGACAAGCAGGAGCACGGCCACAAGAAGGGCGGCGGCACGCCGGGCAACAAGGAGGACCCAATGAAGGACGCCGGCGGGGACGACAGCGGCGGCGGCCACCACTATCTCGAGCACGGCCGGACCTAGCCGGGCGGGAACGGGACGCGCTGCCCGGATGGGCCGGCGCGTCCAGCAGCGGGCGTCCTATGGCGGCGCGAGATAGACTTCGACCCGCCGGTTGCGCTCCCGCCCGTCCGGCGTTGCGTTGTCTGCAACCGGCATGTCCGAGCCGAATGATACGATCCGTCCCGGTGTGATGCCGCCCCTGGCCAGGGCCGAGGCAACCGCTTCGGCCCATGCCTGCGCCATGGCCCGGCTGACCTGCGGCACGCCGCTGTTGTCCGTGAAGCCTGCCAGGATCAGGCGGCTGGAGCTGATGCGTTGCGCCCTGAGCTGGGAGGCGAGGCGGTCCAGGTCGCGTGCGCTCCGGCTATCCAGCACGCTGGCGCCGGGCTGGAGCCGGAATTCCATGGACATGCGCGTCGCCCCGGCGAGCACCTGGCGCAGGCGGTCCGGCGCTGCCTCGGGGACGAGGGCAAGGGCTGTCCCGGTCCTGGTAGCCAGGGGCATGAAGCCGGCAGCCTCGACCACGGCCTGGCCTGCGGGGGTGAACACGTAGTTCGTGAAGCGGCGGGCGAGGGGGCTGCCCGCGTTGGGGGCGGCATAGAGATACAGCCGGCGCACCAGCGGATAGCTTTCGGTGGAGATCGTCAGCCTATCTGGAATGACCGGCGCGGTGCCGTCGCCTAGCGCCAGCACCTTGGCAGGTCCCGTGCCGCCGAACGGCAGCAGGCCGATGCCGCCGCGGTCGGCCACCAGCGCTGCCGCCAGCGCTCCGCCCGTGACCCAGTTGGCGGTGGCGGTGATGCCGTCCTGGCCGATGCCGATCTCCTGCGGCACGATGGCGGCGCTGCCTCGGCCCTGGGCGACATAGACGTGGACCGGGCCGGCGGCGCCGCCAAGCTCAGTCCAATCGGTGATGCGCCCGGAGAAGATGCCACGAAGCTGCGGGAGGGTCAGCGAAACGGCAGGGTTCGCCGGGCTGACGGCCACGGCGATGCCCTGGACCGCGATCACGGCCTCCGCCGCGGGGCTGGTCATGTCGCCCAGGGCTTGCAGGCGCTCCGCCTCGGCGCCGGAGATGCGGGTCGCGGACATGGCCACGTCGGCCGTGCGGCGCAGGAGCATGCTGAAGCCTGCCGCGGCGGAGTTCAGGGTGATGGTGACGGTGTCGCGCTGGCCGGACTGCCGGCCGGCGACCTCGATCACCCCCTCGGCGCTGCCGGGCGAGGTGGCGATGTCGGTGCTGCCGATCAGGCCGAGGTAGTTCGCGGCCAGCCGCGGCGCGAGCCTGGCGCCGATGATGTCCGAGCCGGCGATGCGCAGCAGCACGGTCCTGGCGGAGCCGCCATCCGCAGGCGGGACGGTCCGCAAGGCGGCCTGCGACCGGCCGGGCAGCATGGTGCCGGCTGACGCCCATAGGGGGCCTGCCTGGCTGATCAGCTCGTAGCTCAACGTTGCCATGCTCAGGAACACGACGGCTGCCTGCAGGAGCAGGGCCGTTCTGCTGCGCCTACGGGCGGCGCTCACGGTCTGCAGGGGTCCGCCGCACCTGGGGCACGCGAAGCTTTCGGCCCCGGGCAGGATGAAGACGCGCTGCTTCACGGCATCGGAACAATAGTCCGTGTTGCCGCAACGACCGCGCTGGTCGGCCATGGATGCTATCATCAGCCGGCGCTGGACGTGCCGGCACCGTGCCGGCCCTGGCTCAACGCCAGGAATGGGGCCGCTACAGGTGCGGTGGGCGTCACCTTCGTGCGCCAACGGGGAGGAACCTTGCATCCGTCCGGCATGGGAGCGGCCATGGTGAAAACCGGTGCTGCAATCATGCCTGCAAGTGCGTCCATGCGATGCCGCCCTGTGTTGGAGTCGTCCCGGTCATCCAGTTTGCCGCCGCCGTGCCCTGGATTTCTGCCGACGTCCGAGGCGCCAGGTTTGATCGCATGACATATCATTACGCATGTTGCACAAACCCATACACGTAGCAACCAATGTGATCCAGATATTTTTGTATCTTCGGTAAAATTAGACATAGCCTTGCGGCGTACGCGCACGTCCAGCCCTGTCCAGGCTGTGACGCGGCGGCGTTAAGAAGTTGCTTGCAGCCGCCGCGGGTGGCGGCCGACGCGGCAGCGCCGGTCAGCCCGGCCCTGCCGCCATTCCGCATCGTGCGCAGCCGCCTGGATGCGCCTGCGGAGCCTGCCTTCCAGCCGTTCCAAAGGAGGGAGCACCGCTGCGCCGCCTCCGCCAAGCACAGGTCCGCCTCCGTCGCAGCCCGCGCAAGGTGCGGGAGAGCCGCAAGTCCGGCGGAGGACCAGGCAGCGGCCCCCTAGGCGTGAGGACAGGATGGGACGCGCAGGCTCCGTCGCGTGCAGGCTCCAGCCGTGCCGCGTCAGTCCAGCGTCGCGGCGAGGGCCTGGGCGGTGGCCTGCAGCCTCGGAAGGCTGTCGAGGATGCGCTCGACGCTGAGCCGGGCGACCGGGGCCTGGATCGCCAGCGCCGCCACGCAGAGGCGCACGCGCCCGGTCCCCTGGAAGATGGGAACCGCCAGGCACACGAGGCCCGGCAGGTACTCCTCCCGGTCCAGCGCGTAACGCTGCTTCCGCACGGCCTTGAGGTCCTCCGCCAGCGCGTCGCGGTCGCCGAGGGTGTTGTCGGTGAAGCGTTCGAGCGGCAGGTTATCGAGCAGCGCGTCCCGCTTGGCCGGCGGCATCAGCGCGAGGAACACCTTGCCGCTCGCCGAGCAGTGCACGGGAACCTGCGACCCCCGCTGGAAGGTGATCCGCAGCGGCCACATGGCCTCGACCCGGTCGATGTAGGTCACCTGCGAGCCGTGCAGGACCGTGAGGTTGCAGGACTCGCCGACATCCTTGGCTATGCGCTGGAGGATGTCGTGGCGCAGCGCCGCGCCGGGCCGGTTCGCCAGGATCGAGAACGCGAGCTGCGACGCCCGCGGGGCGAGTTCGAAGCGCCGCCCGTCCGGCGCCCTTTGCAGCAGGCCCGCCTCGGTGAGCGCCGCCATCCAGCGATGCACCGTGGGCTTCGGGGCGCCGGACGCCGCCGCCATGTCGGCGAGCGTGACCGGATGCTCCCGCGCGGCGACCAGCTCCAGCAGCGAGAGCAGCTTGTGAACGGTCATGTGGCCTCCATGGGCCGCAGGATCGCACGATATTCCGGAATACGGAACAGAGAGCAACAAAATCTGTTGTTCCCTTGCAGGCTCCCCGCCGCCGTGGCATGGAGGCGCCGGCCCGGCGTTGACCCGTCCAAGCGGTTCGCAGGTCCCGATCAAGGAGACGCCCGATGAGGATGACCACCGAAGAGGCATTCGTTAAGGTTCTGCAGATGCACGGCATCGAGCATGCCTTCGGCATCATCGGGTCGGCGTTCATGCCGATCTCCGACCTGTTCCCGCAGGCCGGGATCACCTTCTGGGACGTGGCGCACGAGACCAACGGCGGCCTGATGTGCGACGGCTACACCCGCACGACGGGCAAGGTCGCGATGGCCATCGCGCAGAACGGCCCCGGCGTCACCGGCTTCGTGACCGCGGTCAAGACCGCCTATTGGAACCACACGCCCATGCTGCTCGTCACCCCGCAGGCGGCGAACAAGACCATCGGCCAGGGCGGCTTCCAGGAAGTGGAGCAGATGGCGCTGTTCCGCGACATGGTCTGCTACCAGGAGGAGGTGCGCGACCCCTCCCGCGTCGCCGAGGTGCTGAACCGCGTGATCCTCAAGGCGAAGCGGCTGTCTGCCCCGGCGCAGATCAACATACCGCGCGACTACTGGACCCAGGTGATTGATGTCGCCCTGCCGGCGGCGGTCGAGTTCGAGCGCCCCTCGGGCGGCGCCAACGCCATCGCCGAGGCGGCGAAGCTGCTGTCGGAGGCCAGGTTCCCGGTCATCCTCTCGGGCGCGGGCGTCGTCATCGGCAACGCCATCGCGGACTGCGTGGCGCTGGCGGAGCGGCTCGACGCGCCGGTGTGCAACAACTACCAGCACAACGACAGCTTCCCTGGCAGCCACCGCCTCGCGGTCGGCCCGCTCGGCTACAACGGCTCGAAGGCGGCGATGGAGCTGGTCGCCAAGGCCGACGTGATCCTGGCGCTCGGCACCCGGCTCAACCCGTTCTCGACCCTGCCGGGCTACGGCATGGACTACTGGCCCAAGACGGCGAAGATCATCCAGGTGGACATCAACGCCGACCGCATCGGCCTGACCAAGCCGGTCGCGGTGGGCATCTGCGGCGACGCCAGCCTGGTCGCGCGCGCGCTGCTGGAGCAGATGTCGCCGACGGCGGGCGACCATGACCGTGCCGGGCGCACCGCGCTGATCCACCAGACCAAGTCGTCCTGGCTGCAGGCGCTGTCCGGCATGGACCATGAGGACGACGATCCCGGCACGACCTGGAACGCGGACGCGCGCACGCGCGACCATGACCGCATGTCGCCCCGGCAGGCTTGGCGCGCGATCCAGGCCGGACTGCCGAAGGATGCGATCATCTCAAGCGACATCGGCAACAACTGCGCGATCGGCAACGCCTATCCGACGTTCGATCAGGAACGGAAGTACTTGGCGCCGGGGCTGTTCGGACCCTGCGGCTATGGCTTCCCGTCCATCATCGGCGCCAAGATCGGCAACCCCGAGGTTCCTTGCGTCGGCTTCGCGGGGGACGGCGCGTTCGGCATCTCGATGAGCGAGATGAGCTCCATCGGGCGCGAGGAGTGGCCGGGCATCACGATGGTCATCTTCCGCAACTACCAGTGGGGGGCGGAGAAGCGGAACTCGATCCTGTGGTATAACGACAACTTCGTGGGCACCGAGCTTGATCCGCACCTGAGCTATGCCAGGGTCGCCGAGGCGTGCGGCTTCAAGGGCGTCGTCGCCAGGACGCAGGCCGAGCTTACGGCGGCGCTGCAGCGGTCTTGCGAGGACCAGGCCAAGCGAGTGTCCACCTTCATCGAGGTCATCCTCAACCAGGAGCTGGGCGAGCCGTTCCGCCGGGACGCCATGAAGAAGCCCGTCGTCGTCGCCGGCATCTCGCGTGAGGACATGCGGCCCCAGGCCGGCGCCTTCGCGTAGGGCCAGAGCCTGTTGAGCAACTGAACCATGTTTCAGCGCGGGTTGGCTGCCTGATTTGGTAAGGCGGGCAGCACCAGCTCGGTTGATGAACGCTGATCCTTGCTCGTCCGACCTTGACGACGACGAACGGGGACGACGACGAACGGACCATCCTTGGGCCGTTCGTCACGCCAGGCAGGCAGGCCGCAGGCGGTGGAGTTCAGCCAGCCCTGCCTGGTCACGAACGTTCATGCCGTGCTGCGCGACGGCGGCGCGGTCCGGGACTGGGTGGACATAGAACTGGGCGGACATAGACAAGGAGGGCGTGAACGTCGTCGTCACCCTGGGTAGCTACATCGAGCCGTTCATGCGCGACTAGCTGAAGAACGCGCCCCTGGCGAGCAACGCCCTGGAACTGGTGAAGGCCACCTCCGCCACCGCCATGGTCGCGCTGCCGGAGCTGCTGCGCTCCGCCCGGGTGGCGCAGGAGCAAACATACGACCCGACCCCGCCGACGGTCGCCGCGGTCCCGTTCTTCGTGCTGCTGTGGCCCTTTGCGCGGTTCACGGCCCGGCTGGAGCGGCGGATGCTGGCGCGGCGGCGGCGAGAGCAGCGGCGTGACCGGAGCAGCATCGCCGCATGGTTGACGCGGAACGGTGCTTCGCCTTCTGCCAGGAGTTGGGCAAGGTCAGCCGGTCAGGACACCGGGAAGCCGACATGCTGCCGGAACCTGTTCTTCAGGAACACGCCGTCACGCGGCGGCAGCGCCCGCTCCACGTGCCCGGCCCCGATCCGCACCACCGCCAGCCGCGGGCCGCCCGATACCTTGCCGAGCTGCGGCTGGCAGGACTCCAACCCGGCCTCGTCCACGATCTCCTGCACGCCGGGGATGCCGCACGCCGTTGCGACCTGGTTCAGCCGCACGCCCAGGCCGGAGTGGCTGACCTGCATCCCGGTCTCGCCGTAATAGCCGTTGTCCAGCACGACGATGGTCAAGTTGCCCGGCTTGGCAACGGCGATGGTCATCAGCGCGCCGGCGCCCATCAACTGCTCCCCGTCCCCCGTCACCACGACGACGGGCCGCGACGGCTGCGCCAGCGCAAGCCCCAGGCCAACCATCGCCGCGCCGCCCATGGCGCCCCACAGATAGAAGTTGCCGTCATGGTCGCCCGCGTCGAACACGTCATAGGCCGGCGAGCCGAGGCCGGTGACGACCAGCAGGCCGGTGCGGCCGGCCAGCAGCACCTTGACCGCCGCCCGGCGGTCCAGGGTTCCGAACGGGGACGGCATCACTTGCTCCCCAGCCACTGCTTGCGGCCCAGCATCCGTTGCGACACCAGCACGGCCACCTGCTGGTCGCCGTCATAGGCGAGCGAAGCCGCGGCGAGGACGACCTCCGCCGCCTCCTCCGGCCGGTCGAGGCGCAGGACGGCCACGCCCATCGCGCGCAGCACCGCCGGGGTGGCCTGGCCCATCGGGACCTGCCACGGGTTGAACTCCGCCCACTCGCCGCGCATCGTCACCAGCGTCAGGAACGGGAAGCGGCAAGCGCCCATCAGCGACAGCATGTTGACGCAGTTGCCGACGCCGCTGGACTGCATCAGCAGCACCGCGCGCGCCCCGCCGAGCCAGGCGCCGGCCGCGAGCGCGACCCCTTCCTCCTCGGTCGTGAGGACGACCGTCCGCACGCCGGCGTCCGCGTGCATGAGCTGGATCAGGCGCGAGTGCCCGGCGTCCGGCACATACGCCGCCTGCGTCACGCCGGCTTGCCGGAGGGTGTTGAAGATGTCGAGCGGCCAATCGGGCGCAACGCCGCCCGCGGCGGCCTGCGGGACAGCGTTCATCTGGTCTCTCCGGCGTGGCCCCGGGATGGGTCCGACTGCATGGCGCCACGTTGCCAGGGTTGCCGGCCCCTGCACACTGCGACATCGGGCATGCCGGGTCCCGTCGTTTGAGATGCCCGTTGTTAGAGATGACTGTGGCGGACCCGGGGGCGGACCCTCGGCCGGCGCAGAGCTTGGGCGGCATGGGACCGCAGCAGCCCGCCCTGTCAGGGCACGCCGCTTGCACGCCTCCGCGCACCTGCGCCCGGGACCGCGCATGCGTCCCCGCCCTCCCCAGCCTGCACCGGCGGCCCTTGCCTCAGTGGGTGTCCTGCAAGGGGGCTGGCCGCCACCTGGCAAGGCGGTTCTCGGCCAGGGTCATCAGCTGCTCGGCTGCCAGTGCGACGACCATGATCACCACGATCGCGGCATACATCCCGGCCGCATCGAAGGCGCCCTTGGCGATGTTGATCAGCAATCCGATCCCGTAGCGTGATCCCACGAACTCGCCGACGATGGCACCGACGATGGCACCGACGATGGCGAAGCCGAAGCTCACGTGCAGGGAGGCGAAGATCCAGCTCATCGCCGATGGGATCACGACCGAGCGCGTGAGCTGCCACCCCCTCGCGCCCAGGATCTGCGCGTTGGCGAGCAGGTTGCGGTCCGCCTCGCGCACGCCCTGGAACGCGTTGGCGAACACGACGAAGAACACCATCACGAACGCCAGCGCCACCTTGGAGGCCAGCCCCAAGCCGAACAGCATGATGAAGATCGGTGCCAGCACCACGCGCGGGACCGAGTTGATCAGCTTGATGTAGATGGAGAAGACATCGGCGAGCATCCGATTGCGCCCGAGCGCGATGCCGACCACGACTCCCGCGGCTGACCCGGCGAAAAAGCCGATCAGCGCCTCCTCCATGGTCACCCAGAGGTGATACCAGAGCGGCCCCTCCGAGGTGCCCTCGGTGATCCATTCGTATAGCCGCACGGCAATGTCGGACGGCTTCGAAAAGAAGAACTCGTCGATCAGCTCGGTGCGCGACGCCAGCTCCCAGCCGCCCAGGAACGCAACCAGGATGACATAGCGCCAGAACAGCACCTGCCGCCTGCGGTTGCGCGCGGCGCGGGCGGCGGTCGCCTCGATCTCGGCGTCGGACGTGCCGGGCCGGTAGGTCGTTGCCGGCAGGACGGCGTCGTTCATGGGGTCGGCCTCATGCGGCTTGGGCCTCCTCGCGGGCGGCACTCCGGCGCACCTCGTCCCGCAGGTCGTCCCAGATGGTGCGCGACAGCTCGATGAACGCCTTGTCGTAGCGTATCTCGCTGACCACGCGCGGGCGCGGCAGGTGGACGGAATAGACCGATTTCACCGTCGCCGGCCCGGCGGTCAGCACGTAAACCTTGTCGGCAAGCGCCACGGCCTCTTCCAGGTCGTGGGTGACGAACACGACCGACGCCTTCGCGTCCGACCAAAGCCGCAGCAGCTCCTCATGCATCAGCACCCGGGTCTGCACGTCGAGCGCGGAGAACGGCTCGTCCATCAGCAGGATCTGCGGGCCGTTGATGAAGGTCTGCGCCAGGGACACGCGCTTGCGCATGCCGCCCGAAAGCTGGTGCGGATACTTGCCCTCGTGCCCCGACAGGTTCACGCGGTCCAGCCACACGCGGGCTTGCCGCTCCGCTTCCGCCCTGGGCTCGCCGCGGAACAGCGGCCCGGCCATCACGTTGCCCAGCACGCTGCGCCACGGGAACAGCGCGTCGGTCTGGAACACGAAGCCTATGCGCGGGTCTATGCCCGTCACCGGCCCGCCCATGACGCGCACCTCGCCGCTCGACGGCCGGGCCAGGCCGGTGACGAGGTTCAGGGTGGTGGACTTGCCGCAGCCGGTCGGGCCGACCACGGCCACGAACTCGCCGGGGTCCACGGTCATGTTGAAATCGCGGATCGCGGTCATGGACTTGCCGTCCGGCGTCAGGAACCGGCGGCTGACGTTGATCAGCTCGATGGCGGGTTCGCGCGCGGGGCTGGCAAGCATCCTCTACGCCACGCTCTTCACGAACTCGGTCGTGTAGGTCTTGGCCAGGTTCACCTTTTTGCCCTGCATGGTCTTCGAGAAGCCGGACAGGACGGACAGGACGGTATCAGGCCCACCTTCCGGCATCACCCCGTCGGACGTGAACATGCCCTTGCCGTCCGCGAGCGCCTGGACATACGCCTCCTTGTCGCCGGCGTAGTAGTCCCGCGGCATCTTGTCGGCGATCTCGGCGGCGCTGTGGGTCGAGATGTACTTCAGCGTCTTAACGAACGCGTTGGCGAGCTTCTGCACGACGGGCCGGTTCTTCTCGACCCAGGCCGTGGGCATGTAGAGCGACGAGGACGGATAGGTGCCGCCGAGCGCCTGCCGCGCGCCCTCCATGGTCCGCATGTCCACCAGGATGCGCGCCTGGCCGGTCTTGAGCAGGCGGGAGATCGTCGGCTCGGTCGTCATGCCGGCCTGTATCTTGTCTTGCTGCATGGCGGCGATGAAGGTGGTGCCCGCGCCGACCGGCAGGGAGGTGAAGTCGCCGAGCTTCACGCCGGCCTTCACCATCAGGTACTGCGTCAGGAAGTTGGTGGACGACCCCAGCCCCGTGACGCCAAGGCTTTTCCCCTTCAGGTCGGCCATGGACCTCACGTCAGGATACTTGGTCGAGACCAGCTCCACCTCGCCAGGCGCCTGGCTCATCTGGACCACGGACATCACCGCCTTGCCCTTGGTCTGCAGGTCCACGCAATGATCGTAGAAGCCGACGACGCCCTGCACGGCGCCCGCCAGCATCTCGTTCTCTGCGTCCACACCGGCTTCCTCGTTCAGCAGCACGACCTCAAGCTCCTGCTCCTTGAAGTAGCCGAGCGCCTCGGTCAGCTTGGCGGGAAGGTAGATCTGCTTCTCGTAGCCGCCGACCATGATCGTCACCTTGTCCGGTGCGGCAGACGCCGTACGCGGAAGGAAGACTTGGGACGCAAGCCCCGTGGTGCCCGCAAGCAGGGCGCGTCTGGCGATCATGGTCCGCTCCTCCATTGTGCCTGGCAATCAGCGGCTTGCAGGTTCAACCGTGCTGCTTCCGGTGTTGGTGGCAAGGCTTGGCCAGGGGCGTGGCGCTGTCAAGGTCACGTTGGGCGGCATCGACCGCATCCGACCTGCTTTTTATCGTATCTGGAACGTCCGCCCAGCCGGGCCAGCAGTTCTAAGTCGGCTACGGACGGTGAGATCATCACCTGGCGACCTGGGCTTCGATGTCGGGTGGGGGTTTCGAGTCGATCAGGGTTTGCATGAGGGTGGCCCAGTCTGGGAAGACC
>JAABUK010002350.1_pt1 | contig 34070 bp, 47 predicted proteins | sample 5559141 | NCBI WGS metagenome assembly JAABUK01 (sample SAMN10711869, study PRJNA513367) | rock metagenome | isolation source: Antarctica rocks | place: Antarctica: Victoria Land, Pudding Butte nord | collected 2016-01-03 | reverse complement strand
CACGTCGGGGAGGAGAGGATGGCGAGCTGGGCGTTGACGCCCTTGACACCGGAGTAGCCGTACGCGGCGCCTTGTTTGGCGTACCCGTGGACTTCCCGGATGGTGTCGTCGATGTCGACGAACGCCAGGGTGTCGGTGCCGGCCAGCAGCCGCGGCACCGCCGTGGCGAGCCCGGTCAGGACCCGCGAGTGGATGGCGTCGAGCTGCCGGACGTGCCCGAACGCGAACGTGCGCAGGAACGTGCCCAACGTCGACGGCGCCCGCACCACCGAGAACACCTTCCCCATGCCGCCGTGGCGCAGCACGTCGAGGTCATCGATGCAGTCCGCGCCGGCGAGCATGCCGGCGACCACGCTGGCCGCCTTCGGTGCCGCATTCGGTGACGAAACCGTCAGATGCTCGGTGCAGCAGGTCGTGCAAGCCGGCTCGCTCGGCCAGTCGCATCACCGGGAGCAACCCGGCCGATCCGATCAGGTTCGGTCATCGAAAACAGCGGAAACCCTATGCGATGCTTGCACCTGACGGATGCCCCCTCGGGACGGTTTGGATTGAACCTTCGCAAGTCCCATTCTCCCGTCCCACAAAGGCATTCGTTCGCTCCGACCCGCCACACACGCCCACCAATCGGCGGATCAGGGCTGAGGGCAGCCGATCTCGGGAGGTGCCGGGATCGGTGGGAGCAGCCCTGACAAAGCCGGGACACGCCAGTACTGCCAGATGGTGTGGGTTCGGCGAGCGTGAACAGCCCAGGTGGAGGATCACACGGGCACCACCTCGGCCAAGTTCCGCAAGCCAGCAGCGACAGCGAGTGCGGCCACCGGGACCAACCCGGCGGCCGACACCAGATTCGGATCATCGAACCCCGCTGAAACAGCATGGGGCCTGTGGAAGAGTTGCATCTACGAGATGCCCTTCGCGTGGTGGAAAACGGAACCATAAGCAAGTCCCTTTTTCCTGCAACACGAGGGCATTCTCGCGTTACGACGCGCTCAACACCCATCAACATCGGTGGATCGAGGTTGAGAGGTAGTTGCTGATGCGTCGGTAGGTTGTCGCACTTCAACTACCAAAAGTACGATTAGAATCAGTTCGATCAACACGGTCACGGGTCCAAGCGGAACAGTCCATTGCTTATGTTGGATCCCAAAAACGATGTAGGCCACGATTACTATTGCCGCGTAGCCCGCCAACAACCACCGGGCTAGCCCATGTAGTTTTTCCAAAAAGGGAAAGGGTAGATAGACCAGCCCCAACAGCCCCAAATATCCAATGCCGGTAAGACCATAAATCAATCCTCCACTTGGATCCTCAATAAAGAATTTGAAGTGAACCGCCGCCGCCGCCAGCGTTAATAGGATTATCAAAATAACCGACATTTGCTCAATCTCCTTATCGACTGTGAAACAATTGTTAAGCTATCAAACCATCATACCGGGGTGGGTAGCAACGGCGCAGGATGTGGGCGATCTCGGCCATGGTGAATTGGCGTGAGTCGTACATGCGTTGGGCTTTGCCGACCAGCTCTCGGGTCATCTTGGGTTTGCGTCCGCCGTGGCGGCCGCGGGCGCGGGCGGCGAGCAACCCGACCAGCTCTCGGGTCATCTTGGGTTTGCGTCCGCCGTGGCGGCCGCGGGCGCGGGCGGCGAGCAACCCGGCCTGGGTGCGTTCTTGGATCAGCGCGGCTTCGTACTCGGCCATCAGCGCGAACATGCCGAAGACGAGTTTGCCGTGGGCGTGGTGGTGTCCACGATTCCGTTGGTCAGCGACTTCACTCCGACGCCGCGGTCGCCGAGGGTGGTGACGATGTCGACGAGGTCGCGCAGGTTGCGGCCGAGGCGGTCGATTTTCCAGATCACCAAGGTGTCGCCGGGGCGCAGATCGGCCAGGCAGGCGGTCCACTGCGGGCGGTCGGCTTTGGTGCCGGTCGCGGTGTCGGTGAAGGTCTTCAGGCAGTTCTAGGCGCTGAGTGCGTCCAGCTGCATCCGGGGGTTCTGGTCGGCGGTACTCACCCTCGCGTACCCGATGAGGTCTCCTACGACGCACGACTCTATCGCAACGCTTTATCGCATGGTTGTTGTGTGATCTTGTTTTTGTGACGCGATTGCGTGAGGCCTACACGTGGCGAACTGCTCCGCGCCGAGCAGCCTGGTTCGGGTCTCATATCAACGACCGTCTGCGGGGGACCCGGTAGCACCGTTTCAGCCGATGACGTTCGCGCCGGTCACACTCCCCCGAAACTCACCCCCATATTCAACCCACAGAACCCCAGCGCGGCCATGGGTTGCGATAGTGCGTGGCCGTGGGCGACAGAATCGGGTACGCACGGGTGTCCACCGCCGATCAGGACCCCAACTGCAGCTCGACGCCCTGAGCGCCGCGGACTGAATGACACCGACACCGACACCGACACCGCCACCGGAACCAAAGCCGCCCGCCCGCAGTGGAACGCCGGCCTGACCGACTGCGCCCCGGCGAAACCCTGATCGGTCGGGAAATTGACCGGCCAAAAGATTTTGTCCGGCACCCTCGTTCCCCCATCGAGGCTGCCGAGTAACGCCGTGCCGATCGGCGGAAGCCACCCGAGACGGCCGCTCGCGGTGCGCACACCCGGCAGCATCCCGGTAACCGGGAGAGGCAGGTGCTGGGAGGAGGGACCATCAGGGCAGTCGTTGGGTGAGGACGAGCGCCCTGATGAAAATGCCTGCAGGCTAGTTGCGATCGGATGAGCCGGTGTCGGCTTGGTCGGTCAGTTCCTCACCCCGGGGTGGTGTAGACGTCGGCGAGGGTGACGGTCCGTAACCGTCGTTGGGTGATGATGTCCAGGAGTTGGGGGTAGGTGTGGGTGATGGCGGGGTGGTTGGCGTGGCCGATGACGATGTGTTGGGGCTGCAACCATTGCCGGGCGAGGCCGAGTAGGAAGTCTTCGGTGATGATGGAGGAGTCGCCGAGGCTGCCTTCCCACAGGGCGGTGGTGGGGTAGCCCAGGTCGGCGGCGACTTGGTCGGTGGTGGGGTTGTGGTGACCGTAGGGCGGCCGGAAGAACGGCAGGCCGGTGATCCCGTAGGTGCTGCGCAGGAACGTGTCGTTACGGGTGATCTCCTCGTGCACCGCTGTGCGGCTGAGGGTGGTGATGTCGGGGTGTGACCAGGTGTGGTTGGCCAGCAGGACCTGCCCGGATTCGACGAGGGGGCGTAGGGCGGGTGCGTTGTCGGTCCAGGAGCGGTTGGCACCGTTGACGAAGAAGGTGAGCCGCAACCCGGTGTCGGTGCAGAACTTGGTGTAGGCGGCGACGACGTCACTGCTGGTGCCGTCATCGACGGTGAGGGCGAGGAGGTTGCCGGTCCCGGGCAGTGCGGTGATGACCCCGCGGGGGGCGGGAACCCGGGTGATCGGCGCCAGCGGTGTGCTCGGCGCGAACGCGCCGGCGGGCTGCGCGGCGCCTGGGTTGGTCCCGCCTCCGGCGGGTATCGGGTGCCCGGGGACCGTGTCGGGGTCCTGCAGACTCAGACCCGTTCCGAGGGCGAGAGCCCCGACGGCGAGGCCCAGCAGGAGCTGGCGGCGGTGGAACGTAGCGGCGGTGGGGGAGGCCCCCGCACGCACAGAGTGGTGTGCGTGGGCAGAGCTCCAGGCAGGGGAGCGCTGCTGAGGTAGTTTTCCTGCAGGCTCCGGTGAGGTGCGGCGACGGGCGGGTGGCATCAGCGTCGTCCAGACAGGGGGAGCGTCGCGGCGGTCACGACGATAAGAGTAGTGAGGGTTCAGGTGGGGGATGGGTAGCACACCAGCCGTTCGTTCCTGAGTGTCGCAGCGCGGAGCCGACGGCCGGTCGGGCCCGCGGTCGGTGGTGGAACATCCCCGCGTCCCCGATTCGGTGGCGGCTCGCCCTCGCCTTCACCCTGTCCGCCCACCCCGGGCCGAAGGAGCGCTGACCATGGCCACTGCAATAAACATCTCCGCCGGGCCTGACCGGGCGGGTCGCCCTGGTCACCGGCGTCACCCTCGACATCAGCGGCGGCCGAATCATCACCTGACCACACACCGCCTCCCGCTGACGGCGCAGTAGTTGTTGCGGTCACCGCGAGAACCCGGAGACCCCGCTGCGGGGACGAAGGATCAGCCCGTCGGGATCGGCATGCGGTCATCCGCTCTGCCAGCTGCATCGCGGCATTGTTCAGGCAGCGTGCGGGGAGATCGCCACGATGAGTTCAGAGCCGAGAGCGGCGGCGATGCGCTCCAGCACGGGGATCGTGGGCACGGCTCTCCCGGCCTCGAGCCGGGAGAGGGCGGGTTGGGTCATCCCAGCCCGGGCCGCGACCTCGGTCTGGGAAAGACCCAGCGCGAGGCGGCGTTCGCGAACCGCCTGGCCGATCAGAAACGCGCGGCGCGCCTCGTCGTATCCCTCGCGGTAGTCCGCGCTGCCGCACCGCTCGCGCGCGATCTGTTCGTGGGAGCTGTGCTTGGCGCTCATCTCAACTTCCCGCGTTCAAAGACGTCATGCGCGACGTCGTGGGTGTCTTCGTAGGTCCGTTGAGCTCGTATTACTCGGTCGACCTCGCGGGTCTCGGCGCTGCGGGTCTTGTGGAACACGGTGAGCGAGACGCCCGACGAGCCGGTGCCAGCCAATAGGTCACCCTGGTCTGCTGGCGGAGCAAGTGGAACCGCAGCTCCCGAACCTTCCCGCCGAGGTGGCGGGAGTACGGCTCACCAAGTGTCTCGGCGTCCTCGGCGAGCAGGCCGAGGAGGAAGTCGACTCGACCAAAGTCGCGGTAAGTATGGCCTTCTAGCCAAGACCGCACCTCGGGCTCAACCTCGACCTCGTTGGCTTCCCGCGTCGTACTGGCAGAAGCGCGACTATGGCCACGTCGACGACCGGATCGTGCAGCGGGGTAGGGGGTTAGTGGCGGAGTTCTTTGGTGAGGGCTGGCCAGAGGGGGATGCCGGCGATGGCGAGTCCGCCGAGGGCGATGACGCCGATGGCGAGGTCGACGCTGGTGCGGCCTTGTTTGGACCAGTACACGTCTTGCAGGTCCAAGAGCAGGGCTGCTTCGTCGGCGATGAGGGCGGTGGCGGTGCCGTAGGCGGCGGCGGTCACGGGGTGGCGGCGGTGTTGTTCGGCTCCGCGGATGGCGATACCGCCGAGGGCGGTGAGCAACCCGATGCCCAGGTTGTAGTGATGGAAGTGTTTGCCGCCGATGCTCATGCCTCCAACGGCAGGTCCGTGTCCATCCCGGATCCAGTGGGTGAGGCCGCGGACGGAGCCGAACGTCGTGGCGAAGGACGCCCAAGCGATGACGGCGGAGCGTTGCCCAGGCCCGAGCTGGGTGTGCCACACCCGCCGCATCCGGGCGCCCTTTGACGCCGCCGGGGGTGTTGTCTCAGTGTTGTCCACCACCGGTGGAACGCTACCCGCCGAGTGTCGTGACCGGGTGCTTGTCCTTGGCGGCGGGTATTGCCTGCACCGCTAGATCTGGTGGGGAAGGACACCGACACCGCCGTGATCGATGCTGCTGCGCACAGCTTGCAGCCTGCCAAAGCTTGCAGCTGCTCAATATTGCGGGTCTCAACTGTTGGGGTGAGGACACCGACGGGAACCGCGGGAGCCCGGCCGAAACGCTACCGCCCCACCAGAGCTAGTACTGCAGGGCTTCATGGGGACTGCCAGCGGCATACGACTGGTACCAGTAGGTGTGTTGGTGCAGAGGAAGGGCATGGAGGCGGTCATGGGCATGTTCCGACGACGCGAGGACAGCGAGGCTGCGGGATTGCGGGCGGAGGTGGAAAGCCTCCAGGGCCGGTTGTCCTCCGATGTCGCCACCCTCGATGCGGGGGACTCCCTGTCCGATCCGCCGGGGTCTCGAGGGCATCACACTGTCCACGTCCTGCCCAGTCACAGCAGTCACCCACCCCCACACCGCGACCGCTCGGCCCGCGGGCAACAGCCACTGCAGAGTTCCACCCGCGAGCCCATTCGCGGTGGCGGTGACTTGGACTCTGCCGACACCCAGCACCGCAGACCAACACCCCGAAAGCCACCCGTCGTGTGCCGCACCCCGCCGTTCGCAGGGACGGCCCACACGACCGCCCGCCCGACTGACGCACGAGACCTTGATTGTCCACGCCCCTCTGGTCACACTCCTATAGGTGCACAGTCGCCTGACAATCGCAGCACTGCTGCTGCCGCTCGCAGCGACCGCCTGCGGTTCGGTGGCACCACCTAACGCGGCCCCCGTGGTGAACAAACTGGATGTCGCCCGCGGAGCCAGTGCCCAGCTCTCCACCGATCGTCAGGAGGCCCCTGTCACTGTGTCCTGCCCCAACGACCTGCCCGAGCAGGTAGGGGCGACCGAGGACTGCACGGTGACGGACTTCGTCCGCCATGAGCGCCATGCCGCCACGGTCCGCATCGACCGCATCGAGGGCCCCGCAATTCGATACCACATCACCATCGGAGCTGAAGCGCTTCCCCCACCCGGGGATTAACCACCCCAGGACAGCAATCGGGGCCTACCCTGGTGCCTCCCTGACGAGTGAGTCGTGGTTATCGGTGAAAACCACGGTGGCGCCGGGTGCAGGATGCTGGCCCGGGTGCACTACCAAGCCGACGGCGTTCGGTGGGCACCACCGTCCTGGTGAGCGCCTTGTTCCGGGGTGGGCCGCGCTCTTTCAGGTGGCGTCGGCGTCGAACGGTGGCCGTTCACCCGCGCCCAGGGTTGGTGATGTGGTGGTGGGGGTGGGGGTCGGCTTGGTGAGCCCGACTGACGCCTTTAAGCCCGGGGGGTCGTTACTGGTGGTGTTGCTGCTGATGCCGGTGGTGGGAGGGTTTGTGTTGGTGGGGCTGGCGCCGCAACAAGAAGGAGTCGTCACCGTCGAGGAGGTGTTTGGTGATGGCGGTGCGGGGGTTGACACCGCGGAGCTTCTGCAGTTCAGCGAGGGGTTTACGCAGCTCGTCGAACTCCGGACCCAGCTCGTTGGTGAGCTGCTCGCGGGCGCCTGTTGCGTATTCACGTACCTGCTTGATGGTGCGGGCGGCCCAGACTGCGGCTGAGGGCAACCGTTCCGGGCCCAGGATGAACAGCCCCGCCATCATGAGGATGAACAACTCCCACCCGCCGATGCCGAACACGGGTTGACCCTACGCGTCACCCCGGCCTTCCCCCGAGGCGCAGGCGCGTGTCCACCCGATTTGATCCCTGGTGTCGCGCGGTCGGGCAGTTTCGGTTGGCGTGGAACGGGGCAGGGCCGCCGATCAATGACCGAAAGTGCTTGAACCGTGGGCCGATCCCTGGCAGGCGTGGACGCGTCCAGCGCCGGGTATGGACTATTCTTGTGGAGAGGGGCCCATCGCGGTCGAGTTCCCAGTACCAGATGCCGAACGTGATGATGTTCGTCAAATAGATCGAGGCGGCGAAACCCAGCAGGGGCCCGGCGTCGTTCCCGGCGGTACCACCGATCAGTTTGGTGTCCAGCAGGACGGCGCTGATGCCGTTGTCCACGGAGATGATGGCCACGAGCAGTCACCCGAGGTTGCGGCCCACGGGGCATCCGGTCCCGAAGGAGCGGGTGTTGACTTTGGCCTGCCAGTCGTGCCCACACCGCTGGCATTGCCACCACACCCGCTGGGAAGAGGCCGGGGTCACTTGGTGGGGTTGACGGTCGCCGTTGCGGGTGGGATGCGACTGTGCGGCCAGCTCGGGGTGGAGCACCGCGAAATTGCGATTGGGGGTGGGTAGCCGCCCGGTGCAGTAGGGGCAGCCGTGACCTTTGCGGTGGTTCGGTGTCGATTCCCACTCGTGCCCACTCGGACACTGCCACCACACCAGGCGGTGCGAGCCGTGAGTGATGTGGTCGGGGGTGGCTGCGCCGTTGCGGGTGGGATGCCACTGCGCCGTCAACTCCGGGTCGGTCATCGTGATCGGGTTGCTGGCCCGGCGCGGGAACGCGCGGGCGCATTCCGGGCAGTTTCGGCCCTCGATCGCCCGCCGTCGCGGCGAGGTACGCCAGGAGTGTCCGCAGTGCGGGCACAGCCAGCCGACCCCCCGATTCACCGTGTTGGGCGCACATCAGCGGGAGTGAGCGCACCGTTTCCGGTGGGATGCCAATGCGCGGCCAGCTCGGGGTGCAGGGCCGCGAGGCTGTTGGCGGCGGTGAGTTTCTTGCCTGCGCAGAACTGACAGTCCGGGTGTTGGATTTGATCGAGCACCCGGGCCGTCCACTCGTGCCCGGCCGCACACCGCCACGCGGCGCGCCTGCTCGAGCGGGGTGCGACCTGGTGGGCACCGACTCCGTCGTTGCGGGCGGTGTCCCACGTCGCGGCGACCTCCGGGAAAACCACTGCCAGATTGTTCGTGGCGCTCGCGCGCCGCCCCGAGCACACCGGGCACCCCGCGCCCTGTCGAGTCCGGCTACTCACCACGGCTTGCCAGTGATGGCCCCGCGCGCAGTGCCACCACACCCGCCTGCTCGAACCCGCCCGGAACAGGGCCGGGTCCAGAGGTGGGTTGCGGTCGCTGTCCCACTCGGCCAGCAGCACCGGGTGATCCGTGAGCCACTCACCCGAGGTCATCGATCGCCCCCACCCCGCCAGCTGCGGCCCATCCTCGACCGGAACACCCACCGTGTATGCGGGGCGTCTTGACCGGTCAGCCATCCAGCAGCCAGCGCGGGCGGTAGGACAACAACGCGACCGAGGCGATAGCCAACGCCGCCCCCACGGCCAGGAGCACCGCACACTCCTGCAGCCGGCTGGTCGCGACACCCGTACACAGCGCTTTGAACTGCTCCGCCTGCTGTTGGTGTGCTGGCGTCGAGGTGTCCGCACCGGAAGCGGCATCGCCTGAGTTCACCGAGTCCGGGTTGATGAGCACGAGAACCGCTGACTCTGACGCGGTACCCGGCCCACAAAACGCTGTGCCGAAGCCGATCTGCTGCGTGGGCAGCGGGATGAACGCCAACAGGAACGCGGCGATGACCAGGGCTGCCCCGGCCACCGTGCCCGCCGTCAGAATCACCCGCCAGTGACTGGCTACCCGTTGCCGCGAAGCACCGCCGGGCCAGCAGATCGGGCAGATCGCTACACCGTTGTCGTATCTCACCGCAGCGGGTGACCTGATGCCCGCGGGGGCAACTCACAAACGGGGCACTCACACCGCCAGGGTAAGCCGCTGCGGTGGGCAATTGTTGAGGCGCTGCAATCGGCCACCAGTTCCCGGACCGGGGGCCCGGGGCGGGACTGTAAATTGAACGGTGTAACTCCTGAGATGTGAGGAGACACTTGTGACTGATGTGACGATTTATGCGGCGGCTGTTGAGCCGGTGGCTGAAGACGCTGTGGACGAGCAGCTGGTCCGGCAGTTGGGCCAGCGGGCCCGCGCTGAGGGGCTGCAGCTGACCGGTGAGGGCGGGTTGCTGCAGCGGCTGACGAAGATGGTCGTGGAGTCGGCGTTGGACGGGGAGATGGAGGATCATCTCGGCTACGCCAAGCGCGAGCCGGCCGGTCGGGATGGCGGAAATTCCCGCAACGGGACGCGGGCCAAGGAGGTGTTGACCGAGGCCGGGCCGGTGCAGATCGCGGTGCCCCCGGGATCGGGACGGTTCGTTTACCCCGCAGTTGGTCAAGAAGCGCCAGCGCCGTCTGTCGGGACTGGATGATCTGGTGATCTCGTTGTCGGCCAAGGGGTTGACGCACGGGGAGATCTGCGCGCACCTGCGCGAGACCTACGCGGGCGCAGGTGTCCAAGCAGACCATTTCCACGATCACCGAGAAGGTGCTCGAGGGCATGGCGGCGTGGCAGACCCGGCCGCTGGACCCGGTGTACCCGGTGATCTTCATCGACGCGGTAAACGTGAAGATCCGCGATGGGCAGGTCGCGAACCGACCGATTTACGTGGCCCTGGCGGTCACCAGCGAGGGAACCCGCGACATTTTGGGGTTGTGGGCCGGTGAGCACGGCGACGGGGAGGGCGCGAAGTACTGGCTGCGGGTCCTCACCGAGATCAGGAACCGCGGTACGACCGACTGCTTGATCGTGGTGTGTGACGGGCTGAAGGGTTTGCCTGAGGCGATCGGGCAGGTGTGGCCACAGACCATCGTGCAAACCTGTGTTGTTCACTTGCTGCGCAACAGCTTCCGGTATGCGTCCAAGAAGGATTGGGGTGCGCTCGCGAAGGACCTGAAGCCGGTCTACACCGCCCCGTCCGATTAGGCCGCCCTGGACCGGTTCGCCGAGTTCAGTGCGACGTGGGAGAAGCGGTATCCGGCGATTATCCGGTTGTGGACCAACGCCTGGGCCGAGTTCGTGCCGTTCCTGCAATTTGACCAGGCGATCCGCACGATTATCTGCACCACGAACGCCATCGAGAGCATCAATGCCCGGATCAGGCGCGCGGTGAACGCCCGCGGCCACTTCCCGAACGAGCAAGCCGCACTGAAGTGCGTCTACCTCGCGGTGATGAGCCTCGATCCGAGCGGGACCGGCCGCAAACGCTGGTCCAACCGCTGGAAGGCCGCACTCAACGCCTTCGAGATCACCTTCGACGGGCGACTGTCCGCCGCCAAGCAGTAACCACACAACACAATCCAGTTACACCGATAACTTGACAGACCCCCCGGGGCGGTCAGGGGCGGGTGAGGGTGTTCGGGGTGAGGGCGGTGGTGGTGTCGGGTATTCCGGTGTGGCGGGCGTGGCGGTCGGCGAGGGCGAGGAGTCGTCGGATGCGTCCGGCGACGGCGTCTTTGGTCATGGGTGGGTCCAGCATCTGGCCGAGTGCTTCCAGGGACACCTCACGGTGGGTGATCCGCAACGCGGCCCCGGCCGTTAAATTGTCGGGCACCTGGTCACCGAGGATGTCCAGGGCGCGTTCTGCCCGGGTGGCGGCGGCCGCCGCGGCGTGGGTGGCGCGGGTGTGCTCGCGGTGGTGGGTGCGGTCGCGCGCCCAGGTGGCCGCGGTGTCGGGGGCACCGATGGTGGTGAGCAGTGCGGTGAGGGCGGCGGGTTCGCGGACGGTGACCAGGTCGGCGCCGTGGAGGTGTTTGGTTTTGGTGGTGATGCCCAGGCGGCGGGCGGCACCGGTCAGGGCCATCGCAGCCTCCAGGCTGGGGCAGACGACCTGGAGGGCGGGGGAACGGTGAGGTTGGCTCAGCGAGCCGGCCACCAGGAACGCCCCCGCCAGATCGCCGCGGCGTCGCACACCCCGCCGGCGACGACGGGGGCGGGCAGGCCCCGGAGGGGGCGGTGTCGGGAGTCCAGGAGCCCGGTGCGCCGGGCCAACGCCGCTGCGTCTGCATTGGTGGCCATCCGCAGCCGGTATCGGGCGGGGTGCCCGGTCGCGTGCAGGACCTGCACCTGGGTGGGGTAGCCGTACAACGCCCGGATCGCGGCGCCCAGGCGGCGGGCCACCAGGGTGGTGTCCAGGTCAACCTCGATGCGGATCCGCCCGGCCTCCCGGTGCACCGCACCGGCGAAGCGGAGCAAAGCAATCATCTCCGCGCGCCGACAGCAGGCCTTGGTGTGGGGGAGCCTGCTCAACTCGTCTGTGACCGCGGCCGTCATCAACACAGGTCCCACTCTCCTCGGTCGGCGCCGGGCCGGGAGTGCTCACCTCGCGGTCGGGGAGCGTATCAGCGGTGGCAAAGAATCGAGCGGCGTAGCGCCCTCCACATTTTCGCGCGGACATTACCCGTTACCTGTAGGCATCGATGATGCTGTGACCCGTTTGGGGTAGTCGTTGGCACGGTGGGGGCGGCGGACGGCGGCGGCACGTCGGGGAAGGGGTGCCGGGTGGGGTTGGCAAATACTGCGGGAGTGGACGAGCTGCATCTCCCGCTTCGGGTCCGGTTGCCGATGTTTATCGCGCTGACCCTTGTCGGGTGCGGGATTGCCTTGGTGATCGACGTGGAGCACATTCTGGCCTTTACTCCCCTCGTCGCGCTCGCTGTGACGAACCTCGTCGACTGGTTGTACCGGCGGCGGGCACGCCGGCGAATTCAAGCACCGCCGGTCGCCACGCTGTGATGACCAACGACCAGCCCGTGGGGCGGCTGAAACGGGATGGTGCTCAGGCGCTGCGCCGTCCGGTGATGTGGTCGAGGGTGTGCAGGGCGTCGGTGAGGGCGCGTTGGACGTCGGCGAGTTCGGGTTGGTGCGTGCGTTCGGCGTCGAGGCGTTCCAGGACCCAGCGGCGCATGAGGGTGGAGGGTTGTTCCCTGGATTGTTCGGCGACCGAGCGGAGTTCGTTGAGCCGCTCGGTGGGCATCCGCAGGGTGTAGACCTGACTGGTCGTGCCTGTGGTGCTGTGGGTGCGGTGCATGCGACCGGGTGCTTCGTCGTGGCGGGTTTCGGCTTCGGCTGCTTCGGCAGCCAGGGTGTCGCGGATGCTGGTCATGGTTCCTCCTCATAGCGGCGGCGGTCGGCGTCGTTGGCGTCCATGGCGGTGGCGCCCCACCACTGCGCCGGCGGGTGGGGTGGTCTTTGGGGGCGGCGATGACTTTCACCAGTCGCCCGCGCTGGCCGGTCTGCCGGGCGGGGGCGCTGGGAGACCAGCCCAGGACTTTGATGGTGAGTCCGGAGCGGCTGCCCGCGGAGCCGACCAGGCGGTGCGGGTCGGCGAGTGCTTCGGTGGCCCACTCCGGTTCGAGGTCGAACTCGGCGGGTTGATCTTGGCGCTGACCGCGGTGGCGGATGTGGTCGATGGCCTCGGTCCAGTCCACCTCGGCGAACGCCAGGTCGGCGTAGGGCACCCCGTCGTAGCTGTCGTCCCCGGCGTGCACGTCACCCAATGTAACACGTGCGTATTACTTGGTCGTCGCTGCTGTGTCCAGCGAGTTACTGCTGCATCCGAGCTGTCGTGCTGAGGTGTCGCCAGATGGCGTGGTCTAGCGCGGTGGGGGAGACCTCGAGCTGCTCGGCGGCGGCGGTGACCAGAGCTTCGGCTTGCGTGGAAGGCACCGAGCGCGGGCTGGAGAGGGCGTCGGTCACGAATCGGACGATCCAGGTGTCGGCCTTCACGCCGGGTTGTCCCAGCAGCATCGTGAAGTAGGTCCAGGTGACCGGGCCGAGGCCGCGGACATTGCAGTACGCGCGGCGGTGATCGAGGGAGTCGGGATCGAGGTCGTGCGCGGTGTGCACCCCGGCCGCGGTGAGGGCACTCGCGGCGGCGACGATCGCCGCTGATTTCGGCACTCCACCGGTCTTCTGCCGGTTTCTGAGGATCACCTGCAGCTGTGCGGTGTCGTAGCCGGCGAGCGCATTCAGGTCGTCGACTGTCACGCCGCCCCGATCCTCTCGGTAGCGCTGGACCGCGCCGCGTACCCCGCTGGTGGGTTTCTTGCCGTACCGGTTGCGGATGGAGAGCACCGCGTCGATCAGGGCCGCCTCGATCTGATCAGGCCACCCACCGCCCCACTGTGCCCATTGCGGGGGCAGGCGGCGGCTGACGGCGTCGACGATCGCGTCGACCTCTGTAGCGGTGGTTGTCATCCAGAGAATTGTTCACCGACGGCTGGCGTCGTGGCGATGAGCATGCAGGTGGGGTCAGATGATGGAGGCGCCTTTGCGTCGGTTGCAGGGCCCGCAGAGGATCTGGAGGTTCTGTTCGGTGGTGGCGCCGCCGAAGGCCAGGGGGATGAGATGGTCGAACTGAAGCTCGATGTTGGAGCCGCATTGCCGGCATCGGCCGCGGTCGCGTTGCCACACGTATTGCTTGAGATCGTCGGGGATAGCGCCGCGGGTGGTTGGCGCTGGGGCGTGCTGCATCGCGACCATGCCTTGGGCTCGGTTGATGCGCTGCTGGGTGCGTTGTTCCTTGGTGACGAGCAGGGCGTGGACTTGCTCAGGGGTCAGTCCGTCGTTGTCCCAGTGCCACTTGCCCTGGAACAGCCAGTACCGGCGTTCGGCGATTCTGCCGAAGCACACGGGGTACTGGGTTGCGCGGGTTTTCCAATACTGGAACTCGTCCTTGTGCATCTTGTTCATCAGGTAGCTGCGGTTGCCGACGCGCAGGTGTACGGGTCCCTTGCCGGTCAAGAAGTTGGGTTGGTGCGTGACGTTCACGTTCTCCGCGCGCCTGAGCATGGTCCTCCTCGAAGGGAACTTCAGTGAAGATTGTAGGTCGACGGCGGAGTACCCAAGCTGACGCTGCGGTGCCCGTTGGGGTGGTGCCTCGTCGCCGTTTCAGGCGCGTAGACCGCCCTCCCGGCGTGTGCGGCTCGCGGCTGATCCACGGCTTCAACATCAATGCGGATCGACAACCGGTGCGCCGGGACTATGGCAGGCGTCGCGGACGGAGCCCGCTCCACACGGTGCCGGTTCCGGTCGGTGGGTATACGGTGCCAGCGAACCAGTGTTCCTCGTTGTGGAGGTACCGAGGGATTTCGTCGTGCACCTCGATGGTGTGGGAAAGCTCGGCCTTGGTGGCGACTTCCTCAGAGGTGAACGTCGACGTGTTGCCGGTGCACAGGTCGATGAGGGCCTGCTTGAAGCGCTCGATGGATTCAGACGTCATGGCGCCATCCTCGCCCCAGTCATGCCCTTCGTCGGGGAGAGAGCTGACTGCGCAGCCCCTCGGTAGGCCCTGACTGATGACTCATCGGGTCCGGTGTAGGGCAGCCGGCGCGGGGCGCCGGTTACGACCCTGCGGGTCGCTGTGGGGGGTGCGGCGTCGCGGGTGGTCGTTCTCCGGCGCCGGGGGCGCCTCCAAACAGACCTCGCCGTCGACGACCGCCCCCCGACACGACCACCCACCTGCCCCCGGCGGGTGGTCGTGTCTGTGCCTGCCTTGGTGTCGACGAAGGTCACCGACCCTCGACCCGCTCGAACACCGATACGTCGCCGGGCCCCCGGCGAACAACAGCGCTACTCGCGGATTCGGGTGAGAGAAGTCCCAACGCCGTTCACGAGGTGCGGCGACGGTGGTGCTGTGGGTAGCGTAGAAGAGGTCGTCGATGCGCGTCGGGTGAGTAGGAAAGGTGGAACACCAAATGGGTGTGAGTCTGAACAAGGGTGGCAACGTCTCGCTCTCCAAGGAGGCCCCCGGGCTCACCGCGGTCATCGTCGGTCTGGGCTGGGACCCCCGCACCACGTCGGGCGCGGACTTCGACCTGGACGCCTCGGCGTTGATGTGCAACACCACCGGCAAGATTCTCTCCGACGGACACTTCGTGTTTTTCAACAACCTCACCAGCCCGGACGGCTCGGTGGAACACTCGGGGGACAACCTGACCGGTGGCGGCGACGGCGACGACGAGCAGATCAAGATCAATTTGGCTGCTATCCCAGCCGAGTGCGACAAGGTTGTGTTTCCGGTCAGCATCTACGAGGCCGAGTCGCGCGGGCAGAACTTCGGTCAGGTGCGCAACGCGTTCATCCGCATCGTCAATCAGTCCGGTGGCACCGAGATCACCCGATACGATCTGTCCGAGGACGCCTCGTCCGAGACGGCCATGGTTTTTGGTGAGCTTTACCGCAACGGTAGTGAATGGAAATTCCGGGCGGTCGGTCAGGGTTACGCCGCTGGCTTGAAGGGCATTGCCCTGGACTTCGGAGTCAACGTCGGCTGACAGCCCACGGGTGGTCACGCCGCCGGGCCAACGCGCGCCGAGGGCCATCGAGAAAGCGAGACAGCAAATGGTCGACTACACCAAGCGGCCCCCCAGCGGCGGCGGTGACGCCGCTGGGGGTGGCGGGGTGAGCCTGAACAAGAGGACGCTGACGAAGGCGGCGCCGACCGTGTCGTTGAGCAAGCGGGGTGCCACGATGTCCGGTGAGCTGCTGGTGAACTTGAACTGGACTGCGCGACCGGCGGACACCCCCGCCGGCGGTGGTTTCCTCAAGCGGCTGGCTGCCGCGACCCACACCAACGCGATCGACCTTGACCTGTGCTGCTTGTATGAGTTCACCGACGGCACGAAGGGCGTCGTGCAGGCGCTGGGCAATGCCTTTCAGTCGAAAAACCGCGGTTCGCCCATCATCTCCCTCGACGGTGACGACCGATCGGGCACCAACGTGGCCGGCGAAAACCTGCGCATCGACCTTGCCCGGCTGGGCGAGATCCGGCGCATCCTGGTGTTCGCGTTCATCTACGAGGGGACCCCGAACTGGGCGGGCGCGAACGGCGTCATCACCCTGTACCCACACGGTGGCGCACCGATCGAGGTGTTCCTGGATGAGTCAGACCCCCAAGCCCGAACATGTGCTGTCGCGATGCTGGAGAACAGAGACGACGACCTGTCGGTCCGGCGCGAGGTCCGCTACATCAACGGCAGTCAGAGTGCCCTGGACCAGGCGTACGGCTGGGGCCTGCAATGGAGCCCCGGCCGCAAGTAACGCGGCTGGCTCATCGCACCTGACCGGGCAGCTCGGTGATGGTGGCTGGCACTGGCCGGTGTTGGCGGGTGCAGGCCCAGCGTATCCGGCGGCAACACATCCGTCCCTTTCCCGCAGGCATGCGCCCGCCATCGTTGGACCTTGGTGAAGCTAAGGACAGCCACCTGGACAGACCAGGTGAACGACGCGGGAAGCCACCTGCGACGCTCCGGGCGGGCGAGCCGTTCCCCGAAACGCTCGCCCGGCTGCACAACGCCTTGAGCAAGTGCATCCCTTCCTCGACGGCGCCGATCACGCCGGGCGATTGGCGCTGACCCTGATCCTCGTGCGGCTTCGCTACCCGCTGGGTCCTCGGGATGACCAGGCCGACGGCGGGAGCAGAGAGTTTCGCTGCGGGGCGTGCCGCGGCTCGCGTTTACGAGAGATCTCAGCGCGAAGCGCGCTCCATGACCGGCCAGCAAACCGGACACTGGTACGACCCGCATCGGTGTCCGGTTTGACGATCGGCGGATTCTGGGGGTGGTCGCAACACGACGTGTCAGTGGGTCTATCCGGGTGGAGCGTTCGGGTCGTGGTGGGCGGTCTTGCACTGTTCGTTGCGGCGGCGTTGGGCACCGGTGGTTCCCGAGGCGTGCCCGCCGCGGGCTCGGTAGGCCTTCTGCCGGCAGGCCGGGGAGCAGAAGGTCATGCGCCGGCCCGCGCCGGGTAGCGGTCGTGGCAGCGTGGCGCCGCACTGCCCGCACATAGATATTCGGGTCACCGTGTCCTGTAGGGACTGACCGTTTTGATTTCCGGTGAGGGCCGCGTACGCGGCGACGCAGGTCGAGAACGAACTGAGGTGGTGCCTGGGTACGCCCCTGGATGTCAGCTCTGCGTGCCCGGCGCCCCTGTTCCTTCACGGTGAGACGCGACGCAGGGATCGAGTGGCTGGGGTGCTCCACGCAGTAGGCGCTGTTCCACAGGTCGGTTCCAGAAGTCTGTACCGCTTGGCCACCTGCAGAGCTGACTTGCGGCACGGCCGGCCAACTGCGGTGTGCTCGGCAGGTGCCTCAAATTCCGGCTCACCAACCGTCCGGATGGCTGCCGGGCTCACTTCCCGACGCGATGTGCACCGAGCACCACTGATCGTAGCGGGTATGAAACGCCCAGGACAGCTCCCCACCAGCCATGTGGGGGCCGCGACCCTCCGCACGGCCGTCCCGTAAGAGGTGCCTCTGCGGAAATCCCTACCGGGCGGGCTCTACGGGACGACCGGCCAGCGTTCGGCCTGCGGGCTGCACTTCGAGGCAATCGCTCGAGCAACAGGCCGGCCAACCAGGAGCTGTTGCCCACCCGGAGAGAAATGGAGGTAAGTGCAGCACCGATCAAGTCTTTATACCTGTCCGGGTACGGCTTACCGCCGACCCCGCGGTGGGGTAGTTCCGGCGGCTCAGGCCGTGACCCACGGTGTGGTCAGGGCCTGCACGGCGGATCCGTCGATGTCGATGAGTTTGGTGGCGACGAAGTTCCGGGCCCAGTCGGAGGTCTGTACCCGGAACGCGGGGTCGGCCGAGCCCAGTAGTGCGGTGATGGTGTCGGCGACGCCGCTCGCGGCCTGGGCGCTGCCGGCGAACTGGGAGGTGACTCGGGTGAGGTAGGCGCCCAGGGTGGGGGCGTAGGGCCCGGCGTCGGCGAGCATGGCCTGCGGGTCGAGGCCGGCGTTGGTGACGAACTCGCTGGCCACGGCCCCGGGCTCGACGACGCTGACCCGGACCCCGGTGCTGGCGGCGACGGGGGCGAGGGCTTCCATGAATCCTTCGACGGCGAACTTCGCGGCGCAGTAGGCCTCGTTGAACGGCTGCCCGATGACGCCTCCGACGCTGCTGACGGTCACCAGGCGGCCACGGCTGGCTCGCAGGTGGGGCATGGCCGCCCGGGTGAGTTGGACGACACCGAAGAAGTTGACCTCCAGGCACGCGCGGAACTGGGCGAGATCGTCGGTCTCGACCGTGCCCACGTGGGCGGCGCCGGCGTTGTTGACCACGGCGTCGAGCCCGCCGTGGGTCTCGACCACGTCGTGGATGCAGCGGGCGATGGACGCCTCGTCGGTGACGTCGAGCGCCCGGACGTCGAGGCTGACCCCGGCCTCCTCGGCCGCGGTGCGCAGGGCGGTGGCGCGGGCGGGGTCCCGGAGGGTGGCCACGGTGGTCCACCCGGCGGCCGCGGTGGCCACCGCGGTGGCCAGGCCGATGCCGGAGGAGGTCCCGGTGATCAGGACGGTTCCCGGGGTGGTGGTCGGTTCGGTCATGGCGGTGCCTCAGCCCTTCAGCCGGGTTCGTGGCAGCGTGCAGATCGCTGATGGGCTCATCCTGCCTGGCCTTCCATGCGCTGGTGAAGGCGCTGGAGCAGGCGGGGTGCTGTCCAGTTGAGGTCGCCGGCCAGGCGCATGAACGCGGGGACGAGGAGCCCCCGGATGATCGTGGCGTCGACGAGGATCGCGACGCCGGTGCCGACACCGAAGAGCTGGAGGAAGCTGATCTGGGCGGTGCCGAAGGCGAGGAAGGTGATGGCCAGCAGCGCTGTTGCGGTGGTGACGATGCGCCCGGTTTGGGCGCGACCGGTGGCCACGGCCTCGGTGGTGGTGGCGCCCTGGTCGTGGGCCTCGGTTGGCTGGTGAGCGCTGCAGTCACCCCAGCGACCACCCCTCAAGCGCCAAGAGCCAGATGCGCCGTGCGGCGGTCGGTCACCGCGCCGCTGGAGCGAGGCCGTCCTGATCCCCGACGGGTACCGGTCCTGGTCGCGGCCCTCGCACTCCAGGACCAGGTGAGCCCGTCCCCGCGGCAGCACCCTTCCGTAGCTGGGAAAACCCCCGCCGAGGTCGTCCGCTCCTGCACCCGACTCGGCTCCAGTCGCCTCGTGCGTAGGGTTCGAGAGCACGACCGCGACCTGAGAACCGTCAGCCGGGCAGGCCGGGGCGTGCAGGTCGAACCCAGCGCGGGCCGGCGGCGACCACGACGGCGAGCACCGCGAGGACGAGCCCCAGGACGAGACACGTGAGCAGGACGCCGGGATATCCGTGCAGAGCCGGGTCCATGAACGGGTACGGGTAGAAGCCTGAGAGCGGACCCCGGACCAGGGTGTACACCGCGTACGCCAGGGGCACCGCGAGCCACAGCAGGGCATGGCGGTAGCCGACGGCGGCAGCGCGCCCGCTCAGCAGCCAGTCGATTAGGACGACGACCGGCATGATGTAGTGCAGCACCGTGTTGTCCCACGGCACAGCCGTCAGCTCGTCGGCGGGCCGGTTGGAGAGCAGCACGACGAAGACGAGCACGACCGTCGTCATGTACAGCGCGACCGCGCCCCGGACGACGTCGAGGCGGCGGCTGGTGAAGCCGGTCGCGGCGGCGATACTGCCCACCAAGAGGCTGACCACGGCCATCACGTTCGACTCGACGGTGAAGTAGCTGAAGAAGTTGGCGGGCACGAACCGACCGCGAGCGATGAGCGTGGCGATCTCGGTGACCAGCGCACTGAAGCCGAGCAGCGCGAACACCATCCGAGCCACCACGCGGGGCCCGCGGGCCAACAACGCCTCCGTCAGGGGCTGGTATTCGTCCACATTTTCCACTGCCGCAGCTTTCCGTGTCATTGGTTGAGCCCTCGGTGATTATGGCGTACCGAGTGGTGCGGGTGAACGGTTGACAAATCGCCGCCAGCGGCCACAACGCCGACGGTGGATACCTACCAACCGTCGAGTTGGCAAACCGACGCCTCCGAGCTGCGTGACCCAGCACCGCAGGGGATCGCCCAGCGGGCTGGGTGTCCATACGGTGGTGCCGTGCACGCGGACGCTGGAAGTGCTCTGTCGTGGCGGCCATTGGCGTCCAACGACCTGCCGCTGCTCTGCGAGTGGCTGACGGGGCCACAGGTTGCGCGGTGGTGGAACCACGATGCGACGGTGGCCGGGGTCGACCGCGATTTTGGGCCGAGCGTGCGCGGCGAGGAGCCCGGGGAGGACCTCGTGGTGTTGGTCGACGGTCGCCCTGTCGGGCTGCTGCAGCGTTCGGTGATTGCCGACTACCCCGAGGACCTCGTCGAGTTCTCGACACTCGTCGAGGTGCCTGACGGCGCCGTCGAGCTGGACTACCTGATCGCTGACCCTGCACTGCGCGGTCATGGCTTGGGCACGCGGATCATCGCCCACGCGGTCGAGGACACGTGGACTGCCCGTCCCGGCGCGCCAGCCGTGCTCGTCGCCGTCGTGGCAGCAAACGCGGCATCGTGGCGTGCGCTGGAGAAGGCCGGCTTGCAGCGGATCGCCGAGGGCGCGATGTCACCGGACAACCCGGTGGACGATCCACTGCACTTCATCTACCGCATCGACCGACCATGACGCGGGCGCCGGGCCTCGGCCTGACCCCGCGGCGCCATCGGCGACGGGCGTCGGTAGCCGATATCGCCCCGGTCTCCGATCCCTCCCTGAACGGGTACGCCGGCGTCCTGCTCACCTGCGCCGTCCTCGGGCTCATCCTCGCCGCGCTGGCCGTCGTGGTCGCCGCCGGCCCGGGCTGGGTCCGGCCCGCACGCCGCGGCCTGCCCAACTGACGGTTCTGAAACCGCGCGCACCCCACGGGTCAGGCGGTCAAGGCGAGGCGGGCGTGAAGACGGTGCGCGTCACAACGCGCCGGGGCCACGTCGGGTTGACGCACTCATGGATGCCATAGCTGCGCCAGGAGCAATGGGCGGGGGCAGCGGGGGCGTCGTAGGAGCGGGAGTTCAGTTCCCGCTGACCGGCCAGTGCACCGGTCGGCCGTTGGGACCTCCCGTGGTCGGGTGCTCGGTGACCGGCTACTCGCGGCCGCCCTCGCCGAGCCCCTCGCGAGCCCCCCGCCGGGCCCCTTGACGGGCTCGTGCACCGGGACGACTTCGTGAAGCCGGTAGTCCGGGGCCTGTCCCGAGCAGTGCGATCGGGCCGGGGCTTGGGGCCGCAAGGGCGGGGGTCACTTGCTCAGGTTGAGGACGAAGTCGACGCTGTCGCGGGAGATCTGGGTGCGGGCGTCGTCGTGGCTGATCGCAGGTGTTCCGTCGCCGGGTTGCGGTCCGTAGTCGCCGAAGAAGGCATGCACGGCCCCGTCGATCGCGGTGAACGTCGATCCGGCCGGCAGTGTTGGCTTGGACGCCTCGACCTTGTCCGGCGTGGCGAGTCCGTCGTTGGTCGCCGAAAGGGACAACACCTTTGCGCTCAGCGAGGTGCTGATGTCGGAGACGGGGTAGGAGGCATAAAGGAGTAGGCCGACGACGGGTGCGGTGGGGTCGTGGTCACCGGAGTCGGCTTGCATCGCGGCGATGGATCCGCCGAGGGAGTGCCCGCCCACGAACCAGCGCGTGATAGCGGGGTAGGAAGGCTTGGTGGCATCGAAGGTGGTGATGGAGAAGAAGGCGATACCCAGGGGCTGCTTGGGAATGATGACGGTGAACCCGGATTCGGCCAGAGGTCGCAGAACAGCAGCGTAGGCGCGGGCGTCGACCTTGGCCCCTGGCTGGAAGAACACCCCGGTGTGGCTGGCGGAACCGGTGGGGGTCATGACGATCTGGGTCGGGTACTCCGCGACGGTGACTTTGGCGTCGGAGCTCATCGCCGCGAGGGCGGGTTCGGCTGCCGTGAAGGGGCGCAGCCACGCCATGAGCCCGACCCATCCAATCGAGGCGAGAACCAGGACGATACGGATGATGCGGCGCCATCCTGTTCGCGTGGGCCGCGGGTGCAGCGTTCGCGAGCCGATGAACGCCGATCCGATCAGGGTCGCGAGGAGCAGCACGGCGTAAAGCGGGTAGCCGTGCACGATCGCGCCCCACCCGGTCACGCATGCCCAGGCAACGACCAGGATCCCAGCCGCAGCGACGACGCGCACGACCCAGGTGACCCACAACGAATTTGGCGGAGTCGGCAACGAATTCTCAGCCAGGGACGACGTGGAGTCGACGGGGTGCTCGGTCATCGCGACAGTGTGGCAGTGGTGGGGATTCGGTAGAAGCCGTAGGCGCAGCCGGCGATCGCCAGGGTGCCGCCGACGGCCATGAGAAGACACACCGTCGTTGCTTACCTCGTTCATGAAGGTGGACCCACCGACCACAGCGATCACCACGCCGAAAATGGACGCGGTCAGCCAGGCGCGGTGGCGCCAGGCGAGGAAGGCAATCCAGATCTCGGGCACAAGCACGAGCAGTGCAGTGCCCAGGATCATGGGGGCCATGAGCAGTGCGGCTGGGGCAGCCACGTTCCACCCCGAGCCTGAGCCGGGTCGGGGCAGCCACAAGGTGTTGGCCATGCCGAGCAGAAGCTCCGCGAACAAGGTGACCAGCCTGGCTGCGCCGAGGACGCGGATCCGGCCCCCGGTCGTCGTAGGATGGGCTGTGGTGGTGTGCCCGCCGAACCGTCGCCAGCGTGGAGCTGGTCGAGGGACGCAGGTAGCAGCGGGTTACCGTTCTGGTCCAACCTCGAGTCCTGGCCCATCAGCAGGATGTTGATGCAGGCGATGGTGCCGGTGGCGTTCACCTCCGGTGGGGTGGGTGCCAGCCTCGGGGCGACGGGGTTGGCGATCATGACGTACGCGACGGTGGTGGCCCCGATCAAGGCCCGGTTGCAGGCGTTGGCGGCGGAGGCGGCGGCGTTCGTGGCGTCCGCCCGCAAGCCGAACGTGGCGCGGCGAGGTCCTGGGACTGCGGCGGTGGCGACGCCGGCGTCCCGCAGGGGATCCTTGACCGGGTGGCCTTCCTGTAGGCAAGTAGCGCGATGGTCACTGCGGGTCGGTGTCCGCCATCTGCGTAGCCCGGAGCTTGGTGGGCATCTCCCAGGGTGCCTGCGGGAGGACGTGTCCGGTCTCCATCAGCGACTTGAGGTTGGCGAGCACGGCTGACCATCCGGCGGCGGCCACGTCGCGCTCAGCCTGGTCGGCCAGGTTCTCGTGGGTGACGGTAAGCCGGACGATCTCGCCGTGCGGCTCAATATCGAAGGCGACCCGGGACGGCCCCGCGGCGGGCTCTTGACCCGGTCCGGCGAAGGTGATCACGAGACGCCGGGGCGGCGAGCTCTCCAGGACCGTGCCCACGACATCGGCGATACCGGAACCGTCCGTCCGCCGGTGCTCCCACCCGGAGCCGACCTGCCAATCCGAGACGTTGCTGTGACCCCAGTACGCGGCGGTCAGCTCGGCGTCGGTCAACGCGTGCCAGACCTTCTCGGGTGTGGCCTGGATGTAGGTGACGTACACATATCTCGGCTGGTCGGCCACGTCGGGCTCCTCTGCTTGTCGCTTCACCGCGCTCAGCGCCCGCAGGCGCGGACCCTCGAACTTGTCGATCCAGCGTTCCTGAATCTCGTGGATGGGAACGGGGTTGAGGTAGTGCAGCTTCTCCCGCCCCCGTCGGGTTGTGCTGATCAGGTTGGCCGCTTCGAGAACGGCCAGGTGCTGGGTCGCCGACTGGCGCGCCATGTCGAGGTGCTCGCACAACTCACCCAGCGCCTGCCCGTTGCGCTCATGCAGCCGGTCCAGCAGGTGACGCCGGGTCTCGTCGGCAAGCGCCTTGAAGACGCCGTCCATCTCTCCGGGCACAGGAAATTATGCAGGTAATCACCTGCATGATGTCAAGTCCGTTCCTTGGAGACCCGTCCCGATCAGCCATCCCTGACCGGCAATCGAGGGACCGCCCCGCGGGGAGTCCAAGCACATCCGATTCTGCATACCAAACGGTTTACATCGCGAGGTAGGCTGCGGTGATGACCACACAGATCGCCATCCGTCTCGACGACCGCGAGCTCGCGGCCCTCGATGCTGAGGTCGCCGACGGCCGTGCTGCTACCCGCTCCGAGGCCGTCCGCCACGGGATCGCCCGCCTCCAGCGAGATCAGCGTTATCGCGGGGAAGAGGCCATCCTCATCGACCTTGCCCGGCGGGGCGAGCCGATCTATCCAGATCTCGACGGTGTGCTCGACCTGCCGCATCCCGCGTTGGACTGATGCGCACCATCGCGTCGGTACAACTGGACAAGCGTCGACCAGCACTGATCTTGACACGGCGGTCCAAGCTCCCTCTGCTGACCTGGTTGACCGTGGCGCCGATCACCAGCACCATCCGGGGGATCACCAGCGAGGTTGCGGTCGGGCCACGAAACGGGCTGGACCACGACAGCGTCGTCAGCTGCGACAACATCACCACGGTGCGAATGAGTGCCGTCGGCGACACGATCGGCCTGCTGTTCGACGACCAGGAACCCGCACTGGCCCGCGCGATCAGCGACGCCTTCGAACTCGACCTGATGTCCGAATAAGCCCGACCGGTCGACGACTTGCGGTTCAACAAGGCCCACCGGGCCGTCTCGGTCGAGGATCCGCAATCGGAACGGGTTCTTCACGGAGCGCTGCACGCCGTAGGGTCGATGTGGTGGAGGCGGCCTTGAGGTTGCGCGGCGAGTCTGTGTATCGCGAGCACCAGCTGCCGTTGTCTGTCGCGGGCAGCGTTTGCTGCAGCTGGGAGCAGCGGGCTGCCCGCGACAGTGTGCAACTCATTGTTCCCGATGGGTGCATTGATCTCATTTGGCTCGCCGAGCATCAGCTCGTGATAGCCGGCCCCGATACCGGGCCGCGGAATGTGTTGGTGCCGGCTCGCCTGTGGTCGTCCGGTGTCCGGCTTCGTCCTGGCGCGGCGGGGGTCTTCCTCGGCAGGCCCGCAAGCGAGTTGCGCGGCTTGCAGGTCGTCGCCGAAGAGGTGCTTGGGGCGGTGGCGCAGAGGTTGACGGACGAACTGGCCGTCGCTCAGCTGCGGGAGCGACGGGCGATTCTGCTCGATGCAGTCCGGGCACGCGCACCACGACGAGACTTACTGGTGGCAGCTGCGGCCGTGCGTTTGGCGCCGGGCGGAAGTCGTGTCAGCGACGTTGCTCGGGACCTGGGGGTCAGTGAGCGGCAGTTGCATCGCCGCATGGTCTCGGCTGTGGGCTATGGACCTAAGACCTTGGGCCGCGTCTTGCGGCTGCGGCGCCTGGCTGTGCCCTCGCCCGCGTCGCTGGCCGAACGGGCGATTGCGGCCGGCTACGCCAGCCAGGCTCACATGAGCGACGAGGTGCGTCGCCTGACCGGCCGTAACCCTGTCCGATTCCTGGAATACCCGACGCTCACAACGGCCTAGGGTCGCCTGCATGCCTGTCAACGTGTCGGCCGCGCGCCAGTTCATCTTCGCCAATGCGCGCCTGCTGGACCGTCACCGCGCCGCCGTATTGCTCGACGGCGCCCCGGCCGATGCCGTGGTCCAGGCTCTGCGCGCCTACCGCAACCCTGACGGCGGCTTTGGGCACGCGCTCGAGCCGGACGTTCGCACTCCGCACAGCGAGACGACGGCAGCGCTGCACGGTCTGGAAGTGCTGGTCGAAGTTGACGCACTCGACGATCCGATGGTCGCAGACGTTGCGGCCTGGGTAGGCAATGTCGCTGACCCCGACGGCGGAGTGCCCTTTGTGCTCCCTGCGGCGCTGGAGTACCCGCGTGGGCCGTGGATGGTTCCGTCAGACGGTGGGTCGCATCTGACGTTCGGGCTTGCCGCCGTCCTCACCACTGCCACAGTGTCCAGCGACTGGCTGCACACGGCGACACAGTGGTGCTGGCAGCGTCTGGAACAGCCTGAACAACTGGGCGGCTACTGGCTGAAGTTCGCGTTGGACTTCCTCGACGCAACGCCCGACGATGATCGAGCGCGGGCGACGATCGAGCAGCTGCGGCCGCTGCTGCGCGCCGACGGAACGGTGCCCGTGCCAGGCGGGACGGCGGATGAGAAGCTAGCGCCGCTCACCCTGTCGCCTCGACCGGACCGGCGCAGCCGCGCACTGTTTACCGACGCCCAGCTCGCCGCGGACCTGGACACCCTCGAACACGGCCAGCAGGACGACGGCGGCTGGACCTTCGACTTCCTGAGCTGGTCACCAGGACAAACGGTCGAGTGGCGCGGACTCGTCACACTCAGCGCACTCGCCACGCTCCACGCACACAACCGGCTCTGACAGCTGCAAGCGGATCCCGATGAGAGCACTTCTCACGAGCCGCCTCGGCCAAGTCCCTAACCCTCGCTCTCGTCCGTTTGAGGCGAAGCATCAGACGCGACCTGTTCCTCCGTCGAGGTAGCGGGTTGGAGCCGCTCCACCATGCGGCTGTGTTGCTCTTCCAGTTCGGCTTGCTCCTCGGCAAGTCGCCGTCGCTGTTCGCCACGACTCTCAATTGAAGCCTCGACTTCGACTGACCCGGTCCGTCGGAGCAGGGAAGCGCCGTTGAGTGTTTTCTCCATCTTCTCGAGGGTCTTGCCGATGTCATGAAGCGTCTGGATCGAAGCGAACATGGTGCCCTTCATTGCTTCGATGTCCAGGACACTGGTCTCGGAATACTCCCGCCGCGAGCTGTCCCGATACGTCAGCGAAGCCTGATGCGACGTTGGCAGATCTTCCCTGCTGCCATTGCGCTCGATATGGCTGTCATAGAAGGCACGCATCTCTTGGCCCGGGGCGATCATCGCGACCGGCTCGTTGAGCATCTTGGCCTTGGCGATTTCTTGACCAGCCGTTTCACGAGCGCCACGGGCGGAGGGTCAAGCGCGATGGACACACTCAACGCCGGTCGCTGACCGATGTTCCTCACCGTTAGGTCGAACAAGTGCCGGCTCGCGCCTGATGGCTCGATGGCAACGACGACGTACGGACGGCTCGCCTCCACCTGGGCCGTGCGCGCATCCTCCGCCTGTTCACGGCCGATTTGCCACTGCTTCTTCGCGTACAGCGCCGCCACCACGGCAACGACGAGGAGGCCGAAAGTAATGATCGTATATATACCGGTCCACGCCGTGGCTGACACGCCCCAGAACTGTCCCACGCGAGAAGTGTTCCACGCTGCACCGACAAGGTTCCGGCCGAGACGCCTCGACAGCCCCTCCGGCGGCTGGGTGTGCGAGCCTGCTTTCTGTGCCGTATGGGGACCCCCACCGCACACACCTCACGCCCACCGTCGACCCGCCGCGACCTGGACCTGCGCATTCGCAGTAGACCCGCCCGGTGAAGATTCTCGCTCAGGTGCGTCTTACGGGACAGCGCGACCGTCGGGTTGGGGTACACCTCAACCCGACGTCAGGTAGGGAGCTTGAGGCGCCACATCGACGGTGTGGAGTGCCCGGCTTCTGGAGATTCCCACCGTCGGTCTAGGCCCCAACCTGACGGAGGTTAGCGTCAGGTGTGTGGCTGTTTTCGGTACGGATTCGCGCTCTGAGCATCCCCTCGGCTGGCAGCTGATGCAGAACTCGTTTGTGTCGCTGTTCCGCGAGGATGACTTCCCTCGAGGCGACGACGAGCTGGCTGGGTGAGCATGGGCAGTAGAGATATGGAGGCAGAGTTACCTGCTCGGCTCGTTGTGAGACGGTCCAGATCTATGGTCGGCTTTGGGATGAATTTTGAGATCAGGGTCGATGGTGCCACCGCCGGACGAGTAAAGCGCGGCCAGTCGCTCAGCTATGACCTCGAGCCCGGCCAGCATTCGGTGCAAGCGTTTGCCGCCAATCCGATGGGTGACCCGGGGGTCGACCGGACGCGGGGTAGCTGGCCGGTGGAGGTGGACCTAGACGACGGCGACACCGTCGTGTTGGCTGTCGGCCCCGGGGTGGCAGCGGTCCCGATCGTTGAGTTGGGACAGGCGGCGATAGCCGAGCGGCCGTACCTCACCGAGCGGAACATCATCATGCTCAGCCTGCAGGGTTTTTACGGTGCCGACCAGCAGGTGCCAGCACCCGAGGCGCGCTTCGGCGGCTTGACCATTGCCCGGCTGGTGTTCACCTTGGTATTCATCGCCGCACTGGCCACCACTCTGGTGTCTCAGCCCGGCTCACCGCTGCGCACCACCAGCCAAATCGCCGCGGGAGGCGCCTCCGTTGCGTTGATCCTGCTCTTCGTCCGTGGTGGCCGCATGCCTCGGTAGCCCGGAAGAATCTGCAGGAGTTACCCGGGTCGATGGTGACGGGTTGAGCGATCCGGTTGGTGGCTCCGTCGATCACCGAGACGGTGCTGGAGGTGGGCGCTCCCACCGCGCTCGCGGTCTGCTCGAAGTTGGAGACGTAGGCGATGTTAGTGGCGTGATCGACGGCGGCGTCGAGGGGGAAGTTGGCCCGTGGGGAAGGGTTGGCAGGCTTGGCGCCCGTGTCAGTATGGATCAGGAGGCACGTTGATCTACGAGGCCGCGCGTCACGGCGTCGCCTGGGCGGCAGTGCGGCGGCGGAGGACCCCGGTGGATAGCCACTGCATGCAGGTCACCGCCAGCTGCAGCGCGGCCCTGGCTTCATCGAGGGTCTGGTCGCGGTAGACGAGGCCACCGTGGCGGCACACGTTGCCGCGCCAGAGCCGCTCAAGCATCTCGACCAAAGGACAGACCGAGCCGTTGCCGTCGCTGTCGAGCAACACGATCTCGAAGTTGTGTGCGCCGTTCCTCAGGTCGCGAACCATCGTGCCGAGCGTCGGGGCCGAGTTCTTCGGCGCAATGAGCCCGTCGGTCGCGATCTGAGTTTCGACCGCCCTGACGGCGTTCAGGTAAGCGGTGTTGGGGTCGGGTTCACGAGCGTGGGCGGCTGCCCAGGCGCTGCGTAGCAGATCGCCGGCGGTCTCATCGGCGGTGACAACGGCCTCATCGACGGCGGCCTCGGCAGTAGGAGTGACGCGTCGCAGCAGTTTCACGCGGCCATCCCCGCTTAGCCTTATCTGGTAGACGGAGTTGGCGTCGTCAAGGAGCCTGGAGAGGTCCCCTACGGCGAGCACGTGGCCCTTGTCCGCGCCGTAGAGGACAGAGCTGTGATCGCGCTCCCACTTGATGGTTTCGAGTTGGCTGGGGAGTTCGGGGTCGAGGTGCAGGGCGACGTCAACGGCGTCGAGTAGGTCAACCTCGGGATGCTCCGCCAGGCTGGTGGGTGGTCCACCGATGCGGGGGGAGAATCCGTGCGGGGTCAGCGTGATCCCGAGCTGCATCGCGACCCGGCGCTGGAGTTCAGGGGTTAGGAATCTGTGCAGCCACGGACGCAGTTCCGGCTCGAGGTGGCTCGGGACGCCCTCGTGCGGTGCAGCGGCCGCGGGCCGACGACCCTCTCGGACTGATAGCGGCTCGGGCCGGGCAGTGGACGGGTCTTGAGGGGTGGTCACGGGGCCAAAGCCTACGAGCAGGTTCTAGTACCGACTTGCTTTCAGCAGGATTCCCCGCCCTGCACCACTGCGGCTCTAGGCCACAGGCGTCTGCACGGATCTCTCCGGAGGATCAGACGGGGACGCAGACCAACTGCGTCCACGTGACAGTGCGCGATGCCCGTCAGGAGTGCCGGCGACCCGATGATGAAGCTAGTCAAGGTTGATGATGTGGTTCCAGAACGGGATGTGGGGCGCGTCGCCTACAGGTGCGGCGTACTGGACGCCCACCATGTCGAGCACGTCCCGAAGCTCGTGCAGCAGGTAGTCCCGGAGGTCGTCGCCGTAGACGACGACATCGGTTCCCATGATGGACAACACTGGCCGGGGGCCGTGGTCGATGAGGAAGCGGTGGCCGAAGATCGGGATCAGCGGCGGTGCCGCTGCAACGAGTTCGGTCATCCTGGCCCGTCGCTCCTCCAGCGGGTGGGGGCATGGGCCCCAGCTGTGGTGCCAGTACTGCTGGTCGAGGGTCTCGCTGAGCAGGCCGTCGATGACGTGGCGCGTCGCGGTGCGGATGTGTTCATCGTCGCGGAGCCGGTTGTAGAACCCGGGCCGCTCTCGCAGGACGGGCCGAGTGCGGTCGCGGGAGTAGTCGGGACCGTATCGCCATGGTGTCGTGCTGTGCAGGGCCTGCAGGAAGAGTCGGTGCTGCGCCGGAAAATGAACGTCGTACCGGTGCTCGATCTCCATGATCGTGGCCACGGTGAGCCCGCCGGTCCAGCGGGTTCCGCGACGCCAGCGTGGCCAGAACAGCCTCGTAGCCCTGATGTCAGGGTCGTTGATCCGCTGCCAGCCACGTTCTGATGCCTCTCGCAACCAGGCGAGGAAGTCCTCACCGAAGCCGCCCGGAGGTAGAGGTACGTCCATCAATGGGGACGCTACTTCACCACGAGAGGAATCCGAGGGGGATGGGCGTCAGGTTTCTGGGGCCTGATCTGCACGATAACCGTCATTATCATGCAGTTTCTGTCGGTGCCCAACGGTAGGCTCAGACCACCAACCACGAGGGGGACATGGACCGGATCTATGAGACCAAGGCGCTCAGCGCGGAGGCCAAGCTCAGCCACGCCGAGGCGCTGGAGCGGTTGGAGCTGCTGCTGACCCACCATTGGGACGAGCTGGTTCGAACCCGCGGTGGGTCAGCACGGTACGAGCACCTCTCCCATGCGGTGGCGGTGAGTACGTCACCGGCCGGGACCAGCGATGCCAAGGTGGCTCGTGGGTGGACGAGTTTTCACGCCAGTGCGCTCATTCAGTACTCCTACGACAGCCCCGCGGCCCTCGCCGAGGCCCGGCACAAAGCCGGTCGCTACAGACTCGCGGAGGTCCTGCCGGACGCCGCAATTCCCGCATCAATCTCCGTCGCTGACGACCATTTCAAGGAGGCCCAGTGATGAGTTACACCCCGTGCCGGTACGCCCGGCGGTGGCCGCAGTTGTGGGCGCGGTTGCCCGATGACCGGGCCCGCCAGTCACTGTCGGATGCGTTGGCCAACGGCCGTCTGGAGGGTGTGGAGCCCACCCGGGATGACGTCGAGCTGCTCGTCGCCCGGGCCTGTGGCGAGCTGACCGATGCGGAGTTCGCCGCCCGCGCCCTGATCCTCGCCGGGCAGGAAGCCGCGCACACCGCCGCCAGCTGATGGGCCGACGCGTGGCCACCCAGTCCCACTCGACGTATCAGCGTCGGGAACGGATGTGAAGCATTACGAGTGGGACGACTATTTCTGGCCGGGCACCACCGTCCTGGCGAACAAGTTGGGTGTTACCGACGCCGGCGGGCTGCGCCGGGTGGAATACCTTGGTAGTGCAGGCGGCTGCTGGAGCCGAACGCGGCACCGGGCGCGTCGGGGTGACCGGCACGTCGGGCGGCGCCGGCCACGGCGACGCGCCATGGTTGCAGCGCGGAATCGGTGCGCACGATGGGCGCCGGTTGTCGTTACCCCTGTTCGGGAGGGGCCGTGGTCGCTTCCGGCTGCGCAGCCCCGTTGGACGTTGCGTTGCTGGACGCTGTGTTCCGCGTCCTGGTTTTGCGGGTGTTTGTGGGGGTGGTGAAGCCGGCTTTGGTGAGTTCGGTGCTGCTCCAGCCGCCGGCGCGGGCGGCGGCGAAGGCGTCGCGGACCGAGGCTGCGGCGGTGTCCGCGGCCTGTTGCGCGGTGGCGACCGCGTCCACGGCTTTCTCGTGGGAGTCGATGGCCGCACCCAGGGTTCGACGAGGGCGATGCGGTCGGCGAGCAACGTTTTCGCGGCTTTGGCGGCGGCGCTCTTACCGGTGGTGGTCGCCATGGTGCGTCCCTTCGGTTGGTTCAGTGGGGTTGATTAGGCGGGTGGTTGGGTGCGGTATCCGGCAGGAAACAGAGGTTCGCGAATGTATTGACTCATGTTCGGACGCGCCGCGGTGTCCGATGCACGCGGGCGCGGTGGCGGCGGGGTGTGGGTGTCGTTGGTGGCGCGGAAGGTGTCGCCGTCCCAGACACCGGCGGTGTGGTCGTTGGCGCTCACGCTGGCCGCTGCGCTACGGAGTTCATCGGCCAGCGCGCGCAGGAACGGCCGGAAACCGGGTCGGGCGGTTCCTGATGGGCCCGAACTGGCCCTGGCGAAGCGGTGGCGGGCTCAGCCGGACTGTCCTGGGTGGGGGAGACGGTTTAGTGCGGAAACCTGGCCACGCTCCCTTTCTGCGTACGCCGCCCACGGGTGGACCGAGCGGGATCTGAACCAAGCGTTGCGCGATGTGGCGGCGATGGGCATCCGGATCTACGGCGACCCGCGCCGCCCGATCCCGTATCTGTTGATGTTGCTGCGCCGCAGCAACATCGAGGAACGCCCCACCATCCGCTTTGATGCCCAGGCCGCCGAGGAGCTCGCCGTAGCCCGCGACCGGGCCGCACGAGTCCCGCAGCGCCACGTCCAGCATCACCAGGACCGGCAGGCGGCGATCGCCGCGCTCAGCGGACCCGCGCGGGCACAGGTGTTGGCCATCGCTGCGGGGGCGGCGCAGCGCGCGCACCGTAACCGGGAACGTGAGGTTGCCCGCCGCCAGCAGTGGCGGGAGCAGCCGTGACCGTGTTGGGGTGTCGGTGTTTATCGGGGGGGCGGAGCATGCCCCACAGGGTGGGTCCGCCACCGGGGACCACGATTTGCTGGGTCACGGTGAACCCGAACCGTTTGTAGTAGCCGACCGTGTCGGCGCGGGTGGCTTCGAGGTAGGCGTTGGTGTGGGTGGCATCGCAGGTGTTCAGTTGTGCGCCCAGCAGCTGGGTAGCGACCCCGTGGCCGCGGACCTCGGCGGCGGTGGCGAGCTTGTTCAAATACCAGTGCGGGGTGATCGGGTGGGCGGCGGCCAACGCGTGGCGCAACGCCATAGCGGGGCGCACACCTGTGCGCAGGGCGTCGACCATGCTGGGGACGCTGCGCAGCGTGTTCACCGTGGAAGGGTTGTGCTGCCCTGGCGGGTCCCACACCGCCGAGGCCACCACGCTGCCGTCAGGGGCGGCAATGAAGCTCACCCCGCCCCCGGGCAGATGGTGGTAGCGCAGCTGCACGGTGAACAGACGCAGCATGCCGATCAGGCGGTGCTGCGGAACCGGCCACATCCAGCACATCACGGGGTCATTGATGAACGCCGCCGCCAGCTGCGCCGCGACCGCCCCGATCTGCGGGGGTCCGGCCGGACGAATCGGGGTGTCCACACCGTGCAGTGTCGCAAACCAGTCTCCGCAACTCGAGCGGCAGGACGGTACCCGGTCGAGGGGGTGGGGGCTGTGCTTTGGCGAATCTTGTTGGCCCGCTAGGCTCGCAGGCCGATAGCATCACCGCGGCGATGGTAAGCGGGGCCCGACGCGGGCGACTGAGGGGACCTCGGGGAATTGGTGCAACCGAATTTTTCCGGGACGGTGAGCGGGGGAGGAACCACCGATGACTGCCGGCGATCCCTCGAGTTCGTGGCGGACGCTGCTCATGGAGACCCTCGCGCCCGGAGGCGAGCCGACCCTCATCGCCTCCGACGGAGCGCCCCGACAGTGGGCGGGGCTGCCGCGGATGAGCGGGAACCGTTTGCTGGCCGAGAAGATTCGTTCCGTCGTGGCGCGTGTGCACCAGTCCCGCACCGTCATCGACGTCGTCGTCGGTCCGCGCCGCAACCAGCACGTGCGGGTCATCGGCACACCGGTCATCGGACCCGCAGAAACGGTGCATGCCGTCAACCTTGGAGTGGGTGACCCGGACATCGAGCCACCACGGCCGCGGCCGGCGGCGGCGTTCGGGTGGTCTGCAGCATCGCGCTTAATCAGCCTGGGACGGGAGCTCACCGACAGCGAAGCTGACCCACTGATCGCGGGGCGACTCTCGCTGACTGCCCCCGAAATGTTTCGTCATGTGGTGAAACTGGATGCCGCGGTGACGCTCATCGCTAAGGCGTTGGCCCCGGTGCCCGCCGACCGGTGGGCGGGCACCGCCACCATCGACACCCCAATGGGCGACCGCGCCGTGCACCTGGCGATGCGCAGCATGCCCGCCCCGGACCAAC
>JAABUK010002349.1_pt1 | contig 34070 bp, 23 predicted proteins | sample 5559141 | NCBI WGS metagenome assembly JAABUK01 (sample SAMN10711869, study PRJNA513367) | rock metagenome | isolation source: Antarctica rocks | place: Antarctica: Victoria Land, Pudding Butte nord | collected 2016-01-03 | reverse complement strand
AAAAGGTCCAATCTCCGCCTCCGAGATCATTCCTCGGAAGGGTAGTTTGGACATTTCAACTTTGCAGAAACCGGACGTTTCAACTTTGCAGCTACAAGCCGACTGTACAGAAGGATCATTATCAGACATGAATAAGCTGAGCACCAGCTAATGGTTCAGGGATCCTAGACGCTTGCCAACCGTTATCAGACGTGGTTACCCAGACCGCTTCTATTCCGTTGCGCGTGCCTGTTCGCCCGCAGCCTTTGGAAGGCGCTTCACGGCCCGACCGCTGTTCTTCTTGCTCGCTGGCCGCCCGGCCTTCTTCGACGTTGCCGCCGTCTTTGTGGCCGACCGCGATTTGGTCGGGGTTTTCGCAACCATGGACTTGGCGCCCGTCTTCGGCGCGAGTGATTCGACTTTCTGCGCATTCGAAGCTGTTGCGCGCTTGGCCTTGGCCCATCGCTTCTTCTGGGCGGCGGCGATGCGGGCCTTTCCTTCCGCTGACATCCCGCGCTTCGGTGGCGCTGGGGATCCAGGCTTTACGCTGGCAACCCGGCCTCCTGTACCCCTGGGTCTGCCTGGACCGCGGCGCTCTGATGCGCTGCTTGGAACCTCTTCCAATAGGTCGAGCACCCGTTGCAAATGCGCAATCTCTGCTCGAAGGCTTTGGACAATGTCGTCGCGCTTCATCATAGGTTCAGCATACCTGCCTCCCCTCTTAGTATGGCGCAGCTTCGCTGACGACTAGAGTCCAGCGACAGCGACTTACACGGGCGGGCGAGCCATTAATTATTGACTGGCCTCGTACGGTGTGCCATTCTGGGCACCCTTCCATGGGTTTAGATCGCGCCCTAGCTTTTGCTCCCTGCTCATTTGAGGCCTCCCATGATCTCGAAATGCGGCGCCGCTATCGTCATCATCTTCCTGCTGACCATCTCCGGTCTGCGGGCTCAGGAGCCGGCGTTCTTTCAGGGTTCCCAGGCAGCTCGCTTCATTGTTGGGACAGATGTGTACCACTACGTTCTACCCTGCGGACCCAAGCCAGCCCCCAAAGGAGGAGTTGCTCCCCCAACAAGTCTTCCCGCGCTGTGCTGGCCTGTTCGCGCCGCCAAGGCCACGATTGTCAGTGGACAGATTGAGCTGTCCGCCTTTTTCATTGCAACGATGTACATATCCGCGAGCGAGTTCAAACTCGACCCAAGTGACGCGAAGGACATCCGCTTCGCGTTCGCATCGCCGGTGTCCGCCGTTCGCACCCAGTACAACCCCCGCAGCCAGTCAGCAACGTTCTCAACTCATGAACAGGGATATCAGTTCGTCTTCCTCAATGCCTGTCATCTTTGCACCTCGGGAACCACCCCGCCACCATTCGATCAGACCAAACTCGCAGCTGAATACACGCTCCTTGCTGAAGCACTCAAGAGCTTCGAGACTGTTGCGAAGCAGATCGATGGGGTTGCCGCCTTGATGCTTGTGGAAGTCATGCCCGCAAATCAGCCTGTACTCAGTGACCCTTCGGGCGCAATGAACCTCTACGGTGCTTTAAACCAGAGATTGGCTGAAAGATGTCCAGAGCCTGCCCGCGCCTGTTTGCAGAGCTTTGCGCGATATCAAAGATGCGCAGCGGGACCCTCGCCGGCTGCTTGCGGTCCTTTACCGGTATGTTCTGTCGCCTGTGATGTAGACCCGAGTAGCTTGAAGGTCTACAACGCTTCCGTCTGCTACTCACGGTTTCGCGACAGTGCCACGCTGATTCCGAGCTGGAACGAAGTGTTTGAACGACTCTTTGCAGAACGTGCGGCGCATCCGCCGGCAGCATTCAGTGTTGTCCCCGAAACGACCGAGCAGAAACGTGCGCCCTCTGACGCTCATCGCTCTGCTCTCTACGATTCTGGTTATGTTCTCGCTGAAGGGCGACTTGATCGTGCGGCTCCCGCTCGATGTGGTCAAGATCGCCACTCCGCTCGTCATCTACTTCCTCATCATGTTTCTGGTGAGCTTCTGGATGGGCAAGAAGCTCGGAGCGGATTACGCCCAATCCGCTACGCTCTCCTTCACGGCTGCTGGCAACAATTTCGAGTTGGCAATCGCGGTGGCGGTGGCGGTCTTCGGGTTGAACTCCGGGGAGGCTTTCGTCGGCGTTGTCGGCCCGCTCATAGAGGTTCCGGCGCTCATCGGTCTGGTCAATGTGGCTTTTTGGATGAGGCGGAGATACTTCCAAGCCGACCCATCCGCCGGTTTTCAGGTGCGGCCCGTCGAGGACACTCCATAGGCTCATTTGGGGTTCATAAACGAGATCGACCAACACTACAATCTATTCATGGGAAAGCGGCGGATCGCTCAGATCGTGGTTCTTCTGCTGCTGACCATCTTTCTGTTCGCTCCGGTTTACGAGCATTTCGACCATTGGGACGGCTTTCCACGAAGTGGCGATGACACCGTTCTGAGCCTGATAGCCGTCGTGACCTTTTGCGGCATCGTCCTGGTCGCTGCGCGCTCCCTTCTTCAGGTGTCCCTCGAAAGACGTTGGGTGAAGCTGGAGCGGTGGAAGCCGCTGTCGTTAGCCTTCGTGTTTCTGGCTTGCCATGAAGCGGACGAGTCCCCACCAATTTCACCTCGCCTCAGCCTGCGCGTTTAGACCTCAATACCCTGACCTGTCGACCGTGCGCCTTGCGCGCTTCACGTCCCTGTGTCTCTGTTTAAGGGTATTCTGCATGTCTGCAATCGACCTTTCCAGCTACGTCGCGCTCCTCGCAATGGCTCTTCTTACTGCAAACATCTTACTTGGGCTTCTGATTTCGGTACGATACAGCACCCTGCGTTCCTGGCCGCACCGCCAGATCAACATCTTCGGGCTGCACAACTGGACGGGCTACACAGCTCTTTGGGTCGCGGGCCTCCACCCGGTGGTGCTGCTGTTTTCAAAGACGGCCGGTTTTCGCTTGCTCGATCTTTTATGGCCTCTGCATTCTCCATCGCAGCCGCTCGTCAACTCGCTCGGTGCAGCAGCGTTCTACTGCCTGGCTGTCGTCGTCCTGACTTCGCACTTCCGGGTAGAGCTGGGCCGGAAGCTCTGGAAGGGACTGCATTACACCGCCTACGCTGCCGCCGCCCTGTTCTTCCTCCACGGAATCCTTACCGACCCTGAGCTGAAGAATCGACCCACCGACTTCCTCGATGGCGAAAAGGTATTTATCGAAGGATGCTTGCTGGTCGTGCTCTTTGCGGTAGCTTGGCGAGTGCGCTACGCCTTTAAGAAACGGAGCCGTGCGTGAAGGGGCCTGCGGTTCTCCTTGTGCTGTGTCTGTCGATAGGAGCGAGAGCGCAGACGCAGCGGCCGACCGACAAGCCTTCAACGCTGCCGGCGAACACGGCCACGGCTGGATCGGCGACGCTGACCGGTCCAACCGACCGGAAGCAGGGCTGGAGCCTCGATCCTGACGCAGGTGCCGTGTACCAGCATGGCGACTTTCGCTGGACAAGCTGGGGCTACGGAGAGCACGTCTTTAGGGCGGAGGGTGACGGCTTCTGGCGGCGCGTCCGGCAGGGAACGGAGTTTGATCTGCCGCGTTTCGCCCCTCACTACCGGACCGCCTTGGTCTATGAAGTTGATTTCACGGATACGAACTTCTTTCGCGACGGCTCGAAGCTGAACATCGCAGAAAATCTCTATGCCGCAGTTCAGGACGCCGACGATCCGGGCAAGCTGCGCGTGCTTTTTGGAGAGAACACGCACATCCTCTCCCGCGAAGACAACCTCTCTTCCGGCAACCTGCCTACAATCAATCGGTCGCTGATCCTGGAAGAACACGGGAGCGTACATAGCTATGGCACGCAGTTTGGCGTGGAACTTGTAAGGGCAGTGACGCGGCGCTATACGGTCGCATTGTCGGCTCTGGACAATCGCGGTTCGCTGAACACCTCTAACCCTCGTTATGTGGTCGGCAACGATCTGGCCGTGAAGGTCTCTGGCCTATTGATCGACCATAAAGAGCAGGGGAGAACACTTTACGCCGGGGCATCTCTGAACCAGACGAGAGACATCCGCGACGGCACCTGGAAATTTATTTCCGCCGTCGCGGGGCAAGCGATCGGCACGGCTCCGGCTGCTGGAAACAAAGCAACCGCAGAGGTCGAGGCGGTCTATACAGACCGCTTCGGGAGGCATCCGTACAGCCTAAAATCGGAGCAGTTTTTGTCGCTGTTCTCGAAAACGAACACACGTCTTCCCGGAGGTTACGGCCTGGGTCAATTTGCTCTATTTCATACGGTTAAGGCCGGGGATCTCGATCCATTCGTGCGCTATGACTGGGTGCATCTCTCAGCCGATAGCCTGAGTAGCCCGATATTGCAGCAGGCCATCCGCACCGGCTTCAACTGGAACCTGCCCTGGAGTCGCCAGCGTGTGAACTTTCACCTGGAGTATGCCCGCAACTTACTCTTGGGGCCGTCCTTCAGTGCTTCGACACCGGTTCCTGAAAATGAACTAGGCCTGGAGCTGCGCTTCAACGCCATTAGGTATGTGAGGTAATGAAGCTTGATGCACATGGTGGATCCCTTCGGAAAACGACATTTCATAGAGTACAAAATTGCTTGAGAACCGAGTGCTCCTGTCGGGCTGCGGTCCAGACCTCTCGTGCCGCATCGGCGTTTAGGACAGCGATTCCCAGTCCAGCAACGAGATCGGGCCACGCAGAATGGGTGTAGGCGGTGATGGTACCCACGGCGATGATGACCACGTTGGCCAGGGCGTCGTTCCGAGCCGAGAGGAAGGCTGCCCGAGTCAGGCTGCCACTATGTTTTCTGAAGCGCGTTAGCATCAGTGCGCAGGAAAGATTGATCGCAAGCGCTCCGGCTCCAGTAAGTGAAACCGCGAGAGCTGCTGGTGGAAGCGGCTGGTGAAATTTGCTCCAAGCCGTCCAGAGGGTTGCGATTGCGGGGAAGAGGAGTAATCCCGCCAAGACCATGCCCAGCTTTGCGCGGCTGCGTGCCTGCCACTGGAGTGCCACTGCGATCAGGATATTCAGGGAAGCATCTTCGAGAAAGTCTACGCTGTCCGCGAACAATGAAACAGAACCGACGCGACGCGCAACGGTGAACTCGATGCCAAAGTAGAGCAGATTGAGACAAGCAACCAGGATCACGGTTCTGCGAATGCTCATCTTCATGAGCGACTCGCATCTGTATGTACTCCAATGTCTTCAGGCATGCTTAACAAGCCTCTATTAGAGGCATTCTATGGGTCGTAAGTCCATTCTCCTGTTCGTGCTGCTCACCATCTTTCTTGTGATGGTGGGTGCGCCGATCCATGAAGCCGCTTTCGACGCGAACGACACCAAGCCGTTTCCGATCGATTCCGATTTCCTGTTCATGGTGCTGGGATCTTTGCTTACGATGTCCCTCAGCGTGATCCTGCTGACGGTGCCGTGCCTTGTCTTGGCACTTGCTCGGTACGAGATAGCCATCCTGGAACCTAGATGCTCGGCGATCTCTTTTTTGGGCGCTTTTGAGCATCGAAGGCTCCTCTTTTCGCCACCCGTCGGCTTCATCTCGCTGCGTATCTAGTGCTCCTCTAAGACCTCGAATTGTCCATGCGAGCGTAGCGCCGCGCGTTGACTTCCCGGAGTGATGGTCTTTTCAGGAGTAATCCATGCAATTTTGCTGGCTTCCCCGCGACACGGTTCGCGGCTGGCCTCTTCAGCCATGTTCTTGCCATGGAAGGGAACACCATGTGCATCTTTGCGGCTGCTCCTGTTGATGGGGGGCTTGTCGATCAAGGCTCTCAGTAGTCGTCAATCGTCGGGACAGTGTCCGACCCCACCGGGGCGGTCGTCCCAGATGCTCGCGTCACCGCGGTGCAGCCGACCACCGCAGCCGTTCGGGAGGCACATACCGACCGCTCCGGCCGCTTCCAGATCAGTAATCTGCCTGTTGGCCTCTGTACCCTGCGCGCGGAGAGGCAGGGTTTCCGGCCGACCGAACAGCAAGAGCTCTCGCTGTCGATTCACCAAACGCTTGAGACTAATCTCTCAATGAGCATCGGCTCCGGAGAGCAAACGGTAGAAGTGTCCTCGCAAGCCGAGGCTCTGGAAACGACGGCGGTCAGTACAAGAGTGGCCCTGGGAGGAGAGCGGATCGACGACACGCCACTCCAGAAGCGAAACTTCCTGAACTTCGTCCTTCTGGTCCCGGGCGTTGCTTCTGCTTCCCACTCGAACACGCTCCGGGCCAGTGCTGCGCTGCGCAGTCCCGATGAGGACAGCGGCTTCAGCTTCGGTGGTCTCCCCGCCCACAAAAACGGTCTGTATATCGATGGCCTCGGCAATCGGGATGAACTGTCGGGAGGCAATCGGATCGCGGTCAGCCCGGATATGGTCCAGCAGTTTCAAGTAGCCGGATCGGAGATCGCGCCGGCATCGGGCGGTGCGGCAGGAGCGAATGTCAACGTTGTGACGCTCTCTGGGTCGAACCGCTGGCACGGCGACTCCAGCTTTCGTCTTAGCAATGAGTTTGCCAACGCGCGCGATCCCGATGTGGAAGCGACGACCAAACCCATCTATCGGACCTATAACCCGGAAGTGTCCCTTGGTGGCCCAATCCGCAGGGACCGCAATTTCTTCTATGCCACCGTGGAACAGGAATGGGAGAACTCCCAGGACTCCTCAGAGGTTCCGGACGGAGCCGTGCAGCCTCCCTCCATGTTGAAAGGACCGATGCCGGCGAGCACGACATACGCGCCCATCTGCCACTCGTCCTCTTTACCCGGCCAGCCTGTCAGCGGGGATGTTGGTCAGGTCGACACACTTGTTTCGAATCCTTCTTGCAGGCGAGCGTTGAAGCGATCGCGGCCGACCGCACTGACGAGCCCGGGTGCGTCCGTGCTACGGTCTTAGGGGTTGCAAGGTATTCAGACGTGGTGAAGCTCCGCACTGCGGGCCATTGGCCTCCAGCGGTTAGGTACTGCAGTTCGGAAGGTGAACTTAGGACTGGATCGCGATGTGACTCGCTGCAGTTGCCCAACGTGCCTGAGAGAGTGTGCAAGGGGATGTAGAGCAGCCACAAAGACGCGCTCAGCGGACCAAAGAATCCACTCGGCCAAGCGATCGTCTTAAACGGTGAGCGCATGAAAGTAGCGAACTCTTCTCAAATGACTGTTACGGAGTCTTCTCGATGATGGACCTTCTTCAGCTTGAGCAACAGAAGAAGGACCTTCTCGCGCCATTCCAGAGTTGGTCGTCTGCGCGCCTTGCATATCGCCCGACACCGGGCGCATGGTCTACCGCAGAAGTATTCAACCACCTTATGAAGACGGAAGCCGCGATCTTGAGGGCAGCTCAGCAGGGAGTCCTCCGGCCGCAGCGGATCGGCCTGCGAGACCGGCTTGGCTACGTCTTCATCGAAAAACTCTTCCGCTCCGACCGTAAAGTCAGAGTGCCAGACTCAGCACCGCAAGTGCTGCCAGACCGGGATCCGGAGCTTCCAGCTGTGTCTATCGAGTGGCAGACGGTCCGCGAGGACCTCCGCCGCTTCTACGAGCAACTTTCACCCGAGCAGCTTCGTGAAGGAATTTTCCGTCATCCCGTTAGTGGCTGGATGGATATGCCTCGAATCCAGGGTTTCTTCTCGGTTCACATGGTTCATCACAGCTTTCAACTAGCTCGACTCAGTACCGCGTCCGAAGGTCTTTGATCCAAGCGAGGGAGCTACAACGGCGCTCGCTCGCGAACTGGGCATAAGTCGTCAAACGCTGTACCGGTATGCCGAAGGAGCAGGGAAGTGAAAAGGGCTGTTCAGAGAGCAATGCATTGCCGCTGCGGGTACCCGCAAGATCCTTGCGCATGGTCTCTGCCCCACGTGCTACACGCTCAAGAGACAGGATGAAAAGTATTTCGGGGGTCCGCCGGAAGCGTTCCTGGAAGCGGGATAGCTATAGGTGCCGCGTGTGCGATGCATCCGGGCGCGACAAGCGGTCCATCACCGTTCATCTTCGGGTTCCTGGAAACTCGGTTCTGAACCTGATGATCTCCCTTTGTCCGGGCTGCGATGCGAAGGTCCACCTCACCAAAGCTGTAAGGTCCGAGATGGCGCCGCTTTTATTGAAATTGTGGCGGGAGCAGCACCCCAACGGTAATGAACAAACGAACCTCACTTCCGATGTAAGGGAGGCAGTGGCCTTGCCGCTTCGGTTGTTCGAGCTGAAGGTACCGTCCTGAATGCCTCGCCCAACACTTCGCCAACTTAGTGCGGTCTTCCTCAGATATGGCGACTGGACCCTTGGCTCGCGTGCAGGTTGAGATCGCGGGAGACCACGAACTGGCTGCCGGAATTCTTAGGCTCACAGCAATCATCGGCTGATTTCCGGGGCGAATCCCAGCTTGTAGTTTCACTGTTCGCAGGACCTGCTCATTTGCGTCAACGTAATCTGCGCGGCACTTCGTGCTCAAGGAGGAGTCAATGCCCGCGAACACCGCTACGCTGGATATCGAGCGTGGCAAGCTGGATGCGCTTCGCCTGCTTCCCTGGCAGACAGACACCTCCATTTCAATCCGGGCTTGGGGATACGTTGAACATGACGAGTACCGCAGTGCGAAATCACTGATTCATCAACTGATCGACACGATTGCGAAGAACGGGAACCTGCTTTTAAACGTGGGACCAAAGGCGGACGGCACCATTCCCGATGAGGCCCGCACAATTCTGCTCCAGATGGGCGGACGGCTCACGACGAATCGCGAAGCTATCTACAACTCCCGGCCCTTCTCCGTTTTCGGCGAAGGTCCTACCAAGGCGCCAAGCAATCCTACGCAGATGAACTCCGATGTCCAGACGTACACGCCTGCGGACATCCGCTACACCACAAGTAGGGACGGTTCGGTTTCTGTACGCGTCCGTGCTCGGTGCTCCCACAGAGCACAGTCTGACGCTACAAACACTGTTCCGCCGCAACCCTTATCTGCCTGGGGCCATCTGTTCCGTTACAATCGTCGGTTCCACTGCAAGAGTTTCCTTCTCCCATCAGATTGATGGACTACATCTTTCGCTTCCAGCCTCCTATCAGTGGAACGAGATTGGCTCCGTCTTTCGCATCTCTCATCAATGCGCATCAAGTCAATCCACTCAGAAGAGGGATCACTGATCATGTTCACTCGTAGAGGGTTTCTCCAACATGCCGCCCTCACCGCCGCAGGTGTTCCCTTATGCCATGGGGCGTCGGAAGATCGGGTCGCGCCCTACCGCACGCCGTACAAATACCCAAAACTCATTCTCGGTCGGTCTGAAGACAAGGCTGCCTTCGACGCGAAAAGCGTGGATGATCCCATCGTCTTCAGCGTGAATGGCAGTTTTCACATGCTCTACATCGGCTTCGACGGAACGGGTTATCAGACGGGCCTGGCCTCCTCAAGTGACCTCGTCCACTGGACGCGGACTGCACTGGTCGGTCCTCGCGACGCTGCTTCGCGCTACAACAAATACAACCTCGCGATCAGCAGCATCCTGCGTGACAAAAACCTAAACGGTACGGGCGAAGCGATCAAGGTGAACGGCCGGTACATCGCTGCGTGGAACGCCTATCCCTCTCCAGGCTACGAGGAAGGCGCGGCCGTGATAGGTCTTGCACGCAGCACGGATCTGCTGCATTGGAGCCTTAGCGACCCGATTCTCGACCGCATGACGGAGCGCCGTGGGAGCACGGGGGGCTGTACCGCCCCGACCTCTTCCTATACAACGGAACCTACTTCCTTTACTACAACGCGAAGACCGATAAGCTGCCTCAGGTTGAAGGGGAAGGCTGGCACGAACAGAGCGGTGTCGCTACTAGTCGAGATCTGAAGCAGTGGACACGCTCTGCCCTGAGTCCCCTGCTCCGTAACGGTCCACGTGGAACCGCCACATGGCCCGACAGTGATCCCCGGAAAAACCGGAGGCCGATTGTGCCTGACGCGCGCGACACAGTCGTTTCGCCTCTAACCCCTTCGTCATGCAGAACGGTAGCGAATTCGCTATGTTCTACTTCGGCTACAACCACGAGCGGCCGGGCCGTGCCTGTGAGATCTTGGCCCTTGGCCCGGACCCGCTGCATTTCACTAAGGTCCCGGAGGTGCTTATCGACACGGGGGGGCCGGGCGCCGTGGATTCAACCTTTGCTCACAAGCCGTCGCTGATCTACCACAACCAAAGCCTTTATCACTTCTACTGCGCTGTCTCCGGCAGCTATCCGAATGAGGTTCGCGGCATCGGTGTTGCCCGCTCCCGCCCTTGGTGACCAAATACATCTGCCGTAGGAGTTTTCAGGACTCAAGCTCTGCCAGGCCTGCCATCCCCGGTGATTGAGGCGCCCGAGTACTCGGCGACAGCGGTCCCTCTCCAAACATCCGGAGCGTCACCGATTCAATTCACCTTCCGGAGGATATAAGCAGCAACGCGACCAAGGCCTGGCCTTCTCATCAGAGCTGGATCTTACTGGAACCCTCGTTCAAGGGGACTGATTGCATGATCGACGTACCCACAAGCCTCACGCGCAGTGTGCGGCCGACACCTTCCCTTCCTTTCGGGTCGCGGGTAAGCGTGAGCGTACGAGCTCTGTCGTTCCACTCACATAGAGCACGCGTGAAGTTCCCGCTCTCGTATCCGAAGCTGGAACCGTCGTCATCATAGAAGTGGAATTGGCCGTTCGCACCGGGGTAGATAAAGAGGGTCGTAGGCTCGCTGTGGACCTCTTTAGTGTGTTGCCGGATCGGGTCCATCGGGACAATCGCGCCGGCTTTGACAAAGAGCGGGAGCGTGTCGAGAGCTGCGGGCACGGTGATCTTTCTGCCGCCCTCAACGCGTTCGGAGGTAGCGTGGTTCCACCAAGCGCCTTGGGGCAGGTAGAAGCTGCGCTGAGTTGCGTTCTTTTCACAGACGGGCGCAACTAGAAAGCTGTCGCCCCACATGTACACGTCATCGACCAGAAGGGTGTCGGGATCTTGGGGATACGCGAGCCAGAGGGCGCGGATCATAGGCAGACCGCTTTCGCGGGACTGCGCGGCAGTGGCGTAGGTATAGGGAAGGAGCTGGTATCGCAGGTTCAGGTATTTACGGCAGATCTCTTCGACGTCGGCACGATGAAGATCGGCTTCTGCTGGCCAGTCGGCAACCCAGGCACCTTCGATTTCCTTGGGCCCGGTCGTCCCGGTATTCCAACCCCATGGAAGGTGGAGCTTCCAGGAACGGCCGTGGGACCGGAAGGACGGGCAAAAGGTACTGAACTGGAACCAGCGAACGAAAAGCTCGGGGGAGTACTCGGGAGTGGGAACAAAGCCGCCGGTGTCGGTGCCCCAGAACGGAATACCGGATAGGCCAACGTTGATGCCGACCATGATCTGCGCCTGAAGCGCCTTCCAGGTCGAGAAGGTGTCTCCAGACCAGAGCCAGCCGCAGCGCTGCAGGCCGGCATAGCCGTTACGATGGAGTGCAAACGGCCGCTTAGTGGGATCGTCGCGACGTGAACCCTCAAAGTACATCTCGTTACGCTGCAGACGGGCATAGACGTTAAGACGGTCGCCCTCGTCCGGCCACCAACCGTCGACTCCAACCTTCAGAAGTGCGCTGTGCTTGGACCAGTAGAGTGCAGCATCTCCGGGCGTCTCGGCTGCGTGCCCGGTGTCTGTCACCTCTCCGTGGAAGTCGCCAGGTGGAACGATGTGCACGATCACTTTCATGTGCTGGTTGTGGATCTGCTGAATCACAGCCGCGGGATCGGGGAAGACGGCTTGGTTGAAGGTGAAGGAGCCGTGGCCGCTGTTCCAGCCAGAAGGACAGAAACCTGTGCCGAGATAGATAACCGCGTCGCACGGAAGTTTCTTGTCCCGGAAGGTTTGGACGACGGAGAGGATCTCGTCCTTGCTGGCGAGGGTGCGGTGGGACTGCTGGTAGCCAAAGGCCCAGAGCGGGGGGAGGTGGGGATGGCCGGTAAGGTCGGCATAGGCGCGCAGGACATCGGCGGGCGTGTCCCCCAGGAGCAGATAAACGTTGCGTGTAGAGGTAGCCTCGCTGCCGCGGAAGCGTGCCTCGGTCCGGGTAAATTCGAAGGAACCGGAGGGCTGGCCGACGAAGACACCCCAACCTTCGGGGCTCATCACCCACGGTATAGGAAGGCGTGCGCCAAAGGTTTGGAGGTCAGGGGGGTGCTGGCCGTTGAACATGTCGTCCCGCGTGCCACGGCGGTCAAAGGGATGAACGCCTTCTCCTAGGCCGAAGGTAGGACCTGTAAGGTTGAAGCGGACGTCCGTGCTGTCTAGGTCGAAGCGAATCTCCTGGCGCAGCTGGCCGCTCTCATAAGCGGCAACGTGGAGCGGGCCATCCGTGATCTTGAGCGAATACTTGCCCCACAGGATGGTGCCGGGATGCACTTGGCCGGGATCGGCGAGGTCTTTGCCTTGCTGACTGACCACACCGAGCTCTGCAAGCCGGGGTGCGTCGTTGGTGGGCGAGATGCTGATGCGCAGGATGCTGGGCGAAAGTGCCGTGAGCGTGAGGTTTAAAATGCCGCGCTGCGCCGCGAGCTTTCCGGAGTTGGCCTGCGCGTTGGTATCGGCCTGCAGACGGCGCAAAAGGAGCACCTGGGCTGAGAGAGCCCCTGCGCCTCCCAGCAAGACCCGACGGGTGAGTGTCATGAATGGTCCCCTTGGCTGATGTGTTGGTCAGAGCTTAAAAGGTAAGACGCGCGGCCAGTTGGAAGTAGCGCGCATTGAAGGCTGTGGTTGCCCTACCGAAGTTTGCGTTGGAAGGTCGGCGACAAAGCCGGCGAGGTTCGGCCGGTTGAATAGATTGAACGCGTCGCCGCGGAACTCGATGTGTGCCCACTCCTTCACGGGAACGCTCTTAAGCAAGCTGAAATTCGTGTCGGCATAACCCGGACCACGAAAAGCGATTGCGGAGCTCGTTGCCTTCGGTACCGAGCGTCGGGATTCCGAAGCTCGACGCGGGAAAACGCATGTATGAGGCCTGAAGGTATCCCGCGAGCCGAACCGCCCATTGAGCGTCGATGAACTCGTGATTTGCTACTTCGTACGGCTCCGAAGATGCCGCTCCGGCGATCCGAGACGGTTTCCCTCGTATCCCGTCGTACGGAAAGAGGACCTGACACGCCACTCATTCTCGATCAGGCGAACTAGCGAATCTGTACTCTATGTACCGATCAGCGATAGAGTACTCGTTGCCCGGAATTTGCATGAACCTTCTCCATTCGTTTCAGGGCGAGAAGAAAAGGAAGAACCAGCTATGTCGAACCCTTTGGATTTCTTCGATGGAAATGAGCCCGGCAGCCCGGCAGTACCAGTTCATGTCGACGTCTCTCTCGACAGGAGAGCGTTCTTGGCGGGCATCGCAGGAACCGCGGTCGTCGCCGCTCTGGATTCGCCGGACGCCTTCGGTCAGGGCCCGAGTACCCCCGTCAACCTGGCCAGGGTCGCGCTTCCTTTAGGGTTTACTGTTTCAAGCGAAAACAAGGTTGGCGCATTGAACGACGGCTTCACGCCGCGGAACTCTCGGGACCGCGAGCACGGTTCGTACGCGTTGCGGCCGGAGTTTGAGGCCACCGGACAAGCTTCCCATTGGGTGCAGTACGACTGGAGCAAGCCGGTCGCGGTGAGCAAGATCGATGTCTATTGGGCGATCGATGCTCCGCGTCCAAACGGCCCGCCTGGGAGCGGCGCTGTGCGGATCGCTGCGCCCGAGTCCTACAGGGTCCTTTACTGGAATGGGAATGACTTCGCCCCGGTCTCCAACGCGCGCGGCCTTGGTCTGGCAGGAGATACGTACAATACCACGACGTTCGATGAAGTAAGAACCGACAAGCTGCGGCTGGAGGTTGTGCCGGATGGTAAGCATGCGGCTGGGATCCTTGAGTGGAAGGTTTATAGCTCCGGTCCGCCACCCTCGCTTCCTCCGGTTGTGGACGCGGGTGTCGATCGTTCAGTGGTGATGGGTGGCCGAACCTACCTCGCCGGAAAAGCCGTATGGCTAGAGGACCTCCCGGGAAACGCGGTTCGCTGGACCAAGAATTCCGGCCCTGGCACGGTTGCGTTTGCGAAGGCGACTTCTCCCGTCACTACGGCGACGTTTTCTGCACCCGGGAACTATGTTCTGAAGTTAGTCAGCTCGGGTGAGGATGAGCCGACAACAGCGACGGTCCATGTTCATGTAGAGGCGGCTCCCCCAGAGGATCGCCTGGACGTTGTTTATACGAAGAAGTACTCGGTCGACAGCCCGCTCTGGAACGCACGCGCGAAGACACTGATCGTTGATTGGATACCCCACTGCATCAGCTATTGCGAGCGCACCGACATCCCTGCCAATCTTGGCGACGGAGGAATCGATAACTTCATTGAAGCGGGAAAGGCGAACCGAGGCGAAGCGCATGCGCGGCATAAAGGGTTTGTGTTCTCAAACGCCTGGGTTCACCAAACGGTGGAGTCGATCTGCATCGCTCTGATGGTGGACCCGCAAGGCGATCAGGACATCATCGCTGCCCAGAAGCAAATGCACGCAACGCTGGAACGGTGGATCCCCGCCATCCTTGCGGCACAGATGCCGGACGGCTACCTGCAAACGGCATACATCCTCACTGACCGTAAGGAATGGCCTGAGCGGTGGTCGCCCGATCATCGTGGCAATCACGAAGGCTATGTCTCTGGCTACTTCATCGAGTCGGCGATCAATCACTACACGTTGACCGACGGGCAGGACCTCCGGCTGTACAACGCGGCCAAGAAGCTCGCCGATTGCTGGGTCGCGAATCTTGGCCCGGGCAAAAAGGAATGGTTCGACGGGCATCAGGAGATGGAGCAGGCCCTGGTTCGCTTCGGCCGCTTTGTGAATGATCAGGAGGGCAACCACCGTGGCGATGCATACATCGCGCTGGCGAAGTTTCTCCTCGACTCGCGGCGGGGCGGGGCAGAGTACGACCAGAGTCATCTGCCTCCGGGTCAGCAGTACGAGGCAGTTGGCCATGCCGTGCGCGCGACCTACTTCTACTCGGGGATGGCAGATATCGCCGCCGAGACAGGGGATCGTGACTACCAGAGTGCCGTGATGTCTCTGTGGGACAACATGGTGAACAAGAAGTATTACCTCACCGGCGGGATAGGCAGTGGTGAAACCTCGGAAGGATTTGGCCCGAACTACTCGCTCCGCAACAATGCCTACTGCGAATCATGTTCCAGTTGCGGCCTGGTCTTTTTCCAATACAAACTCAACCTTGCATACCATGATGCGAAGTACGCTGACCTTTACGAACAGACCATGTACAACGCGCTCTTAGGTGGCGTTGACATGGAGGGTACGAGCTTCTGCTACACCAATCCACTGGTCAACACACAGCGCACGAGGTGGCATGTCTGTCCGTGCTGTGTCGGGAATATCCCACGCACGCTTCTGATGATGCCGACTTGGGCGTACGTCAAGAACAAGAACGGCCTCTACGTGAATATGTTCGTCGGCAGCCGCATCCATGTCGGCAAAGTCGCCGGGACCCAGGTCGAGATGGTGCAAAAGACTGACTACCCATGGAAGGGCGCCATCGCGATCACGGTCAATCCGGAGCATGCCACGACCTTTTCGGTCCATGTCCGGATCCCAAATCGCAACACCAGCAAGCTCTACACGGAATCGCCTGCTATCAGTGGCGTCAAGCGGTTTGCCGTGAATGGAGTCGCAGTGACTCCGCATATCGAGAAGGGCTATGCCGTTGTGACCTGCGAATGGAAGGCTGGTGATCGCATTGAGCTTGAGTTGCCTATGGAGGCCCAGCGCGTCGTTGCAGACGCCCGCATCAAGGCTGACCTCGGTGCCGTAGCTCTGAAATATGGTCCCTTGGTTTACAACGTTGAGACGGCTGACCACCAGAACATCGAGCAGCATCTGAGCGACGCTCCGCTCAAAGCAGAGTGGAGGCCGGACCTGCTTGGAGGCGTCATGGTTATTACCGGCACATGGCAGGATGGCTCACCGATGATGGCTGTTCCAAACTACGCGCGCATGAATCGGGTCGGTCGTCCCCACGAATACCTCGGTGAGGCAGGCGTCGAGTATGCCCCTGGAGCTACTACCAGCGCTGGAGGAATTACCGGGAGCAGTAGCGCCGTCACGGCTGCTCCGAGGATACCGGCGATCGTCACGCCAACGGCTGGCGCTGGAAACACAACCCCAGTGAACAGCCGTCGTAACGGACGCGTAACGCGGGTCGAATCCAAGGTATGGATCTAGGGCTGCGTGCAGCTTCTGCTGTAACGCTGTTTGGTAGCGGTCAAGTTCGGGCCTGACCACTACCGCGCGGTGTTTGCGCTCCGTTCGCAGCCAGACACTACAGGGTCGCACGCGGAGCATAAGCGCCGGCCCGGATGCCTGCGCTCGATCCGACGCCTGCACGGCGTTCGACGCAGTTCGGTGCTGACTTAATGGTGAGTCTCAAGTTCTCGGGTCCGTCCCTGGCAGGAACGACGCCTTCTCATCCCGGCAGCTTCAAAAGCGGACAAATAGCTTCTCTTGACTTCAAGCCAGCCCTGATGATAGAAGGCAAGACTTTACTGGGAAAGGTTAAGTCATGCGTTCCAAGTTCTCTCGCCGAGATTCATCGCCTCTGCCGCTGTGTCTATGCTTCCGTCTGCAGTCATGTTCGGCCAGCGTGAAAAGGTTTACTCGCCATCGGCGGCCTTGGGCAACACAGAGGGCACAGGTTAGTCCACCATTTGTGCAACGATCCTGCGTCGGTGACTGCACTGAGAGTTCGCAAAGGCCGAGACTACGCGCTTCCAGACGCGGCGATGGCACAGTCCGCCGGTCCAGCCTGTAGCGTACCCTCAACATCATGGCACGCGCCAAGATACAGGATGTTGCTCGCCTCGCCGGTGTCTCGCTCAGTACAGTCTCTGCCGTTATCAACAACAAGAGTGTTGTTAGCGAGCAAACACGGCAGCGAATCCTGGAGTCGATTGAAAGCCTTCACTATCGGCCGAGCTTATACGCTAAAAATCTTGCCAGACGAGACATGCGCATCCTCGGCGTCATAGTTTCAACCCTGCAGAACCCCTTCTTTGCCGAGACTGCGCAGAGCATCGAAGACGCAGCCGAGCGACTCGGTTACGCAATTTCATTGGCTGCAACGAACTTTTCACCCGAGCGCCTGCGCTCCGCCGTGCAGCAGATGTTGGGCGCACGTGTCTCGGGGCTTGCCATCATGACCTCCGAGAGCGACCAAGACGCGTTTGAGATCATCACACACAGCGGTGTGCCTTGCGTCTACCTCGACGTCGGCAAGCCCGGTCCAAACTCGACCAACATCCGCGTCGACATGCGGGGTGGAATGATAGACGCCGTAAAGCACCTTGTCGATCTAGGCCACCGCAATCTCCTCCTGGTGCGCAATGCTCCAATACACAGCGGGTCGGCCCTGCTTACGCACCGCTACCGGGATCAGGGCTTTGCCGCGGCCGTCCGCGCCCGCAGCGCCTTGAACCTTCGTACCCAAACCGTCACCGTCGACGGTTCCGGTGCACAGGCCGGCGAAGAGGCGCTCGCCTCCGTGATCGGCCGCTTTCCTTTCACGGCGGTAGTGGCATTCTCTGACATAGTTGCACTAGGGGTATATCGTGGCCTCCAGAAGAGAGGAATCGATATTCCTCGTGACGTCTCGGTGGTGGGATTCGACAACACCTACTTCAGCAGCTTCCTGAATCCGCCCTTGACGACGGTGAACATCCCGCGCGACGATCTCAGCCGGTTGGTTGTCGAGTGTCTGACCAAGCCAGCGGAGTCGAAACGACGGACCTCGTCCCGGAGGCTGGCTACCAATCTGATCCTTCGCGACTCGACTGCTCCTCCGCCGGTCTGGATAGAGAGATCGCCACATCACGACGCGGCAGCAAGTGCCGGCCTCGCGAAGTTGTCACATCCGCCCTAGTGGGGCATGTAAGCGGTCTCAATGCTGCGGAATAGAGAGATAGTTCGCGATCAGATGTGCTTGACAAGCTCACCCCTCGAGGTGGAAGATTCACGTCGCAATCAAAACGTTTCGATCCCCGTGCCAATCCTTAGGAGAAAACACCCCATGCGACCCTCACGCGAGATCCAACGTAGGAGCAGGCATCTGAGCAGAACAATGACGACGACCCGCCACGCAGCCCCATTTTCCCGTCACCCCACGCTTCTTCTAGTCCTCATCGCCCTGGTCGCCACGATGCTGCCGGGCAGCGCCCTGGCGCAGTTCAGCAGCAGTCTGCAAGGGACGGTAACGGATAACAGCGGGGCCTCCATCGGATCGGCCGTGGTCACTCTGCGCAGCGACGATCGTCAGGTCTCGCGCGACGTGAAGGCGGATGCGTCTGGCGTCTACCGCTTCCTCAGCATCGCTCCAGGACGTTACATCGTTGGCGCCTCGGCGCCGGGGTTTCGGAAGACGGAGACCGCTATTATTCTGAGCACGAGTGAGACCAGGGATCAGGCGCTCGTTCTCCAGACCGGCGACGTCAGCCAGACGGTCAGTGTCACTACGGAGACTCCTCTGCTTAACACGGCTGAGACCCGGAATCAACTCACCCTGGATACAAAGGCGTTCGACAATCTTCCTTTGCCCGGGAGAAACTTTGTGACGCTTATCGCTCTGGCGCCCGGTGTCAGCGGGCTCGGAACGACGTCTGATAACTTCAACACCGAGGTGGCAAACGACGTCAGCGCCAACGGCCGCGGCGCCAATGGAAACCTCTACGTTATCGACGGTCTTGACATCACAAGTAGCGTACGGCCCGGTGTGACAAATCTCACGCCAAATCCCGATTCCGTGGCAGAAGTCTCGATCCAAACCAATACGTTCAACGTAGATTACGGTCGCGCGAGCTCCATCCAAACTACCGTGACGACAAAGTCAGGCTCGGACCAGTACCACGGTTTTGCAAGCGACTACTTCACCTACCAGGGTCTGCTGCGCGCGCGAACTCACTTCGATCCAAAGAACATCCCGCCGTATCACAGCAACAACATTTCAGCAGGCATCGGCGGTCCGATCGTTCCGCGCCATCAGGCCTACTTCTTCTTCTCGATAGAGCCTCTGCGTTCTCTTACTTCGAACAGCGGGGCTCCAGTCACCTTTGAAGACCCCGCTTTTGTGCAGTTCGCAAAAGCTAACTTCCCAAGCACAGTAGGAACACAGGTCCTAGCTAACAACGGCATCAGCAGTGTCAGCGGGGCGTCGGTCGCGCAGACAGCCCAAACCCTGTTTCCGACTACCTGTGGTAAGGCCGGCTCCAATTTTCTGCCCTGCTCCACTCCCGTTCTGGATACTGGAACTTTTAGTCCTTCCTCGTTCCGAAACGCTCTGCAGTACAACGTCCGGCTCGACAAGGGGTTCTCTCAAGACCGGCTCTACGGAACGATCTACCGGCAGCACCTTGACACCGGCGGCCCAAATGTTCGCCCCACATTTACAACCCACAACACCTCGCAGAGTCAGGCGTATCAGGTAAACGAGACGCACACCTTTTCCCCAAACACCCTCAATGAAGCCAGTGCGGCCTATCTTAGGGTAGAGGGCAAAAACAGCATCTCCGGTGACTTCACGGTTCCCTCCATCAACGTCACAGGCATCACTGGCTTTGGGGTGGGGTTTGCGCAGGGCGACTTCATTCAGACGAACTATCACTGGCGGGACGTGTTCACGCACATTGTTGGAAATCACAGCCTGCGTTTCGGTGTCGATGGGGTGTACTACACAGGCTCAGCCCTCTTCGCGACGGTGCATAATCAACCCTCGTTTAACTTCAACAACATTCTCGACCTTGTCCAGGACAAACCAGTCAGTGAGGGTCAATTAACTTATGATCCCGTATCCGGCAAACCGTCGCCCGGCAGTTACGGATACAAGCAGCAGGTCAATGGTTTTTTCGCGGAAGACACCTGGAAAGCGACCAAGAAGCTGACGTTCAATTACGGAGTTCGTTTTGACGACTTCGGAAACCCGTCCGGCGATCTTGGTCTCCGCTTCGCGAACTTCTTCCCTGGAACGGGCTCAGACTTCAATCAGCAAGTTGCCTCCGGTGCCTTCAAAGTCGTCTCAAACGCGTTCGAACATCGCATTATTGCGTTCAGCCCACGCGGCGGATTCGCGTACGATCCCTTCGGTGACGGGAAGACTGTGATCCATGGTGGCATCGGGCAGTATCACGACAGTCCAACGCTGGGTCAGGCTGGTGACGTGTTCAATGGGAATCCGCCCAACTACGTTGTGCCCACGTTCTTCAACGATGGAACCACCGCGTCACCGATCTTCGCCCTCGGGACGAGCAAGACCACACCGGCGGGCTTCCCGTACCCCGCTTTCGCTGGGAAGCCGCTCAATTCGCAGGGCGGCATCTCTGGATCGCAGATCAATGTGCAAGGGATCCAGCGCGACCTGAAGTCTACAAACACCATCAATTACGTGCTCACGGTGGAACGGCAGATGACGTCGCAACTCGTTGGCTCGGTCGGGTATGTGGGCTCGAACTCAACCAACCTGGTAACGGGCGGCGGCAATACCAACAACACGATCTACGGAACCGACGTGAATCGCTTTGATGGCGATCTCTTCCAACAGACGGGGACGCTCGTTCCTGGCAGCGGTCCGGCAACGTACAAATTTCGCGCGGCTCCTAAGCGCCTCAACCCGAGCTTCGGCGCGATCACCTATGCGCGAACGCTGCCTCACTCCAACTACAACGCCCTCGTAGCTGGTGTGAAAGGTCGGTTGACAGCGCGTGGCTTCGTCACCGCATCCTACACTTACAGTCGTTCCATGGATGACTGGCAGGTCTATCCAACAAATGAGTTTGCGCGGTACTACAGCCGCTCCGTATGGGACATTCCCAATCGTTTCTCTCTGGGCTACAGCTATGAATTACCTGGTCTGCACACGAACGGCTTGGTAAATCGGCTGACCGGCGGATGGACGCTTGCAGGAACAACGATCCTTCAACAAGGCGGCCGCTACAGTGTGTTTACCAACGCCAGCTTCCAACCGGATCCGACATCGAGCACAGTCCGTCTCCTGCCTTCCAGCGGGGATTTCAACGGGGACGGTGTTAACTTCGATTACCCCAATGTGGTAAACAACAACGCGAAGTATAGCCGGCAGCAATATCTTCGTGGAGTTTTCCCCAAGTGTGCCAGCGGTTACTTCGGCTCTGCTGGTTCACCCTGTGGCCAGTTCTCGCTGCCCGCGGCGGGGACGGAAGGTAATGAGACGCCGAACGGATTTCGCAACCCAGGCTTTGCCAATTGGGATGTTGACCTCAAGAAAGCGACTAAGTTGACGGAACGTTTTGATCTGGAACTTCGCCTCGATGTCTTCAATGTCTTCAATCGGGTAAACCTGCGAGGGGTCGATGGCAACGTGGCTAGCGGTAACTTTGGGCGACCAACAGGCCAATATAATTCCCGTAGCGCCGACGTGGGCGCGCGTATTAACTTCTAATTGCCGATATCCGGCTCAGCGATACTCAGGGCCGGATTACCTGCCTACATACCGGTGAAGAAACTAACAGATGCTCTCTCCCGCCGGCGCTCTCTTGCACATGATCTCTCTTCAGAACCTGCCGGTTGTCTTGCAAGATAGGTACTCTGGGAGGGTGGTCTCCAGCACTCCCATCCGGGCAGTTCCCGGTTTGCGCAACTCCCCGACTCTGCGGGCGGTATGTGCTGTCGTGCTCTCTTGCCAATGCTGCCGAGCACAGGTGGGGCCCGGCTTGGATCAGATTGCCGCGGAGCTCCGGGAGCAGCATTACGCCGATGCCTTGAAGGACGCGAAAGCTGCCTTGAGAAAGCACCCGAAGGATCCACGATTCCTGACTCTCGAGGGCCTGGCCGCGAAGGAACTTCAGGACAGTCCGGCAGCTCTCAACGCCTTCGAGACGGCACTTCACTTCGCGCCCGGCTATCTTCCCGCCCTCGAGGGAGCAGCGGAGCTCTCATATCCTACGGACCCCGTAAAAGCTCGCCTATATATCGACCGTCTTCTGCTTCAAATCCCGGCAGATTTCACGGCCAATAGCATGGCCGCCATGCTGAGTTACCGCCGCAGTGAGTGGTCCACCGCAGCCTCATACTTCGCAAAGAGCGGCGAAGTCGTGCTCAGCCAGCAACTCACACTGGCAGCCTACGCCGATACCCTGGCGCGGCTGGACCGCCTGACCGAAGCGGAATCGCTCTTCCGGAGGCTGATTGAGCAGTGGCCGGGTGACGAGCAGGCTCGCTACAACCTTGCCGTGCTTGAGCTCCGTCGAAAGGAGACCGCCGATGCTCTTCAGACACTAAGGCCACTGACCGACGCCCATAACGCCCAGGCTCTGTCCCTCGCTGCCGCAGCCCACGAAGCAGCGGGAGATACACCTGGCGCTGTCGCAGCTTTGCGCGAAGCCATCCAGCAGATGCCAAAAGATCCGCAGGCCTATCTTGATTTCGCGGCAATCAGCTTCGATCACAGCTCGTTCGCGGCTGGCATCGCCATGCTCAATGCCGGTCTGACGCAGCTTCCCCGCTCCGCTCCGCTCTATGTTGCGCGCGGCATCCTGCTGATGCAGAGCTCGGAGGTAGAGCGCGCCGGCCAGGATTTCGAGACCGCGAATCGCTTGGATCCATCGCAGTCCTTCGGACTCGAGGCACAGGGGCTTACGGACCTGCAGCGCCACGATCTTCCGGGCGCTTTCGCGAAGGTGCGCGAAAGCCTCCAGAGCAATCCGAGAAGCGCATACCTCAACTACCTCGCCGCGCAGATCCTCAAGGAGCAGGGTGCGTCCCCGGGAACTTCGGCGGCACGGGCGGCCATGACCTACGTGACCCGATCGCTCGAGCTCGATCCGACGCTAATTGCTGCTCGCAACCTGCTAAGCGCGCTCCTGTTCGAATTGGGCAATCTTCCGAGCGCCGAACAGCAATGCCGCGCAGCTCTCAAGCAGGATCCCTCTGATCAGGAGGCCCTATACCGTCTCATCCTTATCCTGCGTCGCAGCGGCGACCAAGGGCACGAGATTGCAGCTCTAGTCGGCAGCCTCAAACAACGGCGAACCGAGGAGCACACGACTCAGGTGAGGCTGGATCGATATCGACTTATAGAGCAGCCTCCTTCAGGGGCCGTGGGTCCGCAGAAGCGCTAGGCAAGTTTCTCGTAAGCGCTATACACCCCGTCATCGATGGCGGTGAATGGCCAAAATGGACGTCTCCATCGGAAGACCGCACCGACCACTCCGCTCCGGAGACATGCTGAGCGCGGAGAGGTCACGATCCTGTGCCGAATTCACGCCGGAGAGCACGAGCGGACCTCGCCGGTCTCAAACCTACAAAATCCCTGTTTCGCGGAGACGGCACAGGCGATTGAAGAGGAGGCCGAGCGGCAGGGGATTTCAGATCTCGCCCATGGCCACGATTTCTCCAGAGCAGCACCGTGCCGCCGTGACGCAGCTGCTGGGCGCTCGCATCGCCGGACTTGCGGTGATGACGTCAGAGCACGATGATCAGAGTCGAAAGCTGATCCTCGCGGAACGGTGTGCCTGCCGTTTTCCTTGATACGGGCAAGCCGACGGAGACTTCCTCGGTCATCCGCGTGGACTCGCGCGGCGGCATGAAGGCTGCCGTCGAACACCTTCTTCTGCTGGGCCTTCGCGAGCTCCTGTTTGTCCGCAACTCGCAAAAGGCGAGCGGTCAATCGCTGCTATCGCATAAGCTGCGCGACAAGGGATTTTCCGCTGCGGTCCGCGCGTGCAAGGTCCACGGACTCAAGACCACGGTTATCAAGGTGCACGGGCCCGGAGCCGATGCAGGCGAGCAAGCAATCGAATCGGTCTTTGGGAAAGTACGGTTTTGCGGCGGTTACCGCGGTCACCGACATGGTGGCTATGGGTGTCTACCGCGGACTGCAATCGAGGGAGGTGCGTATGCCGGAGGACGTTTCCCTTGTCGGCTTCCATAACACCTACTTCAGCCGATTCTTGAACCCACCCCGACTACCGTCAACGTACCCCGGTCGAGCTCAGTAGACTAGCTGTCGCGGCCTTGCTGCAGACGACTCCGCGGAGTCTCCAGCGGCTGCCTACATCGCTGAGACTTCGCGAGTCGACCGCGGCGCCAATAGAAGCCTGAAACGCAGGCTGCATTCAAGGGGCCACGTAGATTTCCCCGGTGAACTGCGGCTCCACATTGTCAAAGAAGGCGCCCTGAAACTTTTCAGGTTCTACTCCGGAAAGAGTGAGCTTCAGGCTGTGCCTTACATCGGGCTGGACTCGAGACAGATCGGCATAGAGGCCGACGAAGGCCTCCGGATGCACCCGTGTCGAGGTATACGCACGTTTGACCTCGATTGGATGTCCGTCGATGGTCAGCTTCGCGGCCATGCTGTCGTGCGCCTCGGCAGCCTGGAGAAAAAGAAGCAGACGCTCGGGCGCGAGCCACGTGGTCGAGTAGTCGTCCGTGGTCCACGGGATCGGCCAAGCTTTGGCACGATTATGAAGCTGCTCCACTACCCGTTTTGGTATCACGAAGGTGCCGCTCATGCTTCCATCCGTGGCAGCCTCTAAAGCCACCTGCTCTGCCTGAGCAAAACGCGGACCCTTAAACGCGGCTGGGATCGAGACGTAGTTTGTATGCTGCTCGAACGCCATATGCTGGCCGTTGACGGTTACTGATTGCACCTCCTGACCCTTTGCAAGCAGCACGCCAACCTCCGATGAGGTTCCGGCCTCGCCAGCAACTCCGGTCAGCGAAAGGGACGTACCAGCTAGGGTGAACGCGGGCTGCTGACCCTCTATCGCAGACACGTTGAAGACGGAGTTCTTTGTCGCCTTGGACGCGGGAAAAATCTCGAGTACGGTGGCACTTGTGCCTGCAAGATCGAGCGGAACAAAGTCTCCGAGGTTCCAAATACCGGCGCCGGCCTTGCCCCAGAGTCGGCCCGCCTGTGGATAGACCTCGCGCAGGATGAAGGTCGAGCCACGTGTCAGGCCGGCGCTTTCATCGAGCCGCAGAGCATCTTTGAGGGAACGGTAGTTCGGGTTGAAGAGGAACAGAAATCCGTGGTCACCCACGATGGCCGAAGTACCATCGAGCTTGCCGATGGATGGCTGATGCAGAATGGTTCTGGTGTGGCGCAAGAGTTCCTTGTGCGTTGATGTCCAATTCAGCCAGCTTCGGATCCAGGCTTTATCCTCCCCGGGAAAATGCTTAGCTTCCTCGGAGTCTCGCGCGGGGATCATGTCGACAACATTGTTCCATCCGCCCGTTCCGATCGACGACAGGAAGGAGTAGCGGAAGCCGAGGTAGTCCCAGTCGCGCAGACGGAATGCGGTATGGACCTCCTCGACACGCTGCGGGTGGCCTTCGGTCTCAGCGTCGGGCGGTACATTTCGCGAGCGTTCGGTCTGGTGCGTGGCGTAGCCGGGCACAATCTCGGACGGCGCGAACTGGTAGTTACGATACCAATAATTTACGTACCGCGTACGGTCGGCGGAGACTCGATCGAAGTGGAGATCCGGATAGGGCTTGAAGCTTTCGGGCTGCTCATCCTGGCCAGTGGGATGCGGGTAGCTGCCGGCAAGCCAGCTCCAGGGACCGTAGAGTTGGTAGCTCTGCCTGCCATCGATGACGATGCCGGGTTCACTGCGCTTGAGCTCCTGCATGACACGTCTCCAGCCGAACCACTGGGCGTAGCTGCTGCTGCCGGAAAGATCGAGAAAGGCATAGTCAAACGAGTAACCCGCGACGCCGGTCCGGCGCTTGAACACAATCAGATCGTGCAGGAGCATATCCTGAAGTGGGCGGGAGGCCATCGACGCGTACAAGTTCTTTTCGCTGTAGCTTCCTGAACCCTGCACCAGCCAGGACCGATTCTGCGCGAACGGCACAGACGGGTAGACATAGGCAAGCAAGCCGACGTGCCTGGTCTTCGCATAGTCAAGCATCGCCGCGATGTCACCAGGTATAGGACTGCTGGCCGGGTCCCACTCGCCCTTCCGGATCTTCTGGCCCAGGTTCAGCCAGAGCGTGTGCTCCCAATGCCAGGAGTCTACGTCATCGTCGCGTTTAGCCAGGGCACTGTTGGTGGGCGCGAACAGCAAAGTGGTCAGGCCTAGATCCGCGGTCGCATCGATGATGCGGTGGTATTCCTGCTTCCCTTCGTTGGTGGCGACGTCGATCTGATAGTCGTTGAAAGTCCAGCCCACCTCCACGCGGGTAGGAGTGGTCGGCGGAGACATTAGGAAGGCGCGAACGCATTCTGTGAAGGCTTCTATCTCGCCGCTGTCTAGGCCATCTAGCGGCGGCTGAGCTTCCGTCAACTTCCATTCGAGAAGCATCTCCCGTGGCACCGTACGGCCGATGATCCGGGTGAGGCCAAGGCACGCCGGATCGCTGTGGAAGGGCCCCCACGACTGTTCCCAAGCCATCTCCGGTGCGTACCGCACGGCCGCTGATCGCGGGCCATGCGCGATCTCGAGGAATGGATTCTGCACCAGCAGCATCAGGCCAACACGCGGCTCGCCTGCGAAGCGAAGGAAGAGGCCGAAGTCCCGGCCGGGCAGCGCCTGATGAGTCTGCTCGATGGTGCGTCCAAGCTGTGGCGTATTGCTCGTGGGCACACGTGTGTCGACGATCGTTTCATCAAGCTGAAGCGCCAGAGGGCTCACGTTGTGCACGATGTATTGTGAGTGCGGAGCATGCCTCACGACGAGTTCCTTGGTGACAAAGCCCCACTCCGGACGCAGCCGATAGAGAACGTCGATCTCATAGCCTCGGAGGTGGTAGCTATACGTAATCTCGTTACTGCCGACTTGCATGGAGGGCGCGCTGTCCTTGCTCTCGAGATGATCGTTGTCGATGGTGAGCGACCAGGTGTCGTGAGCGGCGTGACCCGACATTGCCACTCCGTTGCTCGTCAGGGCCGTCAGACCCGCACTCCCGAAGCTGGCTGTCAGGTGTGCGTTGCGAAGCTGCTTCTGCTTCGTCTGAGCGGGCAGCGGTGGAAGCGTGCAAACTAGAACGACGAGCAGCGAAAGACGGGAGATGAATTTCATGGGTCCTTGTGTGAAAGGTTGCCTTATGGCAGGCCTTTTCGAGTCTGGTGCTTACAGATTGCAGTTGCAAGCTAGAACTCTAAATGATGGTCACCTAGGAAGCAGGCGATCCAGCAGAACCCATGCACCGAGTCGGAAACGGCATGGCCGCCATAAGCGCCTTCTCGAGCGCACCTTAAGCACAATTTCGGCGACATCAAGGGCCAGCTCAACACTATCCAGCGGCAACCGCCGCACTAGCGCCGGCCTGAGGCGAAAGCCCGGAAGCGCTAGGTCGATCTAAGGACCATCATCACCGGTAGCCTTCGTAGAAGTTGAGCATGTCTACGAGAGTCACAGAAAACTTCGGATCTCCGGATGCGGACCGGGCTAGAGCTCCATAGCTGAGGCGTATCCAGCAGCTCCAAATAAGAAGCAATTGCATGCGACGATCCAGGGTGTCTGCCGGTGCCGCAGCGACTATGCCGATCATGTGGATTCGCGGGTTCTGCACAGGAAGGCGTAGGTCGAGATTGCCAGACGAGAGATATCTCCTGATCCATGCTCGTCAAGCCGTAGCAAGTATCCCGTGGGCAGTATGCAGTGAAGAACCAGGATCTAGGGACAGCTGCATAGTTTCGTCGGGGAGCTGCCTCGACGGAAAACTCAGCAACGTTTGCTCGTGTCCCGTCGGATGCTGCTCCCGCCAGAGCCCAATCAGCAGCGGGCTTGTGCTTATTCGCATCACCTTGATGCGATGCACCTTCGAGTGACATCCTGGGCAGAGTGAGATCATGAGCGGCAGCAGGGATCTTCCAGGAACGCGATGATGGACAATGATCGATCGCTTCCGTCTGCCCGGCGCATTGCAGACGCGGCAACGGTAGCCGTCCCGCTCGAGCACTACATCGCGCATACCTCCAAAGCACATTTCATCCTGCCGTCGCAGCGAATAGCAGGTAGGACACAAGCCGTGCGCAAGAATTCGCTGGTTGCCGCAGCGGCAATGCATCGAGCGCTGAACCAGACGCTTCATCGATCGGTTCCCTTCCCTGGAAACATCCCCAGTTCAATGTCCCTTTGAATCCAGCTTCTCTTCCAGGTATCTTCAAGAGTCGGATCGAATGGAAGGTCATAATTTCGTGCGAGTTCTCCAGTCCCAACAAGGCTGGACTCGCTAGGGTCTGAGTCAGTGCTGCAGTCAAAAGGAGAACCAGTAAGGCACCGTCCAGAGGCAGTAACCTCTCGATCTGCCTCATGCCATCCCGCTTGCCAGCAAGCCGTTGCGGTCCAGGACTCAGAGGAGCCAGCGAAACGAGCGTGGTAGCCGGCCTCGTACTCACCTAAAAACCAAGTGTTCAGTCTCGAAGCTCCAGACGAACTATCGAGATGGTCATCGGAAGGAAGCATCGCGCGCGCCTCGTAGCCCTCAGATCACCAGGTTAATCTACTTCGAAAGCGAATCATAGGCGAATCTTCTTGGGAGCGATATATGTCGATAATGCCTTGAATGGCTCGACTTGGCCCTCGTTCAAAGCAGTTCTATTTGTTTGAGCCTCCGAATCGCTTAGCGGCATGTCCTCGTAACTATCTGCTGACTTCCGTGGCAGCGCCCAACGCTATGTCACTCCTCCCGCAAAACTTGGCTAGGGGTCACGCGGGCCGCGCGGATAGCTGGTGGCAGCGCAGCCCCGATAGCAATCAGGAAGGTCAGAGTGAAAACGCCAGCGTAGGTGACAGGGTCGAAACGTGTGTTCACAGGTCGACATAGCGCGGCATCCCATGTCACAAGATTGTAGAACTCGCGCGATTTGTAGGTTCTCAATCTACACTGCAGAACCGAGCACAAGACACATCGAGCGTTTACCGGTCACGAGCTTGACCAAACGTCGGCTGGGTAACTGGCGTAGACAGTAGTTTTCAAAGAGTACAGGTTTCTTAGACAGGCTGGGTTGTTTACGGGGCCTCATCGGTGACGTTCAGGATTACAAGAAGTTCCTGCTCACCGGCTGCGCTGATCGTCGCCCCGCGTGGCCTTTAGCAAATTACGTCATCGTTGCTCAACCGCGCGATTGAGAGACGCAAAGCCGCCCTATGCTTAGCGTACGATTTCGACGTTCGGTGCAGTTGACCCGAGCTAGCGACCCAGCCCCAGGCTGTTTTCGAACTCGTTCTGCGAGTGAGCGCGGCCTTCCGGCAGCGCGCGGTCTAGAGCGGCCTCCTGATCGGTTGGCTTTCCGTCCTGGCTGTAAAACTGGCCCTTGCTGTCGATGTGGATGTTGCGCCCGGTCTCGGTGTGCTGGTAGGTCTGAACGGCCCCGGTCTCACCTTTCCACTTGAACTGGGCGGCGTCTTCAGGCTCAAGGGCTTTGCTGATTGGGGCGTGATGCCGCTCGATCTCGCCGGGCGTGTAGACCCGCTCAGTGAGGGGTCTAAAGTCGACAGCGGCGGTCTTGGTGATCTCGGTCGAAAGCCTCTGGCCGATGGTGGCTGCATCGTTGGTGTAGATGCGGGCGTCGTCCGAGGCGCGTGAGATGGCGACATAGGCGAGGCGGGCGTTGACAAGGCTGCGGGCAGTCTCGCCGTCCATGTTGGCGATGACGCGACCGGTCGTGAGGCCCTGCGAGCTGTGGGAGGTCACGGCGTAACCGTGATCGAAATGGCGCATCTCCCTGGGATCGAAGGTGACGATTCGTTCGTCTTTGCCGTCCAGCCTCACGGTGATCTGGTGAGGCTCGATCCGGGTTACGGTTCCTGAATCGCGGTTGGCGACTCCAAGGTCTTTGATCGGTGCGGTGAACTGGATACGCTCCCCAACTGTGATCTGAAGCGGAGTTTCCCGGTAGACGTTGACTCCCTTCAGCCGTTTTGGATCGTATGAGACAAGCCTGCTGTCCTCGCGCTGAATCGTGATGGTGTTGATCTTCGCATCCACCGATTGAACGGTGGCGTAGCTGCCGCGTTCGATGCCATGAGCCTTGCTGCCGGTGGTGTACAGCAGCACGTCACCGGGGCTGTACCGGGCCGCCCATATCCGGTCGGCTCCGGTCATGTCGGAGCGATGGGTAAGAGTGCTGAATGGGTGGTTGTCCTTCGCCAGTGTCCCGTTTGCCTGCAGCTCCATCCGCACAGCCTGGTTGATGGCCACCCGGCTGCGGTTGTCGGGAGAGACAATCAACGTATTGTCGGGGTTCGCGGCGTAGTCCCTCGCGATGGCCTCGATGCGCTCCCTGGGATTAGCGATCTCGGTGATGCGTCCCTGATCCGCAAGCAGCTTTACCCCAATTGCAGTCTCCCCTTTCGCCAGATGCTCGACTGCTTTCAGCAGCTCGGGATCTTTCTGACGCATGATCTGGGAGAGCTCGGAGGTCCGCATCCCGGCCTCCTGCATCTGCTGGAACGGCCGGCCCGCGTCCACGGCCTGATGCTGGCGGGTGTCTCCGATAACGAGCACCCGGTCTTCGGGACCGATCCTGTCAAGGAACGCCCGCATCTGTTTCGTGCTGGCGAGGCTCGACTCGTCCAACATGTAGAGATGTCTGCTGGCAGGCTCCTGGGCTTGGCCTCCGCCGGTAACTAGAAAGCTCTGCAGGGTGGTTGCGCTGATCCCGGCCTCGCGGAGCTGGCCCGCTGCCCTTGATGACGGCGCAAATCCCTCAACGGCGTATCCGTTGCGCTCGGCCCCTTCGCGGAGAAATTGGAGGACGGAAGTCTTCCCCGTTCCCGCCAAACCCTGCAAGCCGTGGATGCGGTCGGGTGAGGTGAGTACATCTTCGATGGCGGCCTTCTGAGCCGAATTCAAAAAGGCGCGGATCTGACTCTGCTCATTTGCCTGGTCGCGGGTCATGATCGGCTCGACGCCGTTCTGGCCGCGCATGACGTGGGCCACGTTCGCTCGCTCATTGGCGATGGTCTCGGGCGTGGTGAAGCCGCGTCCGGTGTCGTGCTTCTGTCCTTGGATCTCCCTGAACTCGCCTTTGGCTCGGCGTGCGTCGAAGTCGGCCCGTACCGCCGCATAGGTCGTCTCCCCCATCCCGCGACGTAGGGCGTCCCGCAAGATGCCGCGTTCGTCCGACACCGCTTCGCGCTCGAAGATGCTGTGCTTGGCATAGCTGACTGCCTCTTGCGCCTTGGCCACGTCGTCCGGCCTCCTCTCCTGGCTGCGGATGCGTTCCCGCGCTTCGGCGACGATCCTCGCGGGTTGGTTGCCGAACTCAGCGGCCATCTCCCTATGAGCGGAGAGCACTTCTTCTGGCGAGAGGAGTTGCTTCGAGTCGCGAGTTGCGTGGGCGGCGATCTGCGCCGCCTCTGGGGTGTTGCGCCCGAACTTCTCGAGGTGCTCACGGATCTGTTTGGAGCGGGGACTGGAAGCGTCAAGGTACTCCTGGGAGTAGCCCTTGATCTCCGGTGCGCCGCTCCGTCCGGTCTCAATCTCGTATCCACGATTGCGCAGCTCGTAGGTCAAGGCCGATTGATAAACAGCGGTGGCGAAGCTCTGGCTGTCGAAAAAGGCTTGAGGTTGGATCGCCCTGGTCTGGGTATTTCCTCCGGGGCCGTCAGCCCGCTCGGTGACATTGAAGATCACGGCGTGGGTGTGGAGCTGCGGCGCGGCGTAGCCATCCACCGGTCGCGCGGTGTCGTGTTCGAACTTCGCCGCGATGAACTTTCCGGTGGTCTCGGCGGCATGGTTGCCGCCGATCCGCGCCTGTGTGTACCGCTCCAGCTCCGCAAGGGCAGTGGTGACTGCGGCTCCATGCGCTTCCCTCACCCGCTCGTCCCCTCCAACCAGGGCGGTCAGCGAGACGGACTTGGGCGCGGAGAATGTCGCGTCCCATCCGGCCCGGTGCTCGACCGCCTTGGTCATCGTGCCGTCCGCCTTCGTGTACTCCTGCGCTTCCCTGTGCCGCACCAGGGGAGCCTCGGTCTCCGGGTGCTTGCCTTCCGAGAGCCGGGCGAACTCCGCCACCTCCACTGGTCCCGTCAGACCGAACTTTACAGCGAGTTTCCCCTGCCACTCGCCCTGCACAGCGCCGTCTTGTTTGTAGTAGCTCTGCGTCTCCGACGTGAACTCCAGCTTGTGGTAACTCTGCGCCTGGCCCGCGCTGAGCGGCTTGGAGATCGTCAGCATGGTCTAGAGGCTCCCCCTCACCCGCGAGACTTCGTACTCCAGCTCTTCTTCGTCCTCTTCCTCGATCTGCCTGGCTTCTTCGTCCAGCGCGCCGGGAAGGTCTCGGGTTACGGCGATGGCGCCCGGGTTGCGCTCCTCGCTGGGTTTGAGAGCAAGTCGTTGTTGTGGCGCGGTATCGGCCGCGATGGGTGCGGCGGCGGTCACCGGCGTGGTGGGCACAGCGACGGCGAGGTTAGCTGGGATAGGTGCCTCTGGTGGTAATGGGCCGGAGAGCGCTTCGGTGAAGGCCTGAGGTCTGGACTCGGGTTTGGGCTTCTTCGATGCCAGGGTGTCGGGATCGTAGGAGAGCTCGTCTTCCTCGTTCACGCGAGGGATGAAGTCGGTCGTGTGCTGCGGCATATCCATATACAGGAAAGAGAAGCGCGTGACGTTGTTGCCAAGCTTCAGATAGGCATGACGGTCGTCCAACCCTTCAATCTCGGAATCCATAACGAGCGGCTCGATCTGCCGGTCGACGGTGAAGTTCTTACCCGAACGCGCCCCGTCGTGCTTCGTCTCCTTTAGGCGCTCGATCTCGATATTGCCGATGGCCTTCGACACCCACTCCGCCGCCTTCGGCTCCGTCGTCCGCAGAAAGATCTTCGTTGCCGGTTGCGAGAGCATCACCTCGGCAAGGTGGCCGTAGATGACTTCAAGCTGGGCCTTGCCCTGGAAGCCGAGCACCAAAGGATTCTGGCTCTTCCGGTTCTCAGTGATGGCGGTTTGGAGCTTGGGGAGCTGCTGCAGGCTGGCCAGCTCGTCGATCACGAACCATACGGGCTTCTGGCCTGACCTCGGACGGCTGAGCAGACGCATGACCAGCAGGTCGATCCAAAGCGAATGCAGGGGACGCAACGCGACACGCTCGTTCGGACGCGAGGTGATGAAGATCCATCCTTTCCGTTCCTCGGACCACTTGTTCGCGCTCCAGGTTCGCCCGCCCGCCTGCTCCAGCGTGGGAAGCAGGCGAAGGCTCTTCGCAACCAAGCCGAGCGACGAAAGGACACCGGCCCGCTGTGGTCCCGCCTTAATGCCGATGTAGTGCTCCATCTCTGTTCCCCTAACCCGCTCCTCGATCTCCTTCGCGCTCGCCATCCATGCCGCCAGCTCGTGCGGCGTGGGGCCTTGCTTGAGGAGATGAGCGAAGATCTGTGCCGGCGTCTGATGGAAGAACTCGTCTTTCGAATCCGTCGTCGGCGCGTAGAGCGATTCGGCAATCGCGTCGGCTTCGGCGTTCTTTCTGATCTCCTGGGCCGGTCCCCAATAAGGACAGCGGGCGTCCAGGGGATTGAGCACGATGTCGCCGCGCTCCTCGTCATAGAAGCGCTGGATGTACTCGCAGGCCGGGTCGTAGACAATGGCGGAGTGGCCACGGTCCCTGATCTGCGTGAGTATCTGCGAAATGAGGGTCGTCTTGCCCGTGCCGGTGTCGCCGATCAACTGAAAGTGTTGCGCCTCGCTCCTTCTAGGAACGCGCATCCTGTCCTTCATGTCGCTGGTCTTGAACCCTATCCCGTCGCCTCGTACCTCCTTGTTAAACGCCTTCGGCGTGAGCATCACCGGCCCCTTCAGGCGCCGCCCATACTTCAAGGTGCGGAAGCGATGGATGTCGCGCGGGATGGCGAACGCGAGAAAGAGGATGAGGACGAACAGTCCCTCGCTCAGGCTGATCGCGTAGGTCTGGACGATGCCCTTTCCGTCGAAGATCGCCACGCGAAGCCAACGATGGATCGATACGTCGGTGTAGACCTGGCCTGCCCGGTCTTTTGTACCAAGTGAAGAGTTAGTGTAGCGCGGTTAGCGATGTTGCTTGATAGCCGCCGTCGGGGGTGTGGGGAAGTGGGAAGCGCGTAGCGGTTTCCACTTCTCCATAC
>JAABUK010002348.1_pt1 | contig 34072 bp, 35 predicted proteins | sample 5559141 | NCBI WGS metagenome assembly JAABUK01 (sample SAMN10711869, study PRJNA513367) | rock metagenome | isolation source: Antarctica rocks | place: Antarctica: Victoria Land, Pudding Butte nord | collected 2016-01-03 | reverse complement strand
GTCGAATACGCCCCTCCCTCCACCATCCCCAACCAATCCTCAAACCGGAAATTAACCACCCGCAAAACCTCTCCCAACCTCTCCACCACCAGACCCCTCCACTGCGCCCCCGTCAACGTACTCGTCTCCCCCCTGCCTCTCGAATTCCCATACGCAATCTCCCCCTGCGTCGAGTTCTCTTTCTGCAAAACATCTAAAAGGGCTTTATCGGCGTTATGATTAATGCCATACTTTTTAATCACTTGTGCGAGTACGCTGGTAGCGTTGTTAGCAACGCTCGCGTTGACAGCGGAAAGAATGGCGTGTTCCGAAGAGCTTTTATTGAGAGCCGTGGCCCAGGCCCAGATATGGTGGTGTACGGAATAGACATTCCATGCCGCATACCAGCCCGCGGCTTCATACCCAGTAATGCCCGTCAGGTTCGAGCGCTGGGGCTGGATGCAGGTTGTGGAGTTCAGCGAGGCGCAGTCGAAGGGTTCGCATCTGGATGTGGCGGGGGCGACGAGGACGCAGTGGGCGCCGGCGGTTTGGTAGACGAATTGGAGGAGGCATTTGGACCAGGATTCGCCGGGGGCGCAGACTTCGGCGGAGGTGAGGTTGTAGTTGGTGAGGTAGCCGGTTGTGTTTAGGGTCGTGTAGCAGGGGATTGTGGGGGCGGCGGTTAGGTTGGTGCAGGTGGGGAGGTGGGCGGTTATGTTGGGGTTGGTGGAGATGTTGAGGCCGGGGGAGACGACGAGGGGGATGCCGGAGGTGGAGGTTGAGGCGATGAGGGTGGTGAGGGAGAGGATGGCGGGCGTGGTGGATCTGAATTTGTGCATTTTGTGGGGATGACGGAGATCTTCTTTCTGAGAAACGGAAGAGGCCACCAGAAGGCCAAGGCATGGTGGAGTGGAGGAGCGTATATATGCTCGAGTAAGAAATAAGGCCGACTCAACTTTCTACCGATAATGGAGTGGAAAAAGCATGTGCCATTATGCGTGTAAAGCTTGTCATAGCCATTGCCGCGCTTGAGAGTCGGAAAATTTGCATATTAGCGACGACGCGATTATACGAAACGCTGCGGGCCAATCAGGCTGAAAATAGAATAACTGCAGGCCATCTTCAGTCGTCAAGAGGTCCGTGGAATGCGACCTGTCATATGCGTCGGGCCATGCGCTTGATTGACAAAAGCGCAGTCAAGAAATAGGCTGGAAAGAAACAAAAGGGTTAAAGGCCCACACGCCACGCATCGCACTGATCAAACAATCATACGCTGAGAGTTTGTAGAGCGCCACTACTTTATGAATCCCACCAACATAACAATTTGACGACTGACCCAGACTTACTTGTTGCCGTCGACTGCGTAATGACTCAATATCGAACGCTGAGTGCTCCAGTCTCGTTCATGACATTATCGAGTTCTTTCAGCGATAGTCTTCTCGCTGCCATCATCCATCATATAATCGGACACGGTCCCACCTCGTACACTAATCACAAGGCTGTCTGTGTCTGCGGCGTCATGTGTGAAATATCATTTGAGATCTAGGGTTCCACAAAGTTCGCCTACGTTCCAACAGTTGGAGCCGGAACTGAGGGCTGCCTTTATGGCTACAAACCCCTGCGAGTCTGGATTGGGGTTCTCATGCCATGAGAGATTTGAATAGGATCTAGCGGACGAAAGCCCACTGGATAGTAGTTGGGAGTGATCCTTATCAATTCGTAATCTGTTGCTCCAGCGGGCTTCGCTGTGATTGTAGACGTGCTGCTAGTAGCGTCCAAGGTGAGCGGAAAAAGTCAACGTCAAATGCAAATTTATGGAGAGGACTGGAAGAGAAGGTCCTTTGCTGGTGGTGAGTCTTGATTCCACTCACTGTCCCCGATGCTGTTACAAAGTCCGCTGCAACACCCCTTCTGACATGGGAGTCGGAAGACGACATCTCAACCTCATAATCAAGTAGGTGAGATAGAAGGCCTGTCCATTGTGTTGACATGGTCTTGTGAGGTGAACGCTGCGGTGTATTGAAACGTGGGTGGGAGACGGGAGGATTCGTCACCGGCTGCACTTTCCTTCCCGAGCGGTTAAATCTACCTTAAATTCTACAACATTTCTGGGGCTGGGGAAAACAGACACCTGTAATCAACAGCCATCCAAAGCATCGACCATCGCCAGTAACCTTTGATCGATGCCTACAGCTCTCTGCCCCTAGTCGCGAAAGTACCCACTGTCACTATCCACCCTGTTTCGAGCCGGTAGCAGCGCACGGTCGCGGCCGTTCGACCTCCACTCATTTTTTGAAGCCCAGCTACAGAAGGTGAACAAGATGGGCGACCCAAAGGAGTACGCCGAGAAGGAGCGTATCTCTGCAGAGATCATCAGATCAGGACCTGGATCGCCTACTCTACCAGTCCTACCGACCGTGAATCCAGAGGTCGAGAAGAGGGAGCAGCCAGCGTCAAAGCTCCATCCGGCCTTCTACGTGATGTAAGTGTCATACTAGGCTATGGAGAGGTCGCATCGATCTCAGTAGCATATTGCCAATACTGATGCATCGTTTCGATAGAACATGGATGACTATAAGCTCCGGCATCATTCTCTTCAACAAGTGGATCTTGAACGAACACAGATTCCGTGAGTCCTAGCCGTCACCGTTGACAGACCCACGAACACACAGTATGCTGACATTGTGCCACCAGCTTTTCGTATGCTAAACCCCTGTACCTACCTCTTACCATGCTGATTATCGGACGACAGCCATCACGCTTACATGCTGGCATTTGACCTTTGCCACCGTTATGACACAGATTATGGCGCGCACAACGAAGCTCCTCGATGGCCGGAAAACCGTAAAGATGACGGGGAGAGTCTATCTACGGGCAATTGTACCAATTGGTGCCTTCTTCAGCTTATCGCTCATTTGCGGCAACTTGACATACCTATACCTCAGTGTGGCGTTCATTCAGATGCTCAAGGTCCGTCGATACTTTGCCAGGCTTAAAGTGGTCTATATTCTGATATGGAACTATAGGCGTGCACACCTGTTGCAGTATTGTTCGCAACTTGGCTGATGGGTATTGAAAAAGCTGATATGAAAGTCCTCTTCAACGTATCCTTCATTGTCCTCGGGGTCATCATTGCCTCATTTGGTGAGATCGAATTTGTCCTTATCGGAGTCCTCTTCCAAATCGGTGGCATTATCTTCGAAGCCATACGACTTGTCATGGTGCAGAGACTACTGAGTTCCTCCGAATACAAGATGGATCCGCTGGTCTCGCTATACTATTTCGCCCCAATCTGTGCCTGCATGAACTTTTGTGTGGCTTTAGTATTCGAATTACCTAGGATTTACATGGGGGCGATTTACGCGGTCGGCGTATGGAGGCTAGTGGCGAACGCAATGGTGGCATTTGCGTTGAATGTCTCCGTGGTGTTTTTGGTACGACCTATCCTTCCGCAGAGTCAATCGAAAATACTGATATACACAGATTGGTCGAACATCGGGCTTGGTCATGACACTTTGTGGCGTGTTGAAGGATATCATTCTCGTTGGAGCTTCGATCGCCATCTGGGGGACCCCAGTTTCGGCTCTCCAATACTTCGGATACAGTATTGCACTATGTGGACTCGTCTACTACAAGCTTGGAGGGGCAACCATCAAAGCCCAGTTCTCGGAAATGAGTCGGGCCTGGGCAGAATATGGTGCCAAGCACCCTGCCCTTCGGAAATTGATCGTGTTCGGTAGCATCGTTGTACTTCTCTTCATCCTACTTGGAGGTCTTGCGCCTACGGTCGGCTATGACTCTACCTATCTGACTTCTGTCATCAAAGAGGGCGATAAGTCTACCTAACCAATATTAGGTCGAGCATGATGGAACCTCTGTGGAGGGTTGGAACATTGCTACGGGTTGCTTTGAAGCTTCTATTCTGGAGTGTACGATATGGCTGATGTCTGTTTTTAAGACGCAGTATGAATGGCGTTTTGGAGGGTTTACTGGCATGCGCCTGTTACATTGTACTTTACTCTGGAAACCCTAGACAATGCAAACATTGCAATCGAAGGGCCTTTGGCTCCACCCAATCGCGACTGCCCGCAAACCCCTGGCTTCAAAGCGTGGAATCAGGGGCCAGGCTTGCCATCAGAAAGTTTGACAGCGGTAAGGGTAACATGCGCGAAACGCTAGCCACTTTTAGAGCTGGGATACTTGCAGGGCTGAAAGCGGTTGACCACCCTCTTAAGGTAATACCTGAGTTGCTTCGTACGTATCACTTTACCCTCGCTTATTGTAGCCTGAAGGGGGTGTTACATAGAAACACCCTGCATAAAGCAGCTACTACGGTGCGAGTTGCTGCGCTGTATACGAGGATTGATACGACATTGCTGCCTGGTACCATACCGGACGCGCAAATACAGTAAGCCTTGAAGTCCTGCAGAATCTTATATAGGTTCTCTTTTTCTCTCTCCCCTCTCTCTCCCTCTATCTCTCTCCTATATCTTCCAATTATAATCGCTACCTTTTTTACCGCGAGACAACACACATAGGCCCTCTCTATTATACCATTTCGCACAATCTCTTGCACATCCAGAATGAAAATCGTCAACGTGTCCGCCGTTTTGGCGCTCTGGACCCTAGAGTCCTGTCTCGTATCAGCCTCGCTTGAAGCACGCCAAGTCCCCATCGCCGAATACACTCTAACAGGCTATTCAAGCACCGGAACACCCTATCCATATTACAACATCAGTGTGCTGGAGGACGGTGTCACGAACCCAATCAGTGCGTCCTCCCATCCTTTGACTTTCTTTCCATCTCCCTTCGTGAAAGATCCTCTACAGGAGAAGAAGGATGGTCGATTACATCAATTGACTTGATATACTCTATGCGTTCCATCACTAACACACGTCCTCACACAGCGAATCCACTAATTGTCTACTCCATCTCCCCCGAAGCCGACTTCCTCCCAGGTCCTGTCACCCCTACATCCAATTGTACCTTCACCCTCGAAGACCGTAGTGTGGTATACGTCCATTCAACCTACGACATCAATCCCCAGAAAGTGGTCTCAGTCTCCTGCGTACCTTTACCATCTACTTCTTGAGCATCTAGCTCCGGCTTCGTGTATGCCTCCACTGCTACATCTGTGTATCCTTCCGCTACGGGTCTCTACACCGTGAACAGCGTTCTACCGCCTTATCCTTCTGCGACGGGAGTGTATTCGGCAGTGGGGAGTCCGGGAGTGTCTACTGGGCCGAGTTCGACGGGGACAGGATTGACACCTGGGGGAAAGAGTAGCATACCGCTCACCGGGGATGCGGGGAGGGTAGGTACGGGTCGTGGAGTTTTGATTGGCGCTCTGATTGGGCTGGGGTTGTGCTATGCTGTGAATAGATGTTTGGAATGCGAGCGATATGGTTGCTGCCCTCGAGCTGCTTGATTATTGCGGAGGTTAATATGCGCTTCCCGTACCGAGTCTCCGTAAAATTCTCTCCGCCAAGCGTCTCGCCTCACTCTCTATCGTTTCACTAGCTAATCAAAACGTGCTCGTTACCAATTGTTTAATCATCATCCCTCAAGCTCATGCATATCGAATTCAGATCTGAGCTCACATCCTCTCAAAGATGCGGGTACTATGCTCATCCGGTAAGTCTCGGGAGCTCCCGCCAAGACTACCTTATTTCTCAATTTGTTGAGGCTCACTCGCCTTTTGAAATATCCTTTTGGACAGAAAGAGAGAGAGAGACTCAGTCCTGGCCCCTAGTTTCTGGGAGAAGGATAGTCCTCCAGTTAAACATCTACGGTAGCCACAAGAAACGTATGATTTCTGAAATCGTGCAGTAATATATATCACTTTAAGAGCCAGTACATTGAGAGTTCGAATTGTCTTATAGTGCCCAAAATCAGAAACATCCATAGCCACATTTGCTAAGACAGTCGGTTACTCTCTCACATGATATAGTTTCATTGATTGTCTCGAGGTATGAGGATTGTGCTGGAGGTTGGATAGGGATGCTTCGGTGGGGAGGTTATACATATTTGTGTGAGGGGTTTCTGGATTTGTGTTGATGGTTAATGGTCTGCGCGTGTGGGATTGGAGGGGTGTTATTCGAGTTATATGGATTGCTTTGAGTCGATTTAGGGCGTGAGCGAATCTGCTGCTTGACGGTGAGGGTACGGGGGCGTGATGCTATGAAGCGAGTGTGGTACATATAGACGTCCGCTTATAGATTCCTCATCAAATAAGAGCACTGAGAATATATCCCCTCTTGCTATTATCCGCACGACTAGGAACAGACTTCTCTCTGCCGAGACCGACGCCGGTAGTCTTCAGACCTGTCTAGCAATTGAGTCCTCGTCCTGAACCCCATGAGGCTCCCTGAACCCTGTCTTATTCCTGAAAGGTACCTCCGGCGCCATTTCAAAGCTCCCAGTTCTACTCTTCAGATCGTATGAGCCTCGAGGCTGCTTCTTTCTGTCGGAGTGTATGGAGGAAAGTGAGATCATGCTGCGTATGCTGTTGATGACACTCTCAGGCGAAAGGCCATGGAAGATGGGCCGTAGGGTTGGTAAGCATGCCACAGGGACAGCGACGCCAGTTTCTATGAGGGACCAGAAGATGCCGAGGCTCTCGAGGCCAAGCTGGTCGGTGGTGCGGAGACCGAAAAATCTGGGATGAGAGAGGACTTTGCAAGATCAGTATGAGTGTGGGACATTGCTGGGATAACGTACATGATGTACCGAGTGTCTCCGCAAAGAATACCATGCGGAAGATGCTCGCAGCGATGGCCCTGTCATATCTTTCAGTACGACGAAGACTCAACTAATGTCGATGTCCGCATGCTTACATTGAGCCTAGAAGCAACACTCCAGAGACGGCAAGTCTTCGCTGAATGGGCATTTGCAAACGCCATACCTTCCACATGATTAGATTTGCTGAGTAAGAGTAAACGCCGAAATACTGACTATTGGCATAGGGAGCACCAGTAAGACCAGATCGGCAAAGACATCTGTCACAGCGAATCCAACTTGCCGGGGATTCCCGTCGCTGCAGTACTTTTGGCTGTCTTTGAGAGTCCCCCAATTGGCATCGAAATTTGTATTGCATCGAAAGATGAACAGAAACTCGATCACGATAGTCCATACTATTGTTGCGCCGATCATCGTCCAGCTTACTATGTCGAAGATCTTGCCACGAAAAATTCTTCGATAGAAGAACAGTATCGAAAGTTTCACGGAGCCAAGGGTAGGGACCTGCAACAGAAGGAATGCGTAAAGGCACTGTGATTCTTTGCATCAGCTCTGATCTCAAATGATATCAAGCGCGGCTTTTGCCGTAACCAGGAGCTTGTTTGGTAAAAAGAGTATCCCATTCAAGTAAAGGTCTTCTTGCGCACATGTACGAAAGCTAGCAATGAGCGACACAACACTACCTTGGCTCACTATCGTGCGCTGTCGAGACAATGTTGGAGTCATGCACCAATGGAAAGCATTGCCAAATCGTCCCTTAGGAGCTCGGAAGCAAGATGTCTTCAGCTGCACGGCCGGGGTTGAGACCAGACGATATGGATAATGCGCAGACAAACCTTTCGTAGCAATACAGACCTCTCGGTCCCATTATGGAAGAACGCAGCGGTATTTGGCGGCACTGAATGAGAACCGATGGTATGTTTTGCAGCGCCTATGCGAACAATCAGTCAAAAGTAATATTCAAGGAGCCAAACATACCGATGGTTGTGACGATGCAGCTTGCGATCAAGAGTATCTTAGAGCCCAAAATCCTAGATCAGAAGTTGCCCAATCTGTAGAAAAATTCCTGCAGAGTCATACCAGAGCGACGACTATTAGCCAGTCATCCGCACCAAGCGCTACTTTTCTGTCTCGTCTGACAAAAAATCGCAGAGACACTACCACGATCCCAAGTACAACGAATATGACACTAGTGGCTATCACGCTTGCTTCGTTGACATAAGTCATCTTACCAAAGCTATATCGTCAAATTACTGCAAGGAGGATGATGCTTCACACGAGAATGCAGGCATCAAATGTCACAATCACATGTAAGGGCCGACAAGGCTCGTCGGAAGTTCACCTTAAGTGATATGACGTGTGTAGCCCCATGTCTGAGTATCAGATGGCAGCTCGCTTGCATAAGCCTTCTCGTAAAGACGCGATGTGCTGCCGCGTCGCAGATTGGAGGTGGCGTCCTCCTAGTCGTTTGGGAAAAAGCTTCATTGGTGGGTATGTTGATACGACCTTGTGCCTTTCGTTGGCTGAAATGCTCGAATGTAACGTCGATAATGTCCTGCCGCTTTAAGACGACCCATGGAAGGAGTGGGTCAAGTAGATCGTGGAACTTGCCATGTCCATCACTGCCCTTTTCAGCCTGATATGTAGATACCTCAAGCTGATCGCTCCTCGATGAGCTTAGAGGACCCAAAGAACGATGGTAAGTTATCCGGCTTTCCAATAGCCAGAGTCGACACCGACGTCGGCGTCAAAGCAGCTTCCAGTGCCATATTCGAAGGTCACAAAGAGCTGATATGCTTGTTACAGTACACTCAATCTGGTAGACACTGACAGTGAGATGGGATTGAATGCTCCAGAGGTATCGTTGGGCGCTTAGATCGGCGGATCATACAATGATTGGTCCTTTCCTTAGAGTAACAGTGACAATGACCCTTCTTCCTGTAAGGGCTCGCATTCGCTGTCGTATGCATAGCTACGGTGCGTGCTTGGGATCATGGTTGTTGGTGTGGTGTGGGAAGATGGTAGATGCACCGTCGCATTGCATCACCTATGACGCACACACCGATTAGACTGAGAGTCTGACACTTCATTGGTGGGGCAGAGGACCATCTGTCATGCCAGTGGGCTAAGGTAGGCAAGCATGACGGATGTCAGCGCGGTCCAGCCAGACAATCCTAAAGCAGGTCATTCCAGCCTTTCCAGGCCATGTGGTGATTGGAGCGATACTTTACGAAGTGGGCAAGTGGCAGAGCTTCTGCGCTAGCTACGGCCCGTCCGTGCCTAGCGCCTCCTTGGCCCGGTCTTACTACCTATCTTAGCCTACTCTACCTTCCTCGTACTTCAGGATGTATGGCTGATCCCTCAGGATCATGTCGGCAGATGCTTTTGAAGCACTGGATTGGATCTCGATGTTACTTCCCTGCCAGTGAAACGTGCCAGCAGGTGAAGTACATCGTCTTAGTCTCAGAAGCTAGGATGCATCTTAGGGAATCCAGCAATGCATACATAAGGCCAATTCACGAGTGGCATGCTGAAAGCCCAAGACCGAGAACGTTCAGCGGAGGAAACACGAGCGAGGGAAATAGGCGTCACCAGGCGTACACTGCAGTACCCATCCGAACCATCGTACCCTCAAATCAACACAATCAATACGACAAGCCTTCCCAAACATTAGCGTTAGATGAAGATCTCAGCGGAGGCTTCATAATGAAGTCTTTTTCAAAGCTCCAGTAAGACAGCTCTTCCAGTCGAGGCGCCAGAAACGTCGCTCACAGCGCCAACGCCATTCCTACTGCTCGATGTCACTCCATCAAGACTAACTTGTTCATGATCATATTTGTTGATCCTTGAAGGTACTGTCTAACGGGACTTTGAGACCTCTGATCGATCTTGGCTGAGGCCTTGAAGGCATACTCATTGAGTATTCCTATCACCCCACCCTCATCGGGCGTCATATTCTAAAGTGTTTCAGTCTCTAGAGGTGTTCCAAAGATCCCCAATCTCATATTTGGAAGGTCATTTGGGCTTGGTTCACAAGCTGCCGAAGCAGTATGGAGGAAGCGTTGGCAGAAGTGCAGAGACTCGCTGGCTCATCCGGTATGGGAAACCGTGAGAAGATCGTCAATTCGTTACGCAATACACTTCATTCTATGGAGTCACAGGATGAAACTTTGGACCGAATAATGTTTCTGGTAAGACTCGAACGAAATTCCGAACACAGCTCTCCCACCGGCACTGTAATGATCTGGGAAGTGACGAGATGGTAACATTCCAAGCATTAGCATCTTCAAATCGCCGCTGTCCGAGTGGGCATCAATATGAAGGTCTTTAACCTGTTATCTAAAGTTGAAAAGCCACTAAATCTCTATGAAATCTCTCATGAGACCAATGCCGACGTAGTATTGACAGGTTAGTGCAAGAAAATGCGGTCGTTCTCAAATCTCACATTTTGATAGGTCGCTTAATGAGATACCTGTCGTCCGTGGGTATGCTGAAAGAAATTGCCGTGGATACATTCGCCGCTACGAATGTGACACAGGCGCTGGCCAATCCTGGTCGGCAAGCAGGCGTCAGATTCTTGTAAGTCTCTCTTCATCGCATCCTGTTGTTTCCCCCTCGGAGGCTTCTTCAGATCTCTCTTAGTATCATTGGTGACCTCAGCTGTAGAAGCGATGGTCAACATACTGCAATCATTCTTTGCTTACCAAAAGCCTCAGTTTTGACACTGTTGGCCCTATGTTTCAAACGCTGCCAAGCTTTCTGATAGATAGAGGATACCAAAACATCACAGACAACAAACATACAGTCCATCAAGAAGCCTGGAACGCAAGTGTCGATGCGTTCGTATGGCTGTCCCAGCATCCAAAGAATTTCAGCGATTTCAACCAATACATGGCGACACAACGCCGAACAGCGCCTACTTGGTTGTCCGAGTACCCGTTTGAGACGGAGATCCAAGGATGGGATCACAGAAAGCCGCTCCTTGTTGACGTCGGTGGAGGAATCGGCCATCAATGCGTGGATTTGATCGTTCGATATCCTAAGCTTCCAGGGCGAATCGTCTTACAAGATCTGGCCCATTGCATAGATGAAGCCTTGCAATCTCCTGGGTTGGACGTCATGGTTCATAACATGTATGATCGGCAACCAATCAAAGGTCAGTAGCAGGCCCATCGTGTCTACCATTAACTCCATTTTAAAGCGGAGATAGGCGCAAAATATTACTATATGAAAGCTGTATTGCACGTACTTCCAGACGAACACTGCCGCACGGTCATTCAAAACATCAAAGAGGCCATGAGCGAAGACTCTGTATTTGTGATTGACGAAATGGTATTCCCAGATTCAAATGTTTCGTGGCAAGCAGCACAGTTTGACTTGACGATGATGTGTGCTCACGCTTCCATGGAGCGTACTCAAACTCAATGGAAGGCGCTACTGGAGTCTGCAGGTCTGAAAATCAGAGATACCTATGTATATAATCAAAGCTGTCATCAGGCTGTCATGGCTGTGGTTCTGTAGGCGCTATGGTCAACTGGATGTAAGAGCAATTTGGTCAAAGGGTGCCGAATTCGATCTCAGAGAACAATAACGAGTGTTTCGCAAATTTTCAGGCGGACCGCTGGAATTTTAAAGACCAGTATCCGGCCAATTAGGCATAAAACATGAAGTTTGCTGCTTTCCTCACCTACTCGATAATTTTCTAATATTGATAGCGCTAAGTAGTTAGAGTGGGTGGTTCCCTCTCTGACTTTACACCATGATGACTTGACAACGAAAGGCCTTGAGACGTTGAAAGTTGGACCGTAGACTGCGATCGATATATGATGAAAATTGATACTAGTCTTATCTATTCAAAAGGAGACTCTCACATGAGAGGTGTAAGGATATCTGCCAAGAATTTTACGTCATTTTGCGTAGGCTAAATTCAGCTTGCAACCTCACAAACCTTTCTCCTAGATTCGCCTGTGACCTCTTCAATCCAAAAATGGCCTCCCCTTCTCGCATTCTGGAGCTCTCAAGCCTCATTTCAACGGCAACGCAGCAGCTCCATGAATCTCTCAATGCCAAGGCCCTACCCCTTCCCTCTTTCGAGGAAGACGTGACGCTCACACTTCCCTCCAACCTCGACGGTGTCCGTGATACACTGCTGGATGCAACATCGGAGCTGCATGATTTGTTATATGGCTTTCAAAATCTGTTAAGTAGCTATGGCAGTGTATGCGCTTTCGCGGTCTCCCTGGAAATTGACTTCATACTGTCTACACTAGTCTTCCTAACCTTCTGTCCACGTACTTATTTTGCCTGAACCTGCTCCCTCCCCAAAAGCAGAGCTCAGCTGACGGTCCAAATCTTCTTACCCTGCTAAAGCATAACAACATGGTCTCCCTCCACAGCATCCACCATTACGGTATTGCTCGACATCTTCCTCAAGACCATCCTGTATCTTACCCACAACTCGCCCATTCAACGGGCGTTGAGCCTGAGCTTCTGAAACGACTAGTCCGACACGCGATCACGCACCACGTATTCAAAGAGCCAAAGAAGGGCTTCGTAGAACATACTGCGACATCAAGATTGTTGGCCGGATCTAAAGCAGACAGTTGGATGGGCGTCGGATGCGAAGAGATGTGGCCAGCGGCTCTGAAAGTGAGCACTTACGCTTGAGAGCGGAGTCTGAGTTTACAAAATCACTGCTGATTTGGCTCAGACGGTGGAGGCAATGGAGAAATGGCCGGGGAGCCAGGAGCCTAATGAGACAGTATGATCCTTCATTTCTTGGTCGTTTCTGGTCCCTTGCACTCGAGACGACTATTTACTACTTAAATCCAACAGGGATTCGCTCTCGCCAACAATACCATCAACTCCATGTACCAAGTCCTCGAGTCCGACCCACTGCGTGCCAAGCGCTTTGGCGAAGCCATGTCACTCTTTGCCTCTAACAAAGGCATGGAGCCTTGTCACATTCTGGATAATTATGAATGGGAGATTGTCGTTGGCTCTGGCCTTGTCGTCGATCTTGGGGGCAACAGGGGCCAGATTGCCATCCCGCTCGCGCAGCGTTTCCCGGCGCTCAATGTCCTTGTGCAAGACCTGGATAATGTGGTAGATGGAGCAGAAGAGTTGGTCCCGGTGGACGTCAAGAGCAGAGTCAGATTTATGGCGCATGATTTCTTCACGACGCAAAAAGTGCGAGCGCAAGTCTATTACATCAGGTGGTGCTTGCATAATTGGTCGGACAAGTACGCGATCAAGATTCTGCGGTGCTTGATCCCGGCTTTAAAAGATGGGGCAAGGGTGGTCGTCCATGATTCTTGCATTCCGGAGCCCGAGGATATGCCTAGGTGGAGGGAACGAAGATTGAGGTGAGAAGTGATTATTGGGATTGTGGGTTGTGATATTAGCTGACAATTCTGGACCACGGCAGAGCAATGGATTTGAACATGCTCTCCATACTGAATGCACGCGAGCGCGACAACGATGAGTGGGGATCGCTGTTTGCTGAAGCAGACCCGCGATTTGAATTTCAAGGTGTCAAGCGGCAATACGGTTCAAATTTGGCAATCATGGAGGCGATTTGGAATGGACGTACTAGCGTTCCCGAGGTACCATAGATACTTAGTCTCTGTGTCTCTTGCATATCTAGCCATGGATAAGACGCTCTCAAGGCCAACTTGAGCAGTTGACACTAGGACCATATACTGGGCGGATTTACCTTACTGCTCGGTTCTATGAGTGGACTGTTTGTTAAAAACAGCACCACAATTGAGTGCCTAAACGCTGTCTGTTATTTCCTGATAACCAGCAAATATGTAGTCCTTTCGCCCTAAGCGTAAAGGGAAGATTCAGCTATGCATTCCCGGGAGGTCTAAGCTCCTTCCGGCATTCTTCTTGTCCAAAGGGTAGCCCGCTTTCGACTCTCACAGCTCCATATATACCCATTATATCACAATGAGGACCCGCATGAGCCTCTGCGACCGCTAGATGGTCTGCAGCTACCTTGTACGACTTCAAGGATGTCATGGAAGCTAGAGCGAGCTCCAGGATTTGAGACGTAAGGGTCCTTGCTTTGGCCACTTCAACGATCGACTGTGTGAATGTTATCTATCACCATCTGATTCACTTCCCGGGAGCTTTGGAACGCATAGTACATACCTCACCTTTGGCATAGTCTCCGCTGACCATCTTCGACGAGTACACTGTGTGTGGCGGCCTTGGGAACATCGTCTCGATCAAAGATGCCATGTGTTTGGTTCCTAGCCCAGACTTCTCGGCGAACACATGCGCTTCTGCGATTTGCTCGATGGTCGTCATGATGAGAACATTTCCGATACACTTAAGGAGCGATGATTTGGCCGGCTCTTCACCACTAAGGTCTACCACCGCTCGACAAATCCTAGCTCGCTTTAACTCTGGAAGCCCTAGAAATTTCCTTTCTTACTTACACGCCGGTCAGGTACGGTCTAATGCGGTCTACACAGCTCTCTGGCCCAGCAGGAACACAGATCAAGAGACCTTCCCAAGCCATACTCGGTTCACCGAACACTACTACCATCAGGATAATCCTCGATGCATGACGCGTGAAGGGCAACGGGAAGAAGAACCTGGCATAGCCACCATATCGGCCCCTCCATCTTGAAGTCGCTGAGCGAGTTGATGCGTTGCATTTGGGAGGATAGTAGAACACTCGACGAAGAGCTTGCCACCATAATCAAGTGTCAAAATCCGAGCGAAGATTTCCAACACTGCTTTCTCGTCCTGAAGGCAGGTCCAGATGACATCACATGTGGATACCAGCTGTGCTAGATCCCTAGCTACGACGGAGCGTCCAATCTTGGAGCTGTGCTTCTCGGCACGTTGCAGAGTCCGGTTATATAGGACCAGTGGGGACCGTAAATCGGCTTTAGCTACGAGATTCGCTGAAATAGCCTTGTTTGAGCAAATGTCAGTACAATTCGCACCAAAACACGCCGGAACCCTGTGTGAGCTGTAGCACCTTACTTGGCCCATTTGTCCCAAGCCAATAAAACCAAGCTGAGGACTCATATTGCCGAGGCTGAACTGGAAAGGGGTCCGCCAAAGCTCCAACAACGCGGACTGTTTCATTTACTCATACCCGGCTCTCCCTCAATTGTATCTGGGCGAGCGAAGCAGCCTTACAATGACTCACGCAGGAGATGCCGGTATTGCATCAGGTACCGGCACTAGCATACTGAATGGTTGAGCGGCTCGAGAGCACTAAATCCAGACGCCTCGTTCTACGTCCGATCATGGAGGTCCGCTTCGAGTATTGAAAAGTCAGCATCTATCGGGACCACACTCTTTACGCGTCGCTTTACAGCCATGGTGCAATCTACCAAAGAGTACGTGACGCTCAGCTCGCCTCATGTATTGGATCATCGTGCAGATCCCACAGGTGGAGCTGATTCTTGGCTCAAAGCGGCATCAGAATATGCAGCTCAACCCCTTTTGGGGTAGTAGGAGCCCTACCTCGCTTCACGAGCCAATGCGGGGCTCGGGACTCCGAGACTAGCGGGCCCGTGACGTAATTGTCTGTCTGTTCACGCTATTTCGCAATCGCAGTTACATTTGCCTAGCTCTTTACATACCTGCGGGCCATACGCCTTGCTCTCGCAGCATGTATCCTGGAAGTAGTGAGCTTCATGGAGAGGCAGCCAATACCTCCGCCGACGACTTGCAGATCTCGGCGGCATCATAAATGCAGCTGCACCCTACCAGGGTTTGGTTTTTCCCACTTATGCCGGTTGCTTGGTCAGTAAAAGATGGTGTGTGTGTGCATTGGATTATTGGCCGTGACTCTCGAGCGGGCAATCGTACATGCACAAGGTTCACAGCAATTTTCGACAAACGAGCACAGTGTGAAGCTTGTTGCCATCAATTGCCTCAGCTTGTTCAAATTGTTATCGGGGTCAGCGAAACACATGGCGGTCACTACTCCTGTCGACGAACCGACTGCATGGCTCTCGACCGGTCCATCCTACCAAAGACTTGCCATTGGTTCGTATATCACAGTAGCACGTCAGATTCGTCCGCGATCCCCGAATTACTAGTCTATCCGCCTTGATGGCTTTGACCTTGCGAAGGTGGTATTACCCAGAAACATTGCCCCTGAAGGATTCTCTTCCTGGCTCATGTAACTCGTAGGTTCATATGAATTCCCTCAGGCAGTAGGCGGTCTGGAGGTGAGAGGTTTTTGCCTCTTGTTGCCTAAACGTGACGCTTTCAATTAAGGTAATACTCTTCTATCTCCACAACATTCTCACACGCCTCTCGTCTTCAATTTCTATCTACTTCTGGACCTGGATTCATTCAATCTTACCCTCTGACTAGTATCCACTACGTCATAGTCGCGTTGCCATGTCATCGAGCTTGGCCTCGATATATGATTTTCTGTCTAGATTACGTTCCTTCATACGTCCCAGTGGGCAGCTTCCGTTTTTCGTTACTGATAGAACAGTCGAGGATGTGAAAAGCATACTGGATGCAGCAGCGGAAAAGCATAGCGCTGGATGCGTTATTACGTATCCTAAGGGCGATGTCGCAAATCTGGCCAGCGGCCAAGGACTATCGTACAAAGAGCTACGTGATCGAGCTCAGAGCAACGCTGGGCTTTTGAGTCAAAATCTCAATCTCAAGGAGAACCGCGTCGTGCTACTGCATTTCGGGGACCACTTAGATAATATTGTTTGGTTCTGGTCCGTAGTGTACGCCGGCTGTACCCCTGTCATTTCAACGCCGTTCACCGATAATCTTGAGCAACGGCAGAAGCATATTCAACATCTCCATAGTTTGCTTCAGGATCCACTCTGCATCACGAGCTCTATATCATTTGGCGATTTTTTGGGACAAGACATTCTCAAGCCAATTATTGTTGAGGGTTTGTTGCCGGAAAGCCCAAATGGTGAGCCTCACCCCTACGTCTCGACTGGCGCAGTGACTGACCCGGCAATCCTAATGCTTACATCGGGAAGTTCTGGAAACGCAAAGGCTGTTTGTCTGAGCCACGAACAAGTTCTCAGTGCTATCAAGGGGAAAGCGTCCGTGGTCAGATTAGATACCCGGAACGCTTTCCTCAATTGGGTTGGACTTGACCATGTCGCCGGACTGATAGAGATCCATCTACAGGCCATGCACCTGGGGATGGATCAAGTCCACGTGCCTGCTGCAACTGTCATCGCCGATCCATCCTCATTCCTAAACATTGTGAGCAGGCATCGAGTCTCGAGATCATTTGCTCCCAACTTCTATCTAGCCAAATTAAGGAAATCTATCGAATCAGACGATCCAGGGATAGAAAAAGACCTAGATCTGAGCTGCCTTTCGTATCTAGCATCTGGCGGAGAGTCAAATCACACTGAAATGTGTAGTGCTGTTGCCAATCTGCTCCACCACAAATATGGGGCGCCTAAGAACGTGATCATACCAGGATTTGGCATGACCGAGACCTGCGCAGGTGCAATCTTCAACATCGATTTTCCAGTTTATGATATCTGCAATGGCCTTGAATTTGCATCACTTGGTAAATGCATGCCTGGAATCCGCATGCGAATCACTCAAGCTGGCGCGGCGACGCTGGTTCCCCCTGGTGACCCTGGTGACTTGGAGGTCAGTGGTTCAGTACTGTTCAAAAGATATCACAACAACGCCTCTGCAACAGAAGCCGCCTTCACGGCAGACGGCTGGTTTAAGACAGGGGACCAAGCCATCATCGATTCGGCCGGACATCTTAAGTTAATAGGTCGGAGCAAAGAGGTCATGAACGTCAATGGCGTCAAATATCTTCCTCATGAGCTGGAAACTGCAATCGACGAAGCTTCTATTGTTGGGATTACATTGAGCTATACTGTTTGCTTTTCACATCGGCCGAAAGACTCAATGACAGAGCGCATTCATGTTTTCTACCTGCCCACATACTTGCCAGGGGATAGCAAAGCCCGTGTCGAGACGCTGAACGCTATTGTCTCCACAGTGATGCTTCAGACAAGAACCCGACCATACGTTTTACCTCTGGACAGGCAAGCCTTGCAGAAAACGACGCTCGGCAAGATCTCGCGAGCCAAAATCAAAACAGCGTTCGAGCGAGGCAACCATGAGCTATACCAGAAGATCAACAACGAGTCGATCAAATCTTACAAGGGACGCCAGAGACTAGCAAGTGCAGAACCATCGTCTGAATTGGAAAGGCTATTGGTCAGGGAATTCTGCGAGGTCTTAGACCTTGGCGCAGAAGACATTGATATCGATAATGCTATATTCAGTATGGGCGTAACTTCAGTTGAGCTAATTAGACTGAAGCGCAACATCGAGAAGCAGCTTTCGCCCGGAAATGATATCCGAATGGTAGCGTTACTCACCAACCCTACAATCCGAGCTCTGGCCAACAGTATCGGAATCGCTGACAGGCCAGCGGAATACAATCCTGTGGTGAGAATGCAACACCAAGGAGTCAAGACTCCTCTTTGGCTGGTCCACCCTGGAGTCGGAGAGATTCTCATCTTCATCAATCTGGCCAAACACATTACAGATAGACCGGTCTATGCTCTCCGAGCACGAGGTTTCAACGCCGGCGAAACATACTTCGAGAGCGTACAGGAAGTCGTAATGACATACCATGCGGCGATCAAAGCGACACAGCCAACCGGACCATATGCTATCGCCGGATACTCCTACGGCAGCATGCTCGCCTTTGAGACTGCCAAAATCCTCAAAGGTAACGGCGACGAGGTACGCTTTCTCGGCTCGTTCAACCTACCACCGCACATCAAAGACCGCATGAGTCAGCTCATCTGGTCAGAGTGCCTCCTTCACCTATCCTACTTCCTAGACATCATCACCGAAACGACGGCGTACGAACTCTCCGTTCCTCTGCGCCCTCTGAACAAAAAGGAAGCATTGGCAATCGTTGTGAAAATCGCAAACCCAACCCGCATGTCCGAGCTATCCCTTACCTCGGACGCTCTGTATAAGTGGGCCAATCTCGCCTTCGCGCTACAGGGCATAGCCAAAGATTATGAGCCCGAGGGAAGAGTCGCGTCCATGGACGTCTTCTACGCTACCCCTCTAGCGGCAGTGGCGCGGTCGAAGCAAGAATGGGTGGAGGGACCGTTGAGCAAATGGCGGGATTTTGTCGAGGAGGCGCCGAGATATCATGAGGTGGATGGGGCGCATTATACCATGATCAGCCCGGAGCATGTGCAGCGTTTTACAAAGAAGCTGAAGTCGGCTCTTCAGGCTAGGGGCCTGTGAGGTGGGGGAAGAGTGTATTTCGACCACGACGGCTATGAGCTTCATAAGGTGTCCCTGGCACTGCCGAAGAGAGGTTCTTATATCGCGTTGATGTTGCCTGCTTCGAGAACGGTGTCATCATCCATCTCGGGTTTTTGGTAAAGTGATAGATCTGTTGGACACTGGGCTTACGCTCTAACAAGCTCCAAGACATATAATAATAACTAGAAGGTCCTACTCAAATAATAGCATCCCTCTCTCTCCACAATGAAACGATATCCTGAATCATCGAACCCTCGTACAAAAAGCAAGGTACCCATTTTCCTGACGCGCATCCACAGGTGGTAGATAATCAGCATTTTACCCAATGCGATAAGGCTCAGCCTTCAAATGTGGTAACCTACCTCACGTAATACTGTTATGGAATCGTTGCCTTGATGCGGAGCCGATCTTGAAGAGAGAGTCCAAAAGAGAATCGATTTCTCTTTTTCACATAGGTGTTTATTGGCAGAATGCGGGTGCGTCACAAGAAATCCCGTTCCCTTTCCCCAAATCGCGAATCGGAAGTTCGAGTGCATATATAATGCATACATACATCCAGCCATTCCCATTCCCATTCCTATCCCCCTCCCCAAATCTACCCACCGACGCCCACAAAAACCACCAGCACAGCCGTATAAGCCGCAACGCCCGCCAATAGCGTTTCTGGCGTCTGCCGCACCCACACGGCCGACACGAGCGCGAAGAGGAACGTGGCTGCGGAGGTGGTGATCAAACGAACATTCAAGCCTTTGTTCAGAGCCATGATCAACATGGGTACTATTAGGGCTGTGCCGCCGAATAGTGCGGTCGCTAAGCGGATTAGAAAGGCTTTGGTTTGCGATTGGATGTTTGTTGCGGTTCGGAAACCGCCTGTTGAGGTTTGGGGGTTAGTTTTGAGGTTTGGGTTGAGAAGGGTGTTGTTGTATGCTCGCGAGTGGATGGGTTGAGGATAGTGTGATCATTTTTCACGGGCGTCGATAAGATAGAATGGAATGGGGGGAACTACGTACCTGGCAGTCTGGGATGGGCAAGATCAAGGGGCGGAGCGAGGGTTTTGGGGACGCAGCCTGGGTCGGCTTCGGCTATGAGGCGGTAGTCGAGGGCGCGGGATGAGTGCAGGAGGAATGGGTCGGCGAGGTTGCCGCGGAGAGCGCAGGATTGCATGAAGTCGTAGTCGCGGACTGCGGTTGCTGTCAGATGATTGTCAGATTAAAGATACACAAGCCTGCGTGTGTGTTGGGGGGGCTTGGATCAGAAGGGTAAGAGATCTCGGTTCAGAGGCAACTTAGAGATTTCATACTATACTCTCTCATCAACACCCTCGCTCTCGTCGATAGCTCCTCCGGCCTTCCCCCTTTCTCTCCAGTGTCTCCATGCTCAGTAAAGACCCTGATTCGCATGATGACTTCGACGAGTTCCTTTTGCATACAGTGGAGATTGAAGCGCTGCAAGCTGGCAAAATTAACCGCTACGGTCTCTGGCGCTCCAGTCGCTCGCACGGTCTGCGAAAAATAGAAGTCTGGAGAGGCGATTTGAGCGATACGGGTGTTAAATTCCTGCTGCCAGGTTTCGTTGGTGATATCGATTACATTGTGCCGCCGTTGGCGGCGGCAGAAGGGGAGACGGTTCCAACGGCTTTGGGAGGACGAGGGGGCGTAAAAGCCGTCGTAAGGGAGGTGAGTTGGGAGGGCGGGATGTGTAGTGGCTGGTAGGTTTCTTTTTTCTGCTGGTGGGGTAGTTGTGGCATCAGTGTGGGGCAGTAGGTTAGGACATGATGTGCTCCGGCTTAGAGGCTGGACTGGAGGGGAGCTGAGCAGGTTTGGTGGAAGAGGGATGTCGAGAGTATTGGCTAGGCGTTCGATGTCTAGATCTTCCATTGCGTGAGATGGCATGCAAGGTTCTTCGATCGAATTCCGTGGTATGGAAGGCTAGCGTCCTGCATCGAAAGGGATGTAGCGAGCGGAGGATCATAGATGGCTGCGGCTAGAGCCATGAACTCGCCTACATTACTTTACCTCCATCATGAAATCAGTAGATAGATGAGGCAGGCGCGGTGTGAGGGGTGAGGGGTGATGTCTGAAAATCAAATCAAATCCGACTTCGATCTCGTGATACGGGCAAGCGTCCGTCCATGCATGAAAAAGCGCCACACTCTTCAGCTTCTCATCTGCACCCTATATTCCCATCTTTTTGGCGCTACTCACGTGTATCCCATGTTCCCAATTATTTCGCGTTCATTCGCGCTGCTAGAGCGCAAGTCCATCATAGACCCAGACAGGGAGAGATCGATCCTGTGTCGCGGATCTAGAGCTACGCTGATTATAGATCAGCTCGATTGCTATCTTATGGCCTTAAAGAATATGAGAATGGGAGACAGAACGAGGGGTTCGGTGTCTTAAATCGTGGCCGCACTCGAGTACAACAGTAATTACGGGGAGGAAGTCGGCCTGGAAATCTGGCGTGTCATGATTGGCTGACTTATTTTAGTACGGCCGCTTGACTTATTCGCCGAAATCAGTCTGTCCCCACGACGTGACAGTGTAGTGTTCCCTGTACAGGTACTAAAGTTAGGTTCCTCCGCCTCAGAAGTCTCGCCCAAAGAATGATTATTCCCAATGCCAAGGTGTGTTCGATGTAACGTATATCTGCAAGGATCGTAGGATCGCCCTGAAAGGAATGAATTAAGATACATCTAGATGTCGTTCTACATGAACAATTGAAGTTGTATTAGTGGATGGTTATTATGCTATCTTTTAAGCACCAGTCTATGTTTTTGACAATCCGAAAGATGACAGTCCCTTTAGGATCTTCTGATGATCGCTCTCACTGCTACGGGACCGCGATATCATCAAAGAATATATCCTCGTCTTCGAGTCTGTCAGCAGGCACTACGTGAACTCCTATTTCTCAAGCTGCGAATGACCACTGGTGCAGAATCCACTGTTTCTCGTTCCATTCCTGGCTCAGTCTTGTCGGCAAGGATATTGCAAAGCACTTGAATAGAACATCAAGCGGACTTGAAAATTGAGACGTTGTAGAAGGCCGTCTTGGTATCTGTGATCTTCCGGTCATCTGCGTGCAAAGGAAGGGCAGATACGACAGCGTTGGGACCAGTGAAGCGAATAGCTGAGGTGGTAGTGAGCAACGGCCAACTCAAATCGGGTTCGACGCGAACTTCATCACGGCAGTAAGGATGGGTAGTCCACCGAGGACGAGAAAGGGTATAGACCAGCCAACGCCAAGCGTGCCAATAGCCAATGTAAGGCGATCGGTAGATGAGACCACCCAGTGAGGAACCTGATGATACTAGGCCTGCAGCAAGACCAATTTTTCGGGCTGAAGTATGTGGGATGGACGATGCTGCAAGGCACGAGCAGGTACCCTACCCCTATCCCCAGGACATATCCTTGCGTGAGCAGGCATCACAAGTCGAAAGAAGACGCCAAAGCTGCCCACCATAATCGATGACCGTAGATTAACCTCGCTCGTAATATGGGCACGAGATGTAGCCGATCGTGAGGAGTATGTACAGTCGTAATTTGCATCTCCACCCTATCGGAAGATGATCCAGAGAAGAGAGTTCCCAGCTCATGATATGCTCAGAAGAAACTCAAAATATTCAAGACATCCCACGGATTGAAGAAAAGCAAAAAGTTGCCCAGCACCTGCAGCGATGCTTGAAGTCGACAGTTATGGGATGGACGAGCGTTATTGGCTATTCCACTTGCGCCCGCCGCGGTCTTCTGCTCTGCGGACTCTGGAGGATTTCTTCTTTCGAAGGTGAGGAGATGTCTTCAGGGCTGATTGCCGTTGATAACGACGGACGTTGTGACAGGACAGTTGGTGTAGCTCTTGGGCCATTGCGGGAGAAATGTCAATTTTCTTGTTGACTCTGAAATCAAGAGCTATAGAACGACGAGTGCAGACAACAAGCAAATGTCATCCTTATGATGAAGTGCCTCGACGTCTCGGTCCTTGGTCCTTGCTCTTCAGGCTATATTTTCCCGGTGTCTTGGGAATGATTGATCGGTGTTTCACACTGCAATACCTATATGTATAGTCAGTTCGGGTGAAACTTGCGACCATTGATCGCATAGATATGTTCCCGAGTGTAAGTACCTCGTATTGCTCGATGTAGTGACACAAAAGGGCGAAGCCCACACTTCCCCCTCGAGTATTCCTAACAGATTAAGCACTTCATCAAATGGGCATCTTAACAGTCCCCAGCTCCTCGTACCGGCGCAGTAGACCCCAAGGCTGCACGCAATATCCGTCCCTCGCGTTACAGAGGAGTCAAAAAGCCGATACTCGCCGCCGTGACCAAAGCCGCCAACCCTGTCACGGCGAGTAATATCCACTTCGACCAGCCGCCGTATATAATCATGAACAGAATAGGGCCCGCGAGGAGGAGGAGAGAGGCAAGGAAGAGGCCAAAAAACGCGATTATTTGAATTTGTTCTGGGGACATGCTCTCGTTGGGAAGAGCGGCAGGTGGGTGGGATAGACGGCAAGTGGAATTTCTGAGTATGTTTGTGAACGAGCGTTTAGATGAACAAAAAGGAAATTGTGTCTTTTGCAGGTGCATGGGAAGGAAGAAATGGTCAAGAAATAGGCGAAGAGTGAGCATATAGCTACTGAGTGTCAAGATGTTCAGCTCGCAGGCGAAGTACCTCAAGTCAACTGCGAAGGGAATGCGAAGCTATGTGTGCATAGCATAGACTTGACCTCAAATAAGTAAAGCTTAACGGAGGATTCTCAGCTCTGACAATTTGAACCAGTCAAAATGCAAGGTAGACGCTCAGTGGGTGGCGAAGCATCTGTAGGAGTCCGAAGGATCTCAGGCCGCCAGCTTTAATGTTTCATACTTGAATGTGAAGACGTTTTGGGGCGCGAGGCCAACAACAATCCTGGGGATGCGCAGATGTATGCGCTTTTGAGACTTCTCACAATTCGCAACGAGGAGCTTCATAGACAGAGGGAGGAGCTCGAGGGGTAATCAAGCGCGAATGAGGTCGAGCGCAATTTCCATGCCAGGATAGCGGACGTTCCGCTTGCAAAGATAGGAAAAGATCACAACACCGATTGAAGTACATCCCACAATATGTGCAAGATTGTCTATGTGTTTTTCCACAATATTCACGTCGTTGCTGTTGTAGGTGGCTGCTGTACACCGGAACGATGACGGCATGATCATCGTATTCGCATGGCAACGATACTTCTCTTTCGGGTGCAGCAATGCAAACACCCCTACAACATATTCATACTGATCCCTAGCATCCCTCAGTAGGGTCGAAATCTTGTTCAAAGCGTACATTACACTCCCTTACTCATTCAAGCCTGCTTCGACTTAAACCCATACGCATCCAGCGGTATGAATATACCAACAGATGCACCACCGTCCTACGACGAGGCCGCAGCCTCAGGCTCCGGCTCTACAAGCCGACCCAGTCAGCCTTCGCACCTTTCACCTCCTCACAAAGAGCGTAATGGCATATCTGCGTCAGAGCGTCGCAGTATGGAAGATGAAGGACGTACCCTCCCCTCCGGCTGGCTTCGACAATATGACCCGCAAAACCACCACCAGTTCTTCGTGGACACCAATGTCCAGCCACCGAGATCAATATGGCATCATCCATACGACGACGACCAATACATGAATGGACTGGATGCTGTTGAGAGGCGACGGATACAGAATCTACAGAAAATACCCACTCAAGCGGACATAGAAGCCGAGAGCAGCGATGATGATGCTGATGGTCAAAAGCACCATGACCATTCCAAGCCTGCCACAGACAGTACTGGGGAGCTGCCTCCTCGCGGGGCCCCACCAGCCAAGGGCGTGACGAGGTTCGGCCGGAGAATGAAGGATAAGATGACGCAAACAACACATGAAGAGCGAGAAGCACAACGGAAGCAGCGTGCAGAAGAAGAGCAGAGGGCGTACCAGCGGCATATGGAGCTTCGTCAGGTGATGTCACGAGCTGTTCAGACGGGTCAGCCTCAATTCGTTGGCAAGGGAAGAGATGGCAAGGATGTATTCATTGAGCCGCCACAGGGCATCGGTGCAGGTCAGGGTGGTTACCGGGGCCAGGGCGGTTATGGCTATAATCCTTACACACAGGGTCCTTACAGCAATCCAAATGCCACGTTCATCAGGCCGCAGTACCCTTACTCTAGGCCTTATGGCGGAGGATATGGTGGAGGGTTCGGGCTACCATTGGCCGGTGGGCTTATGGGGGGACTACTACTTGGAGACATGATGGGTGGTGGAATGATGGGAGGGGGGATGTTTTGAGCGAAATGGTCCAATTGATCGGACGATGATATTAGCACGCTTCTGCTCGAAGGCTATTCTCGGTTCGTCATTGCTACTCTGTTAAACTGTAAGAAGGCGAGATACCCTGCCGAGCATGCTCTTATTGGCCTTATCCTAGAACTATAGCCCTACCAAGCTCTCACGACTCGATGGACTTGTTCATTGTATGTCGAGGAAAAGTCTAAGCTGTTGCGGTTTTTGGATGAGTATACTTGGTCTTTTGAGCCAGGCGCAAGGTTCGCAACACTAACTAGGGGGCGTAGAAGTTATCGCATACGTCATTGGAGGCCAAACCCTCAGCGGCTATACTTCGGAAGCATAGAAGTCAGTCGAGACGCCCTGTGTCGCGCCCCCAACAGAGTGTTATTGCCACAGCTGCAGCAGAAGCCATGACAGAATGAGAGATGATGATGGCACAGACAGAGGGCAGTCTCCACTCCCTCCGCCGCGTCTGTATGAGCGGCTAGCTCAGCTTTCAGGCTATACGTGGGACCAAGCATGCCAGCCAATCCACTCGGTAAGTGAGTATGGGCTTCAGTGAGATACCATGCTGACAGTCCGCTTGATAGACTTACGACGACTGGCATGTCTTTGGTCTACGCCACCTAAAGCCGGAGGCTTCAGGGGCCTCCTCATTACAAGGATTCACTAAAACAAATTCGACTACAAGCTCCGAGAAATTAAGGTCACGGCCATTCCTCAAACACCAGCGAACTGGAAGCGTTAGCGGGAGCATAAGTGACAAGGGATCGACCGTTGGGCCAACCAACTTTGAAGAAGATACGACCTACGTCCCAGTCGTTGCCCGCATCTCAACCCATACGTTGCGCATCGAACGCGAATACCATCTTTGCAAAACGTTCGTACAGACTATAGATCCTGAATGTTCTCATTCAGTGCAGCCTCTGGACCTCGTTAGATTGTCAGGCCGTCAAGCTGAGGAAGCACCGCTGATTGTGTCCATTTTCAAATCGCCTGGGAGGAACTACCTAGAGGACCTTCTCGATCTTGGCCCTTCTGGTCCAATCGGGCCAGCAGAGCCACCTGATGGACGCGGAGACTGGAATCCGGATTCATTAGCTACCCCGAGTCTAGTGCCCATATCCACCTTTCTCGAATTTGCAATTGGGGCTTGCGAATGCCTAGAATTACTACATCATGGGTTAAATGTTGTCCACGGCGAGCTCAGGGCTGATGCTTTTCATTTGAACCTCGACAATACCGCCGTCAAGCTCATCAATTTTGGCTCTGGACCAAGATCCTTCGAAAATGGCCTCACAAGTAGTGGATGGATTACACTATCCCGAGAAATTGGTGTTAAACGCAAATTGCAATATATTGCTCCCGAGCAGACGGGCCGCATGTCAGCGGAGCCAAATTCACGGACTGACATTTACGGCTTGGGTGTCCTCTTCTGGACGTTGCTCACTGGCAAACCTGCGTTTCGAGGCGAGACACCCCTTGATATAATCCAGGCGGTACTAGGCCGTAGGATACCCTTCGCCTCGTCCGAGCGGATAGATGTTCCAGACGCCATATCGAAGATGATCCAGAAGATGACACAGAAGCAAATCGACGAACGGTATCACTCAATTAGCGGTGTTAAACACGACGTTGTCCAGATTCAACGAATGCTTGGAGAGGGTGACAATGAGGGCCTTGTAACATTCAAGGTTGGGTCGAAAGATGTGTCATCGTTCTTTGTACTCCCCACTAGCATATCTGGGAGGAAAGAGGAACATAGGAAGATTATTGAAGTTCTACGAAAGGTAGCCCAGTGGCAGGAAAAACACATCACGGAAGGATCCGGTAGTCTGGTCTTCGGCTCTGCTTCCGGCACCTCAACTCTGTCTGAACGCTTCGACAACCTCGATACCGTCTCCCATTCCAGCGACACAAGCTCTCAAGTGGGCAAGAACATTGACTGCAGTCCGGCCTTAGGGCCATCTACGTCGGGAAAGGATCCTACACAGGTCTCGCGACCTGAGTCATGGGATCTGTCCAACGGCGCTGGACGAATCGGCCAACTGTCGCTTGAGATCAGTGATAGTGAGGAATCTATAGAAACAAATGTCTCCTATGACTCCCGAAGCGGCCTACGTCCCGACTATCTCAGCAGTGGAAATCAAAATGGTGCAAATCGAGTGCCAAGACGAAAGGGTAGCCATCAAAAACTGCGTAGACACCGTTGCGAACTCATCTCTATCACTGGCGCAGCTGGTGCAGGGAAATCAAGCCTGATACAAAGCTCCCAAATTGAAATCCGCAAGTGGGGATACTTTGCTTCTGCAAAATTTGATCCAGCACGGAAGGCACCTTATGAGCCCCTCCTCCGTGCAATGGGCAGCTTGATCAGACAAATCTTCTCGGAGAGTGACGTGAACGGTGAGTATCATAACATGATACGTAAGAATATTCGAGGTCTCTGGGGGCCAGTTTGCAGTATGCTAGACTTACCAAAGAGCCTCATCTCCTCCGGAGGACATTACGGTATTCAACCCCCGACATATATATCCCAAGGTATCAACAAATCCCTCAGAGCCGACATGATGGAGTCAGGCAGCATACGCAGTACCCAAAGCAGCACAGCCGATGCTGTCACATATGCGAAATCTGATATTCTAAGATCTGGCGGCGCAACCCCTCGATCCCTTAAATTCGTCACCATCTTCATTGAGGTTCTGCGCGTTCTCTCGACAACAAGGCTAATATGTCTGTGCCTCGATGACATCAATTATGCCGATGAGGAGAGCCTCGACTTGCTATCCGAGATTATGGGTAAGAAATTGGGCATTGTCATCTTGACGACTTGCCGAGATGAAGGTACCACCCCAATCCATGTACAAGCCGTATTGAATAACGAAGCCGCCACCATAACATCAATCAAGCTGGCGCCTCTAAGTGAAAAAGAAGTGGTCGATTACGTAGCTACAACTTTATACCGGCCACCAGAATATGTCCTGCCATTAGCCATGGTATGTCTCGAAAAATCGAATGGCAATCCGTTCTACCTCAGGCAGATGTTGGAAACATGTCACCGAAAAGGTTGTATCTGGTTTTCATGGAAGAAGTCAGTCTGGGACTTTAACTTGGACAAGGTGTTCGCAGAATTCGAATCGGATACCTATGGACAACAGCTCAACACGGGCTTTATTACCAAGCGACTTCAGGATTTACCTATGACTGCACGGTCCATCCTTGCATGGGGGTCGATATTGGGGACAAGTTTTTCATTCTCGATGGTTCAGAGACTTCTGAGTGGCGAATTTGATTACGACGAGACTGGAAGGACCAGCGACGACAATCACAAACCAGCAGCAGAGTTTTTCACACCGCAACCTGCCGAGAACGTAGTCGAAGGTCTTCAAGCTACTTTGCAGGCGTATATACTCATGCCTGGCAGCAACGAGGATGAATTCAGCTTCTCGCATGACCGATACATTACAGCATCCGCGTCACTCAGAGAACGACAGGATCTTGAGAAAATGCACTTTTTGATAGCCCAGACGATGATAAAGTATTCGGACTTGGATGGGCGTTCGTTGTACCAACGGGCTCGCCACGTATGTCAGGCTGCCCGTGTGATTCTACGTCGGGTCACGAATCGGTATCAATTTAGAGCACTGCTGCTCAACGCCGCTCAACAGGCGATTGAGTCAGGTGCTCGGCCCACGGCTTTGGACTACTACGAAACGTGCCTGGCCTTCATGCAGCCGAGTCCATGGAAAGAGGGCGCCGAGGATGTGTTCTACGATGAGACACTGAGCTTGTACACGAAGGCCGCTGAGCTCTATTGGCATCAGGGTCGTCCAGTTGATGCTCAGAATCTACTTGACTCACTCTTTGCAGGGGCCCGGTCGGCATCGGATAAAGCTCCGGCATGGATCCTTCGATCAAAGCTCTTTGCTCAATCTGGTAACATTGCGGGAGCTTTAACAGCGCTGAAGACTTCTCTTTTGCAATTGGGCCTTGATATTGCTACCTCGCCGACCTGGGATTCGTGCGATGCAGAGCTTGAAGAGCTGAAGAAGCTCTTGCAAGTGACCGACTCCACTAACATAAGCGGTAAATCTTTAAGTGCTGATACCAAAACGATCGCCATAGGGTCAGTCTTGGTTGACGCAATCAGCGCAGGTTTCTGGAGTAACGCACTGTTGGTTGGTTGCGTCTTCTCACTCAGAGGTGTTTCGTGTCGCTAACAGCTGCAAGTTCTACCAACTAGTCCTTAAGATGGTGGAATATCATCTCAGCCATCCAGAGACGTTCTCTCAGGCAAGCGTCGGATTTGCATACCTCGCCATCATCTCTATCGGTCGAGGCACAGACCCATCCTTTGGCCTGCAAATGCATGATATCTCTAAGCAGCTTCTGAGCCAATCTGGTGATTCATATACCATTGGGCGAGGATTAACACTATCAGCAATCTTCATCGATCATCTCTGCACACCAGTACGAAATCAGATCTTCATCTTGGAGGAAGCTATCGACAACTCGATGGTCTCTGGAGACAAACATACTTACCTCTTCTCCGTGGGCTCTATCGCACTATGCAAAATCTTCGTTGGTGATGATATGGCTGGCATTGAGTCCTATTGCGCCACCGCCGCGGAAGACTTTGGAGACTGGAGTTCTGATGTGAGAGGAGGTGTTTTACTGACTGCTGTCAAGCAGATTTCTCGTTCGCTACAAGGAAAGACTTGGAGCGATTCTCCAGAGACTGTTATATCCGATGATGATCACGACACAGCACAGTACTTGAGTCTCATCGCTTCTCATTCTTCCAACCCAGAAATGCCACGAGACTTGTACAATGGCTTGCGTCTCATCCCGCTGTACCTGTACGGCCATTACGACAAAGCTATTCAATTGGGGGCTGAGACGATCGTTACCAATGGAGTGTGGTGGAGTATGCGTGTCGTTCCCTTGACACTGTTTTACACTGCGCTCTCCCTTTTAGCGTATCTCCGCGAACATCCATCTGACCCGGACCTCCACAAAATGCTAGACAAAGTACGAGAATACAAGAAGCACATAGTTGAATGGCAGGCCGAGTGTAATGCCAACTACCTGATGTGGTCTCTGTTGATTGAGGCCGAGATGGCCGAGATTGAGAAACGCTTCGGTGATGCCATCCAGGCTTATGAAGCTGCAATAGATCATACAGAGTTGTACGACTTTTTCCTTGAGCAAGCTTTAGCATTTGAGCTGCAAGGAGATTTTTATGTTCGACGAGGAGCGAGGCGGGCTGCCAGGACGACACTTTTGAGCGCAAAGGCTACGTATTCACGAATTGGGGCATTGGGCAAAGTCGCACAAATAACAGCAAAGCATGAATGGGTGCTCCGAGCATCAGCGACTACCCAAACGAGGGATCAAGCCATACAGACCGCCGACAGCATTGGGCAAGTTGGCAATACTCAATTCCGCATTGAAGAGAACGAACGACAAGAAACCAGGCATCTGGGCAAAGAGACGGCTGGTGATCGGACACAGGCATGGATCAGCCCCACTCCACCCAAAACCGCCGACAAAAGTTCCAGGCAAGACATGTCGGATCTAGGACTCGATGTCCTTGACCTTCAGAGCATTCTGGAATTCAATCAAGCGATATCCTCCGAATTGCAGATTGACCGCCTGTTAGCTACCATGACGGAAATTATCCTGGAGTCCGCCGGCGCCCAAGCAAATCTTGCTGCTGTGATCATTGAAGGCGAGAGTGGCTGGTGCATAGCAGCAAGTGGCACAGCCGATGGTATATCGCCTGAGTCTCGACCAATAACCGAGATTCAGGATGAAAGCCAGAAGCAGATCTTGCTATATACAATGAGGTTCAAGGAAGTGGTATTCGTGCATGATTTATCGCAGGATTCGCGCTTCCTGGCATTAGGGTCAGCGAAGTCGGTAGTTTCGCTACCTATTCTCCAAGGAAAGGACTTCTTGGGGGTCTTGTACATGGAGGGGGTGCCAAACGCCTTCACCGACAGGAACTTAGGAGTTCTCCAGCTGTTCTGCAGCCAAGTTGCTATATCAATTGCAAACGCGCTACTCTTCAAGAAGATTGCCAAGGTGTCGGCCGCCAATCAGAGCATGATTGGTCAACAAAAGCTTGCACTCAGCACAGCAAGGGCGGCTGAGCTCAAGGCTAAAGTTGCAGAAGCTGAGGCTATGGAAAACGTCCGACTGAAAGAAGAAGCTGCAAAGGCGAAAAGCAGTGAGTTCTCCAGAATTGGCCCATCTCCGCTATACAGGTTTCGGGTGCTTCTTTGTTGCAGCAATCTCCCTAAGTATTGTCGAATAGCCCGAAATTGGTCTTGCAATTAGATTTGCTAATCCGGGACTGCATCAGTGTTTCTCGCAAATGTGTCACATGAACTCCGCACACCCTTAAACGGCGTCATTGGAATGTCTGAATTGTTGAAGGACACTTCGTTGAGTGAACAACAATCTGAGTACGCGAACAACATCAAAGTCTGTGCGGGTAAGATTTCTCGTTTGATAAATGAGCAGATTTCCTCATTGATGACCTCTTGTAGATACTCTGCTTACCGTCATCAACGATATCCTCGACTTTTCCAAATTAGAAGCTGGGAAAATGAAGCTCTTCAGCGTACCTTTGAATCTCAAGGAAACGATTGCCGAGGTTGTACGTGCTCTTCAGTTTACAAACAATGTGACACTCAAGACGATCACGAAGCTAGATCTGGACCCTAAACTCTTGGTGATGGGTGATCCCGTGAGACTCCATCAGATATTTATGAACCTCCTCAGCAATAGCTATAAGTTTACCGCCAAGGGTTCCGTCACGGTCAGCGCTAGGACGATGCACGAAGATCGTGATACTCTCACGGTGATCTGTTCAGTCACCGATACCGGCATTGGCATCACTCAGGAACAAGTCTCACGCTTGTTCAAGCCCTTCTCCCAGGCCGACAGCAGTACCCAGCGTTCCTACGGAGGCAGTGGCTTAGGCCTCTCCATTTGTAAGGCGCTCATAGAGGCACTCAATGGCAAGATTAGCATGGAATCACAGCTCGGCGTTGGTACGAAGGTGTCATTTGTCATTAAGTTCCAGAAAGCAGCCAAATCGGCTACGGCAGGCGCCGCTGAGGTTTCTACCAGAGAGCCAGATCCCATGGCAACCTGGTCTTCCGACGCTGATAACCAGGCCCCTCGCTCATCGACGGCTTCCGTCTTCGACCTTTCTCAAATACCCAGAACTGAACTTCGCATATGTATAGCGGAAGACAATCTGATAAACCAAAAGATTGCCGTTAGCTTCGTCAAGCGCCTTGGCATAAAGTCAGACGCATACAGCGACGGTCAACAAGCGGTTGACGCCCTTCGTCTGAAGTCTAAGGAAGGTGCACCTTTCCATCTGGTCCTCATGGACGTCCAGATGCCCGTCCTCGACGGCTATGACGCCACACGGCTCATACGGCAAGATGAAGACCCTGCGGTTGCGGGAGTTTTGATCATCGCGATGACCGCAAGCGCCATTCGCGGGGACCGTGAGAAATGCTTGCAGGCAGGCATGAACAACTACCTCGCCAAGCCGGTGAGGGCAGCGGTGCTGAAGACAATGTTGGAAGACTATCTGAAGGAACCGCCGAAGATTATTCCCCATTTGCAGGAGACAGCAGCGGATCTTGCCAAGAATGTCGTGGAAAGAGCAGACAATGAGAATGAGAGGAAAAAGGAGAAGAAATCATCGCATCGTCCTCGGCCTAGTATTGAAAAGAGGTTGAGTTCCCGAAATTCGATCCCATTCAACAATAAATTTCCCGAGGATACGGCCGAGACACCAAGGGCTGTAGCACCTCGCGATCGACCTGTGACGGCTAGGACCAATAGCGCGATAAATCTCACACAAAACGGCGTGCCTGACAAGATCACGGAGGACGACGTCGTTCCCCCACTGTCGCTCAGCAGCGACAGTGCCCCATGACTCGCGCAGAATGATGTTCCACACCGCTTGCATCTCTCATTACTCAAACTATGCCTCTTAATAAAGGGCGAGTCCGTTTCCCAGCTGGTCGTAACATGACCCCGTTACGCACGCATTCGATCCCAACATGTTCCTTTCTCACTCATGAAGCATTAGCGCAGGTGTTTTCCAAGCTTAATGATCCCTCCACGAGGCATATAAGCGCGGCGTTCTGGCTGGGCACTTTCCGGCGGTTTTGAATTTTACCTGTATATAAGTGGATGGTGGATATTTCGAGGCGCTCGGATCACAGTACCAGCGCCGTCCTTTGGGAATATTATATAGATCATCATTTAGAGCATTGTCATGATATAGTCCCGTTTGAAAGATATGCTGATGTGGCAGATGATTTGAAATGGCGGTTTTGAATGGTTTAGGATCAATAGCTAGCATTTTTTGGCTAATGAATGCGATGGCTGGTGTCATTACCCAGCCATGCTTTTACAAGGGTGGGTACGCGTTTTTGACTATAATTAAGAATGTTTTCTCCTAGATAGTCTCTCGAGTCAAGAATTGCATTCTACATTTCACGCAGCAGGACACCATTATTATTATTAGTATTATAGGATCGCTTGCATGTAGCTTCCATGCATAACTTGCGGCTCTCTCTCATTGCTACTCCTTCTTTTCCACCATCGAGTCCATTTCCTTGAACGGGGGACTGGGTGCTGCGCTCTCCTTCCATTTGTGCGTGCGTTGTAGGTATTATTGAACGGCTACGTCGATGGGGATATGGATATGGGATTGTGGATCTGAGGGCATTCTTG
>JAABUK010002347.1_pt1 | contig 34073 bp, 30 predicted proteins | sample 5559141 | NCBI WGS metagenome assembly JAABUK01 (sample SAMN10711869, study PRJNA513367) | rock metagenome | isolation source: Antarctica rocks | place: Antarctica: Victoria Land, Pudding Butte nord | collected 2016-01-03 | reverse complement strand
ATAGGTCTTGACTCGTATCAGGAAGTGGTGGCCCATCGCATGACCCGCTGACGAGTTCGAGTGAATTATATGTAATACGCCAGGTACCCCTACAGAGATCTCGTCGCGTGTCGAATGACAAGGCATTGGCGGCAAAGTCGGCAAGGATGTCCGTGCTATTGGCAGGAAAGAACGACAAGAAGCACCAGGAGGCATTTCGAGCTGCGAAATTGTTGACCATGAGCCCGAGACGATGGCCTGTGTAAGTGTCTGCGGAGCTTATTATGTTGCCCACATCGATCGGATCACTCCGATTGAGTCCCATCTGATTCAAGTAATACCACCAGTAGTCGGTGTCGTTTCGATGGCGCTCGATGGAGTGATTATAGGTCGTTATTGTTGCATAAACATTTGCAGTGATCATATACGCATCATCAACGCTCAGCCCACGTTGAAGATGATTCGTGTAGTCTGGCATTGGCGCGTCTAGATAGGCCATGGATCCGTTAGAGAGTAGTAAGGTGTTGAATCCGTAAGCTTGCGGCAAAGAAGGAAGAGGATGTTGGTCTTGAGCTGAGAATATAAACGGTAAAGTTGCATTCACCATGAGTGACATACCAACCCTACTATTCTGCGAGAATCCTGAAGGGCCAGTCAAACCATAGTAGTTGGCGTTTTGATATGTGGTCCTGATACCAGTCCCTTGAGCGAATTCTTTGTACAGCAAACTGAGGCCTACGGGCAAAGCAACAGTTACTATGATGATCAATCGCCACAACAAGTCCGTATGTGATGAGATAATGGAACTGCGTAGAATGGCGTCGTAGTTTTGCAAGATAGAATAGCCAAATTGCGCTTCAATCATAACAAAGAATTGGGGTGCGACGGTTTGGAAGCATAGGTTCATCACACTGAGCAGGAATCCAACCACCTGGAATTGACGTCTCAATCCGAGTTTCCAAGGGACGAGAGTCCAAGGCCCCACCGAGACAGATGCAGCTGCAAGGCATAACAAGGAGGTTGTAACAGCGAGGACGTTGAACATGTCGAAGGTGTTTTTCCTTTCCAATACTCCAAGAGCGTTCGAGCTGGATGAGCTGACGGTCCGCCGAGACGACCACCAGGTCTGGTCGGCACATGATTTGTCGTGGGAAGAGGCGACTGGATCCATTCTTTTGTCAGGATCTGTCAATGGGTGCATCTTGCTCGGGTTGATAGACTTGACGGTCTCGGGCTTCATGTTCGCACAGATTGTTTTCGACGAGCACGTGGCATACCTTTTCACGCTGACAGAACGTATGATATTTGGTAGCATTAGCCATCTTGGGCCCTCAAACTTTCATGTACTTTTTCCGCTAGATGCACCAACCATGAAACACAACACAGGAGCGGCTTCTAGAAACAGCCTTACAGGCACCAAGAAGGAAAGTTGTACTTCCAATAAAGAGCTTGCATGGCAGAAGTGCGAAGTCGTCATTGGTCGAAACTCTTACTCCTAGCTGAGGCCAGATGGATATGAAACTTCATCGCCAACACATAGCTTACATTGATGCTCAGCCTCAATTGATGGGCGGCTTGAACCGAGATGCATTAACGTACTGGCTGCAGAGGGTCAAGACAACCTCGTCATGATTGATTGGTTAGTCGAAGCTTGTGACTCCGTTGCGGTCTGAGGCGCGATCCAAATACCTCTTAAGAATCTGAAGGCGTGCGCTATACAACAGTCGCCACTGTTTGGCTCTAGGCCCGGCGCTTACAGAGTCCTCAAGTATCTATTTATGGAGACTGCCATCACCTTTCACCGAATCGATTGGCTATGATTTGTCGCCCTACCCGCAGCGCTCGGGAGTCCGGACTTAGCGCTAACTCTAACGGGACCTGAGACTTTTAGACCGGGTCTAGGTACGCTGATGCTCTCGGGTCTCCACCTTGGTTTCTATCTTGGTCATTGTCAGGTATTTCACTTGGCTATCATGGGAAAACCAGGGCGTTCAGGTGATCATAAATTGAAGGATGTAGCGAGGCGCCAAGAGGCTTTGTCGCTAATCGAGCATTCATCAACGTTGGCCACTGAAATGCTAACTTGAGAGACTCGTGGCGGAAGGTGGTCTATCATAATCACAATCGCCACTTGGAGACCAGCTCTAACCATCAGCCATACTCGAGTCCAACATGTGCGTCCAGCTCTTGTCTGCTACCTGCCAAGGCCGAGAAGCCGCAGGCATGGGGAAAAGATAGCTATCGAGCGATATCATCGACTCAATGGAGCCCTCCAAAGCACTTACAGAGTCCTGATGACCTTGTGTTCCATGATTGGTTTCAGAAGAGCGCTGTGTATACAAGGCATGCATATCATGTCGAGTATTACTTCGCCCAATCTCAACCCGACCAAAGTAATCGGCCATATCGCACATAGTGAGCACGGGTCTCTTTTCATCCCGAAGCACATTGTATGCCTTGATGAGCTCTCTTGAACTCTTCAGCGTGGACAATCTACTGCCTTCATATTTTCGGTCGCCAAGAGCTTTGAGCAGGAACGGGAGATGCAGTAATCTTTGAACACTATAGAACCTCATTTTGGCCATAAACATACCGCAGATGGCGTCTTTTGGCGTGGTTGCACCCGGTGTGAAGTCCCACCATTGTGCAGACATGATGCCTTGGCATTCTCCGAATTCTTCTTCGATCTTGAGTGTGATGGAATATGTCTTGCCATTGGGATTTTGGTCGCGGCCAATGATGTGTCCTATCGCTATACCAAGATCTCACAAGAACCGTTTCGTTCCTAGGAGTTCAGAGATATATTTATTGAGAGTCAACGGAGGTATGTGAGAATTCCAGCGTAGAATGGGGAAGACCCGAGATAAGGGAGAATTCCCTGTCTCTCTGCCACAATTCTGTCCAGATAGTATTCCTGCTCATCGCTAGCCTCGAATTTACATCAGCATCGATCTTGCGATACAGCCCCTATAGTTGAGCAAGATTTATGGCTCGCCGGATTATTAGCCATACCTGGCGCAGATTACTAACATTAATGTAGTAATGCGGACTGCAGTATCATACATTCTAAACCGCCCAATGTCCCTCCGAAACCGTTGTCCGAAGCTAGCAAGCTCTCTGCTGAAGCCATATAGTATTCCCGCGAATCGTCCGACGGCGCAGGGAGGCTGATGTGCGTGGTCTCAGAATCGCTCGGCGGTTGTTGAACGTGCAGTACAAGACAGAGCAGGAGCTTGGCCGCATTGGCTATGCTATGTGGGTACAAACATCTCTAGATGTGATTTTGCAATTGCTCAACCGACACATCTTCAGCGGCTCTCAGGGTGTCAGGGAAGGCTCCACTCCATAAATCTATCATGGAAGACCCAGCTTGGAGTATGTCCGAAAGCGTGTAAGCGAGATCTCACCAGGGATCTTGTTGGCAAGCGCTTTCTTCAAATATTCGCGGTCCCGATTTTCGATCATCTGTTCAACAAGCCAACTGAACAGAGGCTGGTCGTACGTCCAAGATGCATATTCACTCCAAAGCCCGCCCCCAGACGGGCAAGTATCACAATCGCGCGCGAGCTTTCAGCTAACTTGATGAGAAGTGCTATACAAAGGACCTGAGTATCATACAGAGAATCTTCTAAGGCAATACTCTCCAAGGAAGCCACATGCAATTATAACGCCAGTATATAAACAACCGCTCTTGAACCACCAAAGACAGTCCTTCGGATCGCTCAACCTCACACTCCCAACCATCGCCCCCAGCATCAAGCTTCCACCCAAACACGCGCAAAGAAAGTATACCGCGGAAGCCTTCATGACGACGCCAGTAAGGCACAGCAAAGCAATCTGCATCAAAGCAGCTCCCATGATCACCCTGCGTGTCTTGTCCTGATGGCGAACCACAGGGGACAGAACCCCTACTTTGACATCATCTTTCCTATCCTGTGCCGCATATATGGTGTCATACACCATCGTCCACGCCACACACGAGAGGAACAAACAAGCAGCGGCATCTCGAGCCCGGTCATTGGAAGAAAGATCGATGTCGAGAGCCGGCAACGCCATGACAACTCCCCACGAGAAAACACAGCCGAGTATGAGTTGGGGATAGTGCGTGAACCGCTTTCCATATGGATATAAGCCCGTGCCAAATATGGACGGAATGCTATAGTAGAGGCACCGGAACGGCAACAGCAGGATGACCAACGTGAGACCGATGACGACCTGAGCGATAGTGAAGAGCAACGCGTTCGACGTCGAGATTGCCCTTCGAGCCAGAGGGCGAGCAGCGGTGCGTTCGACTCGCCTGTCGATGTCTTGGTCGACGATATCATTCCATGAGCAACCGGCGCATCGGACCAGGAAGGAACCCAGTAAGAAGATGGCGTTTGTTTTTAAGAGGCGAGTGGGAGGCATGACAGGATCGTTGATCGAAGCTGCGAGGAGCGTGCCGAAGAGGCATGGGAAGTAGAGGTAGAGGCATGCGATGGGTTTGTCGATGCGTGCAAGCTCGGCGTATGGGATCCAGCGGGCAGGGAGGTGAGATAGAAATCTGGTCTTGGGAGCTTTATGTTCGGGCGGTTGACCGTTCATGCTTGTTTAGAATTAAGGTATTCTCATGGGGATGGTTATCGAAGTGACCCGTCGTTGGGGTCTGTTGAAGAAGCGAGAGAAATTAGGATCCACTCTACACATGCGAAGAGGCAGCAGAGATTAGACGAAGAGAAGCATCAAAGATCAATAACCAGGGGGAAGTCACGTCAGAGAAATGCTCGTTCTGATATCTGTCAACCTCAGCACAGCCTCTCAAGGAAACCACATCTTCTCAAGGCGATGAAACCCCAAGACACATCCATCCAATCACCACCCAATCATTCCGCACAACCTCCGCATCCAGGCACCAAAACACCCTCCACCCAACCTCAATCCTCGGAAAATTCACCCAAAAGCCTGCACGCTCAACCTTCGATCGAAACCATAATTGGCAGCACTATTCTCCGCACTCCCCATCATTCGGATACCGACTATAACAGGCAACCACACCCATCCCATCATCCCATGAGCAACAAGGAATCCTGGATCTGCAGTGCACATGCAACACTATTTCCCGAAAAGAACAATTCGATCGCACTCTCCATTCTTTACACTCGCTGATCCTGGAAGAAATCAGAGATAGAAACGGCAGGAGCTCTCAGCCGTCTCAGGTCAAACAACGTAGGCGTGACGATCCGCACCGAAACTACGATATACCCGCTCCGCTACGCCATGACACCAGCAATAGACCTGAGCGTAACACGAATTGGGCGTGAGCGTAAACCAAATTCCGTATCCAACACTACTTTACCTAACGTATGCAAAGCGTCCGTATCCTGTCGGCACTTCGTAAATTTGGTGCTAGCGTGCCGCATACATGTAAGCCAAGCCTCGCTGAGAACCACTCATCGTGGATTCGGAAAAGTGGGTCCCATCTGCAGGATGCGTTGCGAGGTTAGGAGGGTGTAACCTGAACGGGCTGAGTTTGCGAGGGTCTGGACTTGATGCGAGGGTGTGGGGATGTGTTTGGTCATGGGTGTGGAGTATGGGTTTAGGATGGAATTGTTTGATTGTTAGCTCGTGTGCCCAAGATGGGCGTTGCGATCGAGCCTCGCATGGACTAGAGTGAGAATATCATCTCCTCTACCTGCCATATCATCCTAGTGGATTGCGCAAATGACATACATCTACAGGGGTTATAGCGAACAAAGATCCTCATCTCGTCCACAAATATAATATAGTCATCTAAAGATACCTACCTCCGTAGTCTTCCTTATCGTCGTCAACGGCAAAGTACTCTTCTCACTCCCATTGTCTTCATGTGTACCTTCATACTGCTGAGCCGATACGAAGCTCGACATTCCATATTCCTCATCTTTCCTATTAGTGCCATTGGCGCCCACAAGTGGGTGGTGTCCCAGCTCTTGCTGGATCGAGTACCCTTTTCGCTTTCGATCCGCGCTTGGACCGGTCTCTGTTTTGTCGAAGTAGCGAAATAAAGGCCGCATGGGGGGGACGCATGCTGCGATGATCGCGAATGTCTGTTCAAGTCTATTGCCTACTGCATTAGAATGATTTGTTGAACGCAGAAGTTTTGGTCACTTACCCAGCCCATGTGGCAAGTGGAATTGAAGACCCTGTTACTCTATTCAGTCTTTGCACTCTAGGCTACTGCATGTCGACTGGCTTACAAGTGTAATCCAAGCTGGCATTGAAGCCCGGCAGAATGGCTGTCCTCACGATAGAGCATACACCATCACTGTAACGGCAGTCAGTCAGTCATCCAAAAGAGAATGCGAGTTGGCTTACAATATCCCAACGCCTAGAAGTAGGCACAAAGCAATCTTTATCCGGCGGTTCATATGGAGGTTTCTGAGAATCAGGATGGGATATAGGGACAGTACGAAAGCGGAGAATATAGAAAAAGCTTTTGAGTATCAGTATCTCGACAGACGGAACGCTGGACGGCCAAACGTACCTCCTTGCATAAGCCCAAATCCCTCCTGAATGATTGGATTCCAACAAGTTCCTGGGAGCTTTCGGTTCCAAACCTTTCTGGTCGGACTGCACTGGACGAACAAGCTGATGACATCCACGATGTTGTAAACGAAGAGTACTCCCAACAGGCTGTATAGAAAGATCTTCCGTTTCTTAGCCGCGGCATCTCCTAGCAGACGCAGGAGGAAGAAGCAAATGGATGCTTTGGCGAACATTGTACTCAGGACAAGCACCGCGGTCGACAAAATGTTGTATTTAACCGCCATGATCATTTCCTGTTTTCCGAGATAGTAGCCGTGTCTCCCATAACCATGCGTGACTTCCAACGCGTTGAATGCTAGGCAGAGTAGACAGAAAATCTTCGACCATCATTAGAAGAGCTGCTACAACAAAAAGTGGAGATCCGCGGCATTACCATAGAGACGATGATCATATAGTCGTCGATTCCCACGGCACGTACGATCCGTATCCGAACATACATTCGAAGACATACTGCTATCAACGCCGCGGCGGTCGTGACAGCTGCAGCAGCAATGAATTGGGGACCTCGATCCTCGTCTCCATCAGGAGGTCGCTGTAGAGGCGACGCCATACCTCCAAGGAGTTTGCCAAGCGCCGACTTTCACCACGTCAACAATTCGTCCCGGTCAGGAGTCAGTGTGCGTCGGTCGCAATGGGAGCTTTATTATTTTCTCAGGGAATTCCCTTCGTAATCAGTGAGGACTAGTGACATTTGATACGCTCGGTTGGACATAGGTTTATAATCTGCAGCTGGAGGCCGGCAACATTGGCCGCACCCTGAGGTAGACCAGATGGCGACCAGATTTAGTTCGCGGGAGAAGCCAGACATGCCATCATCCATGATCTTTCCACAGCCCCTTGAGGTTGAACTCCGAATGCTGTGCCATAATAGCATGTGCCGTGCATGCTACATCATGCTGCATCTTGGCGGCACAATGACCAATCTGCCGGGTCACGAGTGTCCAATCAGCTGAAACCAACCACGTTACATTGCCACCTATGAGTCTCAAGAGCTGTAACAGCATCGTGCTGCTTTATGAACTTGCTGATTCCGAAACACCTCCCTATTCAGGCAAGGCCGTGCACAATAGCTCAGGCCACACCACTTGCGGGGGTGCTCTTCCACTCTTTAATTGTCGGTGAGTCTTACACCACTAAATGCCAGGCAGAGAACATGGGGTTGGGGATCAAAGAGCCTAGAGGTAGCCAGCATGCCGTCGTACCTGGCACTTCGGTATTGTTCGACCATTACACGCACAAGACCACGACAACAAAACATGCCTCCGGCCACAATTCGGACTTGCTGCTTGTCCCTCAGCCCTCAGATTCTCCAAACGATCCGTTGGTACGTACAATGGCTCTCAGGCTCAGCTGCAAGGCTCATCCCACTTGCAGAATTGGCCATTATGGAAGAAGAACCTGACTTATTTCGCCATCTGCTTCAATGTCCTTCTTGGAGCCGTACTGAGCCCAGTCTTGAGCACCTGCGGTGCACAGATTGTTGAAGAATTCAAGATCTCCTTCAATCAATTCGCTCTCCTTTCAGGATGGTCACTTCTCACATCAGGCTGCGCTGCATGGTTAGCCCAGGCCTCCGCAAGGGTTTGGGGAAAGCGACCAGTTTACATCTTTTCCACTATTCTCCTCTTTGTCACGACAATATGGACTTCGCGAGTCACCAGTTATGGCAGCTTCGTGGCGGCGCGTGCAATCGAGGGACTCGGCAATGGTCCCTTCGAGTCAATCGTTCTTTCTTCTGTTGGCGACTTGTATTTTGTAGTTGACCCTTTTCCCCCATTCTCCAACATACTAACATCTTTCCAGGTTCATCAAAGAGGCAAGCCGGTCATGTTCTATAACATGGTAACGTTGTCCACCGTAGCTTTCAGCCCAATCATCGGAGGTTATATCACCGAGAAGCACGGCTGGCGAACTCAATTCTACGTTCTTGCAGGCTTTCTCTTCGTTGGCCTCCTTCTCTTATTCTTCGCCTGCCCTGAGCATGAGTATCACCGACCTCCAGCTCTCGAGACGGATGTCATGGCAGGCGAGTTGTCATCGACACGCGAAGCAGAGAATGAGAAGCTACCAACCGTCGAAGTAGACACGAGAAACACATCGCCAAATCAGAGTGCCGAAAAGCCCAAACCATATGCGCAAGAGCTCAGGCCGTTCAGTAGGAATATTTCTGGGGAGGACTTCTTCATCCTGCTTGCGAGACCATTTGTGTGTATGCTATACCCGGCCGTTATCTGGGCGTTCTTCCTTGGAGGTTGCTGGAGTACCTGGGTAAGCTTGACTTTATGAATTGATTTATCTGTCGACTGAACCCAATTTCAGAATGCCGCTGTGGTCATCATACTTTCCCAGCTATTCTCAAAACCGCCAAACCTGTTCACGCCCTCAAAGTTGGGTTATATCTTCACATTCCCCTTCATTGGGTCAATCATCGCCTTCATACTCGGCTCTCTTGCAGCCGATTCCTCCGCAAAACGGGCCGCACGACGTAACAATGGCCTGTTTGAGCCAGAATTTCGTCAATGGCTGATGATCCCCGCATTTGTTATTGGTATACCAGGCTTATTCGCTTTCGGCTACTATTCCACCGAGCGCAACATTTCTTGGGTGATGGTCAGCTTCATCTTTGGCCTCATTGTCTTCGGGACCGTCTTCTCGTCGGCCAGCGCGTATGCATACATTTTGGATTCCCATAGAAATCTTAGTATTGAGGTTTCTGTAGCGTACGTCATGCTGCGCAATTTTTTCTGGTTTGGAGCAAGCTATTTCATGCCAACGTGGCTCGAAGCCTCGGGTGCCGCAAATACGTTCTACATCATAGGTGGCATCCAGGCGGGCATCAGTCTCATTTCGATCGTGGCGTACACCCATGGGAAGATCGCTCGAGACTGGATTCACCGCCACGATCCAATGAAGGCATTAGGACTGATATAGAGCGGCGTGTGAGTATCTTGCCACGTATCCCCATGAAGGGTAGTGATCATTCCAAAGTTTGCAGTGGTCTTCGAGGTTCCGAGGTGGATGTCTGTATATTCAACAAGTATCCAATCGTTGACAAGGCTCTAAGTCCAAATCTTGAGATATTCATCTTGCCGTAACTTTTGTATTGGAGCTTCGCGATGGTGCATACACGAGCCCTGATCACTGTGATACCGGGGATTCCTCTATCTTAGTGGACGTAAACATGCGCTAAGCCTTAGCCCCCTGCTTTGGCCCTAGAATCCTACCTTAGATGAGATAGCCTTCTATATCCATCCTGACGGAATCGGATCTGCTTTTCACCTGGTAAATACAGCATAACCTTTCTGCTCTGTGATCAATACCAAAGGCACCGACTCCCTGAAATCAGCGACCTGCAATGGCTCCTACAGCCAACCTTGCGTACGATGTTGATGGATATGTTCTTGGTCGAAGCGGCTCAGCATCCACAAGGCACGCCTTCCCCTTCATACCTGAATGCTCTATGCTGACAGTTTGAAAGACTCAACCTCCAACATTATCTTTGGAAGGACGTCCTGGGCTACAACATCCACCCAGATATTCCCGTCAAAGACAACAAAGATTTCGCCATAGCGGACATCGGAACGGGCACAGGGCACAGTTCGCCTCAACCCGTTTAGGGACTTTAGCTGATTCTGCATATGTAGGATTTGGCTTATAGATGTCAGCCGGCAGTTGACATCAGCCTGCCTTGACGGCTTTGACGTCTCTGCGGACCAGTACCCTGCCAAAGAATGGCTGCGTCCAAACATGTCACTGCAAGTGCTTGACATTCACAAGCCCGTTCCTGAGGACTTCAAAGGCAAATACGACGTTGTCAACGTACGCTTGTTCCTCACGGTGGTGAAGAACGATGACCCGTCGCCTATCATCAGGAACCTTATGGATATGATAAGTCAGTAGCCCTTCGATCTCACTTTTTGGTGCTTCCTTTGGTATAGCATAACGCTGATCCCTGCATTCATGGCGCATGTAGAGCCGGGCGGCTACCTTCAATGGTCTGAGCACAACCTTGCAAGCATGACAGTCAAGGCCGTGAAGCCCGGGATGGAGACCAGCGGACTAGAGTACCTGGCTGATCATGCAAGAAATGTGGTCAAACATGGGTAAGAAGCTTCTCATGTTCGCTCACGACACGTATGGCCCTGATCCTGTGTCACTGATACTCCGTCTTTAGATGGCCACCACGTCTCGGCGAGTACTTTACGGAGCATGGGTTTGAGGACGTATCCCACAGCCGTTATCCATCAAGCCCCGATGTCCAACAATTTTTCACCCAGCTGCAATGCATGGTTGCGGAGGAGTTCAGCTGGGTCGCAATGGACAATAGCGGTCCCGAAAAGAGCGGGCCTATCCACCGGCGTCGGGTCCAGGAAGCTGCTCGGGAAGCGAAAGAGGGGGCGGCTATCCACTTCACCCCTGAGGTTGCGATTGGACAAAAGCCTGCATGAGGTGGTATCCAAAGCTTGTACTGTAGGGATGATGGCTGCACCGTGCCTTTCAGGAGTCAGGATGGCGTTCGAATTGGAGCATCATCGAACACGGATCGGGATGCCATAGCTGTGCCACGGTCTTATCTTGGAATCTGCGAAGCGATCAGTGATGCGCTCAAGGCTCATGTTGATGTACATTGTCCTGTTGCATGCAGCCAGTGTCAAAGCTAGGGAGAGAGGCCCGCGGGTGACGGTCAGTTGAACCAAATCAAGTCCTGTCAGCGCTAGTGACGCTAAGATGGGAGGATGGCTCCCCGCCGGGGACGGCACACACCGACACACCGTAGATCACGCTAGAGCGCCCCCCTGATATGTTCCCGGCCACACCAGGATCAGAGATTCAATCTCTATTAGACCAATTTAGTCAGCGAGGGTGTCTTGATTGAAATAGGCTGCCGCATGACAGTGCCGAAAGCTGAAACGGCAGGAAGAGGCAATGTAGTACTGTACGTGCATGATGCAGCCCCTACATTTTCCCTGCCGAAACTTGCCTGGTGCAGACAGCACCGCTGCTTTACCATCCATCCTCTCGCACACGTTCGCACCCATGCACCCATGCACCCATGGCAGCTGCAATAGGACACGGTTTGCAGCTATGAATTCCATCGGCAATGGAGTGACGGGCCTATTGCGTCTCAATCTGAATTGGGATTGGAATCCGAATCGCTAGTATTGTGAGTCAGAATGGCTCCGCTGGCGATAATTGCTACCGTGGAGTTTTGGAGCCTTGACGAAGCTATATCACTACTCGAAGCTTGCAATTTGTAGCTTCCAGAGCTTGTGTCTACCTCCGATCATACCTAGCCAAAAGCGGAAGGCATAGAAATTGTCGCTTGAGAGCTGTATCATTAGCCATGGAGCCTCTAGATATTCAGCGGCTGCTCGAAAATCTCGAGTCTGCCAGAAGGCTTTCAAGCCTCGTCAGCGAAGACGCTGCTCATTCACCATCGACGGGATCACTTTCGCAAGCAGACAAAGCTAGACTGCTATCTGCATCACAAGCCCTCGTATCCACCCTGGAGGATCCCCGGAAAACGGTGGTTGAGATCGCAAAAGGGGTAAATAGTCTTTTTGCTTGCAATTTGGAAAGCGTCAGGATATGCGTGGGCTAACCACGCCGAAAGTTCTAGCCTGCAGGGCATGCAGCTTTAAGGACGGCTCTAGCACTCAGATTATTCGAAGATTGGCGAGACGATGAAATAAAGTCTGCGAGGCAGCTTGCAGACGAGACGGGGGCAGAGGAGGAGCTGATCGGTACGCCACTGATCACGTCTATCGTGACTTGATTTCCAGAATTTTTCCTTCGGAGGCAAGTCAAATACTAGAGCATGCTCTGAAGCTCGCTATGACATATAGCACGAATCATGCGGGCTACCGTGGGTATTGGCATATTCGAAGAGCGAGCTGAGAAGAGCTACATACACACCACTGTGTCTCGAACATTGATTGATCCAACCTTTCGCACACTGATCACTGGCATGTAAGAAGTCCCATGGAAGTCTTTCCATATCTATGCGATAAAGCGTTGATAGCATACAGGTCCAGCACCGCAAGTTTGACCATGCCCAAGCTCCCCGAATACCTCGCCAGTCTCAACTACCACGACCCTCAAGACCCCGCACACTCCCTTTTCCACTATGCTCTCGAGACCAAAATGAACATGTTCCAATGGCTGCAGACACAGCCGGAGCAACTCGATATGTTCAGTGCATACAATGCTGCAGCGACAAGGATCCAGGAGCCCAGTCTCAAAGCCACTATATCTGCTCTATTCAACAAGACGGAGACGACTACAGAGTTTAAACAGGATCGCAAGATGGAGTCTGAGCCGGTCCTCTTTGTTGATATTGGCGCTGGCCGCGGGCTGGCACTCAACGCTGTAAGAAAAGATCGACCGAATCTCACTGGACGCATGATCGCGCAGGATCTACCGGAGGTCATTAAGGGCAGAGTAGAAGCGGATGGTGTTGAAAATATGGCTTATAATTTCCTCGAACCTCAGCCCATCAAAGGTACTGTTCCTTTCCGCCCTACCCTATCCTGGCATCCTTCTAGCTGAAAACATCTTTAAATTTCATTGACTGACACTGCCGATCCATCTCAGGCGCATCTATCTACTTCTTCTCCCACATCCTCCACGACTGGCCCGACAGCACCTGCCGCCTCATCCTCTCGAACACCATCCCCGCCCTCACACCCGGCCAGTCTCGCATCGTTATCGTCGACCAAATTCTTCCCCAAACCAGCGTTCCGACCTTCTCAGCGCTGATGGATCTTACGATGATGACGTTTGCAGGGAAAGAGAGGACAGAGCGGCAGTGGCGAGAGCTGCTGGAGGGAGTAGGGTTGACGGTGGTAAGGATTAAGAGGCCGGGGCCTGGGAGTCTAAGTTTAGATGGGTCGGTTGAGGCGATTCTGGAAGGATGAGGGAAGCTTGGAGATACGGGAGAACGCTGATAAGACTCTCCGAATGACCTACCCGCCCATTACTTACGTAGGTGAGGCCAAACATCATTTGTCCTACGTTGACAGCCGCCTAAGGCTACGCCGTCAGCATACCGCGCTGTCAGACCTGCAAGGCCTCGACAGTAGGCCTTGCAGGTCTGACAGCGCCAGCTTGAGAATTTCTATACCAACGCTATTTCTATCTAACGTCTTCTGTGACTCATATAACTAATACAGATTATCGGCCATCCTCTCTTCCCCTTCTGCCAACGGTTTCCGTCCCCAAATCACGACCTTTGGCACCATTCTCGCAACCCCTTTCTTACTGATATGGACCCCTCGTTCCACGTTCCTCCTCACCCTCTCCCTGGCCTCTTCCTCCCACCTTTCCCCCTCTTCCTCCATAACCAGAAATTGCATGCTCTGGAAAAAGGACATCATGCTCTTCTTCCCCTCAAACATCGCCTTGCCTACACTCTGAAACCCAGCATTCTCAAAAGCCCCTTCGAGCCTCCTCACCCATATCAACCCTGCAAAATCTGTTAATTCCTGCATTCGCTGAAATTGCGTCACGTCCTCATCCTCCACACCTGCGCCCTCAGCAACCACAGTGGATGCCCCCTCAGGGTTCAGCTCGTCCCATTGCATCCAACCCCCCGGCTTCAGCATCTCCCACGCGCTCTCCAGCACGGTGCGCGTGTCGTTTCCCTTTATCGCAAGTAGCGCGAGGCGAATGTGCACCACGTCGAATTGTCGCTCCCACTCCTTGGGGATGGGGGTATAGAAGTCCCATTCGCGGACGTCCAAGCCTGGAGGTAGCCAAGCACGAGGCGGGGCTTGCGAGAGGGAGATATCGGATGCTGTGATGCGCGCGTGGGGATATTGGTCGTGGATGGAGAGCGACCAGAAGGCTGTGCCGGTGGCTAGGTCTGCTATGCGGGGGGAAAGTTCGGGTGGGTGGAGACGGATCGGAGGGGAAGTGGAAGGTTGGGGCTCAGCTGGTGAGGCGATGGCATTCAGGTTGCTACGAGAGGGGTCATCGAGAAGGAGGGACGCGGTTATGGTGGGGTGGAGAAGGAAGCGTAGATCGTGCTGCCAGAGAGCATGTTGCGCTATAAGACGCGTGGTTGAGAGGTAGGAACGGGAAAGAGGGTAAGATGATTGATCCGGGGGCATTGGTGCTAAGGGTGTAACTTATCTGTCTGGAGGAAGAGCCTGAAAATGTTGAGGGGTTGATGTCTCCACTAACGGTAATCAGGTATTTGATCCAGGTACAGCCAGAATAGGACGATCAGTGAACGAGCCGCACTAGCCAATGACTTGTATATGCATGTCAGATATCGATCATAATGGCTCGAAGCATGTCGCTAGTCTATCTACATGCGTCCTCGCGGGAGCAGCTCCTACAATTAACCCTGTTTTCTTGCATTAATTTCTATCATACAAACACTGTTAAGTCTACAGAGTCTTGACGAATCTCGCCGTGCATAACCGACCCGGAATATTGCAACCTCTCTTCATCCGGCCTCCCCATCATTGGATCTCGCTCTTGCCATAAGCCCCAACATAGAAATCGGTCCTGACATGTATCCCACTATCGTTATTCGACAACGACTGCGGCGAAGTCTCAGTACCCATACGCAGATTATCTGGGGCTCGGTCCAGCAGTCTGATAAACCCATGGTCTCCTTCCTCAGCTACAGACACTGAGTCAATCTTATTACCGTTGGTCTTGTTCTTTTGGTGGGAGTCCCACAAGTGCTGTCCTTTGAAACCTCCTGAGGCCGGGGGGGTCGCCCGGCTACGGCGATGAGCGCGATCGACGGAACCGAAAAGGACAAGATTCAGGATTGGGCGAAGGGATGGCAGACATGCTTATCATTGGGATTAGCCAATACTACATAGCGTCATCAATGATTGACTAACCGCAAGTGATACCTATGTGGCTTTCCACTCCGGTCCAGATCTGCACGTTGACGAAGTTCCAAGTAATGTCTGGTGATTTCAAATCGAGATTCAGGATGAAGGTGAAGCGCGCTATCGATACACAGACTACACTTTCTTGGCTATCAGCACAGTTCAAAGGTTGGATGGACGGAGACTTACAAAATACCGAGAACGAAAACGCTACTCAGGGCGAGTTTTTGAGCCCGAGGAAGCTGCAATCCCCAGATGAATGGCATAGGCAATATGAGAATTGCACCATCTGTAATGATATTCGGGATAGAGTTTCCGTTGAAGAACTGGTTGACATTGACGCCACAGGTGTAGCTGCCGGATGGCGGTGGGGTCGGCGCAAACCGCGTCCAGACAGCGGACACCGGCTGACACTGGAAGATGGTAACGAGAATCTAGAGGAGGGTCAAAACATTGTGTGCACTTGCGGCGATAATTTCTGAGCTCACCACAGCAGTGCCCCACGCACTGACTACTAGCGTAAGGACATAGATAGGAATGCGGATCTTGCTTTGCTTGAATATCCGCCAGTAAAAGGCCAACAAGGAAAACTTGACGCTGCAAATGATGCAGGTGTAACTGACTTCCGAAATGAAGAGGCCCTTGGCCCATGCAAGGGCAGCATCTGGCGGTCCAACCCAGATATGGCGTCCAAGGCCAAGACCGATCACTGAGAGGCTCAGTTGAGGCGATTAAATCGTTCGATAAGACCTACTATAGGTGATTGACACGAACATCATGGTGGCCGCCGCTGCCTAGGCTGCCATTAGTCGGAAAAGGGGTGAAGAAGTCTCCCTTGCAGCATACAATGGCCGGTAGCATCAGCCAATCATCCCACCAGTACGGCAGGCGAGTTAGTCGTCGCGCGGTAAATCGTAGGCTGATTGCGATCACGGCCAATATGAACGTGGCAATATTCACACCCAGTATACGTGGGACCTGGGTATCTCGCAGATCGACATCTGGCGGCGGTGGTGGAAGTGGCATCGTCAATAATAAATTAAGAGAACTCTTGATGTTTACTTCTGACTAAGCTCAAAAGAGCGTATGCTTCAATCGCAGAAGGCCCAAATGCCACGCGATAGATAGCGCTGGGAGGGGGTTTATGGCTTTCAAAGGTACAAGACATGAGGAAATATAGCCTGCGCAGCCGCCGAAGCACATACCAGGACGCCGGCACAGCCCCGGGCTGTATGCATGCTTTGCTGAGACAAATGCAGGCAGACCAGTCTCCGCTGTTAGAGGTGGACGGGATTCCACACGGGCATCGTGCCTTTTGGGGCTATAGAATGCAGCAATATTGGTCCCTGGATACTCAGCTGTAAGCAAGAAAGTCTTGTGACCTATTATCGTGCAATCACCTGATTGGCAGGTGCGGTGCATTGGCAAGGGACCTCTATAAGACTCATGCTGGCATGGTGGGGGGCCATTGTTCACTCGCAAAGCAAAAGCGAGGGAGTAGACATGCACGCCTGAAATTGCCTGAAATTTTGAGCCAGCAGAGGGACAGTTCAATTTGAGCCGATTGGCGCGTTTGCTTAACCGCCCGGGCGGTCCGCCTTAGGGTTTAGGCTAGTGCTGTCACATATTCGCTCTGCCACCACCACCACCTGCAAGAACACGCTGACCGTGCATAATACACTCCCTTATCTGCAGCTGCAAGAGCGTCGATCAGCCGGCTGACACCCTTCACCAGTGGCTCTCATGTAGGCTTGAGTACCTATCGGCTCATCGAATCAGGGCGCTTGTATGTGGGCCAATCACGCTGTAGTCTGCTTGGATGGAACTTGCATGAGAAAACAATTGAATTCAATGCATGTTGTACCGAGTCCGAAGGCTGAATGATCCTATGCCCCGGTATGTGGCCGTCTTGATAGGATGGCGAGAGATGCTTAACCGCGAATTTCCGGGTGAACGTTCCAATGTACATTAGTATGCCCAAATCTAGTCCAGACAAGCGATAAACAAAGCCTCAACTACCCACACTCCGATCAGAGACGGTATCCGCAGGAAAAGATCAACAACAAAAGGCTAAGGGCTAGTTCTCCCACCCGCTATGGTATTTAGCTTGGCGACAGGCGCTTTGGAGTATTGGGTAGCCTAAGCGAAGTGGCACTGCAACTATACACCATCAAGCTATGTGAGCCTATCATGGTCCTGTAGTGAGCCCTTTCTAACCCTATCCGATCATTGCTCTGCTTCAAGTGTGGTGCAATTCATGCATATGCTCGCCCCTATTCGCGACAGATGCGATAACAATGAGGTTGGCGCTCCTCTTTTCCCCTATAAGTTAGAGGGATATCCGCGGGGTGTGGCCCACGGTGAATGCGGTCACTGTCCCGGTGGATGTTTGCATTGCTTATTTCCCCAAAATCCATTTGCTCCTCGCGCCTCACTTATGCTCGTTTCCTGCAGCATGTGAGACGGTGAACTCGATGAGCATCGCAGAAATGACGTCAAAGACATATGTCTTCCTCCTATTGTCAGGCTTCCTGCTGCACCAGGTCTTCTGTGCACCAAGATTCGACATGCCCGCCCTCACAGTCGTCCTGGTCCCAGGTGCCTTTCATGTTGACTCGGCCATGAACATCCTAGGCGCGCAGCTTGAACAAAAGGGCTACAACACACGCACTTGGGGACTGAGAACAGTCAACAAGCCTCATGTCTCGGTCGAAGAGGACTCGAGCCTGCTAGCCGAAGGAATCCTTAAACCCCTCATAGAACAGCAAGGTAAAGACGTCATGCTCTATCTACACTCATACGCCGGTTTACCTGGAAGCTCTGCCATCGCTGGGCTTTCAAAGGCTGAGCGAAGTGCGAAAGGCGAGCAAGGAGGCATAATAGGACTCATTTACCAGTCCGCTTTCGTGCCTAAACCCGGCGATACTCTTCTACAGATGATAGGGGGCAATTATGCGCCTTGGCAGGATCCTGATGTAAGTCACTTCTTCCTACCTACCCTCGCCCATCATCGTGACCGACATTGACATTTCTAGTAGGAAAACGCAGGGCTGGTTAGGGTCATTGATCCTAAGGCCACCTTTTATGCCGATGTTCCCGAACCTCTGGCTTCCGAAGCTGCAAACCAAATCTATGGCCAATCGCTGTTGTCGTTTAATTCACCTGCTGGACTTACTCATTACCAAGATACTGCCTACGACGGACGCCGTGTCTACTTGCACACAAATCAGGACCAGGCTCTTCCTCCTTTCGCACAGAGCTTATTTGTGACGGGAACTGGAGTTGCATGGAAAGTTTTGAAGCTAGATTCAAGTCATTCGCCATTTTTGAGCATTCCAGACAAATTGGCGAACATTGTGGAGGAAAACATCCATGAGTTCAGTGCGACCTTCAGCTCTGTGAAAGGAGCCAACTTGATGGAATGATACGATTCGGTGGAAAAGGAGGTTTTACTACAGCTGGCTGTAGGAAAGGGACCATCGAGATTAAGAAGCTGACTCTTCTTCTTGATGATGTATCCGACTTCATCCGATCCCTCTAGCCTTTTGCGATGCTATATCATACATGAAGTCAACATCGGTTATCTATATATCAGCGCCGTCTTCAGATAGTGCTTTGTCGTCATTGATGTGATTGAGGAGAGATCCGATTGGCCGCTGAAGCATGGTCAGCATGCAGGATAAATTGCTCCGTGCACCGACTAGTGCTCAGAAACCCCTCTTTGCAGGTCGCCGTGAAGGTTGGACACAGTCCCAGTCCAAAACGTTGCGTGCACAAGTTGCTGAGAAGCAGACAAGTTTAGGGAGACACCAGGTAGATTCGCTACACAGATATCCCATCCGTGATACTCTCTCTCTCATTTACCCCTAATCAAAGCCCTCTTAGCTACACTGGCGTGTGGAGTGGTCGTGTCACTGCTTGGCGTATCGATTGTGTAAGCGCTTAGTATTTGAACGACATGCTAACGAACTGCTCGATACAACTAGACAGACCACCAGAACAGAAGTCATGAATAAGCTGCTTCTGGCCCATTCGGCTGTCCTCGAACAAGGCTTGCAGAAACCTTATTGCATCAAAGCCATCAGCGGCTGTGATCTCGACATAGCAACTGTCTTGTTAATTGCACGGCATGTTCTCAACAGGGGGTTCTCCATTTTCCAAAACTATTCCTAATTCTTCATCCAGACATCTTGCTTTAGTCAGTATCTCTGTCGACGCTGTCGATGCAATCAATGATGGCGCTGAAGGTATGAAAGCTGTCATATCAAAAGAACAAGTCATTTATGGTATTGCTCAATCCTACAACTCCATGAGTTCAATCAAGGATAACCCCCTTAGGATTGAACACGGGTTTTGGTGGCAGTGCTGATACGCGGACAACGAAGTCTGAGTGTCTCAAACACGACCTCCTCAACGGTCTACTATATGGGTTTCTCAGCCATGCCACTCCGAATACACCCCGGACAGTCTGTATTCCTCTGGATCAAGAGGGAAGTATGGCCATGCCAGAATCTTGGGCACGAGCTGCTATGTTGGTTAGAATTAACTCGTTGGCTCATGGTGTATCTGGTGTGCTGCTCTCAACTGTTCACGGTCTGGTCCGGCTCTTGAACCGAAACGTAACTCCGAGGATACCTCTGTGTGGTAGCATCTCCGCGTCTGGTGATCTGAGTCCTCTCGCGTATATCGCTGGACTCTTAGAAGGCAAGCCCACTGTCACTGCTTGGGTAGGTAAATATATTACCAGCGAGCGCTGCCTGAAGAGTGCGAACGACGCCCTATCAGACCAGGCCATAGCCCCTCTCAACTTAGATCCTCGCGAGGCGCTGGCCTTGGTGAATGGTACGTCTATGTCGGCAGGGTTGGCGGCGCTCGCTATGCACGAAGCTGTTCATCTGGTCAGCTTATCACAGATTTTGACTGCCATGAGTGTAGAGGCCTTACGAGGCACAGATGAAAGCTTTGACCCGTTTCTAGCTCATGTTCGACCACATTGGGGTCAAGCAGAATCGGCACAGAACATTCGTGGCTTCTTACGCGGCTCGAAGCTTGTGTTCCGCGACCACGGCTCTAATAAGACCTCGCTCAGACAGGATCGGTATTCGATTCGAACTGCATCACAGTGGCTTGGACCAATCCTAGAAGATCTGGTTCTCGCTCATCATCAAGTAACGACCGAGCTAAATTCGGCTACCGACAACCCCTTAATTGACTACAAACACCATCGAATAGTCCACGGGGGTAACTTTCAGGCACAAAGCATTATATCAGCAATGGAGAAAGCTCGCAAAGCTGCGCAGGCTACCGGTCGAATGCTGTTCACACAATGTACTGAACTCATCAATCCTGCCACGTCTCGAGGTCTTCCACCAAATTTGGTGTTCGCCGAGCCGTCCGAGTCTTTCGTTTTCAAGGGTACAGATATATTGATCGCATCACTACTGTCGGAATTGGGATTCCTGGCAAACCCTGTCACGCCTCACGTGCAAACAGCAGAGATGGGGAATCAGGCTCTCAATTCACTCGCTCTCATTTCAGCCCGATATACCATGAAGTCCCTAAGTATCCTAAAACAACTAGCGGCGGCGCACTTGGTTGCCGTCTGCCAGGCGCTTGACTTACGAGTATTCCATTCAAATTTTCTGGATGCGCTACATCCGAACTTCTTCGAAGAGCTCTCGCGCCGTATTGGTCCGCGCATGGTCGACACTGGGGCATTGCAAAGCCTGCTCAACGACTGTTGGAATACATTCTTGGACCGTTTAGAGTCAAGCACAAGCTTAGACTCTGCACCACGCATTTCTGGAGCTCTCAATCATCTCCAATCGCTCATCATGCCGAATTTGACCCCCTCAAACAAAAATTATGATGTTTTGAGCGATTGCACAAAGCACTTGGGCGACGCAGCACTCAGATTGTACTTGGAGGTTCGAGATCGCTATCTTCGGGCGCCTGATGCGGGAGCCTCACTAGGAGAAGCTGGCAAGAGAATCTATGATTATATCAGGAGAGAGCTGAAAATACCTGTGATAGGGCCAGAGACTCTTAGTTCACCTAAAGACAAGGAAGCCAAGAGGGAAATGACAACCATTGGGGACCTCAACGAAAGGGTAAGAAGCGCAATGACGGAATGTGGCTTGTATAAAGTCTTGGTCATCTGCGTCGGTGAGGTAGGACAGCATGAGTCGCTGGCATCGAAGAGCATCAGCAAGCTTTGAGAAGCTTTCTTATCATCCCCCAATGAAGTGCTCTCTGCAAGGCGCCTCCAGCTCGTCAATACTACACCATCACGAGCATAAAAATCCAGTGCGATCCGTATTGAGTCTCGGAATGTTCCCATCCGTGTATCATGATCGCTAACGATGCTTGTGGCTTATCATTGTTCGTTCTCGATTACGCTAGTCAGTTCTCACAAAAAGGATCGCATCACACACTGCTATTTGCCTCTTGGTGTTAACTATGAAATGTAAGTAGTATCTTACATTACAAGGACAGAATTGTCGATTGGCGCATGTAGTCTGACTTGGAAAGCGGGATCCAGCGGAGTACTCGCACAATCCTATCCAGGATCATGTCCCGTCTTTCCATAGGGTATTCATTCTAGGGACGTGTCAAGTCGGTGAAAACTAAGCGCTCCAGGAAGTTGGATAAAGCTCTCTAAAGGGGTAGCGACATTGCATATCAGAACGCCAGAGAAGCTGACATGGTCGCCTGGGTGCAGAATCAGGCGTATGCATGAAGAACCACGAGACTACCCTTGACATCACCATGTAGTATCACACCATCACAGACTGATGGACAGTCGAAGACTTCTTTTCACAAGGGCATCGCACGCGGTATCCCATGCCCTGGCAAGTTTGGCACTCGTCTCGGCTAGGCCTTGGCGAAACCCCCTGAAATGAGTGCCTTGCCAGGACATGGGATACACGCCGCAATCCTTCGTATGTAGCTCACCCCACGCTAAATAAGGCTACCGATGCGGGGACACCCTAGGATTCCTACGTTGACACCCCTACACGCCTTCTTGACGCACATAGTACACAGGAGCTCGGAGTAGTGCCATATCTAGAACCCAGTATTACTTTTTTGGGGCGGGTGCCCTATAGACTCCCTTGGAAACCCCTCCTTCTGGCTTTGTTATATTCTAAGCAGGCCGTGCTGGATCCTTTCTATCTGGCTCAAGCCCATGGTCACAACTTATGCCGGCCTTGCATCTCACTTGGGTTTTAAATAGTTCTTGCTGCGCTCTTTTCTACGGCGTAGCCTTGCGTGATATCAATTATAAAGAATCAGAGTGTCAGGTTTGGGAAAAGGAGGATGCCCCGGAGCGGCTACCTAGATTGACAGAGATACACGGAGCATGCCATGCATAAAAATGCAGCAGGAAGGTAACATCGACGAAGCAAATAGTAACTGATAAGCGAACTATGCAGGCAAAATCCTACAAGCCGCCTTTGTCTCCATAGTCCGACCCGGTGGAGCACACGTACTGCAGAGTTAGAAGGGGGGCTGGGACACCATATGTCACTGCATTGATTACACTTGCGCTCCAATGATTTGTCCAATTCTGGCCAATAAGTGCCTTGACATGCACTATAAATGAAGAGGGGAAAGAAACGTCACAAACTCGCAGCATCTGTTGCACTTGGCTCCAATAATTCTGGCCAGGAAGTGCATTGATATGTACTACAAAGGAAGTGGGGAACAAGGACACCATGATCTCGCTGCATTTATTACACTTGCGCTCCAATGATATGCCGAATTCTGGCCAGGGAGTGCATTGAAAGATGAACCAAGCGAGGGGTGATGCAAACTAGCAGCGTGACATGGCAGTCGGGTCGGTGATGACAAGCTGTGCTACATCAAATGTATTCGGTCTGTTATAATACAGGGACGCCCTTTCAATCTTGCACGCCACCTCCACCTCAACATTCGGAACACAATTCTATCGGAAGAATTTCCCGTAGCCTCGTCCAAGTCTTGCCCCCACGCTCAACAGATATACAACATGCGGACCTCTATCTTCTACCTTGCCGCAGCCTTCTGTGCAATTGCTGCAGCAGTACCTCTCGGTAAGTAATACGTTCTCGTCAAAAGGGGGAAACACCAATGAGCTCACATGCTACCCCAGCTTCTATCGAGCAGCGAGTTACAGAAGCCGAGGATGGACCTATTGCCTATCCAGACACGTATAGGCGAGAGATCGACAACAGCCCCATCGCATACCCTGACGCTTACAAGCGTGGCAATGAAGAAGGTCCCGTTGCGTATCCAGATTCCTACAAGCGTGACAGTGAAGGCGGACCCATTGCTTATCCGGACTCTTACAAACGGGGCAATGAGGAAGGCCCCGTTGCCTACCCTGATAATTACAAGCGAGGTGCAATCTGAGGTCAGATGGTCATTCATGATGCATACGAGATTGCAATGGGGGTGTATGGTAGCATGTTTGTCTTGAAATATTCTAGGTGGAGCTCAACGGGGATTGAAGGGTCTCTTCGGCCTAGTGTGGGACGATACAAACAAGGCCTGATTTGAGGGCTCTTTAACGTAGATCAATGAATTTCCCCTTTTGCGTTCTTTATGCATCGAAACAGGTAGCAAATCCCAGCATAGGCTACAATAAAGGCGCACAGCCAAATTACGATGGCAGCTTAGATTACAAGAAGCATAGGAGAGCATGGAAGTCGTCTCTTAGCTTTCGTGACGCAGTCCTCTCACGCTCAGGAAGCGAGTTCGTAGCCTAGAATCTCCCAGCATTATCATCCAAGCTTCAAGCAAAACGTCGTAGAATCTCTCCATTGATTTGTCCAAAATATATTCCCAGGCAAATGTTATCAAGCGAGACTCCAGCAATCTCAATGCCGGACAATGAAGATGTACCGTTTTTGTTATCGAAAGATCAATCTACAGGATCCTTAGAGAATGTTTCCACAGCACGAAGTCAACCACCAAAACCCAACTCGCTACATCGCACAATTGTTCTGCCCTTTATATTCCATGGAATAATTGTGATCATTTACACACTTATCTATATACAATTCTTGCGCTCTCAGAGATGTGTGACGCTACTACCACCAAGTGGGCTTTTACCCCTTCGTGTTATTCTGCATTTCACTCTACTGATTGTCCGCTATCAGCCTCCCTCGAAGACCTGGATCGACAGTATACTGCGACCCTCTTCCGCAATCTGACAGGAAACCTCTACGCTGGTCCTCCCTCGGACGAGATAGACACAGCATGGAATTTGCTCCTTGCGCCAATGCATGTGCGCATCACAAGAGAAGAATTAGAAAGGGACAACCAAGCGTCCGTACCATTGCCCGAGGGGGGCGGGTACCTGGGATGGATGGGCGTCTTCCATGAATTTCACTGCGTCGTAAGTGCTTTCTTCCCGCCCCAGCGTTGCTGAGGTGTTACATTGCGTCTCTGGCCGCCAAGGATCGGATTAATGAAAGCCTGGCCTAGGAAATGCTGCGAAAGTGGAATTACAAGGATTATTACCATCCCAATCTCACCCATGAGGAAGAAGAGCACATGCTTTCGCATGCTGGTACGCCATCCATCCACCTACTCATCTACCCCCACTTCCTTGTACATTAATGGGATTTCCTTCTGACACCTAATTCTGGAGCTCTAGACCATTGCCTCGACCTCCTCCGGCAAACTGCCCTCTGCCACGCCGACGCCTCCCTTACCACGTTTGTTTGGCACCCAGCAAAGCAGCGTCCTATGTTCAACGCCAGCGAATCCGTGCACAGATGCATCGACTGGTCGAAAATGATGGCTTCAATCACTGATCGCGTCGTCAACACGGAGGAAATCTCCCGACTCGAAAATCCGTTGATGCAAGCTAATGACGCCTCCTAAGCCCCATTCTTACCGATTGTGTACAAGACATCTCTGTAGCTCACTATCCTTCTTGCTTTGTTTTTCCCCCGTCGCTTATATCCTTCTCTTTCTGGTCGAAAGTTTGCCACTCCGTCGTCCAGGCAAGCAATTGCTCCCAGTCCCTGCACGAATGCCTAGTCCCAAATCCCGTCACGCCCCCGACGCTCTCATCTTTCACCTCGATGGTCGTATCAGGCTGGCACATCAGACTTTGGCGTATAATGTCGATACAATGGGCGATGTGGCGGGGTGAGGACATCATAGGTGTCTCGCTGACGTTGACCTGTAGACCCGCGATGGCGGCGGCATGGAAGGCCCAGTAGCCTTGGCGTATGCCGTTCTGAGGGAAAGAGAGTTCTCAGAGGATTTTGGCTGATAAGCGAAGGGGTTGGGAGAAGGGGAAGGTACCAGGCAGTGCAGCTGATGAAAGACGGAGAAGGCCGAACGTTGGGGTGCAAGGGTTGGGTGCCTAAAGAAACCTCCTTGCTCTGGGAAAATGTGTGACCAGGCTGTATCAGAAGCGTTGGATGGAGCGGAGCCGAAAATAGGGGCAGACTGGAAGATTCTGGAATACGTGGATACTGAAGTTGGCGATAGTAGTTTAGCCTTTCTGTGCTGCTCAATAGGGCTTACACGAAGGCGATCGTACGATTGGGTATTGTCTTAGGGTGTGTCTCCAACGAGACCCTCCCAGCTATAAAGCTCGTTATCATGAGGATCAGGGCAACAAGAGTCTTGAGAAGGAACGCCGGATTGCAGCATTGGCTTTTCTCTCGAGTACCCTGAAGAAGAGAGTACCTGTAGTTGTGGTCGGCGAAGAAGCGAAGCATTTTGTTTGAAATGGGGTGGTAGCCTGATTCAAGAACAAGACCGAGTCCTATCTTCCGGGTAGCAGATGTTATAGTCTCCGACCAGGCTCAATGGACGAAAAAGGCTTATCGAGTTTGAAATGATTCGTAGCTGTACGCACGTCAGCATGCAGGTCTAGGAGAGTGGGGAAACAGAAGCAGCTGCAGTGGCCAGCCCCAGAGCCAGGAGATCTACACGCGGTCCAATCATCGAAAGGTTACAACCGCAGGAACTTTAAGCCGTCTCAACTGATGTCCCTGAGGTATGAGTAGAGTCAAGGTACCCTGAGAAGCTGCATGTGCATCGAGCTGTTGTGACAACGAGCTCGTATTGAAAAGCATCATACGCTAGTGGACACGAGGTATTTCAAACATCTCCCTTAGGCTTCGAGATCTCAATCGTTGCTACTCCCTTTCCCTTTCGTTCTCACGTCATGATGGACTCCGTCCATGACCCGCTGGACTGGCCTTATTATATAATCGCCTGCTTATTCTTATCTTCTTGTGTCTTCCTTTCTTACTATACCATCCTTACCATTCGTCGTCTCAGAACCATCCGTAAACACGGCTGCAAATCTCCACCGGCTGTTCATCAGCGCGATCCTTTCTTCGGTCTCGACATTGTATTTGAAGTATTCTCGTCAATGAAAAAACGTAAACGAAACGTCTCCTTTGAGCAGTTGTTCGAGAAGTATGGCAGCACCTTCCAATCTCAGGTGTACACGACCAAGAAAATTTTCACAATCGAGCCTAAAAACTTGCAAGCTGTATTTGCAACGGATTTTGACAGCTGGGGCGTAGAACCCGTTCGACTATTCATCTTCGAGCCTTTTGTTGGCAAAGGTATAATGACAACCGATGGGCCAGTGTGGCAACATTCACGAAATGTGATGAAATCCACCTTCTCTCGTGTCCAAGTGACAAATCTGTCAGCTTACAAAGTCCATGTCGATCGGTTACTCAATTTGATCCCGTCCAATGGAACAATGGTGGACCTTAAACCGCTGTTCGAGAAGCTGGCGCTAGATTCCTCTACGGAACTTCTCTTCGGAACATCTACCGCCTCGCTAACCCCTGATACGAGCATTGACGCTGAGACATTTCTTCAAGCGTACAATTACGGGCAGTCGGGAGTTGGAAAGCGAATGCAACTATTGCCTTGGAATTTTCTGACCCAAGATCAGCAATTTTGGCGCTCGTGCGCAACAGCCCGTGCCTTTGTTACCAAATGCGTCCAAGACAATGTTGAAGAATGTTTAAAGCGCAATCCTCCCACGGAAAAGCCTGTTGCATCCAAGCTTGTCCTTGCGCAGGAATTGCTGGCAACAACGGGGAACATCACTGACATTACCAACCAACTTATGAATGTCTTCCTCCCAGCTCATGATGCAACAGCAGTCGCCCTGACAAATATCTTCTTCTACCTTGCACGTCACCCTGAAATATACGCAAAGCTCGGCGTCGAAGTCAGGAAGAGCAAAGACTCGGGTCAAGAATGGACATACGAGCGCCTCAAAGGCTGTCGATACCTACAAAATGTGATGCGAGAGACCTTTCGTCTCAACCCTTCAATCGGACAAATGAATCGTGCCGCCTTGCGCGATACCATATTGCCAATAGGCGGTGGCCCCGATGGCAAATCTCCAATTTTCGTTGCAAAGGGTACTCTGTTGACGACGAGCTTCTACGCTCTGCATCGGCTGCCGCGTTATTTTGGAGCAGATGCCAGTACATGGCGACCGGAGCGTTGGAATAATCTTAAGGTTGAGCATTGGAGTTTTCTGCCCTTTGGAGGCGGGCCATGGATCTGCATCGGACAACAGCTGGCCATGACTGAGGTAGGATATGCCATTGTGAGGATCTTAGAGCGACTTCCCCGGATAGAGCGGGCGGATCCCATACTCGAGTTCGTGGAAGACTGGAAGATTACTACCGTGAGCGCTAATGGAGCGAAAGTGAGGCTGTTTAAAGATTGAGCACCCTAATTGTGTTCGATGACAGCCCTTCGAGATTGCAGCATCTCCTGTTGCCCTGGGTTGGTCTGTATTCTTTTCTGGACTTGATATTGGTGGCGATATATTGCGAATTTGAGACCAATTAGCGCTGCCGAAATGAAAGGCAATGTCGTACAGTCTCGTCACCTTTTAAGTTTTAGCGTGTGCTTGCTGTAATAACTATCCCTTAACCCCGTAATCACTAATCCTATAAAATTACTAGTGAAACGCTAATAGTTATAATATATACCTAAGTAGTAGGCTAAAAGATACGTATTACTTTATAATAGCTAATCCTTTTAAGTAGTAATAAATCTTTCTATTTTTATAAAAGATATAACTAGTAGTATTAAATATATAATATACCTCTAAAATACTATTATTAAGACTATTATATCTATACTTATAAATTAGTATTACTTAATATCTAATACTTATAATATCTATTTAAGTAGGTTATAAGATATATATTAATCTATTATTATAGCTAGTAATAACCCGCTTATAGTATACTCTTAGTATATATTATAGTATTAGCTAGGTTATAAGAGGAAATAATATAGATAGCTTATATCTTCTTATAAGGGGTTTTCTTAGAATCCTCTTATAAGAAGACTTTTAGATTCCTTAAGAATTAATCTTATTATAAATAAAATTAATATTATATTATTATATACTTCTTATAATTAATAATTCTAATAATTCTAATTCTTTTTACCTATTAAAGGATAGTACTTTATTATTAATTATAATTAATATAACTTATTCTAGTAAGGTTATAAGTAGTACGCCGTAGTTATATAATTAAAGTAAAAGTAGGTTATTAAATATTATTAATAATAATCCTATTCCCTTAAATAAATAAGATATAATTATTAACTTTAAGAAAATTATTAGATATAATAATATTAAAAGTAATCCTAATAAAGATATAAAGAATAATAAGGAAAATACTCCCCCTTTAACTAAATATCTTATATAAGTAATATATAAGCGGGAGGAATTATTATAAATTTAATAATTATAAGATATTAAAGTAGATATTACTATCTTTAAAATAAGTAAATAAATTTTAATATAAAAAGGAAATACTAATTAAAAGTATATATATAATAAATTTAAAGAATATACTATTCCTATTTAAAGTATATTAAAATTAAATTCTATTCTTAATTATTATAGAAAAAGTATTTATAAATATTAAGATTAAATATAATATTATAATATATCCTTTTTATAAATCCTATCTAACTTCCTTATAAATATATTATATATTATATTTATAATATTAATATTTAAAAGTAATTTAAAGTAACTTTAAGCTATTTATTTATATTCTCGTTTATTAAAAATACTAATATAAAAGAACTTTATAAATTTCCTATTAAATTATATTAAAGATCCTTTAAATTAAGAACTAAATATATATTAAAGGCCTTTATAATTGATTTATAAATTTAAAATATACTTAATATTTTTAAAGGCTTAACTTCCTAAAAAGGTTAAAAGTAAATATATTATAAATTTATATATTAAACTTATTAAAGAGCTTTAAATTATCTTTATAAATTATAAATTCCTTTTTAATATAAGAGATAAACTCCTGTTATTAGTAATATATCTTAAGATTAAGATTAATAATATAAAGACCCTTATTAAAAAGGCTTAATAAAATATACTATAAAAGCTATTAAATTATAATAGGAATAAGAAGCTATAAGTAAATAAAGATAATATTATAAAAGGATATAAATTAAGGAAATAAGGATTAAGTAGGTATAATATAAGATAAAAGTAAAATAAGCCTAAATTATATAATTTATTTAATATTACTTATTAAATTAAATTAAATTATACTTATATCTATCTAAACTATTAAAAGATAATTATAAGGGCTTATAAGTATATTATAATTACTACTATAATAGTTAACTTATAAGGGAAACTATATATTTATATCTTATATAAGTCTAGGTAAAACCCTTATTATTCTAATCTCTATCTTTCTATTAATTTATTTCTTTTTATATTATATTTAACTCTTTATATTAGATACTTATACTTATTACCTTATTATTCTAGTTTCTTAAGGCTAGATTATATATTATAATAATAGTATTACTCTAGTAGTAAAGACTTATACCTTAGCCTAGTCCTAATATAAGTATATTATTATAAGTAAAAACTAGCCTAATATCCTAATTTAAATTATTTATTTTATAAATTATTTTATCTCCTTTATATTTATAAGTATCTTATAAGTATCTAATATACTTATAATATCTATTAATTCCTAATAGTAATTATAGAATCTAAGATAATTAATAAAAATATATTTTATATCTTATTTTATATTAAATATATTTATAACCTATTAATATAAAGTTAGGAACTTTATATTAATATAAGAAGGTAGCTAGCCCTATCTTCCTTATTCTTATTTATATAATGGCGGAGCTTTAAATTTTTTAAAGACCTTTATAAAGGGTCCTCTTATTAATTTATAAGCCCTTAAGTTAGGTAAGGGGATAATCCCTAGCTTTTAATCCTACTTAATATTCTCCTTATATTATATCTTAAAAGGACTTTTATTAATAATATATTATTATCTTAATTCTTTAAGTATATTAAATTATCTTTTTAATTATAATTACATTTTAATCTTTTAGGTATAAGGAATATAAAGCTTATTTATCCTTCGCCTTTATAAGGGACTTTATTACTTCTCTCCTCCTTCCCCTCTTAATCTTAAGCTTTTCCTAGATATATCTATTCCTTATTACTATTATTAGGTAAATCCCTTTTAATATATATTAATAAAAAACTAAGTACTTTAATATTAATTATATAAAGGCTATTCCTACCTCTACCTTTAATACTTATATTAGGATAACTTTATATACCTCTAATATATATCTTAAGTAGTTATTTTAGATAATTTTAAGCTTCTTTATATATATCTTCTTTATTTCCCTTAGGCCTTATAATATATATTATATAATAAATATATAAGTTATTATTAGCCTTATTATTATATTATATATCCTTCTAGCCTTATTAAAGATAGCTCCTTATATTAATATTAATATTATAAAAAGGATAAGGCTTTAAATAATAAACTTTATTTATATCCTTTTTAAGTATAAGTCCTATTATAATTTATTATTAATATATAAACTTAAGACTTAAATCTCGACTTATAATTTTATTATTATATATCTTAAATTAACTATTATACTTATATTAAAGTAATAGGAGTAATAGGTAAAATGAATTAATTTATACTTTTAAGGGGTAAAGCTTACTTTATATATTATAATCTATTTAAGGTAGATTTTATATATTAATTTTAAGGTCTTATAATTTCCCTTTATAATCTTCTTATATATTAATAGGTAGATATTATCTATAAATCCTTTAACTTATAATTATAATTTAGCTACTACGTACTCCTTAATAAGTAGTATATTAAAGAATAAGAAAAAGATAGGGGAAATTAATAATTCCTAAGAAATCCCTATCTCTATTAATTTTATTTTACTTATTATTCTCTTAATAATAATATATAAAGACCTCTCTTTTAGGAAGCTTTTTGTTTTATTTATAATATAATAGGGAATTCCTTTCCCCTTAAGGTTATAAATAAATCTTTAATAAGAGATATTATTAAAAGCTCTTATAATATCTAATAAAAGAAGGCTAATTATATTAACTCTATTATAATTTTATATTATATATATTATATTTATAATAGTCTTTAATATTATCTTAATTAACTTCTTCCTTTATATTCTTATTTATTTTAAGGGGAGGAGGCTTTAGCTCTTAATATAATTATTAAATTATTTTATATTTATTACCTTTAAGGCCTTATTAAGAATATTTAATAATATATTTTAAACATTATATAATCCTCCTTCTTTAACTTCTTTAAGATAATTATATTAATTTTCTTAAACTCTCTTAAGTAATACTTAAAAGAGAGATATATATTAAATAGGTAAATAAGCTTCTTAAGAAGCTTATTTATTATTAATTTAAGAAATTAATTTAAGATTTTATTAATCTTAAGGGCCTTATCTTACTTTAACTTATAAATAGCTTATTAGACTTCCTTATATATTATCCTATTATTAAGATTTATAAGTAATAGGTATTTTATATCCTTAATATTATTTAAGTTAGCTTAAGGGGAGGATAAGAAGAATATTATTTATAAGACCTCTATCTTCTCTTTAAAGGTCTTAGCTACCTTATCCCTATTACCCCTTCTTAATAGGGGAAGTTTAGGAAGGAGTTATAATAATAAGCTATTACTCCTTACCTATTTAATAAGGCCTTATATATCCCTTTATAATTTGATAATATTATAGACTTTCCTTTTAAAGTTAATTATCTTCTTTATTTAAAATTTCTTATCTCTTTCCTTAATAGCTATATTCTTAGCTCTCTTTATAATAGTATTTCTACTCTATTAAAATACCTTTATACTCCTTATAATATTCTTTATAATTAATTAATATTTAAAGTTTTAAAAGATCCTCCCTTTATCTTTTAACTTTATTTAAGAGATTATTTACTCTACTATCCCCTTTAAGCCTTATTAAAGTTATAAGAGATAGTTATTTATTTAATTTATTATTTTTAATAACTTAAAACTTAGCTTTTAATTTAATATTTAAGCCTTATTTTTAATTTCTTTTAAGTTTATTATCTTCTATAACTTCTTAAGTATATATTATTATTATTATTCTACCCTTAAATTAAGCTTAATATATATAAGGAGGTAATTAGAGTTAAATTATAATTTAAGGTATACTTAATAGACTTATATTATCTTAAAGAGTTTAAGTATAATAAAGATTAAATTAATTATATCCTTAAATCCCCTTATCCTTTAAGTAATTATCTTATTTAATAAGGTTAAGTCTATCTTATTATTAAATATAATTTTTACTAATTAATCTACTTTAAAGTAATATAAGAAATATTTTAAGTTATTTTGATTAAGGTAATAAAGGTTAAAATCCCTTATTATAATATACTTCCTAAGGTAGCTAACCTCCTCTCTTATTATTAAGAGGCTTAATAAATTCTTATTTATTATTAATAATAGGCTTAAGTTATATATATTATATAATATAAATTATATTAAATAGTCTTTATCTTCTTAAATATAAAGCTAAAGCTTTAAGATATTAATATTCTTAATAAGGAACTTTATATCTTAATTATTTACTTAAAGTTTTCAATTAATAGAGAAGTATATTTATATATCCTATTTTACTTTATATATTAAAAAGAATATCTTAGATTTAAGATTATATAATAAATAATTCTTAATATTATAATATAATTCCTAGATTATTAGGATATTTATATCTTAAATAATCCTATCCTTTAAAACGGTTATTATTATACCTATTTTATCCTTAATATTATATTATAATATCTTTAGGATTAATATATTAAATGTTTAAGCCTAAGGTATTACTACTTTCCTCTTATATATCTATCTCTTTAAGGGTAATCTATTTACCTTTCTTAATAAGATAGGTAAGGTTATTTATTACTACTTTTATAAGTAGTTTATTAATACTATTCAATAGCTCTTTACTATTATTTATTATTATTTATTATTATTTTTAATATCTTTTAACCTAGCTCCTTTATTAAGAGCCTTTTAAAGATAAGTAATCTCTTCAATTTATATTTAGATCTTTATAATCTTAACTACTTCTTATTATTAAGTATATTATATATTACTTAATTAATTATAACCTTCCTCTTTTTCTTTATTCCTATTATAATAAATCCTTTAATATTTAGTACTATTATTACTTACTCCTATTTAATCTTATAAAATAGGATCTTATTTATAACTTATTATTTAATATATTACCTCTCTTTAACCTTTATTAAATATTTATTAAATTAAGAGTAGT
>JAABUK010002346.1_pt1 | contig 34096 bp, 35 predicted proteins | sample 5559141 | NCBI WGS metagenome assembly JAABUK01 (sample SAMN10711869, study PRJNA513367) | rock metagenome | isolation source: Antarctica rocks | place: Antarctica: Victoria Land, Pudding Butte nord | collected 2016-01-03 | reverse complement strand
TGGGGTTGTGGAGGATGGGGCGGCTGATGGGGTTGTGATGCTGGGACCGGCTGTGCTGTGGGGGTTTTTGGAGGGGGGATGAGTGGTGATGGGGTGTTGGGGTATGGGTTGCGGAGGGGTGGGGGAGAGGGAGGGAGGTGCTGGGCTGGGATTTGGGCGGGGGAATTGAGTGCTTGAGGGGATATATAATTAGAACGTTTTGGGGCATTAACGGAGGTTTCGGATGATGGGCATGCTTTGATTCGAAGTGTTCCAACGGTAGGAGATTTGCAGTCTCAATCCATTCGGTGATGCGTGTCGCAGTAGCTGGTAGCCAAGCTAACGTCCCAAACCCCAAACGATAGTAGGCAAAGAATATTAACACCTTCCTTTATATCTTCTACATCTAGATATCATGACTTCCGCCTTGAACCAAACCCTAACCCTTATCACAGCGAACAAACTACATTGTATAAGCCTCGTCGACGTAGAATCGGAGTAATAACACAACGAATTATAAACACGACCAAAGATCGCAATGAGGACTTAAACTTATCTCGCTATGTTAGATACTTCTAATTATATAGGCGTAATTAAATTAGCAATTATATTTGATTTAGCGGGGTCGGGGCTTAGGTCTCAGCAGGCTAATCGCAAAAATCATTAGCTACCATAGTGAATAGCTAACAGAAAGCTTGTGCATTACCCCGACCCTTCATGTCTCATTGCCCAAGACAGAGCTCGCCAGATACGTAGCTGATAGGTGAAAAGAACATGGATGGCTTGAGCGCAGCCGTGACGGCCGGCACCGCTGTTAATTTTGCTGCTAAGATTGTTTCCTCGTGCTGGGACTACTACAACGCGGTCAAAAGTGCGAGGCGTGACATTGAACGACTGCGGATAGAGGTACTCGCCTTCCAGGAGGTTGCCAAACAGCTCGAGGATTTCCTTCGAGGCCCTTTGGACAAAGACTTTCGAATCTCTGAGCCTGTGTTATCATCCGTAAAGCAATGTACGGATGATCTGACTGATCTCGATCAGAGGCTGCAGCCTAGTAAGATACGAAAGTTTGGTATCATAGCGCTCAAGTGGCCATTGTCTTCAAAAGAGGTTGACAAAATAATCACAGTGCTAAAGCGACACGAGTTGTCCTTCAACACATTTCTTAATCTGAGCCAGATGAAAGTCGTGGTTAACCTCGAGAGGAAGGTAGATCATGACCGTCGAGAACGGTACCTCGCTATGCTGCCTCGCGCAAAGAGTGCCAGCTTTAGTTCGTTCACGTGGCAACATGAGCCCATCTGCCACCAGGACACCCGCGTTGAACTTCTGAAGGAGGTCCGCGACTGGGCGAATAGCGCTGACGGCAAGTGCGTTTACTGGCTGAACGGTATGGCTGGGACTGGAAAATCAAATATTGCACGCACATTGGCACGCCAGATGTATGACAACGGTTCTCTCAGCGGGTCTTTCTTCTTCTCGCGCGGTGGCGGCGAACTCACTAAAGCTGAGAAATTGTGGAGCACGTTAGCATATTCGCTCGCTAAGACGTCCTCGCTCTTGCGCAACTATATTTGTGAAGCTATCAGGACACAAAATGATATAGGTTATCAGGGTTTGAGGGAGCAATGGAAGCGTCTGATTCATGAACCGCTTACCAGTCTCGATGCAGAGGTTCGGCAGAGGTACAATCACATTTTTGTAATTGATGCTTTGGACGAATGCGATAGCGAAGAGGACGTCGGCACCATATTGGAGCTACTATCCCTGGCTAAGAGCTTGAAGATCGTACAATTGCGCGTGTTCATCACCAGTCGCCCAGAACTTCACATACGCTTAGGATTTTACAGCATGCCTCATATCGTTTACCGCGACCTGATCCTCCATAATGTCGATCGAACAGTCGTAAATCATGATATCCGAGTTTTTTTAAGGGATGAGCTTGCCAAAATCAGGGTCAAACGGAAGGTATCTAAGGGCTGGCCAGACGGCGTGGCTATAGACAAACTTGTCGAGAGAGCAAATTGTCTATTTATCTATGCCGCTACTGCATGCCGTTATGTCGGCGAGTCTCCTCGCATAGCTCCTGAAAAACGACTCAACTCTGTACTCACTGGCAGCTCTTCGGGTCTCACAGCGGAGAGAAGCCTCGACAAGATATATCTTAAGATTTTGGAGAGTTCTTTAATTGTAGAATACTCGGAACATGAGCTGACGGAGCTCAGTGAGCAGTTTCGACTTATCGTTGGAGTCATTGTGTTGCTGGAAGACCCGCTCTCTGCAGACTCTCTCGCCATGTTACTTGAAGGCAGTCTTGCACAATTCGTGGACGGTAAAGTCTCCATCAGGAGTCTGGTAGACAGCACTGTGGATCCCTTCACTTCGCTCTTAATTGTTCCAGCAGATCCTGCCTCACCAATAAGGATCCTGCACCCTTCTTTTCGAGACTTCCTGATTGACAAAGACCGTTGTACTAACGGGCACTTCCATGTCGATCGTGAAAGTCTGCATTGCGAGCTGTTCAAAGCGTGTCTGCGAGTCATCAAGTACGACTTGAAGCCGAACTGTCTCCGTTCCGCCAAGCCTGGTATTCTTCACAGCAACATCAATGGTGCCTCAGTCCGCCAGGCTATCCCTCCTCACGTTCAATATGCGTGTCGATACTGGATACGACATGGAGGCTACAATGATGAGACTATAGAAGCCCAAAGCATGTCTAACTTCCTCAATAAACACGTACTGCAGTGGCTGGAGGTTGTGTTGTTGTTGGGTCAGCTGAGCGACATCTTCTTGCAATTCAAAATTACAGAGCTACCAGAGCGAATACGCAGGCAAATTAATCAAGACACTTACTGGGCCATCTGTGATTTGATTCGTTTCATTAGGAATCATCGTTCAACGATCGAGTTTGCGCCGTATCAACAATACTCATCCGCGGTGTTGCGAAGTCCGCAAGATAGCTTCATCCGAAAACAGTACTTGAATCATTTGCCAGCATGGATCAAGACGGTACCGATTGTAGAAAAGACATGGGACGCTTCATTGCTAACATTCGAAACCCACAGTGGGGACAAGGAGGTAATAGACATGGCGGTCTCACTAGATGGCCGATTGCTTATCACGGGCTCTAAAGATGGATTGGTGAGGATCTGGGATCTGCACCGCGAATCGCTTGAAACCGTACTCTTGGGTCATCGTGGTGCCGTGCAGACCGTTGCTATATCCTCCACATCGAAGAAGGTACTTTCAGGCTCAAAAGATGGGACCGCTCGTATCTGGGATGTCAAGACTAGCACATGTCTGCACGTATTGGAATGTCATAAGACCGTCGTTCAAAAGATTATGATATCGGCCAACGAAGCCGTTGTCTTTACGGGCGCCCAAGATGGAGACGTCCGGCTGTGGGACCCATCTTCTGGGACTTTGCTTACGACTTTCTTCAGTGAAGCAGGAGCCATCACAGACCTGGCATTGTCCCCAAATGATGAATATCTTGCAGCAGGTACTTACGATGGCTCTGTGCTTGTGTGGGATCCTGCAGCGCGCTCTCTCTTATCCAGGCTTCAGAGCCACAAAAGCGCTGTGAACACAGTACTATTCTCTCATGGACACCAAGGTCTCATCGTCGCCTCGGGATCATACGACCGGACTGTCAATATCTGGTCGGTGCCTGCCGGAGAGCTTTTGTTCACTTTAAGCGGTCACACCCGGTTAGTAAAATCAATAGCTTTCTCGCGCTCCGGTGCATTATTAGCTTCGGCGTCCTTCGATAACACCATCAGGGTCTGGGAGACTGAATCTGGAAAGCTGCTGGGTACCCTCAAAGGCCACCGAGACGCGCTCATATGTGTGGCCTTTTCCAAGAACCGTGAAAACCTTCTGGCATCGGCGGGGAAGGACAGGACTGTTCGCATTTGGGACGCTACCGAAGCTAAGCTCATGAGCATGTTCGAGGGTCATTCGAGAACCGTCAATGCGGTTGTCTGGGCACCGCAGGTGAGTGTATCCTTAGTTGCCTCTACTCTTGATTGATTGTACATCTTTTCATAACTAGTGTCCATGAAGATACTGCCTGAACAGCGCCGAAGACTGTTCAGGAGTTGGCTCTCCCAAAACATGACTTGTTTAGAGAACGATTCCCTATGAAGTCCTCATTGTCAACGGTGGCTACCATGTATGGATAGCGCTGACATTGAGCCCTCGGTCTAGTCTGACAAGAGCGAGCTTTTGGCTTCTGCGTCACGGGATTGTACAATCCGAGTCTGGGACCCTAGCCAGATTGGGATAGATGTCCATACTCATGTTGTGTCGCATCGTGATGACGTGAACGGAGTCGAAATCTCACCCAATGGCAGTATGCTCGCAACAAGATCAAAAGATAAATCCGTCATGCTGTGGAGCGCTGTTACCGGAGACGCAGTAAGAACATTCGAGGGTCATACTGACTGGGTCTCTGCATTGGCCTTCTCTCCAGATAGTCGAACAATTGCTTCAGGTGGGCATGACAATAACGTGTTCTTGTACGATGTCGACGGCAGGTCAAAGATTAAGATGAGCGGGCATTCAAGGGCAATCGTCAATGTGTTATTTTCTCCCGACAACGCGAAGCTGGGATCCTATGCATACGACCGCAGTATCAAAGTTTGGGACAGGCAGGGCCAGATGCTTTGCAACTTCGAACAACACACGCGCCAGATCAATGCGATACAATTCTCACTTGATAGCACTCGCCTTGCCTCTGCATCTTATGATCTCACGGTTGGCGTTTATGATATTGAAAGCCATAGCTTGCAGCACACGCTGAAGGGTCATATCCGTTCTGTGGACGCTGTGTGCTTCTCACCGGACGGAACGGCCATCGTATCAGGCTCTAAGGACCGAACGCTGAAGGTGTGGGACGCAATACATGGGCGTTTGAAGATAACGCTCAGAGACCACGAGGAAGCGATTGCAACGGTACTCTTTTCGCAAGACGGGACGAGGATCATCTCATGTACCGGCAGATCCGTCAAGATATGGGACACGGCATCGGGTGAACTTCTTCGGGCGCAGAACAATGTGGCGCCGTTTGTGCTAGACATGAATTCATCGGCACGATGGTCATCTGATGGTCTCATGCTGGTCAAGCAAACTGCTCCCGGTCTGCCCGCAGATCAGATCAGCTACAGATACTCCAGAATGATGCTCCGTTTATCGACTTCGGATGTCGTTGAAGCCTCACAAGCACCCACGATCGCTTTACATGCGCCCAACGAGACGGAGAACCATTTCGCGGTCAATGCAAACTTGCAGTGGATCACCCATGATGGGGAGAATGTGCTTTTCCTCCCAGGGTTCTTGCGTCCAAGAGTCTTTGTCATCAATGGAGAGACTATTGTATTAGGCAACGGGACTGGGAGGGTGATGTTGTTTGGCTTCGACCACCGGTATTTCGGTAAGTCCTCTTGACTGCTTTCGAACCTCCTAGATGTTAACATGACCAAGTGGGAACTCAGAAAATCTGCCGAACTATTCATGAGCAGCTTTAAGGTGACTAGCCGGGAGGTCAATGTGTAGCTATGACCGAGAATGTGTAGAACATCTCTTTCAGCATACAACACTTCACACCCTTGTGCGCGCGGTGTACCTCGATCCCCTCAGTGGCCGGGCAGCAATTATTAAGGTGCGTAAACATGGCCGTCGCTCTGAACGCCTGCTACGTGCCGCCCCACGGCGCCAGCGCCGCCTTGTATATCAGACCCATCATATTCGGGACCTCCGCAACCCTCAGCATGGCCTCCCCAGACCGGTATACCTTTTGCGTCTATGTCACACCGGTTGGCGTAGCCTATGGCGTGGGATCCCTTCGAGCCCTGATTCTCGAGGACTATGACCGCGTGGCGCCGCAGGGGACCGGGCCGGCCAAGGTGGGTGGGAATTACTCGCCGCTCGTCCGGCACATTGAGAAGGCAAAGGAGTCCGATCATGGTATCCTGCTCCATCTTGACAGCAAGACGCGGACGGAGATTGACGAGTTCTCCATGTCTGGGTTCGTGGGGATCAAGATGGACGAGGACAGCGGCTACAACGTCGTCGTTCCGTTTCCGAAGCGGGTGATCGAGAGCGTGACCTCCGACTCTGTATGCGAGATTGCGAAAGACTTGGGCTGGAAGACCGAGCGCCGTACGGTCAGGTACGAGGAGCTGCCGAGCTACAGCGAGGTCCTTGCGGTCGGTACGGCAGGTACTTTGGTGCCCATCAAGAGTATCACGAGAATGTCAACCGACGATGTATTCTCGTTCAACGGTGGGTCTGATGAACCTGGTCCGTGCTGTGCCAAGCTTTCGTCTATTTTGAAGGGCATCCAGCAGGGCAAGATGGAGGATCGTTTTGGCTGGTGTAGAAGGGTAACGGAAGTGAAGAGGGATTTGATAACCGCCGGCGTAGTATAGATTCACAGTAGTGTTGTGAATCGTCTGAATAATGTACGTCCATAGAGGGAAAGACGATTCGCTAGGCCCCCAGGTCCGACAAGGGCCGCCAGGGTCCCTATGGCTGAGGAGCCAAGTAGCGGCCCTAGGGCGCATCGAGAGCCCCCCGGGGCTGACCCCTAGCAGCCCCATGCTTAATGCCTGCCCGCCCCCACATGTCCCATCATCAGCCCCATCATGAGCGCTGCGGACCTTGAACAATTAAAGTGGTACGTAGATAGACGGTTCTGGACTAACAACGGAGCAATTATCTAATGCGTGTACACGCTCAGAAGAAATACCTGCCGGAACATAATAAGGGGTAAAGTTCTGTGAGACAGGTATACTGCATCATTAGAGAGACTGGTGAAGCTTTGGGATGTCTTAGAACGAGGTTCACAACTGACTGTGTCTCCATCAGGGAGCTACGACAGAGACACCGCCGAAAATAGAATACTACTGGCTATTCGCCTAGGCAATCGCTGGATATGATCGATGATCCTGGAATCCTCTTTACACGGTTCTTATAAGCAGGCACCTCCTAACGTAGTACCAGTAGCCGAAAAAGACTCCTTCTCACAAGCGTTTCGTGTCCTCGTCAAAGCGTAACAGGCCCTCAAACGACAGCTATACAACATGTTACGCTGTCTCATCCGGCTTCAAGAAATGCAAATAGTAACAAATCAGTGCTGCCACGCAAATCTTGATGACGAGACGGAAATCAGACCGCCCGGATAAACTTGTCAAATACGTTGTGAAAGAAATCATATGATAACAGAAGAGTATGCAATATGCAATGAGGAAGCTGAGCCTCACGAGAAGGGCCTCAAGTGAAGACATTTGCCAGAACTGATTGGATTGATCTTTGATGCAATTAAATGTTCGTGGGAGAGCGCCAGTGGATACGAAGTGATCGATGTATTCAACGAGATGGGTGATCGCGGTCAATAGCGTCGCTGGGTGTGTCAGCATCGTCGGTAGATTAGATGAGTGAGTTGAAGGCCTACCCAAAAATAGAGAAATCATATCAGTATGCCGTAGTCGTACTTTATCCGCGAAGCCTGATTTGATAGTTGGTGGACTTGTAGACGTGATACCTACGACTGCCTCTAGAAGTGTGAGGACGGAGGCGTCATCTGCGGCTAAAACTCCACAGGTTGTAAGATTGAGATCGTCCCGTAGACTCGGAATTCGAGGGTGTAGTGTGCCAGGAAAAGACCGAGCCAGATCAATGGCACTTCTCTCTGCATCGTCTCGAGAGGTTGCCGCATTGAACGTGTCTTTAGCGTACTCAAGTAGAACCTCAACGCAAGTTGTCCTACCAAGTTCAACTGCCATCGTCAGCCACGAGTGGCGTCTCAAGCATTGGGAATACTCTCGGATGCTAGCAAAAATATTCTCTATGTCATCCGGCTTGGCTCCACATTCTAGAACCCATGCAAGTACTGCAGGTCGATTGTACAGTATCGCATTGTAGACATAACTGTGGGAGGGAAAGATGTCCAGCGAGCCGTAAATGAGTCGAGACTCGAAGTGACCGTGCTCAAGAAGTTTCTTTGGAGCATCCGGACGAATTTGCATTGCGAGATCGTTACGTAGCATTGCGTTGATAGGGTTGGCAAACCCGATATCATAGGGCGTCATCCATTTTGGCGGGGTCATATTATCCAAGAGTTTGAGTACAAGGCGTCGAACATTGGGATCTCCAGGTCTGTGGCCTGGAGAAATCGTGGTAAGGCTCGGATGCAGTCGGCACCGGCATCGATCAGCGTGTCTACCACGCTCAAATGTCCACACGCGGAGGCGTTACCCAGATAATTGTTCCAGATTTCACCTTCATCCGGATCAAGACTCGCGTTTAGGAACGGCGCAACCATCGTTGGCGAACCCTTCACAATAAGTGTCTTGAGAAAGTCGTTTCGTTCCGTGGGGGAAGCGTTTTTGACCTGATCGGCAATTGTGGCGATGTTGAAGGTCGAATTGAGGATATGATCAGAAGTCACTGCCTTCGAATTATTGAATGGCGATCGAGAGCAGTGTAGATAGTCCCGTAAGACTTTGCGGAAAGCACTATCCGTATAGATTTTAACGGCAATGTACCAAATGTCGCTCATCGTGAGATCTTCTATGAGCCACGGCTCAGATTGACGGAACCGACAGTCTTAAAGACCTTCAAAGCCTTGAGTACTCTGAACGATCGTCGAGAGGATCGACCTTTGCTCTCTTACATCGCTCTCAATCTTTTCCAGTCTATCAATGACTTGACTAGAGAGTAGTATGGGTTCTAACGTGCATCCACTTTGAATCAATATTTTATCGGTGTAGAATCTCACATGGTCGTTGAAACTCTCCGGCCCGTCACTCGCCCAGTCGGAGCATATTTGAGAGAAAAATATTATCGTCGCTTGTGTCCTTTTCACAGTCAGCCACTGCTTCTTCGGTTGCATGCTCAATATCTGGACCCATACGGCGGGAGCGAGCCCTGATCCAACAAAAATTGCAACAGAACCTTGTGTCTTGACAGCATCCAAGAACAAGGTATCACAGAACCGAACATCCGCAGGATGAACTAATCAATTAGCACACGGTGTAGAAGCAACTTCAAGAACCTGAGACCAACTTCAATCAAAGTAACACTATCGCCAAACCGTGGGTCTAACACTGTGTCCGTCGGTCTTGCCGAGTTCGTAGTGAATAAATGTTTTAGATGCGAGATGTCACACCTGTAGAGAGCCTCCAGGAGGCTGGGGTCTCGGTTGATCGATACGGGAGTGATGCTCAACACTGGTCCCATATGGTTATGGAAAGCGTCTCGAGAGTCCGCGAGACTGCAACGAAGCAAAGTATTCGATAGCCACCATGGAGGCACGAATTCAAGTTCAAAGCTGTTGTCATATGCTTGGTCTGTTTCGACAGCCCTGTGGGTAGAACGCAACTTTGCGATTTGGACCGACAGCTGTCCGACACCAAAACTATGAAATGTGTGCCTGTAATACACTGTCGCTGTCCGATATATCCCACAGTGATGACGTCTTTTGAGACCTGTGTGCGTTCGAGGTGTGCTGGCTACAGGATGGCGAATTTCTCTTTCCAGATGGGCCTCTATACCAGGGACTGGCTCTTGTTGAGAAGCAATCGTCTCACGATATGTCAGATCGAAGCTTTTCAAGCATGTAAAAATCTGTTGAAGGCTGGCATCGGTGTCTTTGATGAACTTGGTATTGGTCTCAGCAAGGCTGTCAAGCTTCCGTCTTTCCTCAAACTCCGTAAGTCATTGACCGCCGGTCGAAGTGATTGGAAACGTGGGATACTAACTCAATGATAAAGCCTTGCGCAATGGATAAAATTTCGATGTGGCGGGAGATCCTACGGCGAAATGCTTCTACGGTGTTCTCGTCGAAAATGTGGCGAATCCGGATTGGAATTCTTTTCCTGATCGGAGTCCCGAGTTGAGTGCTGTGCGTAGACACAGTAGCCATGAAGACTGCTATGTCCCGCTCCATTTGCGTGGAAACGCTTCCCCAAAGCCCTCGGAAGTCTCGAGGTACGCTGGCCTCTCCATGCTTACGGACTCTGCATTGGATCTCGGTGAGCAATGCCTGCAAGTTTCGCAGATCATGTTGCAGTCGCAAGATTCCTTCGGGCGCTTCTCTGAGGTTCCTCTGTAGGTCATAAAGCGTTCTAGAACAGTTAATCACTAGACCCACGAGTGTCGCTAGGCTGGCAGAGAACCCCACGACAGCGACAGCGGCAGAGGCCGGATCCATTTTTTGTGTATCAAATAGCAATCGAAAGTCTCGTCTCCACCAAGAAAGAAGCAGGACCTGATTCATGATATAGTAGCTTTCGAACACAGCCCCATTGCCACGATGCTGTGCGCTGCAGAACGACAAATTTGGTCAAAAGCAATGGAGCAATTATAGCCGGGCTCGAAGCAGCTAGAAAACAGCGTGTGTCGCAGCTGCGTCCCGGCTTGCTGCCCATTGCTCGCTTAGCAAGTTCTGCAGCTCCGCTCTGTACGCTCCCAGTCCTTTCTCAAGAGAGGCTGGGACATGAGCGTACAGATTGAGGGGCGGTGGCGAACCTCAACCGTTGTGCATACTTGAGCGGTGCGTATCCTCAGGCACCATGCGCACAATGACCTACTATAATTATTCCGCTGATCATGGACTCCTTCCACAGTTTGTATCTGTCTTACTCGACTATCCTCCCGCGATCGTGCTCGGGGCCCTTCCCGCGAGCTTTGAAGGGCCAGCCTCTTCGAGGTTCATGCCTTGAATGACGCAGTCAGATGGGAGGCTAAACCTACTACCCGAGGAACCTTGACCCCACGATCAACCTATATCATCACTCTGTTCCTGTGGATCTGGAGTTTCGTTCACTTTCATCTCTCTAGCGATGACCGAAGTCATTGGCCAAAGATTCTTCGACGACTCACTTGGATCATTGGCGCACTGATAGTCCCACAGTCTTTGATTTCCGCAGCATGGCGTCAGGGTCAGGCGGCCAAAAAGATATCCATGGAGGTCGGAGAGACGTTCAAAGCTGGGAGAGGTGATGACGGTAATGCATATGGACCCCCGGTTGATCTGGCAGATTTTGAACGCTGATGATTACCTAGCAGGCCGATTCCTAAAGCCAACCTCTCTCGAGTTGGAATCTGTGAACGATGGCGCACAGCTTCCGGGCTATCACGGGCGGAATTGCGATAGATCCAAGTGACTCGAGTCCTTCCACCCCATGTTCCAAGCGCTCATCGTTTATACCGAAGGGAGCATCGCTCCTTTTCATACACAAGCCACGGCTGTTGTCAGATATCTCAGAGGAGGAAGTGAAAGACAACGGCAACGGGGCCTTGCTCACAGAAATTATGGCCTGCATACAAGCGACATGATTCGGCCTATGATGCATTGCGTGAATCTCTCAGAGACCGTTGGTTAACATGCTGGGGCTGAATCTTTGCGCACGTATTGCATTGATATCGTAAAGGGTCCTTTGAGTGGCATCCGCCTGACTACTCCTGTGATAACAATGCTGATCCCGAACATCTCCAGTGGTGGTAAAATTCTTTGGATATCGAACAACTACCATTTGTTCACGAAGTCCGCATGCGACGATCTTTGGCCTACATGTGAATGGCGAGTAACGAGTACGTCAAGAGGATGTTCCACGACTATTATCGGACGGGATCCCGATAGTGATAAATGACTTCGATTGTCACATAGACGTCGCCCAGTCCATTCGGTCCAGCCGTAGCCCGTACTTGCAGAACTTGTTCCCACTTTCCAGCCTCCCAGCCCAGGCGCTTTCCGTTTGACAAGACCCGCGGTCGCGCCAATATACTTTAAACTCAATCGACTGTAACCGCAGCGGGAGCGCTTAAAGGACTTTTCGATTTTGTCTGAGATTCAAATCCTCCACAAATTCCTCCCTATTGTACTGTACTAGCTACTAGCTCTATCGTGATACTACTTAACCTCTAAGCACAACATCCTTCACAATCAAAATGCCGCACTCCGCCCTCCTCCTCGGCTCCGGCTTTGTCGCCACGCCTACCGTTCAAGTCCTCTCCGATGCCGGCGTGCACGTCACTGTCGCCTGCCGTACGCTGGCCTCAGCCCAGAAGCTCGCCGGCAATTTTACCAACACTAAGGCCGTCAGCCTCGACGTGAATGATACGCCCGCTCTGGAAGACGCGGTAGCCAAACACGACGTCACAATCTCGCTCATACCCTATACATACCATATTGCTGTGGTACAGGCGGCCATCAAAGCGAAGAAACATGTAGTTACTACGTCGTATGTGTCACCGGCTATGCAGGCGCTGGATAAAGAGGTCAAGGCTGCGGGCATTACGGTTATGAACGAGATTGGGGTAAGTCGAATTGGTTTATATTTCACGGCTTAGTTTGCTGACGATTCTAGCTTGATCCTGGGTATGCATGACCACCATTCTTTATGCTGTCCTTTCTCTCACCTATTGTTCGCAAGGATCGACCATCTTTACGCTATAGATGTAATCGATCGCATTCACAAGGAAGGAGGCTCTGTCCGTGCCTTCAGGAGCTTTTGTGGCGGCTTACCCGCACCAGAGAGTATGTACATAATACAACGCGTAAGCCTGTTGAAGCTAATTCTTGAGTCAGATTCAGATAATCCTTTAGGTATATGCTTATTGATTAATCTTCGCGGCTGCTAACCGCATTCAGGGTACAAGTTCAGCTGGAGTAGCCGGGGAGTTCTGTTGGCGTTAAAGAACGAAGTCAAGTATCTGGAGAATGGTAAGGATGTGCAAGTGAAAGGCGAGGACCTTATGGGGACAGCAAGACCGTATCATACGGGCTTTCTAGGCTTTAATTTCGTCGCCTACGGAAACCGTGACAGCACAGGCTATCGAGAAAGGTAGATCTCGGGCCTATATGTTTACAAACAATGCCTGACTTTTTCAGGTACAACATTCCCGAAGCGCAAACAGTGATACGTGGCACCCTCCGTTACGCCGGCTTCCCGGAGTTTCTCAAAGTCCTCGTTGATATTGGCTTCCTCAGTGAAGCGGAGCAAAACTTCTTAAAAGAACCAATCGCTTGGAAAGAAGCCACCAAGCAGATCCTCGGTGCTAGCTCGTCAAGTGAGAGCGATCTAGTGTGGGCAATCTCGTCCAAAACCGCATTTAAGAATACCGATGAAAAGAATCGATTGGTGGCAGGTCTCAAGTGGCGTAAGTAAATGTGTAACCCTAGCGATCATATTCTGGCGGTTTTGACATTGCAACGCAGTCGGTATCTTGTCAGAGTCAAAGATTACGCCGAAAGGGAATCCATTGGATACGCTATGTGCTACTCTTGAGGAAAAGATGGCTTACGAAGAGGGCGAGCGTGACTTTGTGGTAAGTACAGACTTTGAACTTCAACGTTCCTTCAAGATGCATAACCTAACACCTGGCATTAAGTTCCTCCAACATAATTTTGAGATCGAGAACAAAGACGGTAATAAGGACACTATAACTTCTACCCTCTGCGAGTACGGCACTCCCATTGGATCTGGCGGTTATACGGCAATGGCGAGGCTGGTTGGAATACCTTGTGCAGTAGGCAAGTCTTCCAGTGTTGCAACAATTGCGATTCGAATGGTTCTTCAGAAGGCAGAAGTGCTCTTTTCTTCGACGAGTCCATCTTTGACCGCCTTGCATGTCGAACAGATTCTCAACCCCCAGCATAGTTCTAGCAAGAAGAGAGGCTAATGTAGGGTATTACACAGCTGTCAAACAAGTCCTTGATGGCACAATCTCAGAGAAAGGTATCCTCGCACCGATGAGTCCAAGCATTAATAAGCCATTGATGCGGGAGCTGAAGGCGAAATATGGGTTGGTTTTCCTAGCTAGCCTTTTCAGACACACTTACTGACGCAGTGTCCAGCATCGAATGCAAGGAGAAAGTAGTCACGTAGTACGAGAGGCCATGGACCAAGCCTGTCAATAGTCCTGAAATATACCTTGTCTCTGAATACATTCTATACTACTCAAGATTGCGTGCGTATCTGCTTCTTTAAGGTCGTAAGCCTTGCCGTAGGTCTTCGTCCAGCTGCTTCCTCAGTGCCTTAGGATCGAGGGGTGCATTGCCTGGAGGAGGGTCTGGTTGCGAAGACGACATGTTTTACATCCCCATTGTGATACTCCTGCCTAGCACTTGCCCGCCTGCCTCGTCTTCCTTCTCCACTTTCCTCGCCGTCTATATCTTCGGTCCACACCTGCCTTCTCCGCAGTCTCCAGTCTCATTTGCAATACGATTCTAGATACCAGTTTGGGCGTTCAAGAGGACACCTCGACGCGCTAGTAAAAGCAACATGCGGCCCCATATACCACTCGAGCCCAATCCTCCGCATCTTCGATGTGAAATAGAGTCTACCGCCCTCCCCTCACCCGAGTATAATCCGCACGATCTCGCCGCTGAAGCCGTGGCACAATTGCCGCCGTGGAATGCAAATCTCCCAGTAATCGCCACGAGTATAAGGATCCTGAAAAACAAGTACTCGTCGACTCCGAAGGCCAGACTGGTAGCAGAAATAAGCTACGCGGACGCCCGACTACCCTTCTACTGAAAGGTCAAAACATCCGTGTCGTCTCTTGTAAGATTTTCAGGTGATTGGGGGTACAACTCGCTTCGGCGTCACCCCAGAAAATGCCCGGATACGTCTGTCTGTAATAAGACCTCACATCGTCTGTGAATTAGCGTGGCACCAATATAGGGTTCCCCTGATTGCAGCAATTCTAGAGGGTTCGCCCATGTCCTGACAGCAATACAGGCATAGAGCAGAAGCTCGAGTGAGGAAATCATGGACGGCGGTGCGTGTCGAGAAATAGAATGGCAAATTGGTCTGTTGAGAGTGTTGCTTTAGACGGGAAATGCGCTGTATATAATTTATCAGACTTTGGGGGATTGCGTTGCAGGTTTCTCTCTGCAGACCGAGGCTCGTGAACCCAAGCGTCGTGAGGAGATGTTGGTTCTGATCCGCCAGCAGGACGCACTCTTCTCTTCAAGGGAACGAGGGCATAGCTGTTGGACGGACATAGACCTATCGGAATGCCGGAGCATAAAACACTGCCTACTCAAGGATTCGAAGAAGCTAGGTTCTTTGCACCAAGTCAGAGAACATTCCACTTCCAGTAAAACAATCCTACCGTTAGGCTGGTCAAATCTTCTGGCTTCGTTGCGGTCGTTTCAATTAGGATCAAGATCGTTCGTGCTTCGTGGCTTGGCTAATGCCTCCAGGAGCCAGCCGGAGAACGCCAAGCATTCATCTAGCGTGTGCAAGACTCTGGCGACTCCTTGGCACTGGAGGCGCAATAATGTCACTTCCCCAAATTGTATGTAAAGCTATCTCCACAGCAGTCGACTGCCCGAATGTATTATCTTCATAAGTGATAAATATATTGAGGACGTACTTTGAAGGGCTACCTGTACCTTTGATTTTGAAAGATCCAGATGTTATCAGGATCGAGTGTTTGATCCTTCCATTGTTTCTGGCTGCGCAACCATAGCCTCACGGCAACAAACAGCACAGAAAATGAAGAACTCAGCCCGCCAGTCTTCGTCCCCGTCTAGCTGGCCGAGTCAGAGTCTAACTTGAATCTCATGAAGACACCTTTTGGGGTATGCACTTGTTGTCTAGCGGAATCTATATTCTCGTATGCACTTGTCCAAGTCTGTTCGCATTCACTCTTATACACTCTGATTCATAGCTGTTCGCATTGACGAGATGTCCCGCAATCAGAAATGCACGGCAAAATCCACAAACCTATCAAGTCTTAAGTTGGGAATACTCCTAGCCTCAATGAACTGCTTCAATTCTGCTGTTTTAGCAAGGGACTCTTATTGTATGTCATTCCCAACGTACCTCTACGTCCTACAGAGTTAACTGAGATCCTTGTAGCCCTGGGTATCAGCCTTGGGCCGACCTACATGTGAGCAATCCCCAAACAGATCATATCCAAAGCTGATGATGATTTCAGCACAGCTGCGCAATTCACAGCGAAGCAGCAGCCTGTTCCTGTGGCCCATATCACTGGTCATGGAGTGTATCAAGCCTATCTCGCGGACACGATGGCTAGCGAGGGTGCGAGAATGTAGGTAGCAGAAATCTATCCAGCCCTCATGATTGCTGTAAATACTTACTTATTAACACTCCCTCAGATAAAGATTCGCGGAATGGTATATCCGCGAGGGAGATTCTCTGGTTCCTGCACCGCCAGACACACACGACTCAGATCGCGCCCACACCATCTTCGTCAACGCATTGACTGATATCAAAGAAGCCGCCACCAAAACCATGCATCACCCTGTACAAATCGCCACAGTCAGCGCACCTCAGCACTTCAACTCATCCTCCCTGGATGCCGTCATAACAGCAGCTATGGAAGTCGAGCCCACGATAAGACAACCATGGCAGGTCATCAGATCAGCAAATGCTATGCGCTTGGCCTACGGCCTTGATACCTGCGAGGGATTCGGCATGGATTCTGAATCGTGCGATATTGAAGACGGGCCGCATCTAATCTTTATTGTTGAACATCAGGAGACTTATCTCGAAATCTCCCTCGCTGATGTGACGGCGGCTACTTGCAATATCAACGGCCATGCCCGTTTCAACAACCTTGGCGAAAACGCCGTGCTGAATGCAGCAAGCCCCGCCAACGCGAATTGGATTGGTAAGATTCAAAATCTCTTGCACAATGATATCTCACCCGCGACCACCATCCCCAAAGACAAACAGTATACAGAGATCCAAAATACTCTTCGCAACTTCATGGCTGACCACGAACTCGGAGCCGAACACCCAGAGAATTGGGACTTCTTCAGAGCTATCATCCTGAACGGCGACGCCTCAGATTCAGCATTCCAAACCCTTCATCGTTATATGGCTGGAGCCCTTGGTGAACACGAAAACAAATTCCGAGACTCGATAAATCCACTGTATGTAGGAGCATTGGGGGCTGGACAACGGGGACGCCATCAGGTTTTGAACCCGAAGTTGCTGGATGACAAGCCATTGACGAACTTTGTTCCGGAGCGTGATGAATTGTGATCGTGGAGTGTCGGAGATGGGCGGATAATATGCTTCGTTTTTCATAGCGAGCGTTATTGGGGTTATACTACCGGATCTAGATCTGTGATATTAGATTTAGGAGGGCAACGGCGCGGCGTGCCGAAAGTTCTGCGGTAGAGAGGACGAGTGAATGAAGAAACGGAGGCATTTCGCACGTACAACATCCCAAAAGCCACTGGGTTGAGATGTTGTCTCATGAGCTTCGTATGAACCCTACCCCAAAAAATCCCCCAACCTCACACCATCCCAATCCCGCCTCCCATCCACAACCTCACTAAGAAACTCATGCGCAACACCAACATTCTCACATTGAAGCACTTCCACCACCTCCCTCCACCTCCCTACAAGCTCATCACCCTGTGCATGTGCATTTCTTTGACGCCCAGTCTCCTCCCCAAACCCACCTTCCCAGTCGATCCTGAAAAGCAACACACCCTCCACATCCGGCGAGGTCGTAGCCGCAACAATAGAATACCTCTTGCAGAAATTACCCAAAAAGCGACAACGATACACAAGAGCAATATGAGCTCTAATAACCCCAGCATAGAATGTCTCAGAACTCGGTATCAGCATTGACTCCCCACCCACCCCTTGGCCACCCACCGGCACCACAACACCATCATACCCAGTCTTCCGTCCACGAATTCTAATATTCCTAGGAGATTCTGGAATATTTTGCCCAACAACCACTCTTTCTTCACCCCGCCTCCGTCGACTCCATTGGTTATCAACCAATTCTAAGATCTTGATATCGCAATCGGGATATGGCACTGTATATACTCCAAACATCGAATGCTCCGAGATCCATTTGCGACGACCGCAGGCGATGTCGCAGAAGATTGGCACAGTCGTTGTGGGAGAAGCTTCGATTGTGCGGGTCTTGCGCGGGGCTGTGGAGCCGATATCGAAGGGTTGTTCCATTGATAGACCGTTAGTGGAGCCAGACCAGTCTAGGTGAATTAGAAGGATTCCATCTTCTTGCGAGGAGCCGACGAGGAAGAGATTAGGATGAAGATGAGGAAATTGTTGTGTTCTATATGGGTGGGTTTTGCAGGCTTGAGTGACGGTATCGTCGAAAGATAAGTTGGTGAAAGAAGTGTCGCTTTGTAGGCGACAAACGAATTCCTCGGGCGTTTTTAGGTGTGCTGCGGGCTCTATTTTGCGGATGAGAGCTGTGCCGTCGGTTTCTGAGTGTGCGTAGACGCCTATGAAGAATCCTGTTGGAGGGGGCTGAGTTGGTACCCCAGGTGTGAGTGTGGCGATTGCTCCCGCGGTACCTTCGTTGCCACCATCGCTTTCATCGCTGTGAGAATCATCGTTACTATCTTCCTCAGGAGTCTCATCATCGTCACCGTTGCCGAGCTCATAATTTTCCCTCTCTTCAAACCAGTCCGTATTGCCGACCTGGAGATTAACCAACGACAGCCCGGATGTCTCGGCTCGGGTCTGGAACGAATCCACATTGCATTCCAAATCGTCGTCATCCAACGTAACCAGAAGCACTCCCTTTTCTCTCCAGTCCTGGCTGGTTGCTGCGATAAAGTACGTTGGGTCAAACTCCCCTTCTCTACCTAGCTGAAGATGGTAGGCGAAGGCCGCCCGAAGCGGTCCTCCTACATATTTATATTGTGCGGGATATTTGACCTTGGTGCCAGGATCACAATCGGTTTCTGATTCGCAAACCGCTTGGAGTTGGGTCAATTCTTCGTCCGTGAAGTCCACAAGGGTGTAGAGCGCAAATGGCAGGAGCTCCATCGGAGTGTGATGGTATCTCTCCATTCCAGGCGCTTTGCTAGGCAGTGTGAGATCAGGAGAGTCTGACATAGTGGAGGTATTGAGAGAGGTAATATATAATATATCAACGACACAGGCGGATTGGCCGGCTCAGGATGTATAAGGGTATTGATTGATTATTTAAGAGACAAAAGGTCTACGTATCAGGACTTTATATGTTGGTGGGGTAAATGCTTAGCATGGAAAACCTGTATTTAGGGGGCCCGTAGCCCCGACTTTCTTTGCTTCCTTAGCAACCCCCAATAGCATGACAATACCAGACATGTGGACTGCGAACAAGTCTTACCTCCCTTTTTCTTGCCTCAGTACCTCAGACGTGTGTGCTAAGCCCCTATCGGGTTAGCGCCTGCTGACTACGTAGCCGGGCAGTAACACTATGGGCCTGATTGCTATCAAGAACGGTCTAACTTCACGCATGGTGTGGTGGCGCAGCACCTCAGCTTTCAGCCGCACCATCGCCTTTCTCCTGATCTATAACATGCCGCTCTCCTATATTTCATTTAGTCACTGGCATCCATCAGGCATCTCCCATCTGCTTCTTCAAGCTAGGATTTTGTGTTCAGTATCTAGCTTTGTTTGTCTGCTTGGTACCCGATAGCGGTATAGCTCGCCGACCCGCTTGAGGGCTGCGTCGTTCGGTCGCACGATTTACCTAACAGAACAATCTGACAGTCGGACGCAATGCCACAACCACCGGACCTCGTACATGGGTGGGTCTCAACTCATTGTGGGCGCGGTACCATCGACATCATATGGAGCTGCCTGTTCACCATCTTCGTATGCATTTGGACGGCAATTCATCTACCAGTTCCACATTATACCGGGCAATGGCCTCTTGGGCTAAGGCCAAGATAGTCAGAAGCAAAATTGTACCCGCACTTGTCGCACTCGTCGCTCCAGAATTTCTCACTATAAATGCGCTTTTCGAATTATCCGAGGCTGTAAGGGCCGTTAAGAAGATTCGAAATCTGAATGGTGTCAAAGTATGCCTGACGACTGGCTTCTTTTACAACATGGGTGGCTTCTGTCTAAAGTCTCCATCGGGTAGTTGTTCTCAACTTACAACCTCTAGCCTTTCAAAGGAATTCAGTATCGCGTTGGGTTCTAGCCGGGAACGACGGCCACAGCCGGTAGCCCCGGAGTGGCTGAACGAAATTGCGAAGGTATCGGAGGATCAAATAAATGACTCGGCTGGATCTGACACTTTGACAAAGGGTATTGCGTGTGTGCAAGTCATATGGTTCGTGACGCAGGTTATATCCCGACTATGTCAGCATGACTCCGTCACTCTACTGGAAGTCAGCACCACGGCCTACGTACTTTGCGCTGTTACTTCTTATACTGCTTGGTGGAAGAAACCTCAAGGGTGTACTCTCCCCATATTCATTCCCTGCGAGGAGGGGGCGTTACCCGATGCATCAGCATACATGAGTGTCATAGGCACCTGGGAAGAATTTGTCTGGGGCGGACAGGAATGGTTCACAGACGACCTTTATTACAGGTACAGCAACTGGCTATTCGCGATCGCTCTGACTCTTGCTCCACTGGTTTTTGGAGCAGTCCATATTGCATCGTGGAATGTTTCACTACCATCGGCGCCCGAGTTGTGGTTATGGCGAGCAAGCACGCTTTATTGTTCAGCTGCGGGTTTAATAACCTTTCTGGGTGCGGATAATAAGCCTGGATCTGTCGCTACTAATGTCTCGTTGTTTGTATTATGTTCGCTTTACGTCGTCATCAGAGTGTACATGATTGTGGAGGTTTGCATTAGCTTGCGCGCTCTACCACGCAGTGCTTACAACTCCGTCCAATGGTCAGCTTTCGTACCTCATGTCTAGCAATTGTCGAAATGGCTTCAAACATTGTTCTGCAACACACATGCTGTTTCGTCCTCTTCGCGGATATTGATCAGAGGAATATCCAGTGAAGACTGTTACTTGGATGGAAACGCTTCGTACAAGTCTGATGATACACTATATATATCATACGGAGTCGAACCCTAGTAAGCAATTCGTCTTGCAAGCTTCATGAAACAACATCACAAGCTGGAACGATCTATCTAGCCGATACAGCAAGCACACGTTCCGTTTCATAAAACATTGGAACGTCAATATACTGTTCAGCTCGCCTGAATGAAATAAGAACCATTCAAGAGGCATCTGACGCACTCGATTTCCACAACGAGGGCATGACATAACAAATCTACCACCGTGATATCCTGACTCCACAAAAGTAGTCGGCCACTTACCAAATCCAAGCTTCCTGCCATTGGAGTCGTAGCTCAGTAATTTAGTAACATTTTGGCAACGATTTATCATGCAGGCATCTGGAATAGACTTTCAATTAGAAATCACCTCTAGAGAGCATCAGCCTTCCCAGTGCTCAAACGCCAATGACTCTCATCCGTCACTTGCGCAATCCCAGGCATCTTCGATTCAGCATGCAGCCTCATAACGCCGAGGCGTCTTCGTCTACATTGCAAAAACCAACAGCTAGCTGCGAACCCAACCCACAACAAAAAATCAGCCTGAGTGCAATCTCCGGCCATACCGGCGCGAAAACCTTTTGACTTACACTCATCACCATCAAACCAAAAGCTTTTCACTCGCCCGCTCCATACGTGATCTCCAAGCCTCACTGCGCCTCCATCACATCCGTCTATCAGAACCCCTTGCGCAGCTGTCCTACAACAAATCCGATGTTGAACCTTCCTAGCTATAGCAGTTCAATCATACCCATCTACGCCACCGCGCAAGCCATCGATCACAACAATCCTATCAGCGTAGGGAGCGAATGCCTATTTCAAAATCGGTTGTTGGGCAGGCTATCTTCTTCGTGGAAACCCCTAGCGAATTTACTTGGCTCATGAACTGAATGTCAACGCATAGCAGCGAGTCTCGTTGAGCGCAATGGGAGGAGCAGGCCTCCCTATGTACAAATCACTCAAACAACCTCATTATCAACCAATCCAGGATTCAAAACAGCGATTACAACATCCCATACAAATATTACTTACAGTACTATTCCTACCCATAATCTCACAATCTGCTAGCAAATTTGTTGATGGTCTAGTATAATCCTCACTATAGAAGATACGCTCGCTGTAGAAGATATCATTTTCACAGCCTATATCGTTGCTTCAGGAGAAGGGGAGATGTATTCACGCCTACACACTTGTTAGCTTCCGAAGTACAACGTAGTGAATGGCAGCTGACAGACCACGCTCATCAGAAAAGCAGTTTGCAAGACTGCTTCGGCCTGGGTGTATAGTTTCGTTCATCCTCCGAGATATATTACTGGGATACGGTTAGCGTATCACAGTTGGCTCACAGCTCAATTAGTGGAATGATGTGATTGCATAATCATAGTATTCGCCAGATTTTCCTTTGTCATCAACCTATATCAGCCTTTCGATCAGCGATCTAGTGCTCGAGACCGTGTTTGGGGGTGCCTCTCCTCGAACATGTTTCTTCCGCAGCACAGCATAAGCTTTAAGCAAGAAGGTCTCAGTTATATCTCTACCCATCTAGCACTTATCCTTATAATACTAATACCCTCAATGCTCGCAGAAGTTAAAAGTCATATCCCGCATATCATTATCCAATTCTACCACCATCGCCTTCCTTTCCTCCATCAACCGCAGCCTGATCTCCTTCGCCTCTTCCAAAGTCATAACGCCATCTTTCACCTCATCAACGACCTGATCCGCCAGCTCTTGCGGTAACATGGACAGACTGCGCCGCTCGGCTAAGTTCTCAATCCACCAATCTTTCTGCTGTGGCGGTACGTTAGCGGTCGAGATGATTGTGACGTGGGGGTCCACGAGGAACAGGGCCAGGATTTTGCGGTGGCCTGGCATCGACTGATCGCGCAGGCGAAAGGGGGAGACGCGGTGTTGGAGCGCGTTGGGGAAGGCTAGGAGGCGGCCTTCTCGCGTCAAGACGCCTGGGATGTAGTGAGATCAGCAGATGTTCTTCAACAGTACTGGGCTTTCCGGGCTCGTGCTCTTGACTCAAGTTGCTGTTCAAGCTCGGAGGGAGAGGAGATTAGGGGTGACATACGCCCTATCTCTTGCACCATTGGCCCTCTAGATTCAATGCCGTAAATTTCTTCCACGCCGTCGTGGTCATCCTACGTAAGCCACAGTCAGTTGTTCTCGAAAATCTGTATGTTTCTAGGGTGATGGTACTGCAGAAATCAACGACACAATCTCGAGGAGACCATACATTGTCCCGCGCGCTGTTGGACTTGAATTAAGATGAAGGAATATTGGGTGGCGTATGTTCCCCTGGGTCTATTGCGTCTAGTTTGTTCCTTACCTGTTCATAGGTTTTCTCCCTCTGCCATTCTTCATCGTCCTTCACCCTCTGACGAAAGGCTAGATGACTCTCCGTGATGTTCTCACAGTCGTAGTAATAGAGTGCACTGGCGCAGATCTGCTCGTTTAATTGCCCTTCTACGTGCCACGACCCGCCGTCGTAGTTAGGCTTTTCCGGTGAAAGCTCTGAAAGGGATTCCGGGTTGTCAGCATCTCTCCGACTCGAGTTATGACATTTCTGAAAGACGTTCGGCAAGGTAAGGTATTGCTGAATGGTGCTTACGACTGAACTTTGGGTGCTCAAATCAAAGGGGATGTCTCGGAGAACACTCACCAATTTTAGCAAGCTTGACAATAATTTGCAGGCCGGACTCCTGGAATTGCTTCCTGAGGTCGACATTCACAGGCTTGGCTGCACGTTTATACTCCTTAGGTTCCGGTTGCACGAGTACGCGAGTCGATTCCAGCCAATCGTCTTCTCTCTCATACTGAGGAGCATCGTTCTTGTAGTCCGCAGGCGGCTCTTTTCCCTGGGGAAAGCAGTATTCTATCGTGTCCATATCTATACGCAGCTTACCAGGCTCCCGTACTGAAGACAAAGTCCGGTTCCACAGAGGAATCGTCTTGGCGATACACGCTTCTATTACATCATAGAGGGACGAATATTTCGCCGGATGCAGATTGTTAATGTAGCTGGTGATACTTACCGCTTCTGAGCCAGCGAATTCAACCTGGCATGGAAGCCATTGAAAATCGACCGAGTAGACCTTTCGCTCCGCTTGGCTGTATGGGCGGCTGTATGAGCTGACATGGATCTCCGAATCGTCTGGAACTTTGGTGGCCTCTCCCTTGCCAATGTAGTCCATGCAGGCTTTAAGGCCTATGCGGCCCTTCGGTATGATCTTCGTCCGGCCGTAGACAAGGGGGAATAGCGAGGGGTGCACGAGATCCAAGACTTTCTCGTTTGAACCCGGATGCCAGTCCCTCAGTCTTGATGGGACATCTTCGAGAGGTTTGCAAGCGGCTTGCAATGCTTGCTTTAACTGGCGGGGAATAGCCGTGTCCGATTTGACGATAGTAGCATCGAGGTCTAGAGTGGAAATAAGCCCGTCTTGTTGGTAGGATCTTGCCTTGTCTTGCAGCTCCGCGATTATCTAGTCACAAATTAGTCATTATATAATATATCGCAGCTCCTGATCTCGGCAAGTCGCATTTACGCTCGGACTGTAGAATGCAATACACGACCTAGAGGCAAGGAAGCCACTAACGGGCTATTTTGTATGTTGTAGGCGCTAACACGCCTGCGCTTCCAAACGAGAACATAGTCGAGCACAGTATGGCTTATGATTTGGTAGAACAAGAACCCACGCATAGTCTTCTTGCATTAAATCTTTGCTGACACAGCAGTCTACTGACAGCGACCAAAAACCAGCCAAGAACGATTTCGGCCTGGCGGGATCAAGTAGTTGAAGTCAATGAAACTCGTGAAGCATACCCAATCAAGCATCTTCTCCGATACATCCATGTCGCTGTCAATTGCCTCTTGACGCCACTTCTGTATTATGCTCTTGTCGAAGACCTTCCGATCCCATTCCGGCTTATCAGTGATACTATCCATCAACGCCAACATAGTTCGCTCTCGCACAGTCGCCGCCTCCCCAGCCCAGTACGCGATGGCCTTTGGAAAATGCTCGTACGGATCATAGATAGCCAAAGGTAGCCCAAAGCCAGGCAATATGACGGGATCGGAAGTCATTTTGACTGCGACGGAGGCGTTCGTACGGGATCTAGATTGACAGTTGCCTCTTCCCCTGCACAGTAGGAGTCGGTGGACTGACTCAATAGAAGGTATCCGCACATGTGTTCGTCTACTCCACATCTAATACGACAGAGCTATTTGGTCAGGCAACAGCGCGCCGCTTTGCTTCGTTCTGTCAGATACGATGGTGCTGCCTGAAGACTACGACCTCACAAGATTGGATTGGCTGTCCAGATCTCTCTTACGATGCACCAATCGAAGCTGGCATGATAGTGAAAGCTGATGGTATTAGAAAGTGCCGTGAAATTTGATTAAGTAGTTGGGGAAATCTTGGCAACGCCTTGGCGCCAAGACCTCACTTACTAAAGCGGGTTTTGGCATCAACCTCCCAGCGATATCGTTAATATCGCCACTCTGGACATCACCGGAACACGGAAAAAAGCAGATTGTGTCTGCAAAGTCAGCATGAAAAACATAGATGAAAGCTAAATGATCAAGATAGAAGACCTAGAAGCTCTACTTTTTACCAAAGGCAGTTCATACTAAGGAGAGTGTCTCTGGTAAGGGCTAGTACCTTCTCGAAATCCAAATCCTGATATTGGTCTGGCGAACGTGGTCTCATTAACCTAGTCCGAGACAGGTGCGCTGAAAAGCCAGATGATGTCACTGACATAGTATAACAAATTCTATCTCGCTTGAGCGCCGCTGGATCTAGATACGCTCAATACAACAAACTCTAATTGAATGCATGCCCTACTCTAGACATCTATTGTGTCTATCCCCAAGACCATATCCTCGTCGCCCACAGACCCTCTTGGCCACACCGCTTGCGGTGGACTGGATAACATTAAAAAACCTACCCTAATACATCAAGATACTCAGAGATCAATATGCATTGTGCACAGCAGTTTCGGCACCATACAGCCTCAAGGCGCCGCACTAGCTTCGGAAAGCATTCTCTTGTATGCGGAAGTCTACCGGCCGGCTGGGGAGGAGTCCCTAGTTGTGGCAGAGACTATCTTGTTTGTGGAAGAGGGGGTAGAGATTTTGCTTGTGCTATGAGCGCTGGTAATTCGAGGTGTAGTAAATGTCGTGTAGTTGGGGATTGCAGTGCTATTAACTTGAGTCGTGGGTGTGCTCAGGTGGGGCGAAGATGTCAGATTACGGCTCGAGCTGTGGATACCGGTCGCTTTTGGAGCGGCCGATGATGTAGGAAAGGTGCTGAAAGTGTGATTGGTAGGGAATATGGTCGTATTCAGGTGAGTCGGAAAGATAGGACTGTGGCTTGGTCTTTGAGTGCTGGTCGCGAGGAATTTGGTCGTTGTGGAATGGATGGATTTCAAATCGGGCGCGTGGGAGGACGTCGAGCTATGTTTGTAGGTTGATGTTGATATCACCGAGGAAGTACGGTTATGTTTCGATTCAGGAATGCTGGTCACGAAGGGTATGGCTGAGGATATATGATGGGTAGGTGGTACGGGGTGTTTTGTCGAGATAGGCAATGTGGGTAAGGTGCTCGATGTTCTTTTGAAGGTTGATGTTGATGTGTGCTGTGTAGTGGGGATGTGCAACGTTTTGATCGTGTGCAGAGTGACAGAGACGTGCTCGATAGCCTTTGTTGGAGAGCTATGTGTGCTTGGCGATATGGGCATGGTGGTCAATTTGCGGTCGGCTGAATCGCCGTGGGAGGCGGTTGATGTGTGTTTGATAGCAGAACTACGCACGGTCGACGACGAGACATGTGGAGCGTGGGATTCGTGTTCATCAGAAGAGCTCCTCGTGGTCAACGATGTGTGCGGGTCAAGTGGAGAGTGTGTGGATGTCGGGAGGTGTGTGCTTGACGAAGTGTATTTCGTTGTGAAGGTACCTTTTGTGGTTGAGGTAGGTTTGTGTGAGGTGGATGAGCTCTGTGTGCTCGTAGGTGCGCCATTGGTCAAGCCTGCAACCAACAGCAGGAGAAAGAGATGCAAGTATTGCATGACTATCCTTGTTGAGAAGCTTCTTGGATGTAAGGCAAGAAATGGAGTCAAAGGGCTGTCGGATGATGGTGAGGAATCGAAAGCACAAATCACCTTTTTAAACGATTGCTCAACTTCTGTTGACTTTCCACATTCCTCATGTTTCCATAGCATCTCCGCTAAGCGAGGTATGCAGCCATTGTATCCCGGCAATTATTACCTCTTTTCAACGGTACGGCGATCCTCATGAGCCAGTCATATCAACCGTAGGAGCATGCTGTTGATAGTGTTGTGCGAGTCACTAGCTGATGAACGACTCAGGACTGGATTGATGTTTGGAAAATATTCGTTCAGAATTAGAGAAAACGCCCAGAGCATCCACATATTTCCAGAGATTGCCTCCCTACACAGGCAAGAAATTCCACTTCATGACAATTACCGAATGATGGGGACAGCCATTTGGCGTGCCAGCGTCAAGAATCGACAGACTTTTGATTTTTGTTGTCGAGCTTAGGCTGTTGAGAGAGCGATCTGCTCAATTGGAAAACATCGCGTTCCTCGATGCTCCCGCGCAATGCTGGCACAATTTACCCGGAATGCCGTAGGTGGTGCATATCTGTATCGCCTATGATTATTTTTGTCAGGGTGATTGGCAACCAATCCACATGCAGAGCCATCTTCCGTCAGGATGGGTCGCCATGCTCCAAATTTGCCTGCCCAGAATGCGTCTTCGTCATGCATTATCCACAGGATTATTCCAACTCGTACTGCAATAGTGTGTTACGGTCGGTCCTGCCATTCTGTAATTTGTTGTCATCGAAAAGTCAGGTAGCTGTTTGCTAGTCCAACTGAAAATCAAATCCTAGTATGGTGCTAATTCTCGCCCGACGGTACGTGGTGAGTACTATGCCTACTTGGATGCAGCATAGAGACACCATCATCGTGGTACAGCCATCGGAGAGATCACCCATCGCTTGACAAGAAGTAAGACGTTCGCCATTGTTTTGTGCGCAATTCAATCTGATGCCAACCATAACGAGGGTGGCACCGCACACGATCGCCTTGTGTCGTCCTTGGGCATTGGCGAGGAAGTCTCCGGGTTAGAGACTTCCAACACAAGCTTCGTTACGGAGTGATGTTGTGATGCCGCCTTGTATTTCGTTGGCGGCTCGTGGAAGTAGCTCTCGAATGGAATCTTCCCCATATTCCTGAGATAGAACCCGTGTCATCGAAGGTATACCTGCCAAGCGTGGGCATGGCGCCATGAAAGAAGGCTCAGCTCGGTTCTGCCATTTTGTATGTTTCACAGTTCCTGAGCAAAGCATAGCAATCACGGCAATGAATCTTCAAAACCATCCCCTCAGTCAAGCAAATCGCACTTGAATCTAGGATATATTGAATGTGACTACCGGAATCTCTTTTCGTTTTACACACCCAGTCTCTTAGAAGATACCTAATGCTATATCTATATTACTATCCGATTCCTGCAGCTGTTGTGGCAAAATCTCCTATCAAACACCACCAACCCTCGTAGGCTGTCATTCGGGATATGAACACTCAAGTGAAGACGAGCAAGCTCTATGTAGGTTTGTCAGAACTGAGTTTGAAGCGATAACCCATCTTGCACAAGAAGAAGTATGGCTTTATGCTTCAGCTCGCAACGCCTACAGCAAATTCATCTTTCCAAACCAGTCAATCGTCCTAAGGTTCAGACTCCGGGTTGCCTCTGCCTCGATCTGCAAGTCTTGAAGATAGTGTGTCATTTCCTTGAGTACCAGTTCATTTGTGAACTGCGTCCAACTCGGATGCACCGTCCGGCACATAACCCTTGCTTCGAGAGCGGCGAGCAACTCGACGAATGGAACATCCAAGGAGACACGGGACTCGTCGATGGGTGCTTCTCGCAGTGATACTGGCCAGACAAGGCCAAGTGCACTTGCGGTCAATCGACCCTCTTTGATCAGCGTCTCCAGCTCGGTGCAATATTTCAAGATAGCCCAGGTCGTACCCTTGGCAGATTTGCAGTGCTGTCTTAGCTCCTCCGGCACGTGCAAAGTCAGTAGCTTGAATTTAGCCCATCCGTTTATCACTTCACATAGCACGCTTCTCTGTAATGTCCATAAGGCGGCAGTATCGTCATTACCAACATCGATCTGATTGAGTTGTTCTAGAATGATGACGCGCTGAGCTGGCGTAAGGAAAGCGTCCCAGAGCTCGACGACTTCGCTTACTGTGACCAAGTGAATCATATCCAATAGAGCCAGTGCCCAGTGAACGATTCGCTGTCCAAGCGCACCACTAGAGAATCGGTCGGACCTGGAGTGCATATTTCCAGCGTTTTCCCTAGGCATCTCCCAGTCATCGAGTGCATATGATTCCGGGTATTCTTCATCGCTATCCATGTCCATGTTTGCGGTATGTGGTGGTGGTGCTTGGACCAGGGATTGGGAGTGAAGTACGTAGCTTATTGCCATCTTTTCGCTCCGATTGTAAGACAATTGCCCGCTGGGTTGATGAGTATGAGGTGAGATTGGTTCAATGTCTTCTATATAGACGGTAGGCTTCTCTATCATAAGGCTATCTTCGTTCCATTTGATCTGTGGCTCGGTACTGTTGTTGGCGGCTAAGTAGATCATTGGGGTATCCTCGACCGCCACCCGAGAGGCTTTTCTGGCCATAGAAGCATGAGATTCTCGGATCAAGGCCGTTTGACTTTCATACTGTTCACTTGGAGACCCTTCATTCGTTGAATGGTCTCTTCGTTGATGGCCTGTCATATACCTCTCCATGGAATATTTCTTTTGACAGAAGGGGCACTTGTATGGAAGTTTTTTGCCGGGAGAGTATACGGACAAGGGGTGTAGGCCGTCATAGTGGGCAAAAAGTGTCGCTTGATCCGGAAATACTTGCCCACACCCAGGGTGTGGACAAGTCTTGGTCCGAAAATTGCTGTCTCGCCGAGTGTGTTCGTCTTCATGCTGTGCAAGTAGAGCGCCGTTTGGAAAATCGCGTTCACAGCCAGTGTCTGGACAGGAAAATCTATGTGCACTCCGATTGTGCGCCTTGCAGAGTTGTTCGGAGCGAAATTGACGCCCACACCCTTCGTATGGACACATAAATGGTCGATCAACGGACCCGATATGCTCGCTACGAGCCTGTCTATCGAGAACACTAGTGGTCGGATGTTGTACAGCGGATTCGCCGCAGATGGATTTTATATTGGGGGGATCGATTTCTGGGATTTCGGAGACAGTGAGCTTTTCCTGATGATGCTCTGATGAGCTTGCGATGCCTTGAAGTCGGTGATCAAGAGCTTCCAGACTAGGTGATACCATCTTGGGGATAGATGAAAGGCTATGAATAAAGAAAGCTTGAACAACTTAGCCGTTATAGAAAGACGCGAGAGAAATTGTTTCAAGCACTTGATATCGACGCGGAGAGATGCGCTTCTTATACTGGAATCGGGTCAAACTTCTTTAATGATGGTGAGAGCAAGACAGAACAAAGGAAATTAACGAAAGCGTCCAAGTGGAGTCAGGACAGAGCGAAGACGGCACAGCAAAGATAGAGACGCCCAGACAGCGACGCTCGCAGTCAATGGACAGCGACTAGACCTGACTATGGCTCGTAGATATAGTGACGATCTCAGATGAGAAGAAAACAGCAACACAATCTCTGGTGGCGTCTTGGCTCTCATAGACACTGCCATTGCTCCCGCCACTCACTTTCAAGGAGATGGCCATTCTCGACGCCAGCAATCCTGAGAAAACTATACTAGTATGGGAGAGGACGGGACATGCTCTTCACAGCTGGTTTTGCTTGACTCTCGTGTTAGCAGCATTCGTTCCTGCACAACTATGATACCAGCGCCGGAAACGGTTACTTTCGGGCAGTCCATCTGGTGTGAAGCCGGAGGACGGCAGGATGCGGTATACTTTATCAGCATTACATCGTCAGAAGTCAATGACCATGACTTGCAGCAATGGTGTATGTACCATCATCAAGACAGTGGAGAGGAAAAGAATGTACTCACGAGAAGGTTTTGGGCGGAGATGAGGACCGCGTTAGTCTTGGCGGAGCTAACTGCTTGCGGGAAGACCTTGGAGCTAGCTCCCGTAGCTGCTGCTTTAACACCTCGTAGCCTTCGAGCCTTCCAGGGCGCATAAATATCAAATTGAGAACCCCAAGGCCATAAGGCTTACAGTCCAGCCAGGTAAATGCTACTGACGCTCGCGGGATCGTTGGGCTGCGCTGCTTCAATTGCGTCGACGCCCTGCTCGCATCGAATCAGACGAGCTGGCGCAGCAGCGCCGCCTTGAGTAGTGGCTCGACCCTGATGAAGCGCTCACTGCCCCCGTCCATCAAGACTGGGCGTACCTCTTCTTCTAGTCGGCCTTTGCGCCGATAGGCTTGAAACTCGGGATGCCCGTGTCGTACATACCCTTTCGAGCTGTTCACTCCCGGCGAAATCACCTTTGTGGTCTTCATACCTCCATCCTACTCACACAGCCGGGGTAGCTGTGCCCGGGTGAGCTCCGCAGTCGATGATGCTGTACCTCTCCCAAAAACCCCCTCGGCACCACCATCCAATGTACAGCTCGTTCCATGCTCGCCCGACTTGGTGAATCTTGTGTCGGCAACTTGCAAGTCATGGCCTAGACCACGGCCTCGGTACTTCCTCTACACTACAGCAGTCTGGCAAGCGTATGGGAAAATGCGTATCGCATTGGACCCATGATCGGTCCGAGCTATAGTGTTTCGAACGGTGGTAGCTCTCTTTGGTGCGGACCAAGCGGGCACTCTTCTCGCCGTCGAAACTTTTCTCAGTCCTGTCTTCTCCGTCCTGTTCTGCATACTCGCTCCTCATATTGCCTTAGTTGGAGTGACAAGAAGCTGTAAGGACAATATGACGGTAAGGACCGAGATGGAGCGAACAGGCGCTCTGCTGTTTGAATGAAATGTTTGCCTTGGCAGTTGCACCAGCAACCCTCTATATGGCGAATCGGCGATAGAGCAAAGCATTGTGTTCAGGCATCCGGTGAGCTTCTGTTATAGACGCTCAGTCGTTGGAAATATTTACGCCGCGAAGAGACCATAAAGTTGAAAGGCTCCTATAATATCTCGCCAATATATCTCGCTACTTCGCAGCACATCAGGAACTCCGCAACAGGGCGCAATGTAAAAGCGGCGTTCCCATAATACCTGATTTTGGGAGGGTGCATCATAACTCTTGGCACGCCAGCGCACAACCAATCAGAGACCGAGTTTCTTCGACTTTATACACGTGCTCAGTCTACAGCATATGATTATCGCACTTGACGTCCTCACTGTACACTGCTCTTTCCTACGTCATTTGATTGCTTTCCATGGTCTACAATACCTATATATATATCGTTGCCTTAGAACTCCACAAGCCAAGTTCATATCACGAGCGTCCCACAGGCATCATTCTCTCAGACCTCTCACTCAGGCGCCGCGATCAGCGACCATGGAAGCTTTCATGGAAAAAGAGCGCCAGGTGATGGAGGAGACTTCAGGCGACCGCGAATCTAGAAAAGCGGGCAACTTCCTCAAAGCAGAGGATGGGCTGCCCAAGGACATAGGGTCTCGCTTCAATATCCCAATGTTCGACCGCCTCACCTCATATCTTGGATCACAGAATCCGCTGGCGAAGGATGTGGACCCGGCAACGGAAGAAGTGTGGCTTCTGGACAATACCGCCTACCAACCTGTACACGTCTACCCTCATGCGCCTCAGCCTTTCCAGGCACAATTCGTCGCAGCCTACTTCAAGAAGCACACTGGCACGGACGTCAGCAAAGCAGTTGCAGACATAGCAGACAAGTTAGGTCTGAAAGACCAAGACAAGACCTCCGCCGAGGCAACCATCGCAGCTCGACTGCAACCTTTCGTCCAAACCATCGCCCCTGCACGCTCCGTCAACATCACCCTCCCAAACGGCACCATCCACAAACTAGGTCCAGGCGGACGAAGCGCAGTGAGCGAGCAGCTCATCCCCGCCCTCTCCGACCATGCAAACGGCTCGCGCGCCACTATCCCCGCCGCCATCCCCGATATTACCCCCCACGGCCCAATGCTCACTCACTTCGCTTCCCCCGAAGGCTGGGCAATAATCTCCGACATCGACGACTCGATAAAAATAACCATGACCCCCTTCCCCCTCGGCATCCTCCGCAGCACCTTCGTCGACGATCCCACCCCTATAGCCGGCATGCCAGCCCTCTACGCCCACATCCACCAAACCCTCTCCCCAACCTGGTTCTACCTCTCCGCCTCCCCCTACAACCTCTACCCCTTCCTGCGCCTCTTCCTCCACACCCACTACCCCCCCGGCACCACCATCCTCCGCGACGCCTCCTGGATGGATCTGGGGGGTTTCCTCTCCTCTTTGACGCAAGGAACGGAAGCCTACAAACGCTCTCGCATACGGAAGATCCACGGCTGGTTACCGCGTCGGAAGATATTGTGTGTGGGCGACAGCACGCAGAGCGATCCGGAGGCTTATGGGGATGTGTGCAGGATGTTTCCTGGGTGGGTGAAGGCGGTGTTTATACGGAAGGTGGCTGATGTGAGTGAGATGGAGGGGACGGAGAAGAATTCGGAGGGGAGGTTTGAGAAGGCGTTTCGGGGTGTGCCGAGGGGAGTGTGGAGGATTTTTGAGGAGCCGCAGGAGCTTTATGAGGCTGTGGGGCAGTTGAAGGGGATGTGATGCGATTGATGGTACATTATCTTGTTTGAGTTTCGGTGATTGTTTTGTATGTAGCGGGCATTAGCGGGCATTAGCGGTCATTGGATGGGGAATGAGATCTGCTCATGAGTACAATACTCGGTCTTAGGGCATGGGTTGAGCGGGCATTTGAGACGGGATTCGGCATCGCACAACCCTCGGAGCTGGGTACTGGGTGCTCGACGTGCCACGACCACGACTCACGATACTTGATGACAGCGTACATATAGATACCCACTTTCTGGATTACCACTATACCACGAACACAGCCTTTAGCAATAAACCTTTCAAGACGCTTGTGTGAGTAGAGAGGATTCCAAGGGCTCTAGCATGGATACCTGTTGTGTACGATCTAAGCGGGCGTTAACATACCACAACATCCATCGCAAAACCCTTCAAAACACTAAACTAAACCCAAAACCATCCGCATAAACCTCTCCCTCCCATCAAATTAAAAACCTTCCTACCCCCAATAGAATAAACCCCCAA
>JAABUK010002345.1_pt1 | contig 34108 bp, 35 predicted proteins | sample 5559141 | NCBI WGS metagenome assembly JAABUK01 (sample SAMN10711869, study PRJNA513367) | rock metagenome | isolation source: Antarctica rocks | place: Antarctica: Victoria Land, Pudding Butte nord | collected 2016-01-03 | reverse complement strand
CTCCGGGAATCCCGCATTGTAATACCACGTCGTCCCCCTAAAATTATGCTCTGGGTCCCCGAACACCGAGGTCCTGGCCCCACCCGCCGCGCCATTCCTGCCCGCATTGAAAGTGGCTTCGAGATACTTGGTCGGCCAGCGGCGGTCGATGTATTCCGAGTGAGGCGCATAGACGGCTTTGAGGCCGTGGTGTAGAGCGCAGCTTGCCGGCCACATCTCGCTGAACATGGTGTGGCCGTTGATGCTGCTTTCGCGGTGCATGGTCATAAGGAGGCGGCGGGAGAGGCGGGAGGCCGTGATGGTGGCGGTGCGCCGGGGCGGGAACGAGCGGGTAGTGTTGTAGCCGGTGACGTCGTCGGCGAGGAGCCAGGTTGTGCCGGAGGGGTCGAAGAGTGGATTGAAGGTGATGAGGTCGGCCTCCTCGTCGACGCCCCAGCGGGACTTGTCGGTGTCGGGCGAGGGGGTAGGTGGGATGGGGTCGGTGTCGAAGGAGATGGAGTCGTCGAGGGGGGGTGCGGGACCCCAGATGGGTATGTCGCCTTCGCGTTTGTCAGTGCCGGAGCCGGAGGCGGTGCCACCGCCTGTGTGGAGGCCGCTCCACATGTTGTTTGGGGAGTTGGTGCCTAGTTGGGTCTGGACGCGAACCATCTGGCGGAAGTCTTCCCAGGAGCCGTGTTCGGAGGGGATGTAGAAGCGGCTGTTTCGTTCCCAGAGTCCTTTACGCGGTTGTGCTTTGGCCCATTTCCTTACACTGTCGAAGAGGTGGTACCAGTGTCCTGTGTAGCGGACATCCATTTCCCAGTTCCAGACAAAGTCATACTCTGGATGGGTGTAGGCAAAGTATTGCATTGGCATGAAAGTGCTGCGGTAGACGCCGTGTACAGGGAGGCCTCGCACATATGACTCAGCTAGCCCACCATAGATGAGACCCATTTGTCGCTCTGACCATAGGGTGCCCATGCCTCGAAATTCTTCGGGCAGGGAGTCGCGCAGGACGCGTTCGTAAGTCTCATCGTCAGACCAGATGGGAGCGTTGTCGTCCTTGACTTGGATGAGGAAGTGAACGGTGTACTCGCTACCTGAATTGAGGGAGAGCTCAGCAATAATAGATCGCAGATAAATGATATCTTCAGCTGTGAAAGGGTACTTCCACCACGTGCGAATCACTACAGCAGTCCTAGGCAACTTCGTGACCTCCTTCAAACGCGATGCTGAGCCCTCTGATGGTAGAAACTCAGGCGGTGAGTCTTGTCTAGGCTCGTCTCGTTTGGCAAGACCTCCAACATGCATGGTCTGAAATCTGTCGGTCTTGACGGACGGTATTGCTGCAAATCGGTCCTGGTTTGCCAATGCGCACCTTTCTTGCGCCTCTGCCCACTGCACACTCTGAAAGTCCACCTCAGGGACTTCTCTCCAGACTTCCTCGGCCCCCGCTCGGTGTCCCTCCATTGATGCCCCTGTGCCTCCCCGCTGTAGACTGTATCCCAGCCCGTACGGCCCCAGTCGTCCAAATCGATCATAGCAGATGTCATCGCGCATGCCAAATAGCGAGCTCGTACCCATGACTGGGTCTGGAAAACCACTAGGTACTCCATTGTAGGTTCTCACTGACGGAATTTGTATTTTTTTCTCCTTGTCCAGATAACAATCCACCTTCTCCGAATACTGCGTCATGTATGCTTCCGACTTGTAATCTGGATATGGATTGATGGCCTCCAATTGAAATTCGCCCCGCCGTGCATGGTACATAGTGGCATTGGATAAAAGGTCACCTGACGAAGATGGGTACTCTGGCACATTCATACTGCGAGATACCAGATTCCGAACACCGCCGTAATATCTTTCTAGGAAAGGAAATGCCTCCCATGGCGCTGGCGGAGGCGGGTTGGATTTCTCAATCTCAATCTGTATTTTCTTCCCCGAACGCCGGCTTAAATGCACAAGTGAGAACATGAAAATCAAAATCGTTGCCGCAACCGCGAGACATAACCATCTCATCACCGATTGACGCGCTCTGAAAAAAAAAAGACCATTGGATCTTCGTTTGTAGGCATTGCTGAGCATGGGCTGGTAGGAGGACGATGTCGCTCGAGAGGAGTACGACGATGGAGATTCTTCTTCGTCATAGTCGTCTTCCGAAGATTGAGATATTCGGAATGCTTCCTTTTCCATGTCTGAGTATGCGCGATTATGTCCTGGTGGTGCTGACTCGAAGCCAGACGATGTTCTTCCCCGCCGGGACATGGCAATCTCTCCACGCAGTCATGCGCAAGTACCTCGTAACTCTAGAACGCTCGAGAGGAGTAAGGATGCGGGAGGGAGAGCCAGGAAGTATTCGTGTTTTCGGAATGTGTCGCGTAAGGTTTTTGCAGAAGTCCGCTGGTTGAGGGATTGCCAATTGGACTCGCCAGGTAGACAGAGTCGGAGTTCCTTCGAATCGGAAAGGAGAGAGAACGCGCAAGCCGTGTTGAAGCCAGAGAGCTTTATACAGTCGAGATGTAAAGACAAGGGGTGGAGAAAGATTGTTTCTGCTTTGCTCCTCTGAGATCTGAAGGAGGGCAAGACTTGACCCGCCGTCTGGCTCGCCGAGCCTGAATTGCCATGGTGATTGGCGGGCAAGGACGTTTGGTAAACAACCGGCTTCAACTTCAAGCTGTCACCAACGCCCCTTGAAAAGCCTGTCCCCGGATAAACCACGATATGATCGCCTTGCCTCCTATCAGTCAGGTATGCTGGACTACTGAGAATGCCATGGGAGGCGGAAGAGCTGTTCTGCTGATGAATCCTTCCGCCAGCTGCAGCCAAGCATTCCCTTTGGCCTGGAATCTTTGTTGCCAGCAGCCTCAGTGATGGAACTTGGATGAATCCCTTGTTTGACGGGGATCACGCTCTGTGCTGGAAACAGGCATATCTACAGCGCTGAAGACTCCATCGGAACCCCAACGACGCGAAATCCCAGCCAGATACATACTTCTTTGCCTCGAATAGCACCGTACTCCATTTCCAGCAACGCTCTCCTAACTTATGCACCATCCATTTGCGTGGAAACGTGGATCCAGATCGTCAGATCCCGGACTTCTATTCACCGGGATACAGGATGTTCTTTGGCACCGACAAGTGTTCATGATGCACTCTGTTACTCTACTGACATGCACGAGCTTCGCGCCGAGCGATGAGCCCTGATGAAAATCCGACGCATTGGACGTTCGGCCACTGCGTTAGGAAGCTAGCACAGTATCGTTCACCGAGGAAGATTCGGCTTGTTCCATCGACTTGGGAGAGAAAGTTTGCAAGATGAGAGACGGCCCAGCATGGCACGATTGGGTCTGACACAAAGTCGGCTTTGGCAGCTCTTGACTGACTACGGAAGTGCTGCGTTGTATTGCAGATGCAGCACGACTTGCCCATGCGTTGCCTTGCCTTGCCTTCGTGGCATCATGGCAAACGTCGCTGATGTTTACGTTACTAGACGAATGGGCCGACGCAGCTGGCGAGTACGCAGTGGCCCGGTGTACGGAGAGAGCACAGCGAATTGATGCCTGATCATTGCCATCCGATCTAGAATCCTGGATACCTGGATGCTAGAATACGGTGGCGGCTGAGATGGGTGATGAGGATTCGCCGGGATTGCAGCCCCGATTACGGCCCAAAACCCTTGAAACCCTTGAAAAAGCTAGTTTGCTATGACAGCAAATCCCGTTGGCACGTCAGCAATTCATCACGGGCGTGACAATGGACCAGCTGACCACATCGAAGATATCTCACAGGCGCCTTCGAAGGTACTTGAGGTTTTCGCGGCCTAGCTGACCCACATACTGAAACCTCTCCTGCCAATGTCTGCTTCACAGCAAGGCTTTTCACCACAGTCAAGTCGGTGGCTGCAGGACTATGGTAAGAGCTTTCATCTGGAATCGGCGGTAACGAAACTTGGTTTGAGCGCGGGAGGTGAAGACAATCAGACTATCATTCCCTCGAGCGTTTGGCTTTTGACCCACCCTGCTACATAAATCTCATCTGTCCCTGGCTTTCTGCACTCTCACCTCTTTTTCTCGGTCCCGCACACAGAGAATCCACGGTTCGACATCAGCCTTCAAAAGAAGACGACCCTGGCGAACAACATCATGATCAATATCGTGTCTGTCCTGGACAGACTAATTCACCAAAACAAGACCGTCCTGTCGAAGTCATGTTTGAACTGCGAGAGCAAATCATTGCCGACACTGCCACTTTTCACACCGGCCACGTCTCTTGCCAGCCTCAGCTTCCTACAGCTTGCGTTATACCTGTCCTCACTTGTTCTCTTCGCACTTGCATACAAGTACATTGAACAAGACTACAAAACCTTCCTTGCATTGGGACCCGGCGGCACGCCATACTCATTTCGAGGCTACACCAAGCTCTCTTTCATCAGCCTGTTCAAATTACGAGATCCGTACATCATCCCAGTCTTGCCTGCAAAGCTTCGACCCCAGAATGGGTTTCTGAAAGACCTAAAAGCTCGTCCAGGCCATCGTCCCCATGTGGTTGGAGTTGCCCCACAACGCCAGGTCACGCAAAATCCTTCTTTGACGATGGTGCGAGCGTTGCAAGAGACGATCCGCCAGCTAGTCGACGAGTGTCCGTCACACTGGTACGTCGCCACGTCCAGATTTGAGAAGCATAACGAGGCGCTTTTTTCCAAGTTCAAAACGTCCATTGCGCCAGATCATTATGTTGAGATCGTTCATTCACATGCGAGCGACGGCAGTATGCATCTTGTTCTGCATCCAGAGGATATGAAGATTGTGTTGAAGAAAGGCTGGGGGGAACGTCATCCACTTGCGCGTGGAACGACATGGTGGTGGCATTGGCCGGTTCCTCGTTGTTTCATGCTGGTATATGGCCCCAGAGACAGAGCAGAGCTCCAACAAATTAAGAGCATCATCCGAGCTGCTGCATGGTGGGTAAGCGGCGTGGACGCTAGGAAGGAGAGCGAGCTACAGAATTCCATGATACCGAGCATGACTTCCAAGACCGAGTGAAATGGGACAGTGGCCAAACCCCGAATCTACCTGTAGGAGGGGCCCAGCAACTCAGAGAGCAGGAGAGTGAAGCTGTCCCCATGCAATAAATTGCCCAGTCACAGAGCCTCTGACGCATTGGCGGGCGATGATTCGTGCACACAGGATAGCATAGCAGAGAGGTAGTACTTTGGCGAGAAGAAATCCCGATGTCTTTCGACGAACTGTTGTTGTCTGTGTCGGGGTGTGCACATTTTATCCAATTTGTCCAATTGAGGGCCACATATCGCTTCGTAGCTTTGCTTGGCATCTACTTAACGCCCGATCAAGCTTGCGAGAAGCTTGGGTGTGCCTGTGGCTGCATCGATCCAGAGTACCTAGCGACCATCTCGAGCAGAAGAGGCCACGCTGCCCTATTGACAATGAACCCCTCGTTACTGCGCCCGTCTGGCTTGGTGTGCCGAGCATGTCGAGCAAGGCAGCGCGCAGCATTTCGACTGGTTCCCTCAGTATCAAGAACTTCCCTTCTAAGGGAGAGGAGGCTCTTGAGCTCAAGGAGCATTTCCCTCCGTGGCGGAGGACGCAGTGAAAGGCTGCGGCAGTACGTCACGCAATCGATCGCTTCAGACCTGAGAATCTCCCCTACCCCTACAGACAAGAAAGCGAAGATTGTCACAGAAACAGACCTCTCCGATCCAGAATCCGCACTCAACCGATTGATAGCTGGCCTCAAACGCATATGCTCATCTCCCACCCTCCCAGACGAACTGGTTGTCCTCGAGCTTTTGGGGAGTAGCCGACAACTCTCTGAAATGCTCATTTACGGTGAAACCGACAAGTCTTTGCTGGGCGCAGAGGGGGCAAGATCAGACACACCTACCTCGTCCATCCTTGGCCTTGAAGAATCAGCCAGAGAGGGTGCCAAAGCTCCCATTCAGATGTCGGTATCGTTCAGACAACGAGCATCAGCCGCCCTGGCTAAGAACCTCCACGAACTCCTATGCGATCCAAAGATATACATTTCCCCTCCCATGCTACAAGTCTACGTCCGCATCCAAGTCCTCCTAGGCAAGCCCGAATACCTCCCCGAAGTCTTCCACCTCTACGCCCACAAACCCATGCCCCGCCCATCAAAACCCTCCAAATCAGTCTCCTCCACGACCAGCGCCCAGAAAATAACCTACACCCCCTCCTCTCCCCGCAACCCCAAAAATTCCATCCCCATCCACCTCGCCTCCTCCGCCCTCTCCTCCTCCATCGCCCTTAAATCCCTCCCCCTATCCCTCTCCATAATCGAAACCACCATCGCCACCCCCGCCTTCCGCCTGCACAAACTTCTCCGCCGCGCCACCCTACCTTTGGCCTTCCTCGCTCTAACCCCCTTCTGCGCCTACACCATCTCCACCTACATAGGCCATCACTGGCAAAATACCTACGACCCCACCCTCGCGACCTGGCTGATCGCCGCGGGGATAATGACATATGTGGGCACGACGGCGACGATGGGGTTTGTGGCGCTGACGACGTCTAACGACCAGATGGTGAGGGTGGTGTGGCGGCCCGGGTTGAGGTTGCGGGACAGGTGGTTGCGGGAGGAGGAGAGGGCGGCTTTTGATCGGTTGGCGCTGGCGTGGGGGTTTCGGGAGAAGTGGAGGTGGGGGGAGGAAAGGGGGACGGAGTGGGAGGCGTTGAGGGAGTTTTGTGCCAGGAGGGGGATGGTGCTGGATAAGACGGAGTTGATGGATGGGATGGAGTGAAATAGAATCTGCCTTATAAGTGGGATGAAGTAGGCGTTGTGAGTGGCCATTGAGGGAGTGGATCACACTCGGGTCCTGGTCTAGATATGCACGCTGCTGCTACAGGCGATTTCATGTGGCGCTGCGCGAATACCGCTCAGCTGCGGGTACCTGATGTTTGGAAGGTTGCTCAGCATGCAGACTTGATGGGGCTCAAAGCGCGTCTGATTGTCCTATCTAGCTCAAGATCGTGGCAGATGAATGATCAGTCTGCCTCTCTGGTTTTGGCAAGTCGAGTTACCAGTCTACCTTATCAAGAGGACACGGGCTATGCTCCGTGGATGTCATTTACGCGTTGATCGTTGCTCAAGACCTCTGATGCACGCTTGGAGCACCTAGTACAACCTCTTCGGCGGGCTCATACTAGCCTTGATGGTCAGGCTCCCCACATTCTGCCACCCCTTCTTCAACAAACTGACCAAGTAGTTGATAGCCAGCATGATATTGCTAATCAGCTCATCCTCCGTCATGCCCACATTGCCCACCGCAACACCCAGACACAACACCTTCTTCAGCTGGAATTTGATCGTGCTTTTCACCTCCGTCATCTTCTGATTCAGATCCTCAGCGTGAGTGATGGGTGTAGGGAATTTGCCGGCTTTGGAAAGCCCAGGGCCGAGGAGACGAGGGATCTGACGCATGAGGGTGTCGGAAGCGACGAAGGCATCGTATTTGCGGGCGAGCTTCTTGACTAGCTTTTTGTTCTTGTTGAGTTTTTTGAGGTCGTCGGCGGACATGGCGTCTACGCCGTGGTGTTTGGCGCGGTCGATGTCGTGTTGGTCTCCGAGGATGCTGTGGACTGTCAGCTTCTCCTCTGTAACGGAGAGGAGGAGACGGGCGCGGGAGTCTGGCAAGATTGAACAGACCATAGGCTCATGTTAGGTCTAGGAACAGTTGGCAGCTTGACGGTACCGGAGAAACGCTTGTCACGCTGGGGATCATAGTTCTTGAGGCCGATCTGGAGCTCGACGGTCTCGAGGAAGTTTCGCTTCTTTTCGTTGAGGGAATAGTCGAGAAGTTGTTGCACGTTTTGGCGCACTCCGGCTGTTTTCTCTTGTGTCAGTAATGGAGATTGACGTTGGGCAAGTAAGGGTTGATTTACCGACTGTGATTTTCGACATGATGAGAACAGTCTTCCAGTAGAATGTATGAGATTCTTATGGTGAGGATTTGCGCGTGCTGGTAATGATTTTGTGCAGTCAAAATCTTGCGATGGATCAAATGTGGGTGGGGTTTCTGGAGCTAGTCTATTTTTGGAATGCTACTTTGAGGCTCTGAACACGTGTGGAGCAGTATGGTTTGATGAAGATTGACTTCCATTATTCCCCGTCCATTTACAGTTCGATAAAACTCCTGTCAGTCCAGAGATCAGAGGGTCAAATCCCTTCGCATTACAGAGTCATGGAATGTCCGCCCATCATCCGTAGTGTAGTGGTCTTCTGCAACATCGACAAAACCCATGCTTGCATAAGTCTTCCGTGCAGCTATGACACCTTTCGCAACACCCACAGTACAGATTGCTTGGCCATATCCCATGTTCTTCACGTCTTGCTTGATGGAGATGAAAGCAGAGCTCATCAGTCTCTTGGCAAGGCCTTTACCCCTGACTTCTGGCACAAGATAGACAGCCACAACATGATAGGCTAGAGCACTTCTCACCGACGAAAATTCCGTGCCAGCCTCTTTTTGTTCAGGGTCGTCGAATTTGGAAGAACTCTCGGGCAAGATCTCTCTCCAAGATGAGCTATTGTCGTACGCATTGGGGTCGATGACTTTCGGTCCTAGGAGCACAAGCATGCCCGTCCACGGTCTATCTGGAGCAGGTTCAGAATCCTGCGGACATTGTGCGCCTGGATCTGTGTGGATCAGGGCAAATGTCCTCGCCTGAGGATCTTGAAGTCGTTTCGTCCAGAATGAAGGAGGACGTTGACTTTCCGTAGAGTAGGACGAAGAGAAAGACGCCGGTTCCGTTTGAAGACCCTGAAGTCGCAATTTTCTGAAGGCTTTGGCAGTTGAATCAAGTGTGGAAGCTTGGGAGGAATCTCGAGGGATCAGGACAACCTGCGGGTCAGCTTGATTGTCCATGATCTGGCTCGAAATTTACAATAGATTCTGCTCTGCTTTCCAGAGGAAATCTAAGGGGGGGAAACAGTGATCAAAGCTTAAGACTTGATAGTCTTGGTAGATAGAAGCACGCAATAGTATGAAATTCACAGCGAGTCAGAGGACTGCTTCGGCCTGGGAATTTTCAGTCCTGCGATGAAGGTGTTCTGCTAGGATGAAACCTGATGAAGGCAAAGTCCGCAGATTGATAAGACTAGGAAGCTCGCAGAGAACACCAGCATCGACAAACTCCACAGCAAGGAGAAGATGTTATTGAGCAGGCCAGCCAACGTTTCAGGACATCTGTCCTCTCGGGTTCCAGGTGCCTGATCCGTGACGATCAATCACGGTTTTCATAGAGTCGACGAGCGTCTTGTTGACAGGACGTTTTGGACAGCTGCATTTTCTCTTGCACATAAAGTCTTGAAAGGTGTTGCTGGTGGACATAAAGTCGTTATTCTTTTTCAGAGCATTGCTAACTGCCGTCACTTTCACCACCAAGCGGAAGCGGTTTAGCGCCTGTGATAAGATTCGCTCCCTGTGGGCAGCCAACTTGACCCAAACCAAAAATAACCCTCCAATTTGCTTAAATCACCGACCTCGACTGTCTTGTGTCGTTGAACTCATCTATCGACTTTCCCGACGACTGTGTGCTCTGTTGTAAGTCATCCTTCCTTCAGCCGCAGCTGCGCCCCCATGATTCAGAAACTTCGTAGTGGCAACCTGAGGGGTCGTTATTCACCACAACCATTTCCTCTCTTGACATATCTTTGCGTCTCATTACTGACTTACCACACCGACGTCTGGATGCTGCAAAAGCCTTCCCGCCTTATTGCTGATCAGTCTTCATCTACCTAGACCTTTCAAGCCCAACCTACTTCCATTCGATACGCCATCATGGGTCTTACAATCTCGAAGTTGTTTGACAAATTTTTGGGGAAGAAGGAGATGCGAATTCTCATGGTCGGTCTCGATGCTGCCGGAAAGACAACAATCCTGTACAAGTTGAAGTATGGCTTGATACCACCAATTGCGTGAACATTGCTTACCTCGGCAGACTTGGTGAAATTGTCACTACGATTCCTACCATCGGTTTCAACGTTGAGACTGTAGAGTACAAGAACATCCAATTCACTGTTTGGGATGTGGGTGGACAAGACAAAATCCGACCTCTGTGGAGACATTACTTCCAAAACACCCAAGGAATCATTTTCGTGGTTGACAGCAACGATCGAGATCGTGTTGTCGAGGCCAGGGAGGAGTTGCAAAGAATGTTGAATGAGGACGAACTCCGAGATGCTGTTCTTCTAGTCTTCGCCAACAAACAGGATCTCCCGGTAAGGTTATCCCTTGCCGATCTCTCCGCGCCTGATTCTGACATGCTCTGCAGAATGCAATGAATGCTGCGGAGATCACTGACAAGCTTGGTCTGCACTCGCTCCGTCAACGTGCTTGGGTAAGATGATTCTGATCAATGCTGGCTTCGATTATTGACAGATCCAATAGTACATTCAATCTACATGCGCAACTGTAGGCGAGGGGTTGTACGAGGGATTGGAATGGCTGAGCAACACTCTGAAAAAGGCCGGTCACAATTGAGCATGGGCATCAAATTGCTAAGAAGAGTACGTTGAGTCGTCGTCCTGGAATCGTTTGGGGTCGCAGCTCGAATTCATACATACTTGGTCCAGTGCCTCTTTTTGCTGCGTTTCTGCAGACGATGTCTAATGGGAGTCTACGGCCTGGTCGTGTCGTGGAGTGCTTTTCCGAGCCTTTCTCTGCATCCTCGCTTCAACTTCCTCTTCACCCCAACCTAGCTCTCTGCTGATGAGTTGGCAGTCGAATGCTGCTGCTGCTGCTCACATCAATCTCGTGGAGTTCTCTCTTAGTTTACACGGTCTGCCGCCTCCTTTAAGGATTTTATGGTCTTTAACTTGCTGTGATGCTACAATTCACAACGAGACAGACATAGAATTGTGTTCAGCGTCTCGATTCCTCGCTAGTTCATGATATGATAGCATCTGCAAGTTAAGCAAAATTGTGCTGGCTGTTTGAGAATACTCAAGAAATCTACAGCCATGGACCATTGTAGAAGGTTGTGATCCCTAAGCTTTATTATACTCTTTGAAGAATGTACCGCTGCGCGAAGCAGGTGAGTAGGGTTTGACCATGGGGAGACGCAACAGCTATTTTATTCCCGCTGCACAATGCAGAGCCACCGTATGTGACGTAAGGTTGCCCCCAAACAGTGCATTCACTACCAAACATTGCAAAGATTCAAGCCCAGATCATCACGAGGGGAAGTAGAGAACTACTTCCTCCCATGACATGTCTCTGCCAAACTCTCCTTTGGACGTAACTCAAGAATGCCTGCAGCACCTCCTCCTTCTCCACCTCCTCCGCCGCCCATGCCCGGGTTTGGCTCAGGAGGCCCTATTCCGCCGCCTCCCCCTCCCGGTGGAGCGCTACGCCCGGGCAGCCTCCCAGCCAGACCATCGAAGTCTACTACCAAAGATAGAGTATGTCTGTCCAATTATGACTGCTATGAGGGCGTTTCTTGCATGCGAAGTACAGTCGTGGGGTATGTCTTGATGCTAATTTGTATGACAGGGAGCTTTGCTGTCAGACATCTCAAAAGGGAGACCCCTCAAAAAAGCTCTTACAAACGATCGATCAGCTCCTATAATAGATAGGAAATCAGACTCCGGTCCTCCTACTGGAGGAGCACCGCCAATACCAGGGATCAAGGCACCATCCAGTCTAGCACCTCCACCTCCTGCTGGCGGCGTGAACCGGATTAGGAGAAATAGTGACACGGGGGGTGGAGGGGAATCAATGGGGATGAGCTCGGCTCCTCAATTGGGAGGTCTGTTTGCTGGAGGCATGCCCAAGCTTAAGAAAAGAGGAGGCGGCATCGACACCGGAGCAGGTGGTGACTCTACGTACAGTTCTGACCCAGAAACCAATCGCGCTTCAGCTCCAAGACCACCTTTTAAATCAGCACCGAAGCCTCCAGCTCTACCTGAGGCTTCGGTCCCTGTAATTCCGAAGTTGAACGGCTTCAGGCCAAGTCCTCAATCTAGTGAATCATCTCCAAGCTTGTCGAATCCATTGGTAGCAAGCCTAAGGAGACCTCCACCAAAGCCGGCACCTAGACCATCATCATCCGTCTCTGTGCCAGTGAGCAAACCTCCACCGCCACCGGTGACTTCAAGAAAACCGTCCTCCGTATTCCAACAATACGCACCTCCCCCGCTGCCGTTGTCGGTCAGTCCAGCGCCTCCTTCAGCGCCTCCACCACCACCGAGCTCGGCACCTTCAATACCACAATCGTGGTCAACACCACCATCGTCGCCTCCTTCCGCCCGTGCTCTCCCTCCAATAATACCCTCGCATGGATTGCAAAACTCGCCTGCTATGCAAGCCGCCCGTAACGCATTTGGCACGCAGAGATCTTCACCCTCGGCTGCCCCGCCACCTCCACCACCACCTATTTCGCCACCTTCAGCACCTCCACCACCGCCAGCGTCTGCTCCGAGCCCACCTTTCAGTAGACCGTCTCCGCAGTCTCAACCGCTTGGCCGTTCCAGCTTGGATCCAAGCGCGTATACTCTGTCAAATGGAGGTCTTGGAAGTCCTGGTAGGCTCTCAACGACGGCTGCGTTGCACATTGATGATGGACGATGGAAATTTCAAGATGAAAGTCAACTCCCTCCTCCGAGACAATTCATTGGCGGTCCGAAGCAATACCGAGCTGGGAGAGGCAGCAGCGTCCCACTCGACTTGCAAAGTCTATCATGACACAAGAAATTCTGAGACGCAGGACACCATAGTATCAAAGGACAACGTCGCGGGGTCCGTGTTGCGTGTAAGGGCGGGCGGAGATCTGGTCCCTAAAAATAACCTTATCCCTCAATTGCTTATCATGACAGTTGTTGACAACGGTCACGGGCTGGTGAATGGAACGGAATCTCCAATACTGACAATCAAGAAGCAGTATTGGAAGGAAAGTATCCTGTCAGTGCCTTCCGGATGATCATCAAAGATAGGTTCGAGGAGGCAGTTCTGGCCTTCGCAAAGTGTGCACGAGATCTGGCGACTGCAGACTAGCTTTTTCTGGCAGGTTACCTTAAGAAACATGTCTAGACAGGCTTACTTGTCCAAAACCTCTGCCTGAGCTATTTACTTTCAAATTATCAGATCTCAAATAAACTACCTCTGACAGATTTCTGTACCCTCAACCTTGTCTACCACTACCTGACCCCAACAAAGATCAAGACCACACCTTCAGATCAACTATCAAGATTTGTCCTAGCAGAAACGTTCCTCAACCACTCAAAAGACCATACTCAAGTCTTCCCGATGCCAACCTGGTCTGCCGAAAACGATCTCAAGGTACAGTCACACTTTGACCGTCCGGTCAGAAGTAATAAAGCTGACATGCCGCCCACTGGAATAGCTTGCTACCGCGATTATTGCACTGCATCAAGTCAAAGTGAACAAAGATGACTGTGATCGCCTGGCCGCAATGATCGGTGATGGTAAGTTCAACGGCATGCTACCAAAACTCGCGAAGTAACCCTTTTAATTTCCAGGTTGTACCAGCAAAGCTATTACTCACCGTGTCGCAAAATTCCGAGAAGCTGCATCAAAGCTGGGTCTACAAGATGGCGCAGCGGTTCCCGCTACACCGCCATCGGTGAAGAAGCGAGCACGTAAGACAAAGGCCGATAACGACCAGGATGATGGTGGTGAAGCGAATGGTACCCCGACGAAGAAACCACGAACCCCAAAGAGCAAAAACTCCGCAGCTGTTGTGGATGATGATGCAGCAGATGGGGAGGAGACGATCAAGCAAGAGGGAGCTGAAGAGGAGACCGGAGCTGGCTGAAGAGAAAATCCTCCATCTTCCTTCAATGCAGTTTCTTTGACGGGGGTTGGAATTCAGATTGCCATTCGCGCTCGAGTATTCAGCAAGTCACTGGCTTTCTGCTGTTCCAACTTGCCATAGCTAGTTCTGGGGTGGTAGGATGATGCCAGAGCCAGCGGGTAGATAGTTGGATGGATCGTGACACACAGGTAGCTTAGCTGTAGAGCCTTGGAGCTCCTGAGCCTTGCAAAATCCATTCTGCTGAGAAGATTGACCAGACAGAACGTTCTCTTTCACACAAAACACGTCTAGGGCATGGCTCGAATATTGAGATCATGAGGCGCTGGCTTCCGCCCTGCCAGAGCGGAGTGTGCTCAGCCACTGAGCAGTACAGAGCCGTTCATTGCCTGTAGTACTGCGAGCTTCTATGGCTGCACCTGTGTGATCTTCTGCTCTCCCTTTGAGCGTGTCTTTCTTTCTGGACCCTGACGGCGCGAACGCCAAGAGTCGATATCGCTGTTTTGGTTAGCGCAAAGAGGACGATTAATTTCATCGCACAAGGTCTGATTCTCCTCGTACTTCACCCGCGCCACACGCACTTCTTCTTTTCCACCATGAGAGCACATGCCTGCGGCCTTTCGACCAATATGCATGGTTTGGTCGCCAACGGACTTCTGGACGTGGCGAATGCATCCGCTTTGTACGTCCAAATGGCAATCAAATCGCGGGTGAAGTTGCGAAGTGAGGAGCGTGTCTCACACATGATTGCGCATCCTCAAGGACCTCAGCCCGTCCCAACCTTGGTGTCCATCGCGCACACTAAGTCAACAAGTTCAGCCTCAAATGTCTTCCCTCCGAGAGGCTAAGATGATTAGCTTCTCTACTATCGACTCCATCGGTTCTGTTCCGAATCCCTTTAATTTACCCTGCTTCCCCAGCTTGCTTTCCCTCGTGTCATCTGCACTGTTGTCGTTGTCCTTCGTTTCTACCACTCTCGTTCAATCAGGTCTGTGCTCACAGACCATCCTTATTCCTACTCAAGTCGGTCTTTGGAATTATACTTCATATAAGATACTAATCAACGATGCACTTCACTACCCTCGTCCTAGCCGCAGCTGTCTCTCTTGCCGTAGCGCAAGGCAATACTTCTCTCCCGACACCCACTGCCTCCGCTGCTTCAGCGACAACTACCTGCCAGGCCCAACAGTAAGCCCCAGCCATCTGCCCCCCCTCCCGCAATAACCTTCAACCTGACTTCTCATGGCTTAGAATTCTCGATACTTGCGTCTCACAACGCCAACCTCAAGTGGCTTCGTGTGTTGGCAATGACTGGGCCTGCCTCTGCCAACAGTATGGCGCCCTCTTGACCTGCTACGATAACTGCCCTGGAGACCCGGCCCGCTTCGGCGTCTCCCAGCAGCAATCGCAAAATTGCGCTGCCGCGTCTGCTTATGGCACCACTACCCTCATGGTAGCCAGTAACACTTCCTCGGCGTCCAGCATGATGAGTACGACAACAAAGGCCGCGAGCGCCACTTCGGGCTCTGCCTCCTCTGGGAGTGGAAGCGCCAGTGGAAGTGCTGCTAGCGCTAGCGCTACGAGGACTGGTGCTGCTGCTGCCCTGAGTGTTGAGGTGACTGGTGGTGTGCTTGCGGTTGTTGCGGCGGGTTTCGGTCTTTTCTTGTAGAGAAGACGGGACCTTGGTGGAAAGAGTGTGGGGGGGTTGATGAAAGTTCTGAAGCTAGTTTGGGAAAACCCTTGGACAGTCTGGAATATCTTCGTTAGCAGGCCAAACCATGACTCTGGATATTGCACATAGTCCAATATGTAATTCTTGACTAAGCGATCTCTTGATTTTCGGTCACGATGCAGTGGTGTGTGCTCACCCGCAGATTCTACAGCCTCGATCCCTTGGCCGCACAAGTCACCACAGAACATTTCCATCACTTTTTCAACCTCTTCGACCGTCTGACACTCGTCTCCTCTTCCACGAGCTGCCTCTGCTGCTCCGCGGCGGGCCTACCTTTCGGGAGTAGTCTTGCAGTCCTCTTCGTCCTCTCCTTCTCAGCCACTTCGCCCTGGGTGAGTTTCTCTCTCCTGTTAGCGCTGCCCACATCCTCCGTGCCATTTGTCCCACCGTCCTCCTCAGCATCTTCCCTCCCCATCATTTCCTGGAAATCCTCCATCCCCTCCTCTCCATCCTCAGTCTCCTCCTTCCCCTTCTTCTGCGCTTCCAAGCCACCCCCTTCTCCCATCGCGACAACGCTTTCTCTCTCCTGTTCACTCAGTAGATCCCAGTGTCCAACCACAAAAGCCACTTTCTCAACGTCAACGGCCCGCACCTCCTTGGCCTTTTCCCTCAAACCAAATCTCCACCTAAAGTCCACCCAAGCCCCATACAGCCTCTCGTACTCCTTCACATCGTATTTGAGCTTCAATTTGCCCTCCTTCCCAGCGTTCATTCCGTTGTGGTTGGGGACCACGAGCCACGCATAGAGCTCATCACTGAAGAAGGGGATGGCGTCCGGGCGGTGGATGCTGAGGAGAAGAGCGCCGGTTGCGGGGCCGACGCCTTTGAGGGGTTTAGTGAGGGTTGAGAGGGAGAGGGCGATTTGGGGGTAGGGGGGTGGTAGATGAGTCGAGTCGTAAGAGGTTAGGCTAGAGAAGGCGGTTGAGGTGGTGGATTCTATTAGGGAGGAGGCGTTTTGGCGGATTAAGGAGGGGAGGGTGGGGCGGTAGTGTCCGTGGGTTCTGGGTTGAGTTAGGAGGGGCTTAATGGAATTTTGCTGTCGTCGGAGCGCTTGAAGTGGGCGGGAAGGGAGCGGGGGAGGAGCGGGGGGTCACGAGTGGAAATGAGAAGAGAAGGCAGCCTAGAAGTTGCATTCGTGAGGATAAGGGGGACGTGTGAGAGAAAGGAACGAAGCGGTGCGTTGGGGTCGGGATAACAAGATTACATGGAAAGCAACAAATATGGACCATGTCTCGTCAAGACCTCATATCTGGCTTGTGCTGACCAAACCATGCAATTCCCCGGAACGGACTGCGAGTCCACCCTCTTGATATCTTGCTGAAAATATTGTTTGGCAAAGCTAACAAAAACAGAGCGTCGGAAGAATAAGACAGAATCATTGAGAAGTTCAAAGGAGATTGAGCTGCTCACGACAACGACTCACTCTCGCAACAGCATCCCGTTCTCCAAAACGAAAGACTAGAATGAAATGGCATCCAACCCGCCAACAGAAAACAAATTACACAGCTTAAGCAGTAAAGATTGAACTCACATCTTCCACTCCACCAGCCTCTCCAATTCCTCCTTCTCAAGCCACCGTCCCACCCCCACCCCCTCCCCGTCCTTCCCCTTTCTCCGCGCCAACATCCTTGGAAGCTCATCATACCTCCATTTGTCGTCCTCGGAAGCATGGGATAGCTTCTTCGCGTCTTTGAGGCGGGGAGTAGTCTTGTACGTTTTGGAGATGGTGGAGGGGTAGAGGGAGAGGATGGAAGAGAACTGAGAAGGGGTGATGGTGGAGGGGGGTGGTGGGCAGGGAGATGAGGAGGGCATGGCTCGTCTGGCTGGTCTGATGCGCGCTTGGACAGGGGTTTCCCCTTGTCGTTGATCGATATGAAATCCTTGGATGCTGGTGATGAGTTGAGAGGTGTGGGCAGGTTGGGCAATTCTGGTAGACACTTTGAATCAATGCGTAGTAAGGGATTTCGGTCACAGATGTTTGCTGATTCGTAGCGATCGTCTTGCGCGCGGGGTTTGCCTATTCAGCTGCCAGCGCCGACGACTCTTGGTAGTGAGCGATATGGGGCCTGATCTGGTATGGCACTGCTGCGGTGCCAAGCTTCACACTCTCTTGCGGAAATCTCCGTCTTGCCGTCTCCTTTCCCCGCAGAATCTCTGCCCACCGTCTGTCTCGCTCAACAACTTCCTCCCGTCTCCTGCGAGACTACCATCACCTTGTTCTCAGCTAGGCTTCCAAACTGTCGACGCAACTGTGACGCTGCTGCTATGCTGCTTCAAGTGGCTGACCGTGAGCCTCCTCGACGGCACATCGACACACCGATGTTCGTGGTCGAGGTTTGCAGCCTGCTTCGCAAGCAGGGTGGCTGAAAGGTTGCACCTGCTTTCTTGCTGGCCTAGATGGCACTTGTCTACGGACAGATTGGATTGGAATGCAGCTATCACGAGTAGGCAGACAGCAGCAGACTGGAAGAGTCAATCCTATCCACGGTTCCGAAGACACGGAGCTCCTCGCTTCGTCAGGCTCTGCGGAGCATTCCGCGTTAGTACAGCACCAGCTTTGGCGCTCCATGGCCTTAGCTGGTCAGGCAACCAGCCATTTCCATTTGTTTCCAACGTCTGACATATAACGATTGGATGCTGACCAAGCTGTCTGCCGCTAACTGCACACAGCCAGCTCCCGTACACCAGCTAGGGATCTGGTTAGATCATATTGAGACGAGTTACGTTCGCGCTCTGCCTTAATGCTATCGAACATTTGGCTCTGGCCCACACCCTGATGACATTTCGTATATATTCTCTTCCTTCTCTTCCGTCTGCTGCATTCCCAATTGCGAATTACCCCTCTCAATACCTGCAAGAATGGCTCCATCCTTCGCATATTTTGCTCTTGGGCTCGCTGCCCTAGCTACAAGCTCCTCGGCCATCTCGGCCACGGCTCTTCTGGACCAAGCTCTTACCGCACTCGGTGGAAGAGATGCTTTGTCCTCATTGAAGGGAGTGACTTTCAATGCCTAGTACGTCTGAATTTTCAGGAAGCTGTTCATGCCGCTGGGAAGCTGACTGGTGATGGTGAAAGCCTCTACCGCTCGCAGACACTCATGGAAAGCGTGACCCCTGGCTACGCCGATAATACCATTGCTACTGCAGGCAACTCGACCATCTCCTACGACCTCAGTGGGGATCTGATGGAAATCAAACGACGCGATGATCGCCAGTATTATCTTTCTGAATACTGGTACTTTGGCAAGGCTTCCCTACCCCCCCTCGATATATCGTTGGTGACGCGAAACAATTTTTCGTGCTATGTCCGAGGGAATGAGGGAGTATTTCAGCCCAATGAACAGCTTGGTGGCTATCAGGATCGTAAGTCCCATGAAAGACCGTTCTGCCTTCGGAAGAACGTCAACGACTGACTTTCGACCAGCCGCTTACACGCGTGTTTTAAATCGTGACGCGATGCGTCTATCACCGAAGCTCCTGCTCATGATGGATTCCCACACCACATCGCTGACAGCGGCCGACGTCGAAGTACGAGGCGTTTCATACCCTTCTGTCACCGACGAAGCGCTCAATCTGACCGTCATCCTCGATCCTGTGACCATGTTGCCTTATATCGTTCGAGCTTACGAAGATCACCACATATTCGGCCCTTCGACAAACGACTTTGTCGTATACAATTACACCACGCTTAGCGGCCTTCAACTTCCCCGTCGCATGAAGTACATGTACAACGAAGTGAACATGCTCTTCGATTCCATCATCGGAGATGTTCAGATCAACCCTTCCTTTACAAGTGGCTATTTCAATGGCCTTCCCCTCGCCGAAGTCAACATTACCGAGCTTAGGTTGCCCCCTTCCCCACCAATGGCTTCGCAGGAATATGGCGACGCCGAAGTCTTTGAATTCAGGTCAGCAGTCTTCGTAAATCCAAACAATGATCAATCCAATTCTGACCATGTGACTAGTCAGAACTTACTTTGGTATGGCGGATACCCTGGCAAGCTGTCGAATCTCACCATTACCCACCCACTGCCCGGCGTACCGAAGCTCTGGCACTTGTCATTCAATGATGCTCCCGCCGTCGCTCAAACTATTGCAGAGTTCACGGATCGCGTGATGGTTGTTGATTCTCCTCCGCACCAGAGCAAGCTTGTGATCCAGTGGGTCGCAGAGAACCTCAAGAAACCCATATCCCATCTCTTGGTATGTCGCTCAAAGGCCCAATCTCAGCATCACCTTGCTCATCCTGATCGCGTTGCAGATTACGCATCATCATCATGACCACAACTATGGCGCCATCGACTTCGTTGCAGCTGGCGCTACGCTTGTCGTCCCAGACCACTACAAGTATTACTGGGCCGATATCCCAGGAGCCAAATTCGAAACAGTCACGTATGAATACCCTTTCCCTCTGCAGTGCATATTGCCGCAACCCAACTAATTCAAAACTGGGACCTCAGCGAAGAAAAACCCTTCATCTACCAAGACGCAAACATGCAAGTCCGCTGCATCTGGCACGAGAAAAACGTCCACTCCAATGACTGGATGTACTTTACATGGACACCTCCCTGCCCAAAGGACAACGATACCATGGGCATCACGATTGCTGATGCCTGGAGCCCGGGCCTCGTGGGTTACGAGTTCAACCAGTTTGTCGCGATAACTTATTTGGACATTGCCAGGAGGGACCACGTGCCGAGGGATAACCTGTAAGTGATTCATCATGCTTCTATTTCCACTCCCTTGCTACTTGGTCCTAAGACCAGCTCAATGGGTGTGGTTGAGGAACTCGGAGTGAGAGTTGACTGACGTTTCATCTTCGAACAGAGTCATCCCTGTCCATGGTGTACCCACCAACATCTCTGAACTGTACGCCGCCACAGGCTATTCTTATCCAGATTATAAGATCTCGGACTTCTTGCTTGGTGGACCGCGGTGCTGAATCTGCCGATTCGGGCCTTGCGTGTCCGCTCAGCATGTTGCACTTTGACATTCAAAGCTCCGGTAAGGGGGACAAGCTCAAGAAAGCTAGGCTATTGTAGCGTTAGCGCGGTTCTTGTGGATTGGCAAGCAATCCCAGGTCCACGCTGCCAGGCCCTCAAAAGCACCGAATTATTTGTCTTGACAATAAGACGTCCATTCTTTAGTCCATACATTTCTTTCATTCCCAAAATAGAAGGGCTGTTTTCATCACGAATGGGTTTTATCCTATTGTGGGCTACTTTCTTTGGCCAAATTACACTGCCCCTACCTATCCTGTGTCAACTCCAACCCTCCTCCATGCAAATGCCTCAAGAACGTCCGCCTACATTGATCCCGTCTCTGCCTCCTTGCCAACTGTGATCGACGCTAACTAATTACTAACTCATACAGATACACGTACATGAGGCAGATCTTATCCGAGTAGCTCATGCACGCCATACCGCTTATCTAGACCCCCCAAAAAGGTACAGTGGACATTGTATGCTGGCATGGCAGCTGTTTGGGAGACACTCGAGATGGTGGAGAACAATACATTTCAAACTTTGGGGAAGGCCTGGTCGCATACTTTCTTGCCATCTCGTCTATTTCGGAAGCGACTGGGACTTCTCTTTCCATCTATAAAAAAACCAACATCATCATTCTTATCACACACCCCACTATGAGGACCAGAAAAGGCAAAGAAAACATCCATTACAGAAACACCCAGCTTCTGCATTCGAACCATTCGTCATCACCCTTCTCCTTTCCCTTTTCTCATCAAGAAGAGCAAAAAGTTCGCATCGCACATTCATCTCCACTCTCTGACCTTGCCGTAGGAGAGGTCAGATACTACTGGAAGGAGAAAGTAGACATGTTCAGCTATGAAAACCCACTAACCAAAAGTCAGGTGATTTTGCACCCAGAGATCGAATGAACCACTAGGGCCATGTGTTCAAAAAGATGTTTGGCTGTGTGCTATTATCAATTATATACCAAAAAGTCGTGGGACTTGATAGGTAAGTGTTTCCCTTCAATGTGGAAAGAGGAACACATGGGTCCCTTCCTTGCTTCCTTCCTCCTTCCTGAGAACATGGTGCTCTCCCCAAGATAGTGCTGGTCGAAAAAGCCGAAGATGGACTCGAAACCTTCTTAAAGTAATCCACATCTCCTTTCCACTGAGCCTCCTACGCAGTTGACCGAGAGACAGCCAACTATTCAAGCCATCCGTTTTTGCGTCCCAAGGCTGATGTTCTCTTCGCACACCTAATGCCCACGAAATGGGCGCCATCCTAAACTATGCAAGATTCACGAAGGGGAGGTTCATGCTTGAGGAAGAGTCTACTGCTAGGATAACTGAGCTGTGGGTCGATGGACCATTCACATGGTAGTTGAGAAGGTTGTGTTGTGGTTATCGGAGCATGTAGATCACAGGGTTTTCTAGCACTGTCTCAGATGAGACTCTGAGAAAAAGGGGGCAGCTGCTACTTTACGCTGTTCATACAACATGGACCCGCCCCCAAGTTCAGGCGATTCGATGCACTTTCACGGCTTCAAGTCAGTGGTCGGGCCAAGACAAGAACGTCGATCACCACGTGAAGCCCACTTGCAGATAATTGTTACGCAGCGCCAAGCCTGCGAACACACGTGGAGAATTCTGCAGTCTGAAACTCGGACTTCTTTATTGTTCGATTCAACAGGATATTGAAAGTGCCTTCTCTATTGTCATCGCTAATAGAGCTTTACACTTGCGAGATGTATCCATTGTGTCACCGAACTGATTTCTTTCTACCTTGGGATTAATGTTCCCGTGTTATCTCTTGCGTCACTGAATGGGTAACATGCCTTTTTGGGAATAGTGGCTTGGCCGAAAGTTTGCTGCCAGCCTTGGCACAATGAACATCACAAAATCGATTTTTGGTGCAGCCAAAATTTCGGCCAAGCCAACACGGCATGCTACCTGCAGAAGGAATACCAAAATCTTTTATATTACTCTTTTATACTGTTTTTGTCTTGAATTACCTGATGCATCAGACTGATTACTATAGCTATAAGACTATCCCTTGTGTCACTAAATGGGTAACTTTCCTATTGAAGAATTGTGCCAAGCCACCACTCCCAATAAGGAAGGGGTCACCAATGCAGTGATAACGCAGAGGATATAGCTAATACAAATATCAAAACTTTGAATTATACTTTTAATCAGAGTAATAATTATCAATACTCCTAAAATATAATATTAAACTTTGAAATTATCAAATTATACACTTACTTCTAATCAAGTTGGCTTGAATATATTCTAGTCCTCTTGACAAGTCGATCGATCTTCGATCTAACATAATCCGGTCCCAAGTGTCTAGAGATCAAAGCCTTGATCCTGGCGACCCCTTCCGGGACCGACTCAACCCGGGGACCGCTACGCAGCCTAATTGCTTTTGACATCGCTCGAAATGAGTGGTTCAAAGACGGGCTCCTTGCTCTTCTTAGATAGACCGTGGACTCGCATAAATCTTGCCTCTAATTCTTTATATAAATCACACTATGTATTAGTAGGCGCCTTGGCTTCTCAGAAGTCAGTAGATCGGAGCCACAGAAAAAACTAACGACTGCATGCATCTTGCTATACCAGAGTGAATGTCGTTGAGAGAAGATAAAAAAGGATGCATCCTTGAATGAGATGGATTGCGTTGGCTGGCCAGGTATAAAGATCGATATTGTTACGACCCTGTTTCTGCGCTGTCTGTGTGGGCTGCGGTGGCGCTAGGCCCAATGGGGTGCTAGGGCTTTGGAGGTGCTCTGACAGTGCTGTATCTTGCGCCAAGGCTTGCTTTTGCGCCAAGACACAGCCGCATTCGGCCTTAGGGCTTGGGCAAAGGCTTGGCGCGGCCGCGCTTTTCCTTATTTCTATTTCTCCGCCCCCACTTAGATTAATACCAACAACACAACCACCCAGCCATACTTAGCCCAATCAAGCTATTTCTGACTATCCAGCTATCCCAGCCATAGCGCCTGTTACCCACTGTAACAGATATTGGAAAGCAGAAGGTCATTCTTCAAATCCATTCCTTTCTCATGCATGTAGTCCGTAGTCTATCTAGCCACTCCACTGTTTGGAGGCGCGAACCGATCCTCAACCCTCTTAGGATACCTCAACTTTTACCCAAAGTCTGCGAAATCAAATTGACGCTGTTGACGATGATGGCATCAAGGCCAGCATTCGCTTGTGTCTAAAGCCGATTCAAAGTATCAGCTTGAGGTTGTCGCTAAAAGTCTGTAGCCTAGGATGAAGCTGTGTTGTATAAAATGCAGATCAGGGCAGACGGAATTAATTACCTTCGCGTGTTGGGGATCATCGTTGAGACCTCCCCACGAAATACACAGGAGCCCAGAGTCCTTCACATATCTAACCAGACCTGGACTTATTACTAGCGGCTCTGATCGGCAGATGACGCCTGGCAGGCGCCAACTTTTGGCAAAATGGATCGCCTCTTGAAGACTATCTGCACGCGCGTCTGCAGAGGGGATATGACCAGATTCGGTCAGGAAGAAGACGGGGTAGACATCTTGTTTGTTAGAGAGCAGAATGCAAATCTCGGGGCTGAAGGATGAAAGAAAGATGGTGCGACTGCCGGCAAGCCGATAGACTTTATCGAGGATAGTGTCGACCAGGTGGTTCAGTTCCACAGCGTACGCATCCATTCCCCAATCGTGAGCTTCAAATAGCATTGGATATTCTAGGAAAGGAAATAAGGGTTAGCTTGTGTTGCCATCCCTCCTTGAATCTTTGCGAACCATTGGACTCACTAATTTCGATGTCAAATCTAACGGACTCCGGCAGCTTCACAAATAGTTCTTCAAGAGTCATGAATGAGGCTTGAATGTACTCGCTCCGGATATTCCCTTTGTACGAGTCAAAGCCTTTAGATTCGTTGAGCTTGAACTCGAATGTATGCTTCATACGTTCAATAAGACTTCTAGCCCTCGACTTTTCATAAACGTTCAAAGAAGATGAGCGAGGTCTGTAGCCAGCACCGAGTTGGAACCCGCATCTTTCCAGATATCGTTTCTCCGCCATGGACGGCAAATCTGCTGAACTCGACTGCGCCTCGCTGATATACATGAACTGGGAGAGTAAGTTTACGAAAAATCCATGACACGCTGAGCACCTCTGGAATTACCTGGTCTAGGCTGAGACTATGTAGCGGTGCATCTATCCCTGTCTCACTCATGAGAAAGTCATGGTATATGATGGGTACGTCGTCTTTCGTAAGTTGGACGTCTTTCTTTGTTAGCATAAATAGAAAGAAGTGACTTTGTAATATGAAGTACCGAACTAAGCTCGTCAGTATAATTTCGTCCCATTCGCAAATTCGCTTACCTCTATATACGACGCCCCCAAATCTAGGGCAGATAGAAAGGACTGCACGTTGATCAGTCTTTTCATGTCCACTTTTGTTGTGCATGCCACTCACCTCTATAGTATTCTCTCCAAGCTGCAGTTTCCTGCAGCTAGGGTCATTCTGGCCAATCCCTGGAGGCTCCTTAGTTGACTAGCGTCAGTTACGACGGAGGATTGAGAAGTACCTCTGTGCCCGATAATTGTAGGGCCCCCTTGTTCCCCCAATTCCAATCCCTGTCCTAATCGTGGCGTTGGATGTTGATGTGGAAATGGAGTGATCACCAAAAAATAGAATGTCACCGTTCCTATGAAGTTAAGAGTATCTTTCTGAAGAATTGGGATAGTGAAATCTCTGATCAGACTCTCGCGCTTGCCACCCAATCCTTGCTTGAGGCTTTCTAGCAGTGCGACGGCACTACCAAGAAGTGAGTCTCCTTTGTACTTAGCGGTGTTTGCATGGAATATGTTGAAAGCTAACTTGCAGTTGCTGACATCTTTCGTTAGAAAACGCCAAGGCTTGTTAGCCATATCCTCTAGGATCGGTAACTGTATAACATAGCTTGATTGATCTCCACCAATGACACGAATCTCAACCTGGAAATCAGCTTCACGCTGTGGATGATAGGCATCTGGAGATACGTATGGACTCAGATTAACTGCGGTAACCGGTCCATACGTATCCAACGGCCCAAGATGGACGTATATCTGACTGTAACCGAGAGGAACGTCTTGACCGAGGTATCCCGGACAACTAAAAGTGGGATCTCCTTTTCTGATGCAGTGCTTTACTTGGTGGAGGCCGTTGATCGATGCGCTCTCTTCGGCGCTTCCAAGTTCCAGCGCCCTCAGCGTCTTTGCCATAGGCAGATGGCCTCTGAACGCCGCGTGGTCTTTCGCGGTCCAGCCGAAGAGGTCTTGCACTCTTGGATCAGCTCCTGCACGAAGTAGAAGCTCCATGACGGGTAAGTACCCCTTGACGCAAGCCAGAATCAGAGGTGTCCAGCCATAGACTGCCTCAGGAGCATCTAAGTCGAGCTTGGCATTCTTGGCCGGCTCTGCAACTAGTATATTCACGTATTCCAAGCAGCCGGAACGTACGGCAAGATAAAGAGCAGTCTCATCATTGTGATCCTTATAATTAACATCAATGGTGGACATATGCAAAAGCTGAATGATGGCAAAAGAATCCAATTTGAGAGCAGTAGTAAGATGGTTGCCGGGAAGAAATCCTACCTGCGAGGTGTTGGTATTTGTTCCTGCGTCTGTATTGTGGTGATGATCCTCGATTAGAAGTTTCGTAATTGCTGCATTGCCTGTGAGTACGGCGAGATCCAAGGCGGTGAGTCCTTCAGAGTCTGGCAACAGAGCGGAGCTGGAAGTAGTAGAAGAAGTACGAGCCACTCTGTAGCCCTTCATGTACCTAAGAATCGCTTGACACACTTCGAACATACCATACTGCACAGCGTGGTGGAGTGGAAGTCGTCCAAATGAGTCTTTCTTGTGGAGGACAGCCCTTAGCATAGAGCCTAGCCGATGTATGACGTGAACGAGTTGGTCAATGACTTCTCTAAGGTCTATGCTTAGGGCCATGGTTTTAGGAGCGTTCTGAACTTGAGTTGGCCGATCTTGCAACTTCTTCCTCCAGCCTGTTTTGATTACGAGCCAATGAAGGTGGTGGCCAAAATTCTGGGGACAACTAATGCGGGCAAGCAGCATTTCAGTACACCTCTGAGATGCATTCAGTATTGAAAAGTGCAGCAAAGTGAAGACCAATCGCTGTTGGTCACATTCGTCTAGTTCTTGATCCTCACAATTTTGCTCAAGAATCTGAACTAGAATCGGAGCGTCATCCCGGTTGATTGAGGAAGAAGCACTAATCAAAGGTGAAGAAGAATGGAGCCCGTTAAACCACTTTTGTTGGGGCAATGATGTCTTCGTCGAGCCACGGCGAGCTTCTGCTCTGTGAGACTGGAGTCTGTCTAGCCCGTCATTCATATGCCCTAGATCCTTGAGACATTCGGTTTGGATAGCGAGGTGAGCATCAGGAATCGTAAAGCCATTCGTCCCAGGAGGCCAAGAAACCCTTCTTCCGAATTTGCCTAGTCTGCCAACGATCTTGTTGAAATTGACCAGGCCATACCATTGTAACTGCTTTAATGCATCGCGCAGTTCACCAAATGCTGCTGTAAGGTCTTCAAGGTCATGCTCATTCGCATTGACCAAGGCCGTGTCATCTGTGACTCCATAGTGGTCGTGCAGCACGGTCACTCGTTGATGGATAAATGCCCGTCTGGCCTTGTAGAAGGATTCAGCCCTGGCCAAATTATGCTCGAGGACAGCTGTGAATTCTGTGCCAATGTTAGACTTGAAAGATAGAACATGTGAGAGGCGAAACCTGTAAAGTCTGCATCCTGTCCTCGTTCGACAGCAAGCTTGGTGGCAACCTTGTAGAGCTTTTTCAAAGCCCTGTAATCAATGTAGAAAGGCGTCTATTCCACAACTTGATACCGGTGAAGATTTTGGCCAAACTTCATGATTTACAGGCAGAAAGTAAGACTTAGTCCGTCCCTTTTTGCTAGTCGTAAAAAAGGTGACATAGTAGGTGAACGCGCAGCCTCGCGTCGACCACACCGTTCTTGAGTGCGACAGGGAGTTATCTGTGATGGCCAGGCAAATGCGTCGCACACCTAACCTCGAGGCGCAGCATCTCGCAATCCTCAAACAGCACACTTTGTACGAAGTCGATCACTCCATCCGCTGGAATGGCTACTACTACTCCATACCACCGACACCGCCATTCAAACTCACTACCACGTACTACTGCTAAGGATTCATCCCCGCGACCAACTGAAACCCCGACTGTGACAGCGGAACCAAGGACACTTAACTAGTTAGCTCCGAGGAAGCGGCACCACCGCAGGAATATAGAATGGATCCTCTCTCCCTCACCGCAAGCGCAATTACTGTGGCAGCTCTCGCTGCCTCAACCTGTCGTGCCTTCGCTGAACTTCGCTCTCTGTGCAAATCCTTGCCCGGCCGCTTGCACGCCTTGAGCAACGAGGTCGCTGACATTGAAGTCGTACTCGTCCAAGTTGCCACTGTTTTCGGGGAACGGGCCTGCTCCATTCCAGAGAAACAGCAGCAGGCTATACCGCGAGCTCAAAAGCACCATTGAACAGCTGACCAAGTTTTGCGACCGTGCGAAAATTCTTGTCTTCCAAGCACAGGCGTGGCGCAAAGAACAGCCGAAGCTGAGAGCATTGCAGGACGACATCAAGAGGATCAAATGCAGCCTCAATCTCGTGCTTGGTGCCTCTAACTCGTATGGGCCCCTCTTCTTTCTTGTTCTCTGAACGGCTCAAAGTGCCCCATCGACTAGCACTTCGTATGCTTGGGCCACTTGTTTCACAGACTGATTTATTATCAAGCAGGATATGCTTCACATTCGATTGGATCTCGAGATCTATCCACCACTGCTTCTCGAATGACTTTACAGACCGCGGAAGAACGCGTCGGTTTACGAAATGAAGTCTTGAACAGTCTCTCCTTGCATCAAGATGGCGTGAACACCTCACTGCACCGGGTCTACGAGCAGGTGGATCAGCGGATTGCCAAAGTTGAAGAGTTGCTCAAGGCACAGGCAGATCAAGTTCAAACTGGCCAATCAAACCAGCTCGGTCTGCTCTACAGAGCACGTCCAATAAATCGAAGACGCTCTTCTCCTATGGCAATTGCTACTGTCCAACCAATGCAACCCGCGCGTTCCGAAGGGGTACGTGTTCGACTTAACCAATACGCTTCTACTTGTCGGCCTGGATGCAACTGTGCCTGTCATGCCCCAAGGAAATCGGCGACGCCTGCGCTGGTAGCCAGCGTACTAGGACGATTGTTTATTAATTATGCCGGCCTACCGATACTTAGCGCAAAATGTGACTCTGCAGAGTGTGAGAAATCACAAATCCCTCATATCAGCGTGGAGTATTGATGTCCTCTTGGTTTCTTCTGGTCTCAGATTGTCCGATTACAGATGGGTTATCAAGCAAAGATAGGGCCACAAATGTCCTTGAATACCCTCCGAAGGGTACCAAATCCGCTCAGTGTGTCAATTTTGCATTAAATGGAAATATTGACGGCTTGAAAGCCCTGTTCGTACGTGGGTCGGCCTCGGCTCGGGATATTAGCAGTACTCGCGGCTACTCAATTTTGCGAGTAAGTCCATTCCTCGTTGTAACCTGCTACAGATTCTAAAGGTGCCTAGTGGGCTTTGTACGGGAAACAGTATGACACGTGCAAATTCCTAGTTCATGCAGGCGCGGATCCTGATTATAAGTAAGCATCTTCTGTGGTCTACAAAGGTAGCATGATTTCACGTTTGACAGACCAATATCAGATCATGATAATAGCCCCAAAAACAAGGCGTTCGACTTCATACTTCAAGGCAGGCTATCGCGCGAAGCCATGGAGACTCTATCTTGTCTGACAGAAGGATGTGACTTTATTGAAGAGCAGAACTACAACCAGATGCATCGAATTGTCCTGGGCTTGTCAATGATGAGTCTAGAAGAAGAGCTTATCTTACATCCGGAAAATATCGACGCTGTTGATGCGCTTGGAAGGACACCGCTCATATGGGCAGCAGCTCGAGGAAACGAGCACTTTGTTACTTTCCTCCTAAGTGCTGGCGCTAATCCCAATACTCTAGACAAGCAATGGACTGGTGCAGTTTCGTATGCTGCAGAGCGAGATCATACGGTCTGTGTTCGCTTGTTGCTTGAAGCCGGTGCCGAGCCAGATCCTCTATTACCTGGTGGTATCAAAGTAGGCAGTGCTCTGAACTGCGCTGCTCGGAACGCTATCAAGCCTTTGGTATCAAAAAATCTTCTGGACTTCGGTGCCGAGGCGGAAGCAAGCGGCGTTGAAGGTTTGACTTCCCTCATTCACGTCGCTCGAACCGACAACGCAAGTTTCGCCATGTTGTTACTTGAATACGGTGCCGATATCAATGCCACCTCCACCCTTGGCCAAACTCCATTAACCACAGCGATTGCCTACAACAGCCACAAGGTTCTGCAGCTGCTGCTTGACCGGTAGTTCGAGTATAGCAAATTTCCACGCCTCAAAGGCCCCCACCTGCTCCATATCACAGCATTGTATGCAGATATCAAGACCTTGAATATATTGACGAAGACGAACCATTTCATGTTGAAGTATGACCGGAGCTATGTCGCTGGCGATTTCGCGATACAGTTGGGCCAGCGGCCGGACGTGAATGAGAAGTTGGTTGCTGCATTTGAAAGCCTTATCGGCCTCATAGGCAAAGAACCTGATTTTGGAAAGAGTACGCCGAGCTTGATGGAAGCCGGCTTGCTTTCATGCCCAAATTCCGACTTGGAAATAGCGGGATCCGACGCAACTAGCGATAACCATGACTCTGAGAGATCATTTAACGATGCAGTGGAACAGCTCTAGAAAGCCAGTCTAGTATTTGATGTGAAGAGGGCAAAGACCTCGAGGTGACGAGCCCACGACTTCAGGATCTCACGTCGTACTAGCATTCTTTGGCTTTCGCACTGTGCCCGTTGCTGTTGTTCAGCAACAACTCGCGGAACAATGCATTCACCTGGCAAGTCGAGGTATCTCTCAATGCAGTGGCTTCAAGGGACTCGTCTGCTGTGCCTGCGCTTTGTTGGCACGTGCGTCAGCGCAGCGGAATGGGAGCTTGGTGGCGTTGACGCTGCTATCGGCGTCAAGCAACCGACTCCATTATGCGCTGGAAGTCGGCGATTGAACCAGCGGCTTGAACGTTGATCTTCATGTTGATCTTACAAGTACCCTTACGCCGAGATACTGTACTTTGATGTGTTAAACAAATCCTCTCAGCAGATAAAGTTGACCATTGATGCGATCAAATTCGCGGCGTGATCACAGGATAATAAATTGAGCAAGTACTTGGTGTGGTCGTACGAATGCATGAGCAAGTGCTTGGCGTCTTTGGTGTTGCAGACCGCTGAAAAGGAGGCATGAAGCATTCGCCATCCTGACGAAACGTGAGGACGAGGTCTCTGGTAGTAGTTCTGACTGGACATGACCTGAGATATTGTGGAAGTAACAGCCATGCTTTGGAGCCTTTTGCTTCAACGACTGTCCTGTGTTGGTAGACGTGTAATTCCCAAGTACCAATGACGGACACGAAGGGTTCTCATCCTTGAGCTTGCAGTGATTTGTTCATCCGCAATTGTCACCACGGTCGTTGGTCATAGATGCAAGATAGTGGTTGACATGCAGCTATTGTGGGGCGCCTAAGCCTGGCGTACAAAAAGTCACTTGTAAGGATCTCACCTGGGTGCGTAGCAAGCCGTCCCTTGGAGAAGAGGTTATCCACGATGGTGTGGAATTTATATGACCTGCTTCAATCATCATTGTGCAATCCTGTCTATGGGTATCTTGATGAAAACCGTGCAGTTAGCCACAACGCCCATGCTTTGATGTCTTTCCCTCAAACTCTGCCCTGTACCGCATGCTATGCAAAACTCCTTTGTCCTCCTCTCGCACCTGGAACACGCGCTTTTCCACGAGTACTTCCGCCACGCGCAGTGCTCTCACCACGGGAACCGCCATATATTGTTCGGCTCACCTCAGGGCTTGGCTTCATGCGTTTTGAAGGGCTCTCATCTTCCGACAGAATGCCATAACGGATTCCTTGCACCCCTTTCAGACCCATCTTACCAATCGTCTTCTTCTCCATGGGTGGTGGCTCAGGACAGCCAAAGGCTTCGATGGCAAGGTTATTGGCCATCGCCACAAGCCCTTCTGGGCTCAGGCGAAGCTTATTCATGAAGCCCTTCATGAACCCGAGATATGCTGAATACGCTTTCTGTTTTGTTTTTTCGTCAATTCGTGCCATGGCCTCGGCAGCTGATTCGTTGTCTTCTGTGTCAATTGTGTGTACGTATGGTTTTATGGGCAGTTTTCGATTGGCCGTCAAGAAAAACGACTCGGCTTGTGTAAGAAGAATGACTGCACGGCCGTCTTTATCGACGCGGGCAGTTCGACCGACTCGGTGAACATACTGCTCGCCGTTCATTGGCAGACCTACTTGAATCACAGAGGTAACATTTGGAAAATCCATGCCACGGCCAATTACGTCCGTTGCAAACATGATGCCTGTTGCAGCCTCCTTGAATTCCTTGGTCGTTCGAGTTCTTTGAGGTTGGCTCAGCCGGGATTGGAGTTCGTAGACTCGGAGGGAGGAAGCTTGGCGGTAGAATTCTGCGTAGAGGGCAACTAGGTTTGCAGTGGTGCCGAAGACGATGATCTTGGGGGCAGATCCTCCCTCCTTACGTTCCTGCTCGATGAGCGACAACAAAGCCGCGAAAGTGCCCTTGACCGTGGGAAAGACGACGTGGTATTGCGGCACACTAGACTGTGGTCAGTATTTACATGCGAGCACAGGAGATTAGGCTTACCGTGTGTGAGTTGGTGGCTCAGTCTTATCAATCGTGGAGATGGTAGCATAGCCTGGCATCAAGACGACTTTGAGGACGTCCATGATTTTGTCTGGAACTGTCGCCGAAAAGCACATGCCTTGCCATCCACTGCTCTTTGGCGGGAGCAGCCGCAAAATTTGTTTTACATCTTGCAAAAAACCTTGCTCCAGCATTGTATCGGCTTCGTCAAGAATCACTGTGCGCAGGTGCTGGAATTTGGCCCGTGTTGCCTCTTCACTCAGGTAGTCCTTCAACCTTCCTGGTGTTGCGACTAGAACAGAAGGTGAACCATTCATGAATTTTGAAAGTGCCGATGCTCGAGCAGAACCTGCTGTGGTCAGCGTGATGTTGACCCATGGTGAGCGCTCTAACCTCCATAAGCGGTATGGCATTGAACACGTTTGTGCAGATGTGCAGTGATTTGATCACATTCTTTGGCAATCTGCATTGCTAGTTCGCGAGTCGGAGAGAGAATTAAGATCGCGACCTGTCCTTTCGGGATAGATCCCGAGGTGATCAATGATTGCAAAGCAGGAAGAAGAAATGCCGTTGTCTTTCCCGTCCCTGTCTTCGCCTGTACAAGACTGAATGGTTAGTCGTGTTATTGAGAAAGGAGGCATGAGAGACTACCAATCGGTACGAAGAGTTGGTAATGAGCGGAGTACTTTCTCCTGAACAGGCGTCATGTACTCATACTGCATCTCCTCCAACGCTGTAAGGAGGCCTGGATCGAGTTTGCCGGTCAAATCTTTGAACGGCATCGCATTTGCCTGCCTCAGTGCAGTAGTGGAATACACAGCCTGCATCGCGACCGAAAGGGACCTCAGTCTATTGGATCTGAATTGTGAATATGAGCTCTGCAGGATTCGATTCATCACCATCAATGGGGGACTGTAGAATAATTCAGATATGCCGCTGCGAGCTTGCCCCAGCAACGAAATATTTTGAGGAATCCAAGGGACATAGTTCATGCCAAGGCGTGTTCTTGACTAGGCCCCTTCGGGCTAGCACTCGGCCGCCGGGCCATAGATTCGCCGCAGCTTGGCCTTGGCGTATGCCAAGTCTTTTTGTCGGAACTCTCCAATTGAGATTTTAGCCAACGCAACCAACACTGGTCACTACCCTACAGCGCCCTACACTGGGGCTGATGAGATGCGACGACGGCTTCTGTCCCTCAGTCCCCCTCGCTGGCGGACTATGGTGGACCATGGCGGCGAAGCGGAGAGCATGGCGAGAAACAAGATGTTCTCTCCCCTCGAACGAGAATGCGTGGTGGGCGCTGGACTTCACTACTTGAATCGCTCTTCTCAAGATGACTTATTACAATTGCCAAATTCTGTTCTGGCATGGGCCTGATTCACCAAAAACCGTGCCGCAACGCCACAAGCACCATGACACCCGATCAAGTCTCATCACTTCCATCCTCGGAGGATGCAAAATCTGTTCATTGCTATGGCAACTTTGTGCTAGCGATAGGTACATGCATACCTTACGGATTGCTGAACCGAAAGGCGATAGCGAGAAAATTGACTATGCTGCCAGAAGTTGCCTGCTTGCACAAGTTGTTCGATCTTAGCAGGAAGCCCGTATTATACTGCAAGAGAACTCGATGCACTCGGAGAATCGAACAATTCTCGTCCATGGACGGCGTTGTTCAACTACTGTGTTTGGGTCTTCAGCTTCAACACAAATCACATAGATGATGCTTCCCAAGACGTTATCATCAGTCAGCCCATTGCGGTTA
>JAABUK010002344.1_pt1 | contig 34130 bp, 49 predicted proteins | sample 5559141 | NCBI WGS metagenome assembly JAABUK01 (sample SAMN10711869, study PRJNA513367) | rock metagenome | isolation source: Antarctica rocks | place: Antarctica: Victoria Land, Pudding Butte nord | collected 2016-01-03 | reverse complement strand
CATCAAGTGAAGCTGCTGACCCAGCACAAGCCCAACCAGACTGTCAAGCAGGTGCACTGGGCTCAGAGGTAAGCAGAACATGCGAAAGGTCTGCTCTGACTTTTGCAACTTGCATGTCTGATAACCGCTCTACATGACATCTGCATCTTAAACAGCAAATGCGCAGCCCGTGAAAAGCAACAGAGGTGCTAGGCAGACTATGCTCTGCACAGTGACGACAGCTACACAATACAGAGTCTGACCGCAATGCATGCAATGCAGTCCAAGGGGGAAGCACCAGCAGCAGAGTGTGAGGCAGTTGGCTATTTGTGGTTTCCTGAAGAAGCTGAGCTATGGGTGCTTCAAGCTGCCCTGCAGCTTCTTCGCCCGCTGACACCTCTTCCATTCTCAAAGCCATCAAAAGGTACAGAGTGGTTATCTTGCGAAGCAAAGTCTGCCTAAAACCTTTTCAAAGCTCAGATATTTCACACTCATGTTCGGCATCAGCACCTGCCAACTTCCCGCCAAATTCTTCTTCAATTCTTTAATCTTTCTTTGTAGAGCCTGGTTGCTCAGATGATGCTTTTCTGGCTCGTGTTACATGCTGCCACCCGTGTCAAGAAGCAAGCTTTACATTTTATTACTCAGTCGTGATAGGACTGTTGTACATGGCATACCCCAATAATTGCCGGCATAAACTGCATTCCTGCTGAGACCAAAGTCCAACCCCGTGAAGGGGGCATCGGCTCTTGTGGTGTCATGATGCAAGTTGGTTGTCTGCATCATATTGGTTGTCCTAACTGCATTGCAGGAAACACAGCTAGCACAGGCAGTGAGCAGCCACCGCCACAGCTGCCTTTCACCGGTCAAAGCCGCACAGCAAGCTCAGGCAGCTCACAAGCAGCCATTTCCGACCAGCCAGCCACTTCACAGGCAGCAGTAGGACCAGCAAGTGCAGGATTGGGCAGCAGTAGCAGCAGCAGCACTCGCCTAGGCACAGCCTCTTCCAACCAGCCAGCCACATCACATGCAGCTACAGGAGCACCAACTGCAGGTGTGGGCAGCAGCAGCAGCAGCAGCAGCAGCACAAGGCTGGGCACAGCATCAGAGCCAACACAGCTCGGTGGCAGAAGTCAAGCAGGTAGGCAATGCAGGCTTGCTCAAGCCTTCTTTCAGAGGCTGCATGCATATAGTCACAATGTTGTGCTTGATGTCATACCATGTTGCTCTGCGCACAGCACACATCCAGGTTGCCAAGGTTGGGATGAGATGACTAATAGCATGAGGCACTGTTTAACACATTTGTGTTCTGTGCTTTTTGTGACGCTATCTGCAAGTTATGTGATGCAGGGAAATCTGCATGGAGGAAGGCAACTCTGTGCAGTTGTGTAACAGTTGCTGTCAATTCCTTCACTGATATGGCTGTACATATCTTCAAGTTTTGGTACATCAGGTCCACTGGTGCCAAAACTTGAAAACATGCATAGCCATGTCACCGAAGGAAGTGACAGGCTGGCACACATTCTGTATAGCCTCAGTGAGCAATGAACAGCAGCAGATGGATTGCACCCTTACATGGTTTGTAGCATGGCACATGTGCAATGCATACTTGTTAACACATCGTCAAGCAATATCTCACTGTAGCATTGTTTCATGATGTCATGATGCTTAGCGCATGATACAAGCATGATCAACATGCTGTGCTTCTGGGTTGCAGGTCGGCATGACACATCAGCAACTGGCAGAGGGGGTCAGGAGTCGCCCCATTCTGGCCCCACAGCTTCTGCCCCCATCAATCTGGCTGAACCCCGACCTAGGAAGACTCAAGTTCTGCTGCCCTCTGAAACCGATGCACAGGCAAGAAACTTTCTTCTGAATCAGAACAATACACTGACAAAAAGCAGCTTGGTAATAGTCTAGACAGAGGCAGGCGCGTATGGTGAGCACGAGGCAACATTCTGCTGCAGCTATTGAACTTTGCAGCATACTGATGTGCTTGACAGATGGTGGGTTCCTCCTCCTGCTGCTGCTGCTGCTTTATTGTCTGCGCCTGGCAAGCTTTGTTTAGCAGAGCTATTCAAGGGCTAGGAGCCTGTGTCACACCGACTTGGGTCAAGCATTGCAGCAATGGCAAAGTGACTGTGGCACCTGACGTGCAGACAGTGCATGCAGGTTCCAGAATGGGTCTTCCAGCAGTCACCTGCAGAGCTGAAACAGGCATTCATGACAGCCAAAAAGCGGCGGGAAATGGACTCCATGCTGATGACGCGAGCTTATAGGGAAAAGCTTGCTGGCGGCAAAACACAGAAGGGAGCTTACATTTATGCTGTCATCAGGGTGCGCCTTCCAGAGGGCTTACTGCTTCAGGTATCCACCGCCACTGCGCGTAATTGTTCTGTATAGTTGTTACGCGTGATTGTTTTGCGTCCAGCAGGGCCAGCTAAACTTGCTTTTGCATTCAAATTGTCATGCTCATGAGCAAGTGAACCACTAACAAGGAGCAACAAGTCAATCTAATTGAAGTAGCTTTTGCTAAAACTTGATACTCCTTCCATGTGTGCCAACACACAAGTGTTAAGCTTGACAATGATCACAAATGCCATTCTACAGCAGCCGTGTTACAAGGGCTTTCTCATTCAGTACTGTCGTGCTGTTTCTGCATTGCTTGCAGCAGATGCATCTCAAACATGTGAATTGCTGCGCAATTTTCAGCAGGGTAGGTCATATTTGTCAACATGTGTCATGCAGGGGGAGTTCAATGCAAGGGAGCCTGTGACAGCTGTGTTTGAGTGGGTGTCTGACTGTTTGAGAGATCCGAGCTTGACATATGAGCTGATACTGCCAACCAGAAGGCCGCTTGTGACGTCAATGGCAAGAGTGTCTGAAGCAGACCTTCTGCCGTCTGCGCTCCTCAATTTGAGATTTGATACTCCTCAGCAAATGCCATCTCTTCGAAATACACTCTTGCAACAAGTGGAGTGAGTCATTGCAAGGCAGATCTGATAAGCAAGCAGGAATCATTTTACCTGTTGCTGGGCATGAATTACATGTGACGCTCTGATGTTCAGTTATGTCCCGGCCGAATTTAGGTCGTCAGCTGCCAGATTACAGTCGCGGTATTCTGTGTGTAAAGGTCGGTCAGTAGATGCATCTGCTGCTTGCTCATAGCCTTTGACAGCCTGAACGTTTGCCCAGAACGCATGACACCTGCTATACCTGTGTACAGAGTCATGCAACAGAAGCCGTTCTATTGTCAGTGATAGCAGCTGAATCACGTTCGCCTGAAACGTTTGCTCTTGCCATGAGGTCATGCAAGGCAGAGTGCACGATTTGCACCCAATTACACTCACCATCCTGACACTAACGTGATTTGCCAGCTGAAACGATGATAAACAAACTGCGAGCGTACACGGCCAGCCATATACGCAATGCCTACAATCTTGTACAAGCTTTGCTCATGTTCAGATACAAGTTTCAGAGCAATCGAAATTCATTTGGTCTACCAAGCATTGCATGATGCTCCCTGAGAATTGCATCAACCTCAATGAAAGTAAGAGCTGAAGCACAGGTGATCAAACGAGTCAAGCTTTCCGCAAGCACACAAGGCAAAGGATTACTATGCCTAAAGGTAAGTCACTGCTGCAGAAACTAAACTTTCGGCTGTGAAATCAAGCGAAGGTTGCACAAAGCCCTACAAATCGAACAGCAAACTCAGAAAATGCAGCATAACACTAACGCATAGTGCTATGCAAGCATACTACAAGGAAGGTCAGTAATGTACAAACACAGGCTAGTCAATATACACTTCAGCTATCTGCTTAATTTGAAAGTCAGGGTTGCAAAGGGTTGTCCTTGTTCAAAATGCCAGTTGACCAGACCACAAGCGCTGTCACAATTGCCAGCCACCTTAGACCACGAAATTTCTCATAAGTGATGATCTGCCTTCGTAGCAGCTTTTCCTGCTGTGCAGCTGCTGTTGTGCGCACCTGCTGAGAAGATTGTCTGTCCTCCTTCCTTCCATTTTCGGAATAGTCGCCGGAGAGTGAGCTTTGATGAACTGACCGAAAGCTTCTTTGAAGAAATTCCAATGCAATGGCAATCAGGATGACAGCAAACAAGAGAGATGTCCCAGTCAACAGCTCAGGGGTGGTGCCAGAGGTAGGAGACAAGATTCGGGTGAGCTCCTTGCTAGTGAGATCGAAAATTGTGGGCTGGTCAGGTCTGGGAGACAGCCGCCGGATTGGGATCTCTTCTAAAATCCGAGGGAAACTTGGAAGAGCGCTGATGTTCACTTGAGATCTGCGGTATGTAGGTGTAGGTCTTACTATGCTGCGACGAGAGCGAAATTGTGCTGGGAATGCAACCCGGCACGAGACTTGCATTTGCAACGCCAATACGGCGCAGCATGGACACCTGTGTTTGCGGCCTTTCGATTGCAATGTTTGACTTTTGAGGCCACACACTTAAGGCCGGGTTAGAAGACGGTTCATCTTCCAGCAGACAGGTGTCCATATGAAACACTGTTCAACACCTGAATGATTTTTCTGAATTGAAATTGACGTTTCGGGATTGAGAAGAGCATCCAAGAACACCAACGCTGCAATCGATCTCCCATAACAGCTTTCATCAATGGCGGTCTGCAGCCAAGAGCAGCATAAAAGAACATCCTGCGCAAACACCCCTGAGTGCTGCACTCTAGTAGCTAGAAAAGCTATTGTCCCAAGAATGTAACGGCGTTTGTGTGGATGTATGACAAGCTCGCGCACAGGCTGAAAGTACCTGTGATTGAGCACATTGAAATTTGAGACACAGACAGGGTTCCTTCTTGTAAAGGCAGGGGTGAAACCAACTGAGGGCCAACAGACAGGGCTATTTTTTTGCACTCAAACACAATTCTTGCTTGGCTGACAATTGTCAGTGACTACACAAATTTGCAGCAATTGAGCAAATTCATAGCTTTACGAAATATGAATTTCAACAGTTCTGCAGCACTGATCTGAACAAAACGACATAAGGCAACGACAATACTATTGGTACATGTGGAGCCAGCTAGATATAAGAACAACAAGCCTCAGAAGCTACAAAAAGGCCTTTTAGTCTTCATCCATCTCATCTGGACCATCTTTGCCTGGCTGGACATCCAGCTCAACAGGGTACTCCTGCAAGTGACATCACATCTATCAACAACCCTAGCTGCTTCCCTCAACATGCTTTACAGAGAAACATACATGTTCACAGTGACACGCCAGATTGCATGCACTAACAGCTTCAGCTTGTGCCGCACACATGAAGCAGCGCTGATGAACACATCCCAAAAGAGTGGATGGACTTTCTGCAGTAGCAAATCTGGGCAAAACAGCTGCTTTTGGTAGGTAGCTGTACCTGATCACAGCCGTTCCAGGAGTCACACATGAAGTAGAGGGACAGCTCTTGCTTGCCCGTCTGCTCAGGAGCGTTGAACTGCAGTTTGCTGGTCCCTTTCTGCTTCAGAGGAACACGCTTGACAACCAGGCAGGAATTGTCGGAAGGCCGCCCAACCAGCAGCCACCAGTTCTCCTCCTTGCGCCCAGGATACCTACTCATAGACAGACAACTGGTTGGGTGATGCATGCATGTGTGGGTGACACAAGCCAAACATCAAGTGACAGACAGACAACTGGTAGGGCCATGCATGCATCTGTGGATGATACAAGCCGAACATCAAGTGACGTCTGCCCTCCATGCAAAGCAAGGTCAGAGCCACCAACACTGCTTGCCCAGCCCATTTGTCTGAGTCATGTTTCTGTGCATGCCAGCATCGCAAAGCCATCCAAAGCAGACAGCCAGAGCATCAAACAGAGCATGAGATGTACTGCTAGCTGCAGACTGTCTCACAGTTCACGCAGCAAATAGGCTGACCTTGGTGCATGCACAGGGGCTAGCTCCTGCCCTTCTGGTAGGCTGCGCTCCATCCTAACTATCAGCTGCACCGGCTCTCCAGCAGTGACTGTCTCACCGCCCACCACATCAAACTCGACTTCAATGTCAGGGTAGCGGTTGCACACGCGTGCTACATCAGCCAGCTGTGGGTCGCTCATTTGCAGCAGCTCTCGCCGCTCGTTCTCCTACAAGAATGGTGGAGTTGCTGTTTTGCTATTGTGCTAATTGCCCTGCCATGCAGCCAAATGTGACAGAGAAGAGCAGCATGCACTTAGGCATTGCAAGGGCTGCATGTCATGTCAAAGCATCCATGCAAGAGCAGGCTTCACATCATGGCTGTTTGGACACAACCATGCTCGGGCTGTAGCATTGTGACAAAGTGTTGCACCAGGAGCATAGGCCAAGCCTGAGTAAGTGCTATGCAATGTGCCACAGTACTGTCACAGCGCAGCAGAAACCCGGTCATATTAGCACAGCATGTACAGCACAACACAGATTGTCCTAGCATAGCATTAACACAGCTTGTCAAACCACAGCATGCACAGCACACCCACTTCCATGTCAGCCAACGAAGACCCCTCCTCCTGGCTGGCAATGATGGTGCTGATGTTGGCCTGCGCACACTTCTTCGCCAGATCCCTCGTGAAATGGGGAAGCTGAAGCAGCACTGGATCAGTCTGCCACATGGCCTGGATCACCATTTGGCTCATCTCCATTGCTGCTATGGCTGGATTGAGCCAACTGTTGGTGCTGACAACGTCCACGCAAGCCTGGAGCAGCCTTGTAGCCAAGGTGAGCACCTTGGCCTGATCAGTGGCTAGATCTCCTGACAGGTTGGTGCGTTGGAAGTGGGCCTGCAGGCAGAGCAGTACCAAGTTTGCTCTGTGCTGAAAATGATGGTGATGATGAGTGATGTGGTATTGTACAGCCAATGTTGCACAAAGGCTGCTGCATGAGATTGCTTCATCAGGTTTCTGCTTCACTGCTCAAGAAGAAAAGCAGCAGGCAGCAAGTCAGGAGACAGCCGCAGCTGGGTCAACAGTTTGAATCTGTGGCTCAGACAGTTCATCATGGTAACAGAATCACAAGCATGAACAACCGCATGTTGTATTTCCTTCTTCATTGGCATCCCATCGAGACATACTTCATGCATGCAGCAAGACAAGTGTACACACAAGACAATCCATGTGCAGTACCTGTATGAGGGCATTGGCTTTGGTGTGAGGATCAGTGTACACTGGCGAAGTGATAGCCAGCTTGGCATGCCGCAACAGCCTCTCAACCGACTCTTCTTCCCCGGGTCTCACAGGCAGGTCATCAAACTCGCTAGCAGCGCTGATGATCTCCAGCAGTCCCTTCAGCTTCGTCTTCGCTGTCAGGGAGGACTGGAGAAGATCAACGGTGTTGTAGGACAGGTAGTAGTAGCTGCTGATCATGGCGCTGTTCAGGGCTTCCAGCTCATCTGTGTCCTCATCTATGGCAATGATCTTGGCGGTCTCCAGCTCTGAGAGGGTTGTCTCGATCAGGTCTGAGAGGTGATCGCTGAGATGCCTGTGACTCACACCCTGCAGCAGCGAGGGAATCTAGTTTGCGACCTCCCACGTGCATGCTTCTTGGTGGCTGTTCATGATGATCAAGCAAATGTATCTCTTCATTTTCTTCACGAGGCATTGTCACTTATATGCGATGTTGCCATTGTACAATTCTTGTGTGCCAACTCTTATGTGCCATCATTGAGAATCTCCCGTTTGGGAGCCTATACTTATGTGCTGCATGCTTGGGGCAAAGCTGTCTGCAGCATTTTCACATCACTGGGTGCATTGTTCTGCTGGAAGAGATGTACAAGCTGACCTGCAGGTTGTAGTAGTTGGGGTTCTGTGCCAATCTGCGGTAGAAGAAGGTCCATGTGAGGTAGTCAACGGCATCCTGCTTGCTGGTGATGCTGCTGTTGACAATCTCGGCCACCATGTGGTCATGCAGGAAGTGGTCCAGATGGCTCTCCACCGGGAAAGGCTCAAAGAGGAACTTCTTGTAGTACTCCTTGCGTGGCGTATGACACATCAGCACACACCTGCCAAGAAACAAACAACATGATCGCATGCAAACAAAGACATGACAGCCTCACGCAGACACTGCTGACATGTCTGCTTGTGTGAAGCCTGTCAGAACAGACATGATGTGAAGTGAGGAGCAAACGGGCTCTGACTGATTCACAGCCTGCATGCTTGTAGCAGGTGTTCCATGTGAAATCAGCAGCTGGAGATATTCTGCACCAGAGCAACATCACTGTGCAAATGATTGGTAACAACACTGAATGTAGTTCAATGCACCAACTTTAAAGGCTGCTGCCACTTACTTGCCAGAGTCATCAATGTCAGGCCTGCTGGCCCTACCCATCATCTGCAGCAGGTCGGTGACTGGGTAGTCGTTGGCTCCCTGGCTGTGGGCTCCATCGTAGTACTGGGTGCCCATGATGACCACCAGGTGGGCTGCTAGGGACATGCCCCAACACATGGCTGCCGTCGACACTATCACCTGTCAGAAAAATTGCCAAGGATCAGCGTTCTGAGCCAAAGATCAGCACCCTGGGCCATTAATCAGCGCCCTGAGCCACTGTGATCTGTCAATGATTGCCAAAGATGAGCGCCCTGGGCTATTGTGCTCTGTCAATGATTTCCAAAGACCAGCACCCTGGGCTGTTGTGATGTGTCAGCAATTGCCAAGGACCAGCGCCACTGTGACCTGTCAATGATTGTCAAGGATGAGCGGCCTGGGCCATTGTGATCTGCCAATGACTGCAAAGGATCAGCACCCTGGGCCACTGCGATCTGCCAATGATTGCCAAGGATGAGCGCCCTAGGCCATTGTGATCTGTCAATGATTGCCAGGAATCAGCACCCTACTGAAACAGAAGCTCCTAACCCATCATGAGTACCAAGTGGGCTGCCAGCACTTCAGGTCAGTTGTTGCTGCCAGTTGTCAAGGTTTGTCACAGTGAAGACACATGCAGACGCTGATGCTGCTGTGAGTTTTGCCAAGGAATTGACCGTTGCAACTGTCCAGCAAAGCTTGAGTGCCCAACTAAAAGCAAAAGTCAGCAGTCAGCCAGACCTTCAGAAAGCCACAAGTGAAAAGCCGCCCCTGAATGAATTGTCGTACAAAACAGCTTCGACACAAGGCTGTTTTGTATGACAGTTCACTTGAAGCGCAACCTATTGCGCAGACAGACAAAACCCACACAACTGACTTGCAATGTGTTAATACTTGAGGCCAATGATAGCAGCATGCCGTCAGCAGTGTATGAGCCAGCCAGTAGGGGGAGACACTATACCCCAGCCTTTGTGGATCACATGCCTCAGCATCTTGTGCACCACTCAATGCAAACGTGCTGCCTCGCATGACAGTAACAGTGACTGCACCTGGATAGCACCGGACTGGAAGAGGGTGTGCAGGATGTCTTGGTCTGCAGGGTGCATGGCCTCGTGCAGATACCCGATGCCCTGCTTCAGCAGATCCCTCAGTCGCACCTCCTTCACCCGCTCTATCAACGCCTCTATGTCACTCAGCTGGGCCTGCATGCATGCCACTCATGTCAGGTCATGTCATAGACTCAAGTATATGCCTCATATTTCATGGAGCCCAACCTGTGCCATATCATACAGTCAAACCTGTGCCATATCATAGTCGCTGTGCCATATTCCAATACAGACGCAAGTCTGAGCTTTTCCTTGTCATGTCCTATGTAGATCAAGGGAATGACAAGTCCAGGTTACCAGACAGACATGTCTTCTGAGCATTCTTGCATCCTTGCAGATAGGTCAGGGTATATGGTAGCTGCGGTGAGCCAGTGCAGTTCGTAATTACAGTACAGCAGTCAATGCAGTGTGCCAGTGCACACCGTGAGTCTGTGCATGCAGTAAATCCGTGCATATGCAGTGAGTCAGTGCATGCGGTGAGTCAGTGCATGCGGTGAGTCAGTGCATGCAGTGAGCCAGTGCATGCAGTGACTAACGCATGCATGCATGCCTGCAGCATGCATCAACTAGGGTGAACTACTGATACAGGGTCGAAAATTTAATAACTGATACAGGGTTGAAACTTGACTACTGACACAAGGGTTGAGGCTGACCTGCAAGAACTTATCCCCCTTGCCATCAGCAGAGGCATACGCCCACAGGTCCACTGCTGTCTGACGTGCATGGCGCTTGCTGGGCACAAACACAATTGTGGGCTTGGCTCCAGCGTGATTTGTGAGGGCAGAGTAGCAGGGGCGAGCCATGGCTTGCATGCGCGAGTCCAGGTTGGTGATGTCAAAGCCTTGGATGTGGATTTCCAACGGCACTGGCCTCACACCTGGAGATTTCAGCAGGTTGTCCAGCACAAGCTGTATGATACATGGACTGCTGGAAGATGCTGCAAGCTGGTGTATGTCTGGCAGTGTATGTGTCTTCACCTCACAGCTGGTTTGCATGGTCGAAGAGCTACAGTAGACTACAGATTTACGTGAGATACACACTGATGGTGCATCATGCTGAAATGAGTGCTTTGCCAGTAAGCTAGGAACTGCATATAGCTACAACTTTGATATAGTGTCTGCACATGTATTGGAGAGTGTGCATGCCAGCCATGCCAGCAGCACATGCCGCTCAAACGACTGCTGAAAAGGCTGAAAGCAAAGTGGGTGGATTGTTGCCACCCCTCCACCCACCAAGCAGTTGACCGACTAACCAATTAACCAAGCTACAAACACACAGCCCGATGAAAACACCCAAAGTCATTACCAATACACCAGAATAACAACCTGCAGCATATGTCTCCAGCAACATGCAGTTTTGACTCACCAGGTGGGAAGTTGTACAGGCCATGTGAGGAGGCACCGATCCACTCGCCCAAGTCCTTGGCGTTTGCCAGGGAGGTGCACAGCCCCACAAAGCGAATGGCGGGGCCCTCGGCTAACTGACTGCTGATGTACCGCATGCGTGAAACAATCACCTGCAGACATATCAACAGATGAATGGGCAATGCAGTGGACGTACTGAGGGCTGTGACTGAGATCCCGGCTCTTGACCTGAGCTATGCAGCGGAGCTGGTTTTGATGGATGGCACAGAAAGTGCCAGCAAGAGGACAGACAGCATGGTCATGCAATGCAGCAGTAGGCATACTTCTGCATCTGCATAATACTGCCAGCTTGATCAATGCCGCTGAGTGACCTTCTTGGACTCGAGCCTGAAATCCAGTCCCTCAGCATCATCAATGAAGTGCAACTCACTCACCATGAATAGCGTTACATTCCTGCATGCTTTTGCCAAAGGCTGTTTTGAGCTGCTGCTTAACCAGTCAATGCAGAAGGTACAAGCATACCTCAAGAACAGGTCCATTGGCTCCACCAATGAGGTGCAGCTCATCCACAATGAACAGCGCCACCTTCTGCACTTCCTTCCTGGAGGGCTGCCTCCACCGCCTACTCAGCATGTCCCAGTACTCAGGGGTGCTAATCACGATATTGGCCTCCCTCAGCATGGCGTAGTCAGCCAGGGGGTCCCCAGTGAGCATGCAGACGTTGAGCCCCAGGCCCGGGGGGCCGAACTTTTGGGTCCAGTCTGCGAAGCGCTCCTTGGCGAGCTCCTCCTTGGGGGCGATGTAGACCGCCCTGGAACCCCCCTTGCCTGCGCTGGCCTGCAGCACCACATGGAGATCTCAGCCAAGCATGAGGCAAGGACACACATGCATCTGGTTAATACTAAATAATAATAGTATTATTATTAATATTAGTAATAATAATGACGATGATGATGATAACAACGATGATGGTCATAATAACAATAATAATAATAATAATAACAATGATAACATAAAGTAACAATAGTGAATACGCCCATGCCATTCACTATTGCCCATGGCTTTGCCTATACCCAATATGCCTAAGGAGGGCAAACTCAGCACATACTGTCAAGCACATGTGCATGTGCAATCAGTAACTGGAAGCATCACCTCCTTGATCATCCTGAGCAGGGCAAACTCATTTCATTTTATAACTTACAGTCTGGGGTGTGGAGCCAGTTGTGACTCATCAGACATTCTGCCTTGAAAGCACAGGTGTATGACTCAGTACACACTCACCTCCTTGATCATCCTGAGCAGGGCAAACTCAGCACACACTGTCTTGCCACTGCCAGTAGGAGCCGCCACCAGCACGCTGTCATCCAAGTTGTACAGCACATTGAAGGTCTGAGTCTGAATGGGATTGAAGCTCCTGAAGCGCTGGTACAAACCCTCGAACTCTGCATTCCTGCATACCGACACCAAGCAGCTGAGTCTAAGCTGAACAACACTGCAAAGATGCAGGTATGTGTACATGTTAAGTTCCAGATGAAAGCTGCAGCTGTGGTCACAAAAGGCTGACAACCCTGGCAATGAAGACGAAGACTCTGATCTGCCCCATACTTCATGATGGGTGGCTAAGCTGATGCTTTTGCTTCCTGCTGATACAGCCATGCAAGCTCTTTGTGCTGGTCATGGTGATGTTTGTTGTAGACGTGCTTGCCAGAACCATATCTGGTGGCCTTCTAGAATCAAGCACATGGGCAATGACAAGGTGCTGGCATCAACATCATTTGGGGTGGACCATTGAACGCTTTCGTGTAGTGTTAGCCCAGACAGCTGAGCAAGATGGCTTGAGAGGAAGATGCATAGGGGGTGCTTCCATCACAGAGCCATTCTACCAGCTGCTGTGGCCTTGACATTGTGCAAAGCATCTGCTAAACATGCCAAGGCACCCTAAAGCCGCATCAGCTTAGCGAATACACAAATGAAGGCATACCTGAGGGCAGAGATGGGGAGGGCTTGCAGGTCCAGCAGCTCTGTGGGGGGTGGGTACTTCTCAGGCAGGATGAGGTGCCTGAAGGACACCGGCAGCACTGTCTCGCACTGCAGCCACTTGTCTGACACCACCTGCACCACCACACACTCACCTGCTCACTCAAGCATGCAGTGCACAGCTGTCAGCGCTACTTGCTAGGCATCTGACAAATGCTCTTGAACTCTGCAACTGGCCGCCAACATGCACTAATGCATAGTATGGTATGCGAAGCCTCCTGGGCGGCCCAGTGTATTACTTGCCTTTTCGTTAAATTGACGCCAAAAAGACTAGTCTTTTCTGTTCTTTCCTTTTTTCTACCAGCATACTGATGAGACTTCTCATAGCCAGTGATAGGATCCATTGATGCTGACTTTCACTGGCTGCAATAATGGCAACACATCTATTGCTGTGGCTGCCTAGTCAGTTGCATTGTGATTGCATCAGACGCACACACAATGTACTTGAGCAGGCTGCAGACCACATGCAAAGGAGAAAACACCAATTGAATACAGCAGTACTTGCAGACTTGGAAGTAGCTGTCGGATGCGCAGCTCAAGCTGTGCCACGTTTGCTGTGTGTAACAGCAGGCAGAGCCTGTGTGTAACAGCAGGCAGAGCCTGTGTGCAACAGCAGGCAGAACCTGTGTGCAACAGCAGGCAGAACCTGTGTGCAACAGCAGGCAGAACCTGTGCGTAACAGCAGGCAGAACCTGTGCGTAACAGCAGGCAGAACCTGTGCGTAACAGCAGGCAGAACCTGTGCGTAACAGCAGGCAGAACCTGTGCGCAACAGCAGGCAGAACCGACACCAACCTTGATGAAGTACTGAGGTGGCAGAGGCTCTGAAATGGGGACCGTGAAGGCGACGGTGTGGTCATCGTCCATGAACTGCTTCTTCAGCAGGAAGAACTCGTGGTGCAGCACGTACTCACTGTCACTGTCCTCCACCACAATCCAGAAAGGCTCCACAAAGCCATGCAGACCGTCCTGCAAGTATGCATTTCCTTGACAGCGAGACTTCATCAACTCTGTACAGTGAATGGAATATGCAACTGGTTTAGGTATGATGGCATTGGCTGGATCAGTCATCATCAAGTCGTCTGTGGATGTGATGCACAGCGCCTTTGTGCACACAGTGTGCTGGGTGTTGCAATGAGACATAAGACAGACAGACAGATAGACGGACAGATGGACAGACAGACAGACACAGTAGGCACCAAATTTGTCTGGCAGCCATTGAAGGTTGAAACGTTTTGTCTGCTACTGAGGCGGACACAGCGGGCGTTGAGAGAGTCCTACTTTGCCCGTGCTCAAGTGCGGCCCAGGACAACATGCAGTCTAGCGCAACTGTAAGTATTGCCACTTGTGCCAAACATGTGCAATGCCCAGCACGGGGAGTTTGACAACCACAGCAAGACTGCTGGTATCGAACATCTGACCAGTTTGTTTCAGGCTAGTTAAGGCACTCACATTCCACTTGAAGTCAGGCGTGATGACCAGGTCAATCTTGAGGACTGAGCGGGTGATGGGTTGCACATGCGCAGCCAGCTCCAAGCGAGGAAACTCATGAATGAACCTGCGTGTCAACAACAAGGTGTTGCAGCTGGCTGGGTTATGCAAATGGACCATCTCACATGGGCAGCGCACCCTCTGGGATTGAGAGAGACGCAAGATGCAGCTGTGGTGCTGATGTCCAGAATCAGCCTGAGCAAACATGCACACAGGTTCCCCTGTTGAAGGGTACTCAATTGTTCAGCCACGGCATGGCTGCCTCCCAACATGTACTGTCTTCTGCTGACTTTGAACAGCGTTGCGTTGACCTGTTATCGCTTTTCCTGCTGACATACATTAGCATGGCACTGACCTGACATACAGGCCACGCCTGCTGACAACAAAGCGCGAGCACTTCAAGAGCACAATGCAACGCCCTGCAGCACAGAGACTGTACAGCCAAAAAATATAATCAACAGCCCTCGTTGCTCATGAGGGCGCTGAAATAGCAAATGCAGTCACAAAGAAGGTCACCCAAACCCTGTCATGGTTCCTGTTGGGGGTTTGCATGAGCTTGCTCGGGACTGCATTTGCTGTTGCGGTGTCCTCAAGAGCAACACCGGCTGTTGATTGTACTGTTTGTCTGTACAGTCTGTGTGCTGCGATGCATCTCAGATACTGGACGTTGCAAGACCCCAACAGGGATCACGTTCAATGACAACGCCAGAAAATGATGCTCTGTGTTTGTTATCAGGTCCATATTGCTGACAGGGAAGACATTGGTGCCAGCTGCAACAAGGGAGGCACAGGCCCATGTCGCTGACAGGCAAGACACTGGTGCTAGTTGTCACAAGGGAGGCAGGTACTGACTTGTGTAGCTGCTTGCCCATCTTGGCCATGTTGATGAGAGCACCCAGCTCCTGAGCTGACAAGTCATAGTAACGCTCCCAAGCCAGGTCTTTCTTCTCCATCTGCAAGCCACACCCTCAAGCTGAGTTGCCCATCACTGGGTTCTCATCACTGGTTTCAGTTTCGTGCAACTATGTGGGTATGCAGCTCATCCCTGATGCTGATGAAGGCATTGCTTTGCCATGAGCTTCATAGCGTCGTGAACCACTAGGCCTGCTGCACCCATGATAGTTCATGCAGAATGTGAGGAATTTGCAGGTTGAGTGTCTACCGATGATGGCAGACTGTGCAGCTGACAGAGACACAAGCAGGCTGGCCAGTCAACCTCTCGTCAAAAGCAGCCTGACAGTGCAAGGAAGCAGGCTGCAGCAGACCAAGCAAACAAGAGCAGGTGGTCACACCATCTAAAGCACATCGGGCATTTTGAGCATCCAAGCTCTTGAACCCATTGCCCTGTCACACAAGGTGTCTAGTCTCAAATTGAAAGCTATGCAGGACTGTATATGCTTGATGCGCAGAGGGCTTATATGTCAAGCACCTAAGCAAGAGAAACAGATAACGAGCAAGGGAGTTAGCCAGCAGGTGGGTTAGCAAGTGAGGGGAGAGTGAGGGAGTGAGCAAGGAGGTGTTTGTTTGGCAAGGGCTAACCTTAGACAGGACCTCTTTGGGGAGCTGGGTCTTGGGGCCCTTATTGAGCTTGAGAGCCACCTGGCGCAGGGGGGTCTGGCTCCCCCACATGCGCTGGCTCACCATCTTGCACAGGGCCAGGGACTTGTCAGTCAGCCCCGCCCATCCTCGCTTCAGGCAGATCTCAAACAGGCACCGCATGAGCCTGCCGGCTGACTGTGTCACATACACCATGTCACTGCTCAGAGCCAGGCCTTCCAGCTTCAGCTGAGACACATACGCCTGCATGCATAGCCAAGGGAGGCTTTAGTCATGCGTGAACCCTGTTCAGGATGTTGAATGGATTGTCTGTGCTTGCATGGTCCGACTTGACATGTGGTGCATTGCCTGCGGTGGACATCACTGATGCAGTCTCTCATGATCACAGGAGATGTGCCTGAGCGTTGTTCTTATGAAACACACATCAATTGTGGCCAACAGCTTTTCAACAGCCTCTCTGGCGGGCTCACATGCTCTGTCAAGCATAACCAAGCCTCCTGCTTGTGCTGCACACAAAGTGACGAGAGGGCAGCAAAACAAATGGGTGCATCTACACATCAGATTCTGTTAGCTGTACACACAGAAGGCCACAATGCATTTGATATACGCTGGTCGTGTTCTCCTCATAAACGTACAGCCGCAGTTGACCTGCATCAGGTGAGTAAGATGTTGATTGTGCTGTGTAAAAAGTAAGAAGGGAAACAGGGGCACAGCTGACCGCAGGAGGACGCTGGACTCTTGATCATGCTACGTAGAAAGCAAGAAGGGAATCAGAGGCACAGCTGACCTGCATCAGCTTGAATGCTTGATCATGCTGTGGAAAAGTGATTGGCTCTTTTCAACCCCAAAACATCTATTGTAATTCAGAAACGGCCATTCTACGGTGGAAATCTAAACCCAGTAAACGCGTTTCTAAACTGTGCGAACAGAGGCACAGCTGACCTGCAGGAGGACATTGATCTTGGCAGTAGGCTCATCCAGGGCCTCCTTCACAGGAATGGGCACTCGGTCTATCAGCTTGGCCAGCTCCAGTTTCTCCTCCTCCCTCACAATGATGTACTTGAACTCGTCACTCAGCGCAAACAGCCTCAGCAGCTCGATGTCCCCCATGGTGGGCTTCAGGTGCTCGTTGTAGGTGGCAATGGTGTGGTGAGTCACGTAGTAGTGGCTGGCTATGCGGCCCAGATCAGTCACCTGCGTGGGATCCAGAAGCAGTGTCAGCAAAGCGTGGACCTGTTGCGATGTCGCAGCACAAGATGCAAGGTCAGACAGACAAGAGCAGATGCCCCGTCATGGGGTAGAGCCTTAGTCTCAGCAGGATTTGTAAACCTGTGCTCACAAATATCGGGTTATGCCTTGTACAATAGGCCTATCACGACTAAATAATGATACGGCCAGACAGGGCTATTGCTGCCATGTTAAGATGTCTGAACAAGGCTAGGGAGCGATGATTGCTACAGTGTATTGAGTGTGAATGGAAGAGGTGGTTGCAGCACAACAAGAGGTGGCATGCTCTGTTGACGACCAACACTGCCATCCAAGCGTTGTTCATATATCCTGGTTGGTGACACGGGATTGGTTGGATACGATACAGATGAATGCTAGAGAACACTGCTGCATCCTGTAGCTTGTCAGGCAGCTCGTCAATGTGTCTTAAGCCAGAACATGTGTCAAAGACTGCCTTCACTACACCTTTGGTTTTTTTGCATGCGCCGTGCTGTTTTTAGGTCCAACCAATGCAGGTGCTACAATACAGTCAGTGCTGGGTGTGACAATTATGCTGCGCAAGTTTGTGCTTGTCCCCTTTGATAGTCACAAAACCTTTCTGCCTGTGTTGAACAGCTTTCAATTGCAGAAGGACAGCACCTATTTGAAAGCAGTTCAACATAGACAGAAAGATTCTGTGACCATCCAGGGGGACAAGCACAAACTTGCACAGCATAACTGGACGCTGTCCTTCTGCAGTTTTCTGTGCAAGGTTGATTGCAGCAGAGTGCTCGTTTGGGCGCCTTCAGACTGTGAGCCGCCTTGTTTGGCTGTCGAGTGATTCTTGCCACGTGCCTGAGCGGCACTGCCCAAATTCTATGCAGCACCGGCCAGTCCAGAGAGCGCGGTTCAACACAGCTTTCTGGACTGGTCGAGCCTGCAAAGCATGTAGGAAGCACAGCCCAGGCACTTGACAAGAATCAGCCTACAAGCAAATGAGTCGGCTCACAGTCTGATGTTGCCAGCAGACCATCCTGCGGCCAATGACCATGTAGAGGCCTTGCAGAAAGGCTGCAACCTGCATGAAAGCTGCTCAACAGCTGTCTGCTTGTAGCCCTATGGCAACTATTGAAAGCAGACCAGTTCATGCTGAGAAATACAAGTGCTTCAAAGTGCTTCAGCAGAAAGTACACCCTCACCTGGAAATTGCCTGTCCGCCTGTCATACTTAATCAGGTTGTTCTTGTCCAGAATGTTTGCCGCGCTGTGCGCCAAGTCCATCCGCCTCTCAAACAGATTCCTGTCAGTGTCCAGAGCATCCAAAGGCACACCGTACAGCTGTGGGTTACGCATCATGCGCACGTACAGGTAGCCGTACCCCAGCCATGTAGCAGCATCCCGGATATTTTGCACGGTGCCCAGAACAATCTCAGCGTTGAGATTGTCTGGGATGGTCTGCACAAACTGGGACTCAATGGGCAGCTGCATGTTGAAGAGGGAAAGGTAGAACTGCAGCTCTTGATGACCTGCATGCAAAGGCAACAGCCTGACGTGCAATTGATATGCAAAGGTCCTGTATGTGCTGCAGCATGATGCCTGCCAGGCATGACTGTGATCAGGAATGAGCAAGCAGGACATGCATCTTCCCTGTTCTGACGCAGCAGTGCCGTCAACCGCTAGATACATTTCTGATGCAGATAGAAACAATGCTAGGGTAGCATCGACAGGCGTACAATAGTCTGTGCAAGCAAGCAAGGCCCACCACACCCCAAGTGCTGCTGCAGCAGGGTTGTCGCAATAGGGTCATGCAACAGCTGCACGCTGAGACACTGTAATGTATGATGATTCTTTGGTGGGTCATGGAGTGTGTGGCTCACTTGTGATGATGATACCCATGCCCTGAGTGTCGTACTGGGGCCGCCCGGCTCGGCCAAACATCTGCATCACGTCCAGTGGGCTCAGCTCCTGCCAGTTGCCCTTGGCGGGGTTGTACACCTGGGTGCCCTTGATGATGACTGTGTGGGCGGGCAGGTTGACCCCCCATGCTAGGGTGGCTGTGGACACCAGCACCTGCAGGATATCCACAAAGAATCACATTAGGAAATTGCATAATCATTGCAGTAATGGTACGGCGGGCAGGGACATTTTACACTACATGCTAGGGAGTTTGGAGACAGGCTGGGGCATTTGGGAGATAGACTGGGGCGTTTGGGAGACATGCTAGGGCGTTTTGGAGACATGAGTGCTGAGTGTGGGGCAACAGAGGCAGCTGGTATGGGAAACAGTAGAGGCGCCCAATTTGGCATTGGTACAGGATGACATGTTGTGGTGCCAGTGCCTGAAACAATTGCTTAGTAGAGCCAACTGGTGATAGCACTTGCAACTTAAGAGGTAAAATGCGCTCAAGGGGTGGTGTGCTCTCATCATCAGGGGTCTCACAGCAAACTTCCTGTCACAAGCCGGGCTTACAGCTTCTGCCAAACAAGCTGCAATGGTACCCCTGTTTCTTACAGCGCAGTAGACCCTGAGCATCCCCGGAGCTAGATCATGCAAGAGACGGGCAGCTGCAGCACAGCAGGCAGCGCAGATTGCGCAGCTGTGTCTTACATATGAAGGGTAGACAGAACGTCACAGAGGCATCAAAGCTTGGCACTGGACCCTCTGGTGGCCAAACTGCAATGTGTGCACCCCCCCCTCAGATTCTATTATCCCATTAAAAAGATGTAGATTTACTGTTACTTAAATTTTATATTGCTTTATTACTTGGTTAAGATTAAACTGTTTGCAGCAGGTACCTGGACATGACCCCCAGCAAAGAGGTCCTCCACCAAGGTACGGTTGGCTCTGCTCATGCCAGCATGGTGAATGGCAAACCCATGAGGCAAGATGGTCTTGAGGCTGGGGTCAGTGCACTGCTCTGCCTCTTCCTGCATGCCACAGACGTACAGACATCAGCACTGGATAGTTGTCCGATGGTGCAAGATTTGTACATATGATTGCAAACAGCCTTGCAGACATCACAGGGTGATGCTGCTTCTGAAGTATCAAGACCAGTACTCAAAATTGGCTTCGGCAATCCACAGAATGTGGTCTTCTGTGGTAGATGCACAAGACTCAACCTCAGATGCATAAGACTCAACCTCAGATGCATAAGACTCAACCTCAGATGCATGAGACTCCCTAACTCATAGCATGATGTTGATGGCTGCATGATCAGGCTGCCATGCAAGCAGGTACTGCAACAAACTGTATACCTGCCTCCAATCAGGAGCAAAAAGTGTCCCTGCCAATACTGCTCGACAGATAGCATGCCTTGCAACATTGCAAGGCTGAGAAAGCCATGCTGCAACACACAACAGTAGCAGAGCAACAGTGCTGGGCAGCCCATACTGGGCTTCTCATTACATTGACGCCGAAAGGCATAGTCTCTTCTTTTCTTTTCCAGAGCAACAGTGATTAGGTCAACATAAAGGTGATCACCTGCAGGACTTCTCTACTGGCTGATGAGCCCGGGACAAACTTAGCCAAGTCATCATTCCTCATGGCCTCCTCCTGAAGGAACTTGGCAGTCTTGTACGTCTCCTTGCGGCTGTGCACGAAGATCAGCACCTGGTTGGTGCCAGCTTCTTCCAAACACTGCAGCAACAGCAAACTTTGCAATGACCCACAAACCCAATTTCTGTGCTCAACCACCAGAGGCTGCAACCAGCTGGATGCCCTTGTACGCTGGTGTATGCAGATGGCCACAGAAAAGACAAAGGATGGCTGGATTTGCCAGAGACGATACGCTCATCGTGTTGCTGCAGTGACAGCCAAGCCCTGCTCCAGCTGCCAAAGCTGCAGCCAGCTTGTGCACGTGTGCAGCTTGCACCAAGTCAGACACCTCAAACAGGATTCTGCACTGAGAGCAAAATGTCTGTTGACATGTAGAGAGTCTCCCTAAAGCAGAATGGCCTGTGATTAGTTCCCAGGATCCTGATCCTATTTTTTCAGTTGACATTTATTCTATGAAATGGACTTTTGCAAGAACAAGTGATGACTAAAGTGCAAAAGGGCTGACCTTCTTGTAGCAGATCTCATTCATGAGCTGGAAGCGCTGCAGGGGCTTCTTGACGCTGACGCCAATGTACTGCTGGGCCAAGGGGCAGGGCCGGAAGCTGTTGTCAAAGTAGAACAGCCCCTTGTCTGGCTTCACACGCAGGAAAGCCGCCACATCCTCGTAATTGGGCAGGGTAGCTGACAGACCCACAAGCCTGATCATCTCCTGGGTTGCCTGCATAAAAGCAAGGCAGTCAGGCACATGAGGGGGGGGAGGGGGTGGGGTGACACTTAATCCCTTCCTGCAGCATTGTGCCTGAGTTCTGTCCAAAACAGCAAACCACAGCAAGCAGAGCAGCTAAGCTTGTACTAGTTTTGTGGGAGCTGGCGACTGCTGGCACCGTCAGTGTCCTGCTTGCATGCTGAGCACAGCCGTACCGGAAGATGTGCAATGTACAGAGTACTGCGGTTACATCGAGCCATACAGGCATACAACGTGCACGAAACTGCTTGTTGCCAACGCGCAACTTCCACCTGTTGGGCGATTTGTGCCATGACGTTGCTGGCTTTCGAGTCCTGTCCTATTACGCCGCCCATGGTCCCATGGGCCACATGATAGGACAAGAGTGGAAAGTCAGCAGCGTCATTGCACAAATCGCCCAACAGGTGAAAGTTGCGTGCTGCCACATCCATTCATTCATTCTGCTACTACTCTGTGCCCCTCAGGCTGCACAGGCTGTCATCTGAGCTGTTGATGCATCTGGTCAATGCATCAAGGCCAGCAACCAGTATGCTGGCAGATCCAAGACAACAGCAGCACACAGGTGCCAAAAGGCATACTCAACCCCAGTCATAACAGACCCAGGCCAGCTTGCGTCACCACAAAACATTGCATGCAGCCTACCTCAATCTGCCTGACAGTCCTGGCAACAATGCTTTCCAGCACAGGGCCTCTGTCATCATGAAGAAGATGGATCTCATCAATGATCAGCAGCCGCACTTTCTGGGTGTAGGTCCTGTCTCCACTCTTACGCGTGATGATATCCCACTTCTCAGGGGTGGTCACTATGATCTGTGTCTCCTCGATCTCAGATTTTGTCAGATTCATGTCACCGGTGAGCTCGCGCACGTTTATGCCATAGGCCTCTGAGAGGCGAGAGCCAAAGTTACCAACCATCTCTGCAACCAAGGCCTGCATTTCCACCAGGAGCAGTCAGGCAAGCAGCCATTGACACTCTGCTGGGTGCAGTATTGTCAAAAGCAAGTCCTCAATCTGACTTTCTTGCATGCCCTGACAGGCACAGTGTGCAGCCGCTATATACAATGGGCATGCTAATGTCTTTTGCCAGGTTGGACCCCCTGTTTCAACAGTGTGCATACATCTACAGAGGTAACATCAGAGTTCCCAGCAGCAGCAACAGCGCATAGTCACACCACTTCATGGGCAATGCCAAAGAGCATGCAAGCATACATTGTCCAGCAGATGACAGTGCACTCTGGTCCAGTCTCTCACCTTCATGGGTGCCACACACACCACCTTGAAGTCGTGCAGAGCATGCAAGCACACACTGTCATGCAGATGACAATTCATGTTGATCCAGTCTCTCACCTTCATGGGTGCCACATACACCACCTTGAAATCATTCAGCTTGATAGTGCCATCCTCATTCATGTGCTGCCCCAGCTCATGCAGGATGGCCAGCATAGCAACATTGGTCTTTCCAGCGCCCGTGGGTGCACACAGCAGCATATTGTCCACACCAAACAGCGCCATGTCAGCCACCCGGCTCTGGATCCTGTTGAGGGTCTGCATGCCCTTGAAGGCAGGCTGGGCCCAGGAGGGCAGGTCTGAGACTGGCATCAGCTTCTCGCCAGCTGCAAACTCCTTGGGCTTCAGAGCAGGGACGTGAACCTCCTCAAAGCCCTGCAGATAGTCAGAGGTGGACATCGGCATGGCCGAAGTGTTATCCCTGATGGAGGTGGCAGTTGCTGGGATGTAGCGTCAAAGTAGTGAGATTGTCAGCAAGGTTGTGCATTTTCTATTGAGCTGGCAGATAGCCAGCGTCAGAGATCAGCCTGCCCATGACAGAATCAGGGATCGTGTTGAATGGATGACTGACAGGATGTGGCACGAGACCATGTGTCATGAAATGCCTAGCACAGGTTACACGGTGCCAACATCAGGGGTCTCAACCCAAAGTTGGGTCTTGTGCAAATCATGCTGAAACAGACAGGATAGTGTGAGCTGGAGCATAAGACTGTGTTCGCTTAACTTCATGCGGGCGGGAACTGGAATAGCCAAAAGGGCGGTATCACTCACCTTGTGTGCAGCACGATAGGACTTCTGGGGCAGGTCGCACTTCTTGTTGGTCATGAGATGGTTGCCCTGGACGAAGGCCAGGTTCTCAAAGTCCACAGCTTTGCGCCCAGCAACTGCCCCTCCACCAGCAGCCTCACCAGACCCATCTGCACAGCAACAACAATGTTTGATCAGCATGAAAAGAACGCGCTGTTGTGTGTGCAGCAAGGGCAAGGACATGCAGTGCCACATGTTTCATTTTGGATAGGTCTGTAATCACAATTAGGCTGCATATGGATAGTGTAAACAGCTGTAGTACATCTTAACCCTGTAAGCATAGTCCCCGTACAATGCTGTATGTCATCTCCACTTTCTGCCTGAGTGATCACAATTGCTTTGCTCAACCAGCAGCTGATCACCTGCTGTAGCCTGAGACAGAGTCAGAGCTGCAGCCTGAGACAGAGTCAGAGCTGCAGCCTGGGACAGAGTCACTGTGACAGAGTCAGAGCTGCAGCCTGGGACAGAGTCAGAGCTGCAGCACAGGGCAGCTGGACAAGACAAGCAGAGCAACATGCCAGTGTGCATAAAGGGAACGTGGGATGAGTCAGTAGCATGTGGCTGACCTGCAATGCCGCCTCTGAGGCGGCGAGCCTCCTCTCTGATCTGACGTTCCATGGCAGCCTGTCTCTCACGTGCATCGGCACGCTGTGAGTTCAGAGCATCTAGAATGGCAGCAGTCTCTGCAGTACCAGCCATCTCTGCCTGCATCACATTCCAAGCAGGATGAGCCAGAGCCCATTTGTGTGCTGCTGTTTTGCTTGGCACGTTGCAGCAACAGTCTGTGAACTGACAGAGGGCTGCAGGGTATGTTTGCCAGGGTGACGCATGCTTGGGCACGCCAAAGCAGCCAGGAGCAGCTGGATATGCCACGGTAATGCATGTGTATGGTCTAATGCTTGCATTTCTGCTGACAGGTGCACAGCTGTCTATCTATGTAAATACAACACAGTTTTGGATGCTCAGTGCCACCTGTGACATCGTCTGAGAGGCAAAATATGCATGGAGAAGATATGCATGCTGCAAGTTGTGATCAATGCATGAGAGGTGAGCACGTACCTGGATCCTTGTATGCTCCTCGTCATTCTGAGCCCTGTTGAGGCGCATGCACCACACCACTTTGAGCCTGTTTTGCACCAGCATCTTGATGAGGGCGAACTTGTCAAAGTCCAGCAAGTCCACCAGGTGCGTCTCGACTTGAGAGTCCGGCTGGGCGCTCTGCACACCAGACACTTGCTCAGCATGCAGCTGTAGAGCAATAATCCACACACTGACAATAAGGCGGGAGCCAGCAATAGCATCATGCTCACTTCACACTTGTATGTTTGTAAACATGGGTATGTGTCTGAGCGCACATGCTCGTAATTGTCTTGTTCGTTGTCCTCGCACAATGCATGAAATCATATCAATCAAAAGCCACCACCAGTGAACAGATGCAGAATTCCACCTGAAGAGCGCTGAAGACTTCCTCTGACTTTTTGACAGCCTCGTTCTCATCCAGGTTCCCATACGCTTTGCTGATGTTCCTCTGCAGCCAGTATGCGTCAATGTCTGCAGGCTTCAGGCCTTCATCGCGAGCATCTTCTCCTGCCTCGACATCAGCCCCAGTGCGCACCTCCCCAGGAGGCAGCATGGTGTCTGTGTCATCATCAATGTCATCCTCATCTGGGTCCTGTAAATGGGACATAATAAATTTGATTGATAATAATGGTAGTAATAATGTTAATAATAATAATAATAATAACAACAACAACAACAACAACAACAACAACAACAACAATAATAATGATGATGATGATAATAACACTGATGTTGATGATGATGAGTTGATAAAGATTATGATAATATAATGACAATAATGATGATGATGGAAATGAGAATGAAAATGATAGTGACAAATGTAATCAAAACGCTTTCCAGCTCATGATGAGCTAGGTACATACAGGACAAATTTTGTCTCTCCAGAGCAACATGGCATGACACAGTCGCCATCATAACTTACAAGAGCGGTACAAGAATGCCACTTGCAGCATGTTCTTGAGGGTACCATGACAATTGATGGCATCAGCTTCAGCAGCACCTGACTAAGATGCAATATGCCTCGTGAGCGTCAACCTGTCATGGCAATAACGCTGCCATCAGGGCGCTGCGGCAATGCATAGCAACAGCATGCTAGGTTTGTGTTTTGCGTTCGACCTAAATGCCACCTGCTGCAGTGTTACGCAGTATTGTCAAGCTTTGACTCTTCTGAGCAATACCTCAACTTCGTCCACTTCACTCTCCTCGTCAGCATCTTCGTCACCCTCAAACTCAACTGCCACCCCAATGTCATCATCCAGGGCGTCCCCAGGGGCCCCAGGCTCATCATCAGGCTGGCTGAAGTCAGTGATGAGGCGGCCCACATCCTTGAGGTATGTGAACTTGTCATCTCCTACAGGACCCAGTAGCTCTTCACATTCTTTCTGCCTCTCAGGATCCTGCACACGAAACAATAAAAATGATGATAGTAGTAATGAAGTCGCTTTCCGGCTCATGATGAGCCGCTAGGTACGTGCAGTACAGCAGAGAACAGGATCAAGTCTTGCACTTATTTGAAGGCATACAGCGCTGTTTCAGGCGTGCAGGGAGCAGCCACGTTCTATCATGAATGCAGCAGCCACCAGCAAAGGCGTTGACAGTGGTTTTTAACGGTAATAATAATAACAATCATAATCATCATCATCATAATCAACTATTGAAGGCGCTTTCCAGTTCATGATGAGGTAGGTACACGCAGGGCAAGTGTTGTCTCTCCAATGCAGCCTGGCTTGTGCATCCCTGTAAGGCCCAGTCTAATTTTGCCGATTACATAATGCAACATCATTGAAAGAGACTGAGGGCGGCTGCGTGGGCCAAGTGTGGTTTGGGGCTTCAGCAAACAGATGAGACTGCACTTGCGGTCCCATCAGCAGCTGTTTGATTTGCACTGAAACTTGCCTGCTCAGCAGTGTACCTTGTGCATGACTTGCATTGCAGTGCCATAACATCTGTATGCATTGTGACTGACATGTGCAGGGAGATGCGAGAAGACATGGAACTGAAAGGCGCAAAGAGCTTACTCTCTTCTTGTCATCTTTCAGCACAGCAAGTATTTCATCGGCAGCACCCTTGAGGACATCTTGAGGCTGGTCACCAAACTGCTCTCTGATGAAAGACAGAATTGCCTCATATGCAGCTCGTGTTTCTTGAGTGCGAGGACGGTATCCTGATGCTGTATCCAGGTTCATCACTCCACCAGCCTGTGGGTGCAAGCCAAATGAGCAGCTGCATAGGCAAATGCAACACAGAGGGATGTACCAATTGATTTGCAATAAGTCTTCGAAAGTAATGATGCAGTACGGCTTACTCTGCGCTTCTGCTTTGGAGCCTCTAGCTCAAACTCCTGCTGTGCTTGTCTCTTTTTGGCTTGTTTCTGCTTGCGTGCCTCAAAGCCCTCTGGCTTTGCGTGCTGGACTCGGTCTCCCATCTTGCCGCGCATGCGACCATGTAGGGACTCTGGCTCGCCGCTGGGCTCAGCTGCTTCCCTAGTGCGGGTCTCAGCTGTGAGCACCAGGTTAGAGTTCTGCACACAACGGTGACCACGGTGCGAAAATGGGCGAAAGTCGAATAGAGATCGACCACAACGGATATGTCGTGAGGTTGATAGTCGTTCCTTGAACTTACCGCCCGGTAGTCATACTGACGCTGCCGTGCTTCACGTTCTGCCATTCTAGATCACGCAAGAGTCAACAGACGGGTGAAGGGTCCTTGGGCAGGTCAATTTTCGTACTGTTTTCTGATGGGGTTGCACAGCGCAGATCGCATGTGTGTGCGCTGCGGAAACCTGATGCGACAACCTTGCTATTGCTGTCGCAACGACATGCATAGACCGACCCTAGGGCCAAATCTAGAAACCCTATACCACAAAAACAAGTGTGAAAGTGACAACTTACTGCAAGCTTATTCAGCTTATTCTATACGCTTCGATAAGCTGCATGCAAGCAATGCCAGGCAGTAGTAAGATGTTGCTACGTAACTGTTGACCGCTTGCAAGTCATATACAAACACAAGTGATGCTGGTTACGTATTGTTACCTGTCAGTTGGTTGCAACAAGCGATCTGACAGCAGACCGGGAGCCTGTACTGTTTGTTCGGCTACGTACGTGCAGCAGCCGCAAGTTTGCCTGCCACAAGCACACTCTGGCCCAAAGGGTGGGAGGCAAGCCAGTGATTGGTTTGCTGGAAGGTCGGTTTGCAAAGTTTGTCAGGTGGAAATGGGAAGCGGTACAAGCTCCCCATCCACACACTATAATGGAATGTCAAAGAGCCGTCTAGCATTGCTCTAGCAGCTGCATAGCAAGTTTAAGACATAACTATAAGGGGTTGGCAGTCCTTGACTTGTCTGTACACTAGCACCATATTGAGCATGCCATGAGCGCAAGCACAACGCATGCCGTACATGTGAAGCTGAAATTGGGAGTTGTTTTAGTGGTTATACCTATATCAGCAGATAAGCCCCCAGGATGTGTATCGAGGCTCTTTGAAGACTGCAGTCAGGCACAGGCAGGTGCTTGTCCATAGATTCAGGCACATAGCAGACAGGCTCATGACAGGCGCGCTGAAGCTGCTCCGGCTGGCTCTGTATGTTTGTGTTAGTCCTTGTGCGTGAAAAGCAAAAAGCTGCCTGCAACTTGATTAGCAAAGATACGTGCAATGGGGCCAACCCCAAAACGCCAAGGCAACAGTGACAAGTCCCAACAGCAAGCAGTAAGTCACGCAGATGAATGCGTTGCACTTCAGCCTGCATCTCACTTTCATGTCATCTGCATCAGCATGGCATCAAATTTTAGTGTGCCTCATATGAATGGTGTTTGCCTGCTAGACATATGTGCTGATCAGACAAGGGTCAGTCAATTCACTCCAGGTTAGGCATGACACGCCGGTTGCATGCTAGATGACCATGCCTTGCAGATTTGGTATTCAAAGCTCATGTTTGATCCGAGGCTAACAAGCCAATTGAGTTGGCTGCTCGCGCGCTGACTGCACTGAAGTGTAGGAGCCTGGAGAGGCAGCCCATGTAGCCATGATCACGATGTAACATTGGAGCTGCCTGGTCTATAGTTACCAATAGGTGAGACTGGAAGGTGTCCTTGCATGTCATCGTATACATGGCAAGCCACTATAACAGGGCCTTTGTTTGGGTGAGACACAATTAGAACTGTTTTACAAGAGCATGGCCACCAGTGTTATTGTCTTCCAGGCAATCATGTATATGCAATGTGGACAATTCCATGCCTATGCCTGCCTGGACTCTTCGAATCAGCCTCGACACACATAGTGAGGGCTTTTTACTCTGCTGATATAGGTATAAACACTGCTTCATCTTGCACAAAACCTACAGCTTTGTGCCTGGGCTCGTGGCCAGCAGCTTACAACAGTTTGATTCAGGCTCAGCCTCAGATCCCTTAACAGCTGACAGCTGCAGTATGTCAGCATATACTCTCAGCAAGCACTTGTTGTACTAAAACCCTTCCTACATGCATACAAAACCCTTTCATGCCTACCGACACATTTTGCAGTGACACTCTCTACCACACCGGTCCCGACAGTTTGCCGAGCCTTGGTTGAAAAGTCACTTTCGGGACGAGGTCATCGGATTCAAACCTCTAAGAAAATTATGCAATGGGCTTGCATGCTGATAGTCACGTAAAGTATGTGTCCAGCAACAACCAGCCTAAGCAGGCAATCAAAGCGTTGAAGCTGCCGCCCGCTGTTGGTCATCTACTTAGTCATCTAAGTTGCTTAGGTTAGAAGAGCGCCATGAATTCCGCAACAACTTGTGGGAACGCGACCGTCGCGAAAAGCCAGTTGGTACAGCACCCACAAGAACAGAGTAGTCTGCAGGCTGTGACGCCAGGCCATCCGTCACCATATACAGTGTGCCAACGATGGTCAACCAGCGGATGATCTGGTCTGCCAGCGTTTGCATAACGCTGGCTTTGATCGGTGCCCTAACAGTGCTGAGTGGGCCATTTTGGCCAGCACGTGAGGTATGTTGGCCCCGTACATCGCACACCGTGCAGTTTGAAACGGGACCTGCACGCGCGCCAGCATATGGCATGCTTCTGGCATGCAGCCTGCGCAGCTTCTCTACTGTAGCGGTTTGCGTTCACCGCCTGCTAACCTCGCACCCGCTGTGGGTTCACATGCAAAGCTTGTCGAGCTGAAGGCCCAACTGGCGTGGTTGGCATACTTCACCGCTCATTAGGCAATGCACTGCAGAGTGCACTGCCCCCGCGCCCTGTTTCCGCACGCAGTCACGCGATAGGTCATGCAGCAGTGGGGCAGTTTTCGCGATTTCATTTAGATCATTTGAGCCCGTACTTTCCGACCGTTCCTGGAGATCCTGCAGTTCTCCCTGCCAACGCCACCACTTTGCAAGAGTTCATAACCGAGTTGAAGCCCGTTCTGGATATGCAACAGCTTCCAAATCGAGCCTTTGAGTGGATATTTCACTCAGAGCAGCTTCTAACGAAACCACATCCAAATTGTGGAGGTACTGACAGTGCCCTTGCCAAGCTGACTGCTTTGTTAGCAGGCTTGCCGTTTTGTAAAGGCTTGGCTTGTTTCCCAAATTTGGTTCAAACAATACAGGGTGTATATTACGTGTGGCTGAAGCAGCATCCTTGCAGGCACGTGGATGGAGTTTGGTGTGTTTGAGGGAGACACAATCAACAGAGCAGCAGACTACAGGAAGGATTTCTGTGAACAGGATCCGCCACCGATCTATGGGTTTGACACCTTTCAGGGCCTGCCCGAAGCGTGGGGAACCCATATGAAGCAGGTCAGGAAACCCTAGATGCCAACCTATAGCATGTACAATTTGCATGTGCAACCAAGTGCGGCCATTCACAAAGTCACCTAACAGTAATCACATTATTTATCATATGCAGATGTGGTTGCCTGGCATCAGCTTACATGCATCCATACAGTGACCAGAGCTGTTTGACCTATGTGCAATCTTGCATACCCTGCTATGACACAAAACATGCAGCAACTCAATGGCTGAGTGAGTTCTCATTGCCTTTCAGGGCGACTTTACTTTGGGCGGCACCTTTCCAGAAGTGCGCGACAATGTTCAGCTGGTTCAAGGCCTGTTCAGTGAGAGCTTGCCGCCTTTCCTGAAGCAGCATTATAAAACACATTTTCCTCAGGATATAACCTTCCTTCACATTGACTGTGATCTGTATCGTGGTAAGTGCTGCCCTTGCTTTCTGACAGAATGATACAAACAAAGGCATGCATGAAGACCTGGCTTGCAGGCATCGAAGTTTCCTTTGGACGCCCACTCTCTAGAAAATCGTTTGCCAAATGCGTGCAATGATGAACGCTGTGCAAACAATGTCTGCAACAAGCTCTGCACACTTTGTGCTGCTGTGTTGGGTTGCCTCCGCACCCTTGTCTCCGCACCCTTGTCTGGAATAGTAAAAGCAATGCAGCTACTCATCAGCTGTTGGCACCAAGTTTGAATACACTGACAAAATGCAACAGTTGTCTGTCTGTGTTTCTGTGTAGCACCTGTGGCCTCTTGACTAATTATTGACTAATGCTAGATGGCTGTTTGGATTCACAGCAACACAGCTCACATGGCCTTGACCACATGCTTCTGCAGGTGCCATAGATGCGCTGATGCTGTTGGACCAACACATCGCCCCTGGCTGTGTGCTGCTGTTTGATGATCTCATCAACTACCCTGACTACAGGGATCATGAAATCAAGGCTCTGTGGGAATGGCTTGACAGCACTGGCCGCAAAGTTGAGGTGAGCAACGTCATCGCACCACCAGAACCCAGAAAGCCAGCATCAAGTCCTGTGGGTGCACAGGTCTCTGCAAGTCTGCTGTCCCATCTGTTGATGTGGCATGTGCATGTCAGCCATGTAGGTGTGCATCAGGCAAGCTGTGGTCTTTCACAGTCCTGGTCAAACTCAGCTGGTTACAGCAAGGCTGGCTTTTGTGGCTGTGAAATGCACTTGATGCAGTTATGGGCCCATGTGCACCCAGAAAGGTGTTGGGAAATGCACATATGCCATGCTGCATGATATCCCGGAGCACTCATGTCATCACATCTGACATTGCGTCTGTCGATCAGAAATTGTTCTGAAATTTTGTTGGACACCTAGTTGATAAGTACAAAGACCAGCAAACTGATAGCTTGACACTGCTGAAGGCTGTCACATATCAGTACGTATCTCACCGCCAATTTCACCAGATTTTGTCACAACGTTTCCTGTTGCAACTGTAGGTCATAGGTGTAAAAGGGCCCCTGCCACCCCAAAATGACATTGAGCAGACCATTGCCATGGAGATCAACCCTCCACATGACCTAGGCTGGTTTCATCAGTCCGTGGCTTTCATTGTCTTGTGAGGTATCAAATGAATCAGAACTGTCTTCAGCAAACTCCACCCGAAGATCCTTTTTTCGAAGGCCGCAAGATACCTGCCCCCTTCAGCTGCATCAAAGCTGCTGTTGGCTTGGTCGAAATCCTTTCAAGCCGCTTTCAAGTATTTCTCAAGATTTCCATCAAGGCCCAGTCGAGGTTTTGGCAACACCACCAGGCTGAGCCTGTCCTAACATGGTGTTATTTCAGGACAGAGTTCAGTCATGCAACCAAAGTAGCTTGTGCAGAAGTTCTCAAGATTGCACTTGCTTTGTACCCAACATGTCAGATGACCCGCTGCTGCTGCTGCTGCTGAGCAAGCATTTTTCACCAGTTTGAAGCATTTCCACTTTGAGTGAATTAGATTTGTACCCATTTAGAGTGATCCAGCATCATACCCATCCATGCTTTGTTTTCAGCAAAGTTAGCTATGTATCATACCCATATATGCAGTCAGGTGACAATAAATTGCAACAGCCTTCAACGTGATCCTGCTTTTCTCCTCGTTATTCTCCTGGGCATGCTGTACCTGCCCGTTTTGCCCAAGTATTGATTTTGACATGATTTTGGGCCAGGGTTGCTTTCTGGAGGTTCTAAGTTGTACAGACAATGAGCGGCATCGTGCCTGTTTAGCTGATGGCCTGTATATTCTCTGAACCGCTGTTTGATGCTGACAGTTTGGCAGCCTGCATTTTGTGATGAGTGTCAGCTGCCAGTTGCTGTAATTCAGGCTTACGGCAGGCTGTAGTATTCCAATGCACCCTTTCATCCAATGAGGTATTCACGTGCCTTCTGTAGCACATCATGGCTGTCAGCAGCTAAGTGAGTACATCAGGCATGCACGAGAAAGTTCCACTCATCAATGCAGAGCGTTGTTCTTGGCACGGACGTCTGACTCCATGCCATGCAAACAAGCTGTCATATGTTTATTTTACACAAGCTGTCATATGGTCCCCTCGTATACACAGGACTGCTTACTGGGTCAGTCTGACTGAGCTGCAGCTGTATTGTTTCACATCAGCTGCATATGAATCCTTCAGCTTGCATGTGCACGTCCTGTCTGCTCTGGTGACCCGTCACAAAACATAATAACAAATGATTTGCCTTCAATGACGCAAGCAAGAACTGTCTTGATGTCACAACTGATCATGATGGAATGACCAACATTTTGTGCCGCTGCTTGTAAGCCTCCAAGGATTGGCCAATATTCACAGTCACTGCTTGACAGTTTAGATTGATTTGAACTGATGGATACAGTCTCACAAACGTGCCTCCCTTTAGTTGCTTGTGCAGTAATACTTGATACTCTCGATCTGCCAGCCACATGGCATGTGACCATAATAAGCGTGAATAGTCCTCACTGCATAAAAACTATCTAGATGTTGTTAGATCCAAAAAACCTCACGGATAGCAGCACCTGATGTGCAGCGAGAAATTAGACTGAAGCAGACTCTGCCCTGTTCTGCAGTGCAGAATCGATGGGGCTGGTAGAAGGTCACAGCTAGCCTTGTAAGCAGGCTCATCAGCTGCTGATACGCGCCACTCTGTAGTAATCCCTCCCTCTTTCATGCAAGCCACCGTGCTTGCAATGTACATACCCGACACCAGAAAGGCAAGACCAGAAGGAAGTAGCTTCATTTGCTGAGAACAGTGAGTAAACTTCATGCTGAGCAGAAAATCACAGGACAATAAAAGCTACAGATTGGTGATGCCATCCCATATCTATGGGTGGATTCAGCTCCATGGCATATGCTTTGTTCTGCAGTGGCCCTTTCACACCAATGACCTGCACAATGCACATGCACAAACTCAACGCCCTCAGCCGGTGTTGTGCACTCAAGCAAGGTTACAAAACAAATGCTGTGCTTGGTAGTCAGGCAGCATAGCAGAACAAAGCTCAAAAGGAGCTGTATGCCGATCCCTGCAGTTGTGCTGATGTGCCATGGTTGCATCTTGTACTGGAGATAAGGCACATGACGCAAGACTGCATATTGCTACTGTGAGACACATGTAGGTGCAAGCAAAGTGTTTCGTATACGCTGTTTGCGAGGCACCTGACAGTGCATGCAAGGTGCTCACACTGACACTTGTGCATTTGCGCACACAGCTGCTGGGCTGAGACTGTGCACAGCACACATACAGAGCTAAGTGTCTCACCTCCAGTTTACGGCCAGTTTCTTCTAGCCACTCCCATAGAGCTAAAATTTCATGTTCTCGGTAGCCCGGGTAATTGACGAGGTCATCGAACAGCA